>Ga0302319_10008986_pt1 | contig 19326 bp, 25 predicted proteins | sample Bog_T0_2_FD_203319 | JGI IMG/M metagenome (GOLD analysis project Ga0302319, IMG submission 203319) | Peat permafrost microbial communities from Stordalen Mire near Abisko, Sweden - Bog_T0_2 | ecosystem: Environmental > Terrestrial > Soil > Wetlands > Peat | place: Sweden: Abisko, Stordalen Mire... | reverse complement strand
TCGAGGAGTTCATCGCCTACTTCAACAGGACCCTCGCCAAGCCGTTCCGCTGGACCAAGACCGGCAAGCCCCTCGCTGCCTGAGCCCAGCAGGGAATGGGGTCGTTTCTTCCGGCGGGCTGTACTAGCGGCCCAGCCCAGCCGATAGGGCCGGCTGTCCGGTTTCGGGGAACCACGCCGTGCCCACGCGCACGATCCTGTTGGTGAACTCCTCATCGTAATCGGAGCTGGCCGGGTCGGTGAAGGCCGCGAGCTTCCTGCCCGCGTCCGTGTCCGGCTCCGGCCGCTTCCATCCGGAACCGGCGGCAAGGAACATTGCGGCTTTGAGATGGTTGTCCCATGTGTACTGGTCAGCCATCCTGGCCTCCATGCGCAAATGCCCTGTCCGGAAATATGCCGGTTATCCTGTCCATCGTCGCCGGCGCGATGTCGGCGGCGGTGTAGTTCCTGTCCATCGGATCGCCGCCGTCCGCACGCGATTCGTCAGTCGAAATCCACAGGGCGGCTTCCACGTAGGCCTTTGTGAACTCGTCGGGTTCGCGCGCTGGCATCGGCTGGGTCCTCCTGCATATTGCAGAATGGTGGGCCACAGGCAGGCAAGCGACCAGCGTCAGGAATGCGACGACGTCGCTGCCCGCCGTGGCCAGGCGTCAGAAAAGCTTGGCGACGACGAAGGACACGGCGAAAACCAGGATGGACGCCGATATGCCGGTGCAGAATGCCATGGACCGCGCGCTGCGGACTGCCTGCTGGTTCAGCTCGCACATCTGCCTGCGAAGGTCCCCGAACAGCGGATCCGCCATTATCAGGCTGGCTACCATGGACCGGTAGCCTTCCGGGCTGCGGTCCCGCTGCAACGCGAGCGCCTCGCGGACCAGCAGGTTGACCGCCATGTTGTTGGCCTCAGCCGGGGCAGGGCCCTGCATAAGGGAAATGGCGCGCGCCACCCGGCCGGTCAGTTCCTCCATGCGAAGCTGGACATCGTCCAGCATCAGATCGGCCGGTTGGCACCTGAACCGCTCCGGAAACACGTGACGAAGCCAGAAATCCGGCGGCCGCGGCAGCCTGGCCGAACTATTTTGCCCGCCCAATACGGTGGTCATTGGATTTCCCTCAAACTGGGGGCACCTTCGGCGCAAAACGAAGGAAAGTCAACGGATTAGTGCGGTGCGGAAAGGAATCATGGCTTTGCCCATGCCGGTGGTCTGCCGTGCACCCGGGAAGAGGTCAGCCCGAACACCTGGCGTCCCGGACGGACAGGCGGGGATGCCAGGTTCGAATTGCGAAGGCCGATCAGCGGCGTTTCCGCTTGAGAGCCGACCTGGCCGGCCGCGTGGCAGGCATCTTGCCGGACCAGCCCACTTCCATGGCACAGAACAGGGACCACGTTTCCGGGCCCATTTGCGAGACCAGAGCCAGCGTCTGGCCGACGGGTGCACTGGTCAGCGTCTCCAGCAGCCCTGTCGCCACCAAGGTCCTGACCTGACCGTCTCCGTCCGTGACGAGCGCTTCCAGCGCGTCCATCAGTTTGGCGATGTTGGCTTCGCTCTTTTGGACCGCCCACACGAATGCAAGTCCCCGCAACTGCGCGAACAGCATGTACGGATTGTCGCGGTCGTATTCGGCCATCCCGACGGTTTCCGGAACCCTGGCGCCGATGAACGACGGGACCTCCGCAAAAGTGATCATATCCCCCCTTCCCGTTCAGCATGTCACGCCGGGCGGGGCCGCCACGCGCTGTCGGACGGGGCATGGCCATGAGATCCAGCCGTCCACCTTGCCAGACCATTGATGACGCCGTCCGTCCGCGCGTCAAGCTGGAACTGGCCTTCAGCAGGGGATGGTTTTTGGGGGTGCGGCGGGCAGGCGATGCCGCCCGGCGCACCCCCACGGTGGCCTGGCGCCCAAGCAAAATGCGCTGGCCATGAACACGCCTTGCGGGCCGGGCTGCGGGGGCAGCAGGACACACTTCGCCGCCAATGACAGCTTGCTTTCTGTTTTCCTTTGGGCCATTTTGCTTGGGCACCGCGCCAAATCCGGCGACGAGGAAACCCATGATGGACCACATCACCCAATTTCCGCAGGCTGCAGCCCTGCAGCGCTGGGCACAGGCACGGGGCGGCGCCCTGGCGGACGATGTGTCGGAGGCGCTCGGCGTGCTGACGGCATGGGCCGCAAACTCGGGGGATACCATCCAGAAGCCTGTGGCCGCCGCTGGCGGGGCAGACCTTGAGGACAGGGATGATCTGTCTGACCTGGTCATGCAAATCGTCGGTGCGGTTTCCGACATCACGACCTGGGTTGACCGCTGGACCGTGTGACTCCGGCCATTCGCCAGGCCACGATCCGCTTCGCGTCTGGCGGCGCTGGGCCGGCACCGCGCGGTCCAGCGCCGCGGATTTTCGAACCATCCCATGGAGGCCGCGGACCGCGCCCGGGGGTGCCATCACAGGAGGCTTCGATGCGGACATTTGCGGAAAGAGTGGCGGCCAAGGCAACCGAGCGCCGCGCGGACGAGAATGATCGGAATGCGGCCAGGCGTGCGGTCGACGAGCGCAACGCCGCCCGGGTCGATCTGCTGGCGCATTTTGCGGCGGAGATCAGATCTGCACTCCACCGGATCGGCGGGGACGCCGCCTATGTGTCGGTGTTCGGCGGCAAGGACCCCGAGTTTGACACGGCCGTCCCGGAGGAGATCCGGATCCTTTCCGTCGGCAGGGCCGACACGGAAGAGGACCACGTTTTCCGGATCGTCGCCAGAGTCTCCACGGAGAACGGGAAAGCCGACGTCTCCGTCGTATTCCTGTCCGATGACACGTGGACCATGACCGCGGAGCGCGCCCTCAGCCATCACCAGGACTGCTCGCGCGGCTACCGTGAGAGCCTGCCCGCCACACTGACCGTGACAAGGCCAAACCAGGCCGCCGAGTTCATCGAGGACATGCTGGCCACCTACATCGCGGCAAACGCACCTCCGTCACAGGGCGGACCCGGCTTGTTTGGCCTGGCGTTCGGCTCCCCGGCATCCCAGGTGGCGGCCGGAACATTCGGCTTCCCGGCGATGCGGTAGGCCATCGCCTTCAGGCTGCGCAAAAAGTCAGGCGGCCGCTGGCCATGGCAGCCTGGACGGGTTGCCGATCCATTCAGGGATGCCGTTCACCATGTCATGGCCGCGCCGGCGGACGATGCCGCCCGCCTAACGGCACCGGCGCCGGAACTGGGTGGCGTCATCTCACGGTGGCTGGGTTCAGGCGGCGCCGGCTTCCCTGGCGCGGCGAACAATGCCATCGATCTGCTGGCGGTCCAGTCCCCTGACCGCCGCGTCGCCGGCTGGGTCACGCAGGAAGCAGAGCGCAATCTCGGCCTCGAGATCCCAGTCTTCCGGGTCAGGGTCTTCCGGGTCAGGGTCTTCCGGGTCAGGGCTTCCGTCCTGCGGCTCTTCTCCCTCTGCCTCCGGTCCGCTCCACAGCGTTTCGCCGCCAAAGGGCAGGGGAGCCCGGCCCGCGTCGAGCCGCGCGGCCTCCGCCACGTCCTCCGGATTGCCTTCGAACAGGACGCGCGCCAGCGTGTCGGCCCCGTCGTCCCGTCTGTCCCCCGCGTCAATCCCGACCAGGCACTGCTCCAGTTCGTTTTCCTTGTCATCCCGCGCGCACGGCGAGTAGTGGAACCCGATCTCATAGAGAAAGCCCCGCACGATGGCGCCCATGAAATCTGGACACGGGGATTCGGCGTCCGCCTCGACCACAGCCACAGCCACCCCGCCAGCCGCCAGCGCCGTGTCCGCGGATTGTCCGCGGCCATGCACCCCGGGGTGGGCCGGATTGAGCAGCGGCACGGCCGCGCTGTGGTGGGGGCTGCGCCAGGTCGTGTCGGTGATCCGCGCCTTTCTTGAGATCACCACTGGCAGATGCGACCACTGCTCGAGCGGCGTGTAATCCAGGCTGTAGCCGTGGATGGTGTGCTGCCAGGTCTCGCCCTCGCCCTCGGTGACCGGCGTCTTGAGCATCCCGAGATAGTCCCAGCCGCCCTCCAGTTCCAGGCGGTCCGTCCGCACCGGCCGGCCTGCCAGGAAACGCCGTGACGACGGCGCCTCGAATTCCGGCACTGCGTCGACGGCGAGGGAGTAGCTGATTTCGATGCGGTCCAAACTATGGTCGGGCGATGGCGGCAGGCGGGCCTCGCCCAGGAACGCCTCGAAATCCATACAAGCCAGGCCTTCCATAACATCGGCCCATGGCGCAAGGTTCTCGAACAGCTCGCGCACTGTCAGCCCGTCCTCAAGCTCGACGCCATACGTGATCTGCTTGAGAAAAACATTGCGGCGGGTCAGTTCGAGCGTGCGGACCGGTAGCAGCACGCTGCTGCGCGTCCCGCGGTGCCGTTCCGCAATGCGAAGCACGCCGTCGCGGCAGAACACAAAACCCGGCATGACGGCATCCCCCTGGCGGAACGGGGTCACGATAGGCCGTCGGATGCTGACGGGTCAAGCGTTTGCTTGCGCGGCGGCGCGGGCCATGGCCGCGGTTTGCGTCAGGCCACGCGGGCAACCTCGGCATATTCCTGCGGCAGCAGGCCCCCGACGGCACGGACCAGCTCCCCGGGGCTGATTGGTTTTGCCAATACATCCAGGCGGTGCGCGGCGGCGTCGGCCATGACGGCGCCGTCCACGTCGCCGGTCAGCAGGGCTGCAGGGATGAAGTGCCCGGCGCGCTGGCGGACCGCCGCAATGGCATCCACCCCGGTCCGTCCGCCGCCAAGACGGTAGTCGGCCACGATGACATCCGGCAGCGGCGCGCCATCCGCGCCCATGGCGGCCACCGCCTCCGCCGCGCTTCTGGCGGCGATGACCAGGTAGCCGGCAGCCTCAAGCACGGCTTCCAGGCCGACGAGGACGGAAGCGTCGTTGTCGATGACGCAGACGGCGCGGTTCCTGTCGGCCTGCGCAATCCTGGGGACTGTATCCACGGGCTTCTCCTGTTCCGGATCCGCTGCTTCGGTGACGTGTATCAAAAACGTCGAACCGTTGCCGGGTGACGATGCGACGTCGACATAATGGCTCAGCAGGCGTCCCAGGCGTCCCACGATCGAGAGCCCGAGCCCAAGGCCGCGCACCCCTTCGGAGTCCTGGCTTTCGTGGCCAAGCTGGACGAATTCGCCCCAAATGCTCGCCAGCCTGTCTTCCGGGATGCCGATCCCAGTGTCGCTGACAAGGATGCAGACATGGCTGCCGCGGCGCTCGCAGGAGACTGTGACCGAGCCGCGGTCCGTGTAACGGATGGCATTCTGCACCAGATTTAGGATCATCTGGCCGAGGCGCACGCGGTCGCTCCAGACCGTGGCGCCGATTCCGGAGACGCTGAAACCAAGCCCCTTTTCCGCGGCGGACGGCGCCGCGGCGGCGGCTATGTCGTCGAGCAGTCCGTCCAGGCGGAACGGCACGATGTTGGGCCTGACCGCGCCGGAGTCGATCTGGCAAAGCTCGAGCAGGCTGTCGAGCAGATCCTTTACGGTGGACGCGCTCCTTGTCAGGGCATTGGCCGCGGCCTCGCCGCGCGGTCCCGCGTGCAACGCGAGCATTGCCGTCTGCAGCAGGATAGCCTGGACAGGCTGGCGCAGGTCGTGGCCGACAGAATAGAGGAAGCGGGACTTTTCCGTATGCGCCGACTCGGCCTTCTGCTTCGCTGCGTCGAGTGCCGCTATCCCGCGGACGTCATCCGTTATCTCGCGCGCGATGGTGATCACGCCGCCGTTCCCCGGCATCGGGTAGGAGGTCGAACTGAACCAGTGCGGATCGCCCCCGTCCGACACGCGGATCGACGACAGGCGGACCTTGCCGTCCGCAGCCGCTTCGCGGTCATCGCCGAGCGACCTGGCAACCCAGTCCTCGATTGGCAAATCCTCCGCCCGGCGCCCCTCAATCTCATCAAGCGGCAGGCCGAGCGCCCTGGCGCCGGCCCCGTTCACCGCGGTGAACCTGCCTTCGCCGTCGCGGACAAACACCGGATCAGTGACAGCCTCGAGGACCGATGAGAGCAGGGATGCCGCGGCGCGCAGGCGCGCTTCCGACTCGGCCCTGGCGTTTTCGTCGCCGAAGACAACCACATACCGCCATGACAGAAAACCGCAGCGCACGCGGGTGCATGCCACCGACGCGGTGAACATCGCTCCGCAGCGCCGGACCGCCAGCGTTGGGGACTCCGCGCATCCGGCCAGGGCGCGCGGCGAGGTGAAGCCGGGCAGGACATCGCCAAGCCGCACGGTGTCACCGGACGCATAGCCGAGAACCTCGCGTGCCTTGGCGCTCATGCGCTGGACGGTGCCGTTCCCGGCGACGGCAAGGGCTATCGAGGCGGTTCGGTCCACCAGACGGTCGACCGCCGTTCCCGGCACGCGGCGCGGGCCGCGGAAGGCGAACATTGCCTTAAGGCTCCGCATGTCTCACTAGCTCCAGTGTCACGCAAGCAGGCGTTCCTAGCACAGGCCCGGCGCCCGGTGCAAAGCATTTGTGCCGCTGCCCCTCGGGGCTGGCGTTGAAAACTCCAGCTTTTCCTTGACTTTGGCACCGCCGGACTGCCATGACGGCGTGGTTTGCGATGCCGTGACGGCAACCGGGGGCTTTGAATCTTTACAATGCATGACCAGCAGGAAAAAACGGACGGCAGGAAGGGAGCGGCTGGCATGCCGCGCGCCTGGCGTCCGGTGGTGATCGCCACGGCGGACGCGGCCGGCGCGGCATGGCTGCTTGACCGCCTGGGCGGCGGCGGGGAGTCCGTCACCGCAGTCCTGGCGTCCGGCGACCTGCCGGAGGCGGCACGGCGGGGAGCTTCGCTTGTCCTTGTTGATCCGGCACTGGTCCGCGGCAGGCCATGCCTGGTGGAGAAACTCCTGAAGTCCGCGGCGCGGATTGAATATCTCCCGGCGGATTTCGTCGCGGCCGCCGCCGCCGCCCTGGCCCGCGAGGGCTTCTCCCTGGACGCCGGAAGCATGCCAGTCCGGCGCGGACCGATGGATGGCGTGAGGGGCGCATTCCGGGCTGCAGCCCGCGTTTTGCGCGGGCTGGCCGGGAGGTGGGTGTCCACCGCAGACAGGGATTGCCAGCCTTGATGGTCCGGAGTAGAATTGGGACGCAGTCGTGCACCCGGCGAACTGGGTCGGTATGTCTGTGCTGGGCGGCGGTGCCCCGCAGGGGACGTATCCGCACCAAGTCGAGGAGGAACGGAGTGGGCAGGCAGGCGGTGACTTCCCCGCCGTTCAGCCTGGAGAATGCCGGGTGGCGGATCCGGGTCCTGTCACACTGCACCGGAACACGTCATCTGCAGCATCTGCAGGCGCCAGTCCAAGCCAGGCGGCCTAACGCTGCCCGATGCCTGGCCTGTATTCAAAGCGTTCACCGGCTTCCTTGCCGGCATTGTAGGCAGTTGGCAGCACCTTCCTGCCGGCGGTTGCGCGGTTTTGAAACGTCAGGCCAAGGAGCTCCAACTCGTCGTCGATCATCGAGTCCTTGACCGGCACCAGCGCGCGACCATTGCTGCCGGAGCTGTCCCTCGCCTGCCGCAGTGCCCGGATCTTCCGGCTGATCCCCTGCGCCAGACCGAGCTGGAACGAGTTGGTGGCCGACCGCCGCTGGCCGCTGTCGCCCCCGCGATAGAAGCCGCCGGCCTGGAAAGCTGCGGTCTCGCCCATGAATGCCGCCGCGATCAGATCGTGCAGGTAGACTGATGCCTGCACATCGGCGGGCAACCCAAAGAAAATGTAGCGCAGCGTCCCGTCCGCGGCAGTCTCGGCCCAGACCCGGCAGTCAAAGAACTCGGCGGTGGCGCCCACGCAGCCATCGATCGCCCCGCGCCGCTTGCGGCCGGTTTCGACCCCGATGCCCTCACAGCTTTGCTTCCGCAGGTCCGGTTCGCTGATGTTTAGCCCGTAGCGGTCGAGCAGTTCAGCGACCTTCTCCGCCGCGGACAATGCCTCCTGCTCGGTGCACCCGCGCTCGACCGTCTTGGCGCGCAGGCCGCGGATGCGCTGCACCAGCCGATCGAGATCTGCGGTGCCCCCGGCTGGCCGCCCCGACCGGAGTTTGACCCGCTCGCGCAGGGAGTCGAACAGGCTGCGGACATCCGCGGGAAATCTGCCGAGCGCGATGGCGGCGTCAACCGCCAAGGCAACTTCGTCAAGGTTCCCGCGCGCCGAACCATGGGCCGCGCGCAACGCCATGGTCTCCATCATGACGGCGGCAATCGTGGTGTAGGCGGCAGCCAGACCGGGCTCCCCTCCCTTGCGGGCGACACTGACGCTGCTCAGTGCCGCCAACAGCGCGCCCTGATCAGCGAGGCCACGGGCCTGGGAAAGCTCCTGGGCGTCCGGATCGCGGCCGAGCCTGGCCCAGGCGGCGGCCAGCGCGTCCAGCCGGCATTCGTCCGGCCGGAACGGCAGCTTTGGCTTTCGTTCGCGGGAGGCGCCAGGCGCCGCGCGGGGCGCAATGCCGCTGCGGACAATGTGCCGGTAAACCGCCTCGGCGCAGCGGACTCCATTGCCGAGACCGAGCTTGAAGGGGCGAAAGAAACTGCGGGCCAGCACCAGTGCTTCGCCATCCAGGCGCACCAGGTTTCCCGTCGCGACGATATGCCCGTCGTCAATGGGGGTGAACAGGCCAAACGACACACCGTCGCCGATCTCCTTCGAGAATCGGCCAGGCAGCAAAATCGACGTTTCACCCGTCGCCAGATCCTCAAAAACGGGGCCGGAGAGGCGCGCGAGCCGGATCCGGCTCCGGCGCAGCAGCGCCACGGCGGCGATGTCATCCGGGGAACGCCCCTTCATGGCGCGGGCGAGCCGGTCGAAGGCGGTTGCTCCCATGAGGGAAGGCACGCTTAACCCCAGTCCCACCGCAAGCGAACACGCGGCCGGCCATTGCGGGGTGTCAGCGAACGAAGGATAGCCGTCGAGCCACTGGCGAGCCATGGCGTCAGCCTTGTCGCGGGCGACGAAGGCCAGCGCCTCGGCGCTCAAAGCAGCCAATCTGTCGGGGATGGCGTTCATCATTTTCCATGATTAGACGATCCCGCGCGACCTGTCAATGGATTTGATGCGCAACGATCTGCCAAAAAGGGCGCTGCCTCGCGGAAAGGGACGGAAACCGCACCGGAGACTGTTTTCCTTACCGACGCACCCTGGACGGTGCCAGCTCCGGCGGTTGCGGGAGCAGAATTCCCGCCGGCGCTTCCGTGACCGCCGTTTGCCCCGGCCGGCTGTGCGGCGGAAGGGCGGCGCCAACCAGGCTTCGGCGGCGGAATGCCGCGCGTATCCCTGTGGACCCCGCGCCGGTCGGGGCCGGCCCGACATCGTCGGGGAACTCCCGGGTCGCCCGCGCGGATCGGGTATCCAGCCGCGGATTCCTGTGCAGGCACAGCGGTGGCCTGTCCCGCGATGGCTTCGTCCCGGACGGGAGGACTCCCGGCGGCCCGCCGCCTGCCGGAAGGTCTGCAGGGTGCCGCCCCGGTCTTGCGGCGGCGGCCTGCAGAGGGAGGTCATCAGGCCGGAGAACGGGCCGCTCAGGCAGCCATTGGGCAGGCCCGGATGCCACGGCTTGCGTCGGCCGCCGCCAGCAGGCGTTCGCACTGCAGCCAGTAGGCATTCGTGACGGGCATGGCGACACGGAAAACCGTCTCGGCCCCCATGCCGGATTGGCCGATGACATCAAGAATCCGTGCCAACCGCATCCCCGCCAGGTTTCTCGCCGTTTCGCACTGGGCGGCCAGGACGTCGCATGCGGTGTCCATGAGGCGGAACGCCAGTTCCGCATTGCGGCACTCGCTCCTCTTTGCGGCGGACAGCCCGTTCCATGGGGCGGCGTGCCCGGCGGCGCGGTTCCAGCGGAGTTCGGCGGCGGACAGCAGATCGGCATACATCCTGAGCATTGGATCCTCATCGGCAATCGGGATTTCAGCGGCGGACCGGGCATTCCCGGCCCGCAAGCGGTCGTCCATTATGCTATGCGGCAGGTCCGCACGGGAGACGCAAGCAAACAGCCATCTGGCGGGGCGGAACGCAGGCGACACCTGTACAAGAAAACGTGGATGGCTCCGCCGTCGGGCGCGCCGCAACAGCATGGCATCACGGTTGCCGTTGCCGGGCACGATTGGCTCCTTCGTTCCTGGGATGGTCCTTTTAGCCTTGTCTGGCCCTGGAATCAAGGCCGGCTTTACGGCCATGCACGTTTCCTGCGACGGCGCATTTTGCTTTCCAGCGGCTTCCTGTGCAGCTACGGCCTGGCGGGCCGCGAAGGTTGCGACAGGCGCCGGCATCCCCGGCCATTGCGGTTTTCCGGTGGGAGTCTCCTGATCGGGCGTTGCATGCCGATGGCCCGCGGGCGGCCGTCGGATGACGGGACGCAAACCACCGAATGGCACGCCTGGGCAACCTTCTGCCCATCGCATGGATGCGAGGCCTCCTGCACCCGTCCGCGGCGGGTGCACGCACGCGGGAATTCCTGCGGGAGGCGGGCACCTGCCGCCTGGTCCGGCGGCAACAAAGAATCCGGCCATGCAGGAGTGGATTGGCATGGCCTTATCGCCGTCCGTTATGGGCATTCCGTGTGTAGCCATCAGCCATGCGCATAGCTCAGCGCGACGCCATGATATTTCCGCATTCCCAGGCCATACTTTGGGCTGTGGGAGCCGCCGCTTCCGCGTGTTGTCTGAAGCCTGGAGTTTTCCGCTGTGTTTGGTTCGACTTTCGTCACTGTCTGCGGCCTCTGGGGGCTGCTGGGGTCGCTTTCCTGGTCTTTCGCGAAAAAACGCCGGACGATGCTCGCGATCATGCTGTGCACGCAGCCGGGATACGGAATCTACTGGGCCGGCCTGGGCGACGCCACCGCTGCCGCCATGTCGGTGCTGGCCATGCTGCTGACGCTGCTGTCCGCCGGTCTTGGCGGACCGGAAGGCAGCGCCATGGTGCGGTGGACCCGCCGCGCCTTCATGGCGGCGCTCATCCCCGTGGCCGGGATTTCCTTACTGACCTGGGATGGCCTGCCATCAGCTTTCGCTGCGGCTGGCATGGCGCTCGGCTGCGCCGCCCGATGGCAGGCTGATGGCACACGCTTCCAGCGGCTGATGCTGTCCACGAACCTGCCATGGCTTGCGCACGATCTGATGGCAGGATCGGCACCCGCACTGGCCTCCGACCTGTTCGGCCTCGCGCGGGCTGCCTGGATCGGCGTCGCGGAGTTCCGCAGGCGCCGTCCGGCTGCGCTTCGCGGCATCGCGGTTGCCGTCCCGGCCTGACCGGAAGGCCGGGTTCAACGGCACCCGGCAGGCGCGTCACCGCAGGTTGGTCAGGGTGGAGAGCATGTCGTCGCTCGTCGTGATCACCTTGCTGTTCATCTCGTAGGCCCGCTGGGCGGTGATGAGGTTGGTGATCTCGGTCACGACGTTGACGTTGGATGTCTCGATGAAGCCCTGCATCACCGTGCCGAACCCGGGGCTCGCCGGGTTGCCGGTCACCGGCTGCCCGGAGGCCGACGTCTGCAGGAACATGTTGTCGCCTGTCGCCTCGAGGCCGACCTCGTTCGGAAACACCGCAAGCTGGAGCTGGCCGACTGTGGTCGGTGCGGTCTGGCCGGAGATCGTCGCCTGCACCTGGCCCGAGCTGTTCACCGTCACGCTGGTGGCGTTGCTCGGGACCTGCAGGCCAGGCGACACGGTGTAGCCGTCGGCGGTGACGATCGTGCCGTCCGGCCCCATGCCAAACGTGCCGTCGCGTGTGTAGGCGGTGTCCCCCGACGGCAGCGTGACCTGGAAGTAGCCGTTGCCCTGGATCGCCATGTCCAGCGTGTTCGAGGTCTGCTGCAGGTTGCCCTGCTCGCTGATGCGGTAGATCGCCGCGGTCTTCACGCCGAGCCCGACCTGCGCGCCGGATGGCACGATGGTTCCGTTGTCCGAGCTGTTGGCCCCGACCCGGCGCAGGTTCTGGTAGATCAGGTCCTGGAACTCGGCGCGCCGCCGCTTGAACCCGGTGGTGGTCATATTGGCTATGTTGTTGGAGATGACTTCGACGTTGGTCTGCTGAGCCTGCATCCCGGTGCTGGCGATGTCGAGCGAACGCATCTTTTTCTCTCCCAAATCAGCCGTTGGCGGGCAGGAGGCGGTCGATCGCCTGCTGCTGCCGGTCGTTGTCGGCCTGGACGAACTGGCTGACGAACTGGAACTGCCGCAACCCGTCCATCATGCGGGTCAGCTCCACCACAGGCTGGACGTTCGAATCCTCGACCGCGCCCTGCACGACGGCCGCGCCGATTGCGGGTTTGGTCGGCGTGTCGGCCCGGAACAGCGTGCCGCCCTCGGCGGTGAGCCGCATCGGGTCGGACGGCGTGACCACGCCAATCTTGGCAAGCTGCCCGTTCTCGCTGGACAGCGTGCCGTCACCCGAAACAGTGAGCGTGGTGTCGGCCGGCGAAACCCGGACGGGCTGGCCGTTGGTGTCAAGCAGGGGGTTGCCGGAGCCGTCGCCGATCCGGCCGTCCGGCAGCAGCCCGAAACGGCCGTCCCGTGTGAGCCGCGGTCCGTGCGGCGTGCTGACGGTGAAGTAGCCGTCACCGGGCAGCGCGACGTCAAGCGGATTGCCGGTGTGGCTCACAGTGCCGGCCTGCTGCTCGCGCCAGGTGGCCCGGTCCTGCGTGAAGGCGATGGTCGTGCCGTGCTGGCGGCTCAGCCAGTCGCTGAACTGCACGCGGTGCTCCTTGTAGCCTGGCGTGTTGGCGTTGGCGAAATTGTCGGCTGTCACATCCATGGCCCGCTGCCGGGCAGTGAGGCTGGAAGCGGCGATGGTGGCTAGGAGGTCCATTGGGAGCGTCCGGCTGGTTCTGGCCAGAGCCTCGCAAGCGGCGTGCCACCTTTGCCGGTGCGGCGCCAACCCTGTGCCCGGGCCAGGCCAATGACGGCTGGCGGCTGGCTTTGCCACGCGCGCCCGCGTCCCGCCCTCTCATCTGCGATCAACGGCCGGCCATGCGGATGCCTGGGTGTGACGGTGTCCGCCCGGCACGACAAGCCACGTCGGCATTTTCTGCCGGGGGCAAGGCATTCGCCAAGACGGTTCCCGGCAAGCGTCGTGTATTGGCTTTCGGCAACGGAACCAGGACGGGCGCGTGAAGCCCAGCCACGGAGCTTCCGCGCGCATCAGCCACGCGAACGGGCAGAGGCTGCGGATGTGGCAGGGCTCTCCGATGGGGGATTTCCCGGCATCGCAGCAGCTCCCGATGACCTCGCTGATGTTGCGGTACAGCCGATGCGCGGGGATTGCTCCTTCGGGGAACTTCCAGACGCCTTCGGGTGGACCCGGTTCCGGGCTGTAGGGCGGAAGCGTGATGGGCGTGATGTTCGGCGGCACGGCAATCTGCTTCGATTCAACGTGGAAGCCAGCGCCGTCGACAGGCAGGGCCGGGTGTTTCCCCGGAAGGACCGCCTGCTGGATCACTCCAGATGCGCGTTCGTGGCCTCGGCCGACACCGATTCCACGACGATGGCGGCGCATGGGATGTGCGAACCCCCTAGCCGTTGCGCAGGGGGTTCTTGAGGACAGCAGCCTGGCGGTCGCGGGTTGGGGTCGGCAACATCTGCCAGCCCGGCCAACCTCTTCGTATTGTCAGTTCCCGGATGCGGACCCGGATGCCAGGCTGAGCCTTCTCTCTGCCCGCGCCCGCAATTTTTTTGCTCTGGCGATCTGCTCCATCAAGTTCTGTACAGCATTGCGGTCAACCACATGCGCGGAAACGCGTTTGCCGCCCGGCAGCCGGGAAAAGGATCTGGGCAGGCGTCGGATGAAATCGTCACCGAAACCGGCTTCCCGCAAATCGCGGGTATGCACGAGCGCCTTGCGTCCTCTCCAGTTGGGCAAATAGGTTTCTGTCCAACGGCGGTTTACTTTTCGTGGTGCTTCAGGCATTTCAGGCAGATAGGCCGTCCAACGTACTTGTCGTGGTGTCCCAGACATTTCCTGATCGTCAGCCTTTCAGAAACCTCAAGGGAAAACCACATCCGGAACACAGGCAATGCATGTAGCGCACCGGTGGCAGAAAAGCAAACGTGTTTTCGCGGCGTGGAAATCATCACGAAACCAGCGGCTGCGGATGCCGCACGGTCCCGGCGCGGGCATGCGCCCGGAGGCTCCGGCTGGCTTGCCAGAAGTTGGCCGATGCTGCATGAATGCGTCGCAGAGAGAGGAGAACGTCGTGACCGCGGACGAAAACGGGATCTACGGATTCACACCCACGAGCTATGACTCCGACAAAGGCAGCCAGGCGTGCCGAATGCTGGCCGATGCATACGCCACAGCGGGTGATGTTGACATCGGGGTGGTCAGCGAGGCGCTGGGCACCGCCGTCATGGCATTCCCCGGGCTGCAGGACTTCGTCACGGAGATTGCCGACCGCACCGGGGACCCGACGGCCGTCGAGATCCTGCTGATTGGGGACGTGGTTCCGTCAGGGCAGGACGCCAGCATGCTCGTTCCGGCGGCGGCCATGCTCGCGCTGACGGGCGCCATTGCCGAAGCGGGCGGCGGCTTCGACCACCAGGAAGTGGCCGACTGTGCGGAGGCTTGCCGCAAGGTTCTCCAGGAACTCGACATGCCTTCCGGGTTCACTCCAAGGTAACGTGGCGTGCGGCGGGAGAACAGAAATGCCAACACTGCGTGAGGTTTTCGCCGAACTCTATGCGCGGCAGGCACGCCTTGACAACGACATCAGGGAAGGTTTTGGCTCCTGCATTCCCGGCAGCCGCGACTGCGTCAACGAGATGCGGTGGACCATCGGGCACATGCTGCTGCGGAACATGGATGCGCTGATCGTGGCGGCCGGGGATCTTGATCTTGGCGATCTTCCAGCGGGCGTGTCGCTGGCATACAGCAACAGGCCAGGCAACGGGGACGGGGGATCGGCGGGGCCGCCTCCACGCTGACGGGCAGCCTGGCGGGAATGCTGTGGTGCCCGGACCGGGCACGGAAGTGCCGCCAGCCGCGCCGCGCGTACGCCACGTCAAATCAAGGCGTCGCCCGGATTGAGTGCGGATCCCGGCGCGGGACGCCGACATAAGCCAGAACCCAGTCTTCTCCGCGGATGATTGCAGCGTTGACACGGTGAAACCCGTCGATGATCTGGCGATCCACGGGGTCGAAAACAATCGGGGGCGCCGTAACCGTTGGCATGGCAGCGTAGTCTGCCGCAAGGTCGTGGTCGTAACCATGTTGGCGAACGTCCGTTTGTGACAGGAGCAGCCGTTCAAGCCGATACATCCCGAACTCCAAAATGTGTTCAGGGACGGGCCCTTCACAGGGGTCTTCGCGGTCACTCATGTCGGCGACAAAATCAATTACCCAGTCGCTGGAAACCTCCGGTGGATATTTCCGGTTCATGGCCGCGTCGACGCCCTCCCGAACTCTCATGCCATTGTTTAGCCAGGTCAGACCGAAGCGGCTACCGACGATGCGTATCATTTGCTTCCAGGCCACCCTGGCCGTTGCCGACCGTTGGCCGCCGCGGAGACCGCGGCTGGCAGGTTTCCCGGTGCCGACAGGTGCCACGGGAAGCAAAACGGCCGCGCCGGCCAGGACTCCGTCCGATTATCGCCGGGGCGGGATGATCTCCAAAAACTCCAACGTCTTCAGCCATTGGCGCGTCGAGAGCACCTGAGCCCGTCCCTGCAGGGGAGTCGGCACATCGCCAGGGCCATGACAGACTTCGGTCAGCACGAGAGCGATCTCACCGGGGCCGACCGCCAGCGATTGTCCATCCACGGCCTTGAGGCGCGGCAGGTTCTTCAGTATCCACGAGATCACGGCATCACCGAGACCGGTGGTGGCGTCTCGATTCCCGCCGGACGCCACCTGCGCCAGGGCGTCGTCAAAGGCCGGCAGGAACGGGGTGCGCATCTCCGTGAACTGGGTTCCCCCGACATTTTCGAGCCAGCGGGCCAACCGCTCCCCGCCGGGCGCGCCCAGCTTGCCGCCACATTCCCTGCGGACAATGTCGGTGACGACTGGTGGCCTGCCGAATGACTGGAGCAGTCGCAAGCCCGTCGGCATGGGCGAGAGTGATCAGCGGGCCAGATTCGGCCACGATGAGAGTGACCGGCTTGTCCCTCCAGGTGTCCACGCGTCGGGCCACAGCGCGGTCCATGGCTTTCTCCCTTGGCAAAGCCGTCCTGGACAGCGACGCGTCCGCCTTCCGTCGGTCCGGCATCCGCTGGCAGATAGCCGGAACGGCAGCGAAGTCAAGCGATTCCACGATGGCACCACATGCCGCCGACCCCCTGGCCAACCCGCGAAACCCGCCGGCGATCTGGCGACATCAGGCGTCGGAAGCTGTCGGGTGCCACGCCTGCTGACGGGCGCCACCGGAAGCAAATGCGTCCCGTCGCGCGCCGCGGGCATCTGCCGTGCGCGGGAAAACATTGATCCGATCCCGTTGGCATCCGACACTTGCCGAGGCCCTGCCATCCGGGAGCGCCATAACCGGAGATTTTTTTGTGACAGCCCTTCAAGCCATCCTTATCGCCATCATCCAGGGAGCCACCGAACTTTTTCCTGTCTCCAGCCTGGGCCACGCGGTCGTGCTGCCCGCGGTGGCAGGCTCCGGCCTCGACCAGCGCTCGCCTGTTTTCCTGCCATTCCTGGTGATGCTGCACTTCGGCACCGCAGTGGCGCTGCTCGGCTACTTCTGGCGCGACTGGTGGTCGCTCGCCATGGGCGTCCTGGGCCGCGGCGCCCGCAGGCAGGTGACGGGCAGCCGCCGTCTGCTTCTGCTTATTGCCGTCGCCACCCTGCCTGCGGTGGCCGCCGGAGCCACCCTGGAGCACTTCGTCCGCGGACTGTTCGGATCCCCAATGGTGGCCGCTGCCTTCCTCGTGGTGAACGGGTTCCTGCTGCTGCTCGGGGAGCGCCTGCGCGGGACCGGGAACCGGCCGCTCGCCGAGCTGCGGGTGCGGGATGCGCTGGCCATCGGATGCTGGCAGTGCACCGCCCTGATCCCCGGCATCTCCCGCTCGGGCGCCACAATCGCCGGAGGTCTCCTGCGCGGCATCAGCCACGAGGCGTCCGCGCGTTTTTCCTTCCTGATTGCGACCCCGGTCATCCTGGGCGCCACCGTGCTGGAGGTGCCCAAGCTGCTGCACCAGGGCGTTCCCGAAGGCACTTTCATGTTGGCCTCCGCCGCGGCTGTGGCCGGTGGGCTGACGGCGCTCGCGAGCACCGCGTTCCTGATGCATTACTTCCGCCGGGAAGACTCCTGGGCGCTGAAGCCGTTCGCCTTCTACTGCTTCGCGCTTGGCCTCGGCAGCCTGGCGGTGCTCGTGCTGCGGCCATACATCTGATGATGCCCGCGCCTCCGGCGGCGGAATGCTGCCCGCACCGGAGTCCCCGCGACGGGCTGCGGGCGGTCTCCGATGCCGCAGGCTGCCGCCTTGCCAGCCTGCTGGCAGCCGGCCGCGGCGCGGACCTGGCCCTACTGGAGGCCGCCGCGGATCTCCTGCAGTCCCGGATGCCGGGCCGTGGCTACGGCGACCTGCCCGCCAGGCTGTCCGCCATGGCAGCCGGGGACCAGCGCTTCGGCGTCAAGCTGTCGGCCCTGCTGCTTTCGTGCGGCGCGGCAGGCCACCCGCGCGGTGCCGGATACGGTCGTCCCTGAAGTGGCCAGGCAGGCATGGCGCATCCTGACGCTGGAGACGCCAAGCCTGGACGACGACGCCTTCCGGAAGGATCTCTCGATCTGCCTGCTGCTGGCCTTCCCATGCGTAGCGCAGGTCATCGAAGATCTGCTCCGCATGCGTCCGGGCTGCCTGGGTCTGGTCAGCGGCAGCTGGTATTTTGACCCGGCGGTGGCCGTGATCAGTCCGGGGCTGGCCTATGTCGCAGGGATCCCGCTGGCGGGTGGCGCCTTCCGCGCGCGCCTGGGCGCGTCGGCCGAAGATACCGAATTGGCGACGGCGGCATCCGCCACGCGCCGCCAGATGGTGGCCGGAGGCCACTACACGCCGACCCGCTGGCTGCTGGTGTGGCCGCGCGCGCCGCTGCTTGCCCAGGTGCGGCTCCCCGGATAGGTGCTTACGGCAAACCAACGCCGACTGTCCGTTACGGACACAAAGCCAGTTCCGGCGATCCCACCAACGATATCGGGGCCTTGCGCAAACGCCATGCCCGCCGATGGCGATGTCCGCCAGCATCGGCGACAGGCGCTCCCCGTTCAGGAGCTTCGGGTTCCGCCCATCAACGCCGCCACTCAATTCCGGCCGCTTCGGCCCAACGGATGGCCGCCTCGATTCCTCCGTCCGGGAGCGTCGGATAGGCATCGAAAATGCGATCAATCGGGTATCCGGCACGCAGATTGGCAACAATGGTCTCTGCCAGTATCCGCGTTCCGGAGATGCAGGGGGCCCCGCTCATCACTCCCGGCTCGGACACCACCTCGATGCGTGGCATGCATGTCCCCTGTTTTCGTCCGGCATCGGTATGGCGCCGCGGGAACCATGTTTCAAACCCAGCCGGATCGCAACGTCACCATGGCTCCGCCGACAACTGTCTTGGCCACGCCGCGCCGTTGGCGCGCTCTGGAAATCCAGGCAGGACGCGTGCGGCCGTGCTTGCCGGGGCATGGACGTTCAGTGTGGCGGCGGCGCGGACGTCCCGTCCCGTCCCGGGCCGGACGGCCCTATTCACGCCAATAGCCCGGCGCGGGGCCGCTTGCCGTACCGATTTCTCCCTGCGACGGCAGGCAGAAGCCGTGCGGAAAGCCGATGAGGCTGCCACTGACGCGGCCGATGGCTGACGGGGCATCCCGTGACACGCCAACCTTCCCTGCCTCGCCCAGGGCTGCCAGGACCAAAGGATCTGACAGGGGGGACAGGAACGCCTCGTTGCGCCTGTCCATCCTGGTCTCCCCTGACTGGAGGGCCGCCGCGTGTTCTTCGCCCGGATTGCCGTCCCGGCCGGCATAGCGCGCCAGAATGTAACGCCGCATGTCCGGCGCCACGACGGCCGCTGTGAACCACGGCGCCGGCGCGTGCCCGTCGCTGCCCCTGATGCCGCTCAACACGCCGTGACACGCTCCCATCCCCTAAAGGGGATGGGCTTCCCCTGTAGTTGACGCGTGGGGTTTCGGCTCACCTGGCAACGTAGGCCGCTTTGTCTGCCGCTTCCGATTCCGAGGAGTCTTGCCTGCCGCGGTAGCTTTCGCACCCGCGGTGTTCCCGTTCTTTGTCGCAGGGGTCGCCAAGGAGACTGCACGTTTCAACGGGACCTCTAAAGGACGCTTGCGCTTCCTCGCGGCCCGGCTTTCGCCAGATGC
>Ga0302319_10008985_pt1 | contig 19326 bp, 14 predicted proteins | sample Bog_T0_2_FD_203319 | JGI IMG/M metagenome (GOLD analysis project Ga0302319, IMG submission 203319) | Peat permafrost microbial communities from Stordalen Mire near Abisko, Sweden - Bog_T0_2 | ecosystem: Environmental > Terrestrial > Soil > Wetlands > Peat | place: Sweden: Abisko, Stordalen Mire... | reverse complement strand
ACAGGGCACGGCTTCAGCCGGGCCGCCACGCACCCCAACCCAAATGAAAATCAACCCGCGCGACGAAGTCGCGCAACTCCTCTCCCCCACCCCAAAACCTGTCATCCTGAGCGAAGCGCAGTCGCCGCGGCGACCGGAGTCGAAGGGCCTGCGGTTGCTCTTCGAAACCGGAGTTCCACCATGCTTTGAAAGGGCACGACTTCAGTCGTGCCGCAACCACCCCACCAAATAGAAAGGCAATCCACGCGACGAAGTCGCGCAAAATCCCCTCCCCTGCCAAACCACCTGTCATCCTGAGCAAAGCGCACTCCAGCGGAGTCGAAGGATCTGCGGTTGCTCTTCGCAAGGGGACCCGCGAACGCTTTGTAACAGGGTACGGCTTCAGCCGGGCCGCCACGCACCCCAACCCAAATGAAAATCAACCCGCGCGACGAAGTCGCGCAATTCCCCTCCCCCACCCCAAAACCTGTCATCCTGAGCGAAGCGCACTTCAGCGGAGTCGAAGGACCTGCGGTTGTCTTTCGCACGAGAACCCCCGAATGCTTTGTAACAGGGCACGACTTCAGTCGTGCCGCACTGCACCCCACCCCAACAGAAAATTAATCCACGCGACGAAGTCGCGCCCGCTGAGCGCATTGGTCTGTTATCAACAATCGAGAATTCGGGCTTGATGTTCGGCCAAAGCGCCTCACGTCGGAGCCTTGAACCAGCTCTTTGCCCACGCGCAAGATCAGATTCGCGGAAGTACCAAGCAGTTTCTCGCGTTTGCAGAAAAGCACGCGGCCTGCTTCAAGTGGAGCATAGATCCATTTGTGCGCATCTGCGGCCACCGACTGCGTATCTTGTAATTCGACGAAGAACATGGCGCGAGCTGGTTTAGCAAAGATCAATCTTGCCCTTGACAAGTATGAGAGTATGGTCGTACTCTCATGCCGTGCGATACTCGCTGGAACACAAGGCGCAGACCCGCGACAACATTCTTTCCATGGCCGCCCGCTCCTTCCGCGAGCGCGGCGGAAGCAGTGGCATCGGTACCGTGATGAAGAAGTCAGGCCTGACGAAAGGGGGCTTCTACCGGCATTTCAGGAGCAAGGACGACCTCTTCGTCGATGCCGTGGCAAGGGCACTCGACGAGACGGGAAGTGGCATAGAGGATGTTGCAAAGTCCGCGCCCGAAGGTCAGGCTCTGCGAGTCATCATCGAACGCTATCTAAGCGTGGGCCACGCGAATTCGCTGGGAACGGGTTGCCCGATCTCGGCCCTCGGGCCGGAACTCGCACGAAAGCCGTTGGCAGTGCGAAAACGGATTGAGGCGTTGCAGGAAGCGTATCGGGAACGGCTATTGCCATTTATTCCTGGTCAGACGCGGGAAGAAAAGCTAGCCAAGTGCAGGTTGCTGTTCCCCAGTATGGCGGGGGTATTGATGATGGCCCGCCTTGCTTCGGCCCCACAAAGCCGTGAGCAGATTTTGATGGAGGCAAGGCACTTCTTTATAAAGTCCTTCGCTGAATGAAGTCGATTCGACGGGCCGGAAATGACAATAGAAGTGAATAAGCGAATGAGGAGAAACCACTATGACGGGCGATCCGATTTGGCTGAAATGTCTGCTGGCGGTCCACGTGACGGCGGGGTTCGGTGCCTTTCTGCTTGCTCCTGTAGCGCTGATGACTGCCAAGGGCGGCAAACAACATAAGCGCTGGGGAATGGTTTACCTGTGGTGCATGGGCGTCGTGGCTGCGACCGCGCTGCCAATGGCATTGTTCAGGCCAGTACTGTTTCTGGCGCTGGTGGCGATTCTGTCGTTTTATCTAGCGTTCACCGGCTATCGCGTGCTGAAGTTCAAGAATCCCGCGGGCGGTCGCGCGCAACTTGTGGATTGGATCGTGACCGGCGCTTGTTTCTTTTCTTCTGCAGCGCTTCTGTTATTGGCCATGTTGCGTCCGGCGCTGGTGCAGCATATGAGTATTGTGGCGATTTTGTTCGGGGCGCTCGGCATTCGCGCGTCAGGGATGCACCTGCTCAGCCTCGTGCGCAAGCCGGCGGACAAGATGTTCTGGCTGTACAGGCACTTCCAGCATTTCATTGCCAGTTACATCGCGGCATGGACGGCGTTTAGCACGGTGACGCTGCCGCGACTCTTCGGCCATACCATGTGGTTGTGGATCTGGCCGGCGGCCATCGGTGTACCCGCCATCGTGCTGACGACGGCGTATTACAAGCGGAAATACACGGCGCGCGAGCGAGCAGTGACCACGGTTCCGGTGTGAGGCCGGCAGCATCCCGCCAACCTGGCTGCTCGGTTTATGCATTATCGCCGAGTCACTCATCGAAGCCTGAACCGATGCCGCGAATGACACCGTCTCCAAGCCAGCGGCGGACGACGGTCAACGCAGCAACCTCTCATCCCCGGTCCTGATCGCTGCCCCCGACCACTGACCCCCGATTTTTGCAGCTAATTTCGCGCTAAAAACAGACAAAAACGCGCCGAAATCGGCCTATTTCGAGGCACTTTCTCGTGTTTTCGTCCGGGAAGCGAACTACTTCTGCTCAAAAAATGTATGGGAACGGACCTACTTTCGGCGCAAAAGCCACTCCCCTCCCCAATTCGTCGGCTTATAACCAGACAAAATCGCCTCTTTTGTCGGCCCGCTTTTGCGAGCGCGCCCTGATCGCCGTTCCCCGTCTGCGTGCTCTACACTCGACTCCAGGTCGCATTTCGCCCCGAGGTCCACTCGCCTTGAGAATCCCGCGTTGCTGTCTCCGCGCCGTTTCCATCGCCCTGCTGCTTGTCACTGGTCCCGCCTTGCGCGCGCAAGCCGCGCCCGCCGCCGTCGACGACAATCGCAAAGCCCTCAACCAGCTCTTCACCGACTACTGGGAAGACAATCTCGCCCACTCGCCCGAGTTCGCCTCCACCCTCGGCGACAAGCGCTTCAACGACCAGATCAGCGACTATTCCGTGAAGGCCTACAACGACAGCCTGGCACGCGAGCAGGCCTTCCTCATGCGCCTCGCCGTCATTGACTCGACCGGCCTGACCGATCAGGAGAAGATCAGCGCCGATCTGCTCATCCGCCAGTTCACTGAAGACCAGGAAGCCGCGGATTTCAAGGAATGGGAGATGCCCGTGAGCCAGCTCGATGGCATCCAGACCATCTACCCCGACCTGGTAGCCCAGCTCACGTTCATCACCGTCAAGGACTACGACGACTGGATCGCCCGCCTGCACCAGATCCCCAAAGCCTTCGACCAGACCACGGCCAACATGGCCATCGGCATGGAAGACCACCACATGCCGCCCCAGTATCTAATGGCCAAAGTGCTCGACCAGGTAAGGACCATGGCCGCGCAGAAGCCCGAAGACTCGCCCTTCGCCCAGCCGCTCAAGACCTTCCCCGCCGCCGTCAAGCCGCTCGACCAGGAGCGCATCAAGCAGGAGATGCTTGACGCAATCGCCCACGAAGTGCAGCCCGCCTACCTGCGCTTCGCCCGCTTCCTTGAAGTCAGCTACGTCCCCGCCTGCCGCACCGATCCCGGCATCTCTTCCCTCGCCGACGGGGCAAAGTATTACCAGTTCCTCATCCGCCGCCACACCACCACCAGCTTGACCGCCGGCCAGATTCACCAGGTCGGCCTCGACGAGGTCAAGCGCGACGAGGCCGAAATGCTGGTCATCGCGCAGAAGCTCGGTTTTCAGGATCTTGCCGCCTTCCGCGCCAACCTGAACTCCAACCCCAAGCTCAAAGCCTCTTCCGGCGAGGCGCTGTTGGCCGCCTACAAGAGCTACATCGCTCCCATGCAGGCCAAGCTTCCCCGGCTTTTCGGCCGCCTGCCCAAGGCACAGCTCGAGATCGTCCCCGTCTCCGCCTACCAGGAAAAGACCATGTATCCCGCCTACTACGAAGACGGCGCACCCGACGGCAGCCGCCCCGGCCGCCTGCGCGTCAACGAATACAACGCCACCGACCGCAACCTCTACGCCGTCGAAGCCATCGCCTACCACGAAGGCATTCCCGGCCACCACCTGCAGATCTCCATCGCCCAGGAACTTCCCAACCTGCCCACCTTCCGCAAATACGAGGGCTACACGGCCTTCGTCGAAGGCTGGGCGCTCTACGCCGAGCGCCTCGGCAAGGAGGTTGGCTTTTATCAGGATCCGATGTCCGACTACGGTCGTCTCCAAGCCGATATGTGGCGCGCCATTCGCCTGGTAGTAGACACCGGCGTCCACAACCAGCACTGGACCCGCGACCAGGTTGTCCAGTATTTCCACGACCACTCCAACATCGACGAGACCACCATTCAATCCGAGACTGACCGCTACATCGCATGGCCCGGCCAGGCCCTGGCCTACAAGATCGGCCAGCTCAAGATCCTCGAGCTGCGCGACCGTGCCAAAAAAGCTCTAGCCGACAAGTTCGACATCCGCGCCTTCCACGACCAGGTCCTCGACGCCGGCGCATTGCCCCTCGACGTGCTCAGCGGCCGAATCGACTCCTGGATCGCCTCGCAAAAAGCCGCCGCTCCGCGATAGCTTTTTGAAGAGAAAAGTCGGCTTCTACCAGGACGCCATTCAGCCAAAACAGGCCGACGAAAAAGGCGATTTCGTCCGGGTATAAGCCGACAAATCGGGAATGGAAGTGACTTTCGCGCCGAAAGTAGGTTCGCTCCCGGTCATATCTTGAGCGAAAGTCGGTTCCGTTGCCGACGAAAACACGAGAAACAGCCCAAAAAACGCCTTGTCTGGCCTCATTTTTGGCCCAAATCAACGCGCTTTCGGTGCCCGAAGCGAGCCAACTGCACTCAAATCTGCCTCGATGCGCGAGACGAACCGCGGACCTCTGCGAGCCTTCACCGAACCTGGCAAGCGCTTCGACATGGTTCCGGTGGCTACACCTTTCACGGCCGATGCGAGTATCCTTGGACTAGCACCACAACTCTCATCCAAGACAAGGAAGACCATGGCGGAGATAGCCGTTGAGGCCCCCGAAACACCCGCACAATTGCCCCGCGTCCGCGTCGCCGTTTTGGGCGCAGGAAAGATGGGCGGCATCCTGCTGCAGGCCTTTTTGAAGCAGAACCTGTTTGCTCCCGACCAGATTTACGCAACCGTGGGCCATGCGGAAAAGGCCATCGCCCTCAGCACCCAGTGGGGCGTGGACGTGAGCACCAATAACCTTGAAGCCGCGCGCCAGGCCGACCTCATCCTGATCGGCGTCAAGCCCTTCCAGGTGCCTGACCTGATCGCCGAGATCCGTCCCGCGCTCACCAAGGAAAAGACGATCGTCTCCTTTGCCGCCTCGGTCAAAACCCGCTCCATTGAAGAAGCGGCGGGCATCGACATCGCCGTCATCCGCGCCATGCCCAACACGCCCTCAGCCTTGGGAGCGGGCGCTGCCGGCCTGTGCCGCGGCCGCTTCGTTTCCTCCACGCAAATGGAACTCGCCGAGCGCATCTTTGAAACCGTGGGCCGCACCGTCGTGGTCGACGAGAAGCACATGGACGCCGTCACCGGCCTCTCCGCGAGTGGCCCGGCGTATATCTATATCATCATCGAAGCATTGGCCGAAGCGGGTGTGAAGGTAGGCCTGCCCCGCGACACCGCCACGCAACTGGCCGCCCAAACCACCTTCGGCGCAGCCAAAATGGTGCTCGAAACCGGCTACCACCCCGCCCTGCTCAAAGACGCCGTAACCACCCCCGCCGGATGCACCATCGACGGAATTTTGGAGTTGGAAGAAGGCGGCCTCCGCGTGACTCTGATCAAAGCGGTCATGCGCGCCACGCAACGCGCCAAAGAGTTAGCCGCCGGCTGATTCTGAGGAGGGAGGCTGATCATGAAGATCGAGTCACCACTGATTGTCGTCTTTGAAAACGACGGAAAAGTTCAGACGCATCTTTATCCTGGAAAATGGGGCTACAAGGAATACGGAATCGTGATAGCGGACGTCGTTCGCCATGTTGCCAACGCATTCAAAGTGTATGAGAACGACGTTTGGGAATGGGTCGACAAAGAACGCGACGCCCCGACAAGCCCAGCGATCGAAATCAAGCCGAGCTGATTCTCCCATTTGCTTATTTTCCATGTTTCGATTCTGAGACATGGAAATCGAGCAAGGGAAACTCAAAACGAGCTCTTGGGGCAAGACCAAGCTTCCCTCAGGGGCTAAAGCCCGGTTGATTTTGCGGCCAATGCGGCACGGCTGAAGCCGGGCCCTTTCAAAACATCAACTCATTCAGAGAACTCCACTTCGTCCAGTCACTAACTCCACTACCTTGCCAATCCAACGCCCAACCTGGCTGCCCAGTTACATCCCGGAGTTACAGGGCCTGCGCGGCCTCGCCGTGCTCGCGGTTGTCTTCTATCACTGCCATCCCCGCCTCGTCGGCACTCCCGTCCACTACGCCAGCCTGTGGGGATGGGCGGGCGTCAATCTCTTCTTCGTCCTTTCCGGCTTCCTGATTACCTCCATCCTCCTCGAATCGCGAAACAAAGAGAAATACTTCCGCAATTTCTACGGCCGCCGCGCCCTGCGCATCTGGCCCGTCTACGTGCTCCTGCTCATCGCGGTCTATCTCAATGCACCCTGGTTCATCGGCGCCACCATCACGCAAGCGGTAAAAACCGCGCCGTGGCTGGCCTACATCTTCTTCATGCAGAATCTCTTTCACCTTGCGCTGCCGCCCGCCATCGGCCCCACCTGGTCGCTGGCCATCGAGGAGCAGTATTACTTCCTCTGGGCGCCCATCGTCCGCTTCCTGCGCCGCCCTTGGACGCTCGCCGCCGTTCCGGCCGCCGCGCTTATTGTTTCCCCGCTCGTCCGTTTCGCTGACCTGCACTGGATCACACTCACCAACACGCTCATTCACCTGGACGGCATCGCCCTCGGCAGCTTGCTCGCACTTGGCCTCTACACACTCACCCTCGGCCGGCGCACCTGGCTTTGGATCGGCCTCGCCGCCATGGTCATCGGAATTTGGGCCAGCGCCACGGTCGCCGGAGGCACTTCCGTGCTTGACTCGTCGCTCGCCCTGGCCTTTGCCGGCGCAGTTCTCGCATCTATCGCTTCCACAGGCGCGCGAAACCCGATCAACGCCCTCCTGCGCCGCGGCCCGCTCGCCTTCTACGGCCGCATCAGCTACGGCCTCTATATGATCCACATCGCCATCTTCATCTACTTCGGCTGGTTCGACGCCCGCATGGATAAGTACGGCATCCCCGGCAACCTGGCCGTCGTCGCCTTTCGCCTGGCCGCCTCCACCGCCTCCGCAACACTGCTCTGGTACGCCTTCGAATCTCAGATTCTCAAACTCAAGCGCTATTTTTGATCAAGTAGATTCCTTCCCATCGGCGTCTCTGGTGCAAGATAAAAGGGAAAGCGGATTCCTGCCCGACCGCGTTCTAGAGCGAAACCAGAGTAACTGTGCCCCGTTGAGGTTTGTGCAGGGTCGCCGCTCCCTGTTGGTCGCGTCGACTTGATGACTGCGGTTTCGGGATACATCAACTCTGGTTTCGCTGCAAGACTCCGAACCACGAGGGCTTCCAGTGAAATCTTCTCGCGCCATCTTCGGCCTCTCGCTATCCGCCGCAATCGCCGTTCAGGGCATCGCGCAGGCGCCGCACGCCGGCTCCACGCCTTCAACCACCGTGTTCAGCGCCAACGCCAACCTTGTGCTCGTCGATGTGGTAGTCACCGACCACGGCAATCCCGTCCACGGGCTCGATCGCGAGCGATTCCACGTGCTCGAAGACGGCCACGAACAGCCCATTGCCTCGTTCGACGAGCACACCCCCAGCACGACTCCAGCTTCAGCCGCGCAGACGCCCCTGCCTCCGCACACCTACACCAACGTCCCTGTCTATCCGCCGGCCTCTGCCGTCAACGTCCTGCTCCTCGACGCCTTGAACACGCCCATGGCCAACCAGATGGACGTGCGCCGCCGGATGATCCAGTACCTTGACAAAATTCCGGCAGGCTCTCCGCTGGCCATCTTCACCCTCTCCTCGCGCCTGCGCATGCTTGAGGGTTTCTCCACAGACGCCGCCGCTTTAACAAAAATCCTGAAAAGTGCAAGCGGAACCCCGCAACAGTCCGTCATTCTCGATCCGCAATCCGATCAAGCCCTGGACTCCAGCATTGGCGGCATGGCTACCCTCTCCTCCAGCCAGGATCCTCTCGTTGTTGCCGGCGTCAGCACCCTGAGTTCCATGCTCCAGTTCCAGGCCGACATCACGGCTTTTCAAACCGACACGCGCGTGCAAATCACGCTCGGCGCAATGCAGCAGCTTGCCCGCTATCTCAGCGGAATCCCCGGCCGCAAAAATGTGATCTGGCTCTCCGGCTCGTTCCCCATCGCCCTCGACCCCGACGACGCGCTGCAGGACCCCTTTGAAGCCATGCGCAATTACTCCGACCAGATTCGCGATACGGCCAATTTGCTCTCCGCGGCGCGCGTTGCCGTGTATCCCGTCGACGCACGCGGCCTGGTCACGCCGCCTACGCTCGACGCTTCGTACTCGCCCTCCTCCAACCTGGTGTCCGCAACCACCAATGGCAACCGCACCTCAACCCGGCGACGCCTCACCGTCAACAAGCCCTCCGTCAGTACAGACGACCTGAACGCCAACAAGCTGCTCATGCAGGAGCAAGCCTCGATGCAGCAGATTGCCGACCAGACCGGCGGCCAGCAATACCTCAACACCAACGGCCTTGAAGAGGCGATCGCCAGCGCCATTGAGAATGGATCAAGTTACTACACCATCGGCTACGTACCCGCCGCGCATCCGCTCGATGGCCAGTACCGCAAGATCCAAATCAATCTCGAAAGCAGAAACTTCAAGCTGGGCTATCGCCGCGGATACTACGCCGACCCTCCCGACAAACCCTCCGAGCACACGCCGGGTGAAATCAGCCTCATCACAGCAGCCACTCTGCACGGCGCGCCGCCCTCTACGCAGATCCTGTTTAGCGCGCGAGTCTTGCCCGCCGACGACCCGCAGTTGAAGGGTCAGACATTGCCGACGGGCCCATCCGGAGAAATGACCGCTGGGTTCAAGACCCCGCCGCACCGCATCGTCACCGATCTCAAAATCGACGCGCACACCCTGCTCTTCGATCCGTCTGCCGACGGCGGACTTCGTTCCAAGGTCGAGTTCACGCTGGTGGCCTACGATGCCAATGGCAAGCGCGTCAATTACTTTGATTCCGGCGTCCAGGTGAGCGTTAAGCCAGGGCAGGCTGCGCAGGCAATGAACAGCGGAATCCGCATCCGGCTCCCGCTCGACCTGCCGGCAGGCCAGTTTTTTCTGCGCATCGCCGTGCACGATCTGGCCGCGGGCCGCGCCGGTTCCCTTGAAGCCCCGGTTACCGTCTCCGCGAATTAGCAGGGAGCCCCTATCGCGGCCATCGCCCCACGATCACAAACAGCGCCAGCAGGAACATCACCACGCTGGGCGCGGCCGACTCCTGCCGGCGAAGGTGATAGATGCCCGCCGCCACCATTAGCAGCGCCAGTCCTGCCGTTGCCAGGCGCAGAAAAATATAGGGGGGCCACACGTCCACCGGGACCAACACCGTCGCTGCTCCCGCAACCTCCACCAGGCCCAACAGCACCGCCTGCCCGCGCGACATGCCGATCGGGCCCGCCTTGGATCGCGCTTCAAGCACCTTGACCACTTGTCCGTAAGAGAAGATCTTCGAGAACCCGGTGAAAAGAAAAACGCCTGCCAGGATAATTTGTGCAATCCAAAGCAAAGTGCTCATGACTTTTCCTGCCTTCCCTGCCGGGCTTTTGGGCACTTTCTGAGAACGCACCGGCCCTCATCACACGCAAACGATTGAATGCCGCAACGGCGGCCATGTCAAGATCAGTTGAATCGTGGAACCCCGGTTTAGCGGACGCATCCAACTAAACAGTCGCTCCGCATTCCGTGGCAACGCCTCCCAAGTCCCACAGCGTGGCCTGCCGTCTCATTTTCGTGTGACTCGAGTCACCCCTGACTGTAACCTGCGGCTGCTAGGCTTTGATCGGCAAGCGTAGCCGACCTACGAGGTGCAATGTGAGCAATCAATCAGCGAGCGATGGCCCCCTGAGCCCTGAAATCCTGGCCAAAATGGACGCCTACTGGCGCGCCGCCAACTACCTTTCCGTCGGCCAGATCTACCTGAAAGACAATCCCCTGCTTGAGCGCCAATTGACGGTCGACGACATCAAGCCGCGCCTGCTCGGCCACTGGGGCACCACTCCCGGCCTCAACTTCCTCTACGTCCACTGGAACCGTCTCATCCGCGAGCGTAACCTGAACATGATCTTCGTCATCGGCCCCGGCCACGGGGGACCCGGCATCGTCGCCAACACCTATCTCGAAGGCTCTTATTCGGAAATCTATCCCTACATCGAGCAGAACGCCGACGGCATCAAGCGCCTCTTCCGCCAGTTCAGTTGGCCTTACGGCATTCCCAGCCACGTCGCCCCGGAAACGCCCGGCTCCATCCACGAAGGCGGCGAACTGGGCTACTCACTCGTCCATGCGTATGGCGCGGCCTTTGACAACCCCGACCTCATCGTCGCCTGTGTCGTCGGCGACGGCGAAGCTGAGACCGGCCCGCTCGCGACAAGCTGGCATTCCAACAAGTTCCTCAACCCCGCCACCGACGGCGCAGTGCTTCCCATTCTGCACCTCAATGGCTACAAGATCGCAAACCCCACCATCTTGGCGCGCATTCCCCACACCGAGTTGGAGGACCTGATGCGCGGCTACGGCTATGAGCCCTTCACACTCGAAGGCGACGATCCCGCAGTCATGCATCAGCAAGCCGCCGCCGTGTTCGACACCATGCTCGACCGCATCGCCGCCATCCAGAAAGTCGCCCGTGAAGGCGGATCCACCGATCGCCCCGCCTGGCCCATGCTCATCATGCGCACTCCCAAAGGCTGGACCGGCCCCAAGTTCGTCGACGGGAAGCCCGTCGAGGGCACTTGGCGCGCTCATCAGGTCCCTCTCGACGCCGTCCGCACCAATCCCGAGCACCTGCACCAGTTGCAAGAGTGGATGCAAAGCTATAAGCCGGCGGAGCTCTTCGACGAGAAAGGAAAATTCATCGCCGAACTGGCCGACATCGCCCCCAAAGGCCGCCAGCGCATGGGCATGAACGCCCACGCGAACGGCGGCCTGTTGCTGCAGCCGCTTACAATTCCCCACTTCCGCGAATTCGCTTTGAAGATCGAAGGCCCGGGCCAAACCGATGGCGAGGCCACGCGCGTCCTCGGCCACTTCCTCCACGCCATCATGCAGTCCAATCTCGACAGCAAGAACTTCCGCGTCTTCGGTCCCGATGAAACTGCTTCCAACCGACTCGAAGAAGTGGAGGTGGGCACCGGCAAAGCATGGATGGCCGAGACCCTGCCCGTCGATGAAAACCTTTCAGAAACCGGACACGTGATGGAAGTGCTCAGCGAGCACATGTGCCAGGGCTGGCTTGAGGGCTACCTGCTCACCGGCCGGCACGGCTTCTTCTCCTGCTATGAAGCCTTCATCCACATCGTCGACAGCATGGTCAACCAGCATGCCAAGTGGCTCAAGACCACCCGCGAAATTCCCTGGCGCAAGCCCATCGCCAGCCTCAACTATCTGCTCACCTCGCTCGTCTGGCGCCAGGATCACAACGGCTTCTCGCACCAGGACCCCGGCTTCATCGATCACCTGCTCAACAAGAAGGCTGACGTCGTCCGCATCTATCTGCCGCCCGATGCCAACACCTTGCTCTCCGTCGCCGACCACTGCCTGCGCAGCCGCAACTACATCAACCTCATCGTCGCCGGCAAGCAGCCCGCGCCGCAGTGGCTCACCATCGACGAAGCCGTAGCCCACTGCACAACCGGCCTCGGCGTCTGGCCGTGGGCCTCTGACGATAACCCTGAAGTGGTGATGGCCTGCTGCGGCGACGTGCCCACCATGGAAGCCCTGGCCGCCGTCACGCTGCTCCGCGCCCGCATTCCCGACCTGCGCATCCGCGTGGTCAACGTTGTAGACCTGATGACCCTGCAGCCCACCTCCGAGCATCCGCATGGCATTCCCGACGAGGAGTTTGATCAGGTCTTTCCCGTCGGCGTCCCCGTCATCTTTGCCTTCCATGGTTATCCGTGGGTCATTCACCGCCTTACCTATCGCCGTCACAATCACGACAACCTCCACGTGCGCGGCTACAAAGAGGAGGGCACCACCACAACGCCCTTCGACATGTGCGTGCTCAACAACATCGACCGCTTCCAGCTAACCCTCGACGCCATCAAGCGCGTACCCAGGCTCAAGGATCAAGTAGCCGCCGCCGAGCAATGGTACTCCGAACAAATTCAACGCCACAAACTCTACGTCTCAGAAAACGGCGACGACCTGCCCGATGTAAAAAACTGGCGCTGGCCCGCTGCAAATGTATGAACAACATTGAAACTGTCATCCTGAGCGAAGCGCACATCAGCGAAGCCGAAGGACCTGCGGTTGTTCTTGTCCTGTAACTCAATTAATGCCCCCACCCGCTCCGTGCCCCATCCATTCGCGTTTTTTGCGAATGGGTGGGAGACCACAAACCTAACCCCGCAGTCACATGACTTACTAACTCACTTCTAATTCACCGAGGTTCGCATTCATGCCGTCCCTGCCCGTCCTGGTTCTCAACAGCGGTTCCTCTTCCATCAAATTTTCCGTCTATGAAGCCGGCAACAACGAACGCCGCAAGCTACACGAAGGCGCAGTGGACGGCATCGGAACCGACCAGGGCAGTTTCTGGATCAAGGACGCAACCGGCAAAAAACTCGTCGACCAATCCCCCGCTCTGCCCAACCCCGCAGTCGCCTTCAAACTCGTAGCCGACGCGCTCCACTCCGGCGATTTCCCCGCCCCCGCCGCAATCGGCCATCGCATGGTCTCCGGCGGCCCCACCGTGCAGGAGAACCAGCTCATCACGCCCGCGCTGATCGACGAAATGGAACGCTACACCGCCTTCGCTCCGCTGCACACGCCCATCGCCATCTACATCATGCGCGAAGCGCTGCGCCTCTTCCCCGGCGTGCCCAACTTCGTCATCCTCGATACCTACTTCCACCGCACCATGCCGGAAGTTGTAACTCACATGCCCATCCCGGAGGAATACTCCGCCATGGGCGTGCGCCGTTACGGGGCTCATGGAATTTCCTATGAGTCGATCGTCTATCAGCTCCAGCCCGACGTCCCCGAAAAGCTCATCGTCGCGCACCTCGGCAACGGCGCCTCCATCTCCGCCATCCGCAACGGCAAGTGTCTCGACACCTCCATGGGCCTCACGCCCACCGGCGGCATCATCAGCGGCACCCGCACCGGCGACATCGATCCCGGCGTGCTCATCTTCATCCTGCGCAAGATCTGCGAAACGGCCAAGAGCGCTTCCGACGCCGCCGATCAGCTTGAAACCGTCGCCAGCAAGAAGGCCGGCCTGCTCGGCGTCAGCGATCTCTCCAACGACATGCGCGACCTGCGCGACGCCATCAAAGCCGGCAACGCCAAAGCCCGCCTGGCCGTGGACAAATTCACCTGGACCATCGCCAAGTGGATTGGCAGTTACGTGGCCGAGCTCAATGGCCTCGACATGCTCGTCTTTACTGGAGGAATCGGCGAAAACGACATGGCCAGCCGCGCCGAAATCTGCGCCTGCCTCGGCGCACTTGGCATCATCCTCGACCCCGTCCGCAACAACGTCAGAGGCTCCGCCATAATCTCCGCCGAAGACTCGCCAGTCACAGTGCGCGTAATCCCCCCCGCCGAAGACCTGATCATCGTCAACCACGTGGTGCGCCTGCTCAACCCGTAGGCTTCAGCAGCAAGGTAACTTGTCCGCAAAAAACGCCCTCCCCGCCCTTGTTCTACACTGGTGTGTTCATCCGGAGTCATCCATCGTGCCCACCGCCGCCGTCTCCATCGATTCCAAGCGCCAGCCCACGCGGGCCCTGCGCCGATTTGCCTGGGGCGTGCTGGCGTACTTCATCGCGGTCGTCCTGTGGGGCACGCTGGTCCGTGCCACCGGCTCAGGCGCAGGCTGTGGCGCACACTGGCCGCTCTGCAATGGCACCGTATTGCAGCATTCGCCGCGCGTCGACACCATGATCGAGTTCACCCACCGCATCACCAGCGGAATCTCGCTCATCTCCGTTGTCGCCCTGCTCGCATGGGTCTACGCCGGCACTGTCCGCGGCCACCTCGCCCGGCCCGCGGCCATCGCTTCCGTAGTCTTCACGTTGCTTGAAGCAGTACTTGGCGCATTGCTCGTCAAGCTCGGTTATACCGCGCAGAGTCAATCGCCGCTCCGCCCCGCATTCCTCGCGCTGCACCTTGCCAACACGCTCCTGCTGCTGGCCGCGCTCACGCTCACCGCGCATCTGCTCAGCCGCCGCAAGGCCTTCCTGCGCGGCAGCGTGCGTCTCGTCGCCCCCTTCGGCGCTGTTGTCGCCGTCTTCGTTGTCATGGTCGTCGGCGTCACCGGCTCGCTCGCCGCGCTCGGCGACACGCTCTTCCCCGCGTCCTCATTAGGCTCCGCGCTCGCACAAGATTTCTCAGCAACCAGCGGCTGGCTGTCGCGCTGGCGCTGGATGCACCCCGCCGTCGCTTTCTTCGCCGGCATCTTCCTCATCTGGCTGCTGGTGCGCGCCGCACAGCAACAAACACAGTGGGACAACCGCCGCCTCTCCGCGCTTGTGCAATTCTTGCTCGCCGTCGTCTACACGCTCGGCATTCTCGACGTACTGTTCTTAGCGCCTCTATGGTTACAAATAGCGCACCTGCTCGCCGCCGACACGCTCTGGGCCTCACTAGTAGTCCTAACAGCCCGCCTGACGCTGCAGCCAAAAGAAGCCAGTTAGTAAGTCGAGTTACAAATTCAACACAGCGCCTCATCTACAGATGAAAAGCTCCGTGCCCCATCCTCGCCAACAACAACGGCTCCCAAATGTGGAGCCTTTACGCTAACTCGCTGCATTCACCTAACCAAAACTCCAGCCGCCGCATAAGTGCTTCCTTCCACAACAGCGTCAGTGAGCACAGGCAACTCCGGCGTCGCAGTCAGATTCTCAATCACCCCATCGCGCAGAATCACCGTATCCTCCACCTTGCCGCCGCGAATGCTCGGGTTCCACGCAAACGCCTGGTTGTCGACTACGACCTCTGTTCCCGTGGGCGTCGCCACCCACTCGCGCTCGCCGTACCCAGTCGCCCCACCCTGGTGGTGAAAGCGCTCTTCGCCGGGAAATCCCTGCGCAGCATACGCCGCCTGCGCAACCTTGAACAACTCGGCAGAAGTCGCCCCCACGCGCGTTGCAGTCAAGAGCGCAGCATTCACGTGAGCAGCGGATTCGAACCTCGCCGCAAGCTCCGCAGGGAGCGCCCCAAAATAAATGAAGCGCGTAATCGAAATCGCCAGCCCCCACTTGCGCGAGCAAAGATTCAACATCCCATAATGCTTCAGCCGCTTGCCACGCGGCACCGCGTGTTTGTAGTTGAAGATCCTCTCATCCACCGCGTAAAGCGCCACCGAAGGCAGAATCCCGCGGCGCAGCAATCCGGCCGCAGTAATCGCTTCAAGGTCGTACTCGCTCAATCCCGGCTCAACCTCATGCAATGCCTCCACCGTTGCCGCAGCCGTCTCCGCGCCCAGCCAGCGATAGCGCGCAATCTCGCTCTCGCACAACGCCGCGCGCAGCGGATAGAGATTCACCGGAGTAAATCCCGCGCCCGGCGTGTCCGACCCCAGCAGCCCGCCTGCCAGTTTCGCAGCAGCACCCGCCGTATCGTCTGCCCACCAGGGAAACAACACCGGCTCAAAATCCAGCGCGCCAAACTCCTCGTCGTGCAAACGAGGCGCTTCATTCTCTGTCGTAAAGTAGTAGCGCTTCCCCACCGCTGTCACCAGCAGCGACGCCACTCCGGTTTCGCCCGGTGTGAGCACGCGCAACTCCACGGCGCCGCCCGTAACCCAGGCGACGTTTTCATTGCGCCGGATGAGAACGCCCGCCAACCCTTGCGCCTTCAGCCACTCCACCAGCTTCTCGTGCTTGGCGTCCAACTCCGCATTCCACGCAGCTTCCGTCACCAGCGTCGCGCCGCTCGCTACCAGGCTCTTGCCGATTCTCTTGCTCATGATGGTCCTCTTCGAGGACAGGGACTAGGGACTGAGGGACTAGATAATTCACGCGAAGCAGTGCCTCGGCGGGCGCTCTAGTCCCTAGTCCCTTAGTCCCTAGTCCCTTGGTCCCTAGTCCCTGTCTTTGCGGTCCCTGTCTTTATTCTTCCAGCGCCGGATGGTGATGGCTCTGCCAGCCCATGTAGCGCGCGGCTTCGTGAATTGCCTTCGAAACATCGCTGAAGTTAGCAGCCACGTGATGCTCGAAGCCCTCGCGGCAAATGTACTTCAGCAGCTTCTGCAGTTCCGGAATCTCCGCCACGCCTGCGCCGCCAAAGGTTTCGAGCGGATCGTCGGTGAACTTCCCCGGCCCCGTGTAGCCGCGAATCACGCCGTTGCGGTCGTCTGTGGAGTAACGCGCGTAACACATTGCGCCGGCCTTCACGCGGCCCACGCAGGTGCCGAACGTGTTCTCCTTGCCCACCGTGCCGGCAATAATCTCCTGGAAGTCCATCTTCACATCCTTGAAGAAATGCTTGGGCAGGTTGGAGCAGTGGAAGCACACGCATTTGTCCGGATGGCTGCCGTAGTTGTTGTTCCAGTCGAGCAGCGCGGAAGGCGTGCCACTGGCCAGGGCAAGCATGTACATGCTCAAAGTCCCGGGCACATCCGTTTCGCATGCGGAGGGAATGAGGTTGTCGCTCATCATGCTCATGATGGTGCAGGGCACCACGCCGAAAAACTCTTCGAACGAAGTCCAGCACTGCACGGCACTGATGGTCACGTTGGCCTGCTTCATCCAGCCATCGAGAACAGCGCCCAGCTTGGCCATCTTCAGCAGCGCGGCATCGGGAATGCCGGCAGTCGTCACATAACTCTTGATCTGCGCCAGCTTGGCTTGCGCGGCGTCATCGTTGTCTTTGAGGCGATTGATGCGCCCGAAGACTTCCGACAAATCGAGCGTCTCAATGGTAATGCCGCTGGTCTCGAAGATGCGTTCGGAATAGCGCACCGTGTTGAACGCCGTGGGCCGCGCGCCAATGGCGCCGATGCGCAGGTTCTTCAACCCCTTCACCACGCGGCAAACCTGCGAGAACCATTCGAGGTCCGTCTTGAACTCCGTCGAACTCAAGCTCTCTGTATGCAGCGTGGTTAGCGAGTAAGGAATGCCGTACTGCATCAGGTTGTTGCACGCGCTCATCTTGCCGCAGAAGCTGTCGCGGCGCGTAGCAATGGTCATGGCATCGGAGCGGTCTGGAGTAGCTTGCACCAGCACGGGAACCTTCAGCCCAGAGAGCCGGATCGCATCCACAATCCCGCGCTCTTCGCCGAAGTTAGGCAGAGTTATGATGATTCCGTCTATCTCTTCCGCGTGCTTCTTGAAAAGCTCCGCGCACTTCTTTGACTCGGCATAAGTCTCCACCGCGCCATACTTCGAGTCTTCCGGCCCGAGCACGATTGCCTTGGCCCCTGCAGCCTCAAGCACAGAAATAATTTCTTCGCGGCCCGTCTTGGCCAAATGGTCAGGAAAAAATCCGCGATTCCCAACCACAATTCCAAAGGTCATGGTTCGTTGTGCGGTCATGATTCAGTTGCTCCTTAACTTATTTGCAGAAAGGTTGCCGCCTAACATCGGAGAGTTTTCTGCACCCATTCTCACTTGCGGCATTTCGTTCTCTCGGGAACTCAGGCCGGCCACTTGGCCGATCTTTCGGCGCGCCTGAAGTCGTGCTTTACACAAAGCGGCGAACGGCTCCCGGTTCGTAGAGGCTTTTACTCCTCGTGGCCGGGACGGAAGCGTACGCCGTAAAACAGTCCCGCAGCGAGCAGCACCGCACCCCACCATATAGAAGCATGGAAGTTGGCAACGGCCATTTGAGGCAGGGTGAGCTCGTAGAGGCCATAGCCGAGGATCATCGCGCCGTAGATGGTAAGCATGACACCGATGAAAAACCAGATGGAAATACCCGACGTATGCATACGTGCTCCTTACCAGAAGTAAATGTTGAGGGCCAGGAAGAGGACGATGGCAATAGCCGTCCAGAACCACTCATTCTTGTAAAGCGGAACGGCCTCTTCAGTGGGCAAAGGAGTGGCGCCGTAGACGACACCAGCGAGTTCAGACAGGGGCCGCGGCTTGGTAAACAGGCTGACAATCACGTTGACGCCGACCGCTGTGCTGACAGACCATAGGGCGCGATACATGTTCTCGGCCATGCCTTTGGCATCGGGCGAAAGCGCCACATAGCGCAGCGCAGGGGGGTAAAAATAGACCCAGGCCCAGAGGCCAATCGAGGCGAGAGTTCCCATGAGCAGCCCGTAGAAGCCGCCTTGCTTGGTGGCGCGCTTCCAGAACATGCCGAGCAGCACGACACCGAGCAGCGGCGAGATGAAGAAGCTGAATAGCGCCTGCACGTAATCCATGATGCCGGCAGCGTTCATTACCATGTAGGCCGCGCCAATGGAGATTACCACGCCGACAACGGTCACGATGCGGCCGACAAGAACATAGTGCTCGTCCTTGGCATTTTTGACAATGTGCGGCTGGTAGATGTCGTAGGTGAAGATCGCGGTGAAGGCGCTGACGTTGCCGGCCATGCCGCTCATGAATCCGGCGATGAGTGCGGTAATTCCCAGGCCAAGCAATCCTGGCCCCAGGTAGCGGACCATCATCAGTGGAAGTACCTCGTTATAGCTGTGCAGGCCTGCGCCAGGGTTCGCGGCGACCACGTTTTCGCCCACCAGATGCATGAGGCTGCCGTCAGCGTTGGTCAGCACGACGAGGCCGAGCAAGCCGGGCAAAATCACGATGAAGGGCACTGCCATCTTGAAGAATGAGCCGATGACCGGGGCCAGGCGCGCCGAACGGAGCGAATTGGCCGCGAGCACGCGCTGCACCACCAGAAAGTCCGTTGTCCAGTAGCCAAAACTGATAGCGAAGCCCAGCCCGAAGACAATGCCGGTCCAGTGGATGCCCATCGGGTTATCTGCAAAGTGCCCCATGCTGCGCCACATGTGCGTATAGTCACCGGGAGCGGTCGCGCCAGTGGAAATATTGTGGGCCAGGCGCGCCTTGAAGCCGGTCCAGCCGCCGGTCTCGATGAGTCCGAGAATGGGCACCAGCAGCGCGCCGCCCCAGATGAGGACGAACTGAAGAACCTCATTGAAGATGGCCGAGCGC
>Ga0302319_10008983_pt1 | contig 19328 bp, 23 predicted proteins | sample Bog_T0_2_FD_203319 | JGI IMG/M metagenome (GOLD analysis project Ga0302319, IMG submission 203319) | Peat permafrost microbial communities from Stordalen Mire near Abisko, Sweden - Bog_T0_2 | ecosystem: Environmental > Terrestrial > Soil > Wetlands > Peat | place: Sweden: Abisko, Stordalen Mire... | reverse complement strand
ACGGGGATCATCCATAGTCGGAAACTATGTCACCCAACCGGCAAAAGCAAGCCTAATCGACGAAAAATGAACCATACAGGTTAGCGCTTATGGGGGCGAGCATGGGGGTCATCACGTAGTCTTCGGGCCAATAGTCCTGGTAGCCGGAGGTATGGGAGAGAATCTGGCGGATGGTGACTTCGTCGCCACGGGTTAGGCCAGGGACGTATTTGCCGACCGCATCGTCGAGGGAGAGTTTGCCTTCCTCCTGAAGGAGCAGGATGGCAGCAGCGGTGAATTGCTTCGAGATGGACCCGATGGAGTAGCGCATCGCCGGCGTAGCGGGGACGGCCGGGGTGGTCGCGGTGGCAAGACGGGCGCTGCCGTAGGCGTGGGTGTAGACCAGCTTGCCGTCCTTCACGGCTGCCACCGAGGCGGAGGGAACGCCGGTCTGTTCAAGAACCTGGGCGGCGATGCGATCAATTCGTATGCGGAGGCCGGGGTCGATGGTTTCGACCGTCTGGGCATGCGCGGTAGTGAGCGACAGGCATGAAATTGCAATCAGAATGGCTGGGCCGACCAGCCTCTCAACGTGTTTCATCGAAGGTTTTCTCCCTGCGACAAGTTTCGCACAGATGAAACTTGTCGCCAGCTACGGTATCCCACCCTAGCCACAAAAACAAAACGTGGCCAGAGTGGGGCACCCGGCCCGAATGCGGTAGGCTGGGCAGAGAGAGGGAGCGAAACCGGCTCGAACAGCATGAAGATAGGGGGTAGCATGGACAGGTTGATCGCGGGGCACAAGCGGTTTTTGAAGGAGGTGTTTCCGGGCAAGCGGGACCAGTTTCACCTGCTGGCGGACCGGCAAGCGCCGGAGTGGCTGTTCATCACCTGCTCGGACTCGCGGGTGGTGCCGGACCTGATCCTGGGGACTGGGCCGGGGGACCTGTTTATTACGCGGAATGCGGGCAACGTAGTGCCGATTTCCAGCCACGATGTGGATGGGGTGACGGCGACCATCGAGTACGCCGTGGAAGTGTTGAAGGTGAAGAGCGCGATCCTGTGCGGACACTCGGATTGCGGGGCGATGAAGGCTGCTCTGAATCCCAAAGACCTGGAGAATTTGCCCAAGGCGAGGCGCTGGCTGAGCCATGTGGAGGCTGCTTTCAGCCATCGCCAGCCACAGAACCCGGCCGACGGGGAGCACGCGGAGCTGGCCGCGCTGATTCGCGGCAATGTGGTGGCGCAACTGCTGAATCTGCGGTCGCAGCCGTCCGTGGCGCGGGCGGTGGTGGAGGGGCGGCTCACGGTGCATGGCTGGTACTACGACATTCTCTCGGGCCGCATCGAGCAGTACGACGATGACATGCGGCGGTTTTTGCCGCTGGCGGAGTGAGAAGTAGGAAGATTGCTCGGCAATCAGGGTGCAAGCGGCTGGCAATCGGAGTAAACTAGTTTGTAAACTAGTTGATTCGTTCGACGGTGGAGGGTGACGATGTCTAAGGTTGGGATTTTCGAGGCCAAGACCAGGCTCTCTGAGATTGTGCGCTTGGTGGAAGCGGGCGAGCGATTCACGATTACTGTCCGTGGGCGCGCCGCCGCTGAGGTGGTTCCGGTCCAGGCACCCCGCCCAGTCGCATCCCCGGAGGAGATTGAAGCGGCCTATCAGCGGCTGAGAAACCCGCGCATCAAAGGTATCTCTCACGAAATGATTCGTGGGTGGATTGAGGAAGGTCGTCCTTGACCCTGATCCTCGATGCTTCCATGGCGTTGGCTTGGCTGTTGCACCGGAAGGACGCGGGTGAAGCGGCGCTGGCGGTCCAAGGATTGGATGTCGTGAGCGCCACAGGCGCTATAGTTCCGGCGCTCTGGTATCCGGAGGTGGCAAACGCGCTCCTCCTGGCCGAGCGCCAGCGAGTGATTACTGCGCAAGACTCTGCAAGTTTTCTTTCCAGTCTGTCGTTCTGGGAGATTGTTCAGGATACGGCTCCTCCGGCTTTGTACCAGCCAGAGACCATTCATCTCGGCCGGATGTACAATCTCACCGCCTATGATGCTTGCTACCTGGAACTGGCCATGCGCCGCGCTGCGGTATTGGCCACCTTCGACCGCAAGCTAGCCGCAGCTGCCCGGAGTGCAGGGGTGCGGGTCTTTGGCGATCCGGCCTGATCCTGCGCCGTAGCGACTCAACTCTGCGAAACTACGGCAGCTTGAAGGTTTTGACGGCGATGGCGTTGGGCGCGCGACCGGTGGGGAGCATGGTGAAAAGGGACTGAGGGATGCGGGTGCGGACGACGGCGATGTCTGCCGAGCGGGTATCGACGACGAAGAGCAGGTGGCCGGCGGAAGAGAATGCGAGAGCCGAGGGTCCGTCGCCGACGTGGATGGAGATGAGGCGCTTGCCGTCGTCGATGGCATAGGGCGTGACGTATTGGGAGTGAAAGTCGGCGACGTAGAGCATGGAGTTGTCCCCGGAGACGATTCCGCGGACGGGGTCGTCGCCCATCAGGTAAGCGCCTCCCACATCGTCTGTAGAGGTGACAACCTCAGAGATGGAATCGCTGAGAGAGTTGGAGACGAAGAGCTCGCCGCCGTCTGGCTTGAGGGCCAGTTGCACCGGGGCGCGGCCAACGTCCATCAGGGATTCAAGGCGGTCGGGCTGGTCTGGATTGGTTTTGGAGTGGGCCAGAGCGATGGCCATGATCTGGTGGCCGGCGGCGCAGGCAACGAAGGCTTTGGTCGAATCGGGGAGGATGACGGCATCGCTGGCCCCCGGACAGCCCTCGAAGACAGCGCGGACAGATTGGGTGGCGGGATCGATCAGGCTCACGCTGTTTCCACTGCGGTTGGCGACGACCAGCGTCCTGCCGTCGGGGGAGATGCGGGCGGAGACAGGAACCTCACCGGATCCCAAAACAGCAATCTCGCGACGGGCTTTCAGGTCGAGGACGGAGATGGTGTTGGAGCCGGAGTTGGCGACATAAGCCCGTTCCCCGGCGGAATCCACATCGATGGAAACCGGCTGGCGCCGAACGGGAATCGTCGCGGCGACTTTGTTGCTTTCGGCGTCGATCACTGAGACCGAGCCTTGCCCGCCTTCCACGCCTGAGTTGAGAACGTAAATTTCATTCCTAGTAGGGCTGGCGGCCACGGCGACGGGATTCCGGCCCACGGGCAGCTCCCGGTCAACGCGCACATTCACCACGTCAATTACGGTCACCGTGCCGCTGTCGCCGTTGGTCACGTAGGCGAATTCGCGGTAGCCGGGCGCGTACTGGGGAAAATCATTCCGCCGGCAGGCGGTGAAGCAGAGCGCAAGCACGGTGAAGACGGCCAGGTGAGTGAGGTTGGCGTTCGACGAGTTCATGGAATCACTCCGGCTTTCTATTGCCGGCTATTTTCAACTTCGGGCCGGGCAGGCTTTCGATTTCGCTTCGTCTCTATCTAACATCTTATGCGGCGGATGCGGGATTCCCAATCCCAAAATCGAAGCTTCTCTGGCGATGAAAGAGCAGGCGCCTCTTCGCCGGACTCATCTGCCCCAATATCTCGGCAAGACGACTGGATCAAACCCCGACGCCGTGATAACGAGCAGGAAATCTCCAAGTGGGAATAGCCCACTTGATTCCTACTCCCACTTGTGCTACCTTCTTACCATGTCAGCCTTCACCGTTCTCAAGAATTCCGATTTTCAACTGGTCTCCGAGTTCGCCCAGCCGGATGCGAAAAAACGCCTTTCGCTGGGTGAGGCGCTGGGCAGTGCAACGGCCTACAATATCTACCGCAATCCCCTTGGTCAACTGATTCTCGATCCGGTCAAGACTGTTCCCGCCTCCGAGATGTGGCTCTATGAGAATGCCTCGGCTCTGGCCAGCGTAAAGCAAGGCTTGCGCGAGTCAGCTGAAGGGAAGAGTGTTTACCGCGGCTCGTTTGCCAAACACGCGCGCGAATAGGCCGCGAATCGCTCCGGATAGAGAGATGTCCTCAAGTCCGGAGAACGAAAATAGGTATGCGAGCGAAGATTAAATTCACGCCCACGGCAGACAAGCAGTTGACAGCGCTCGAAGGCATGCCGTCGAAGGCCGCGATCCTCGCACCGGTACGCAAGGCTCTCGGTTATCTGGAGCTGGACCCCCCCCACCCGAGCCTGCATACGCACGAGTTCCTCTCACGGTCGGGCTCCCGTGGCGAGAAGATCTTTGAAGCCTACGCGCAAAATAAGACGCCCGGCGCCTACCGCATCTTCTGGCACTACGGCCCCGATGAAATCATGGGCAAGAAGCGGACTCCCGTGATCACCATCGTTGCCATTACACCCCACCCATAGCTTCGGTTGAACTTGCACGTCTCTGAATCGCGACGTGGTTCAGCCTGATTCAGCCGGCGGCGGCCTCGATGTGGATGCCGCGCGGCAGATTGCGGCCGACAACCGGCGCAATCTGCTGGATTTCGTCCATCATGGTTGCAAACTGGCTGGGATAGATGGATTGGGGGCCGTCGGAGAGCGCTTTGTCCGGTTGGTGATGGACCTCGACGAGGATGCCATCCGCCCCCGAAGCAACCGCCGCTCGGGCCATGGGGAGTACGCTTTCGCGCTTGCCGGTGGCGTGGCTGGGGTCGACCAGGATGGGCAGGTGGCTGAGGTGATGCACGGCCGGAACGATGCTGAGATCGAGGGTATTGCGGCTATGGTCGGTAAAGGTGCGGACGCCGCGCTCGCAGAGGATGACCTCATAGTTGCCCTCGCTCATCACGTACTCGGCGGCCATCAGGAACTCCTCAAGGGTGGCTGAGAGGCCGCGCTTGAGCAGGACCGGCTTGCGGAGGCGGCCGGCGCGTTTGAGCAGAGAGAAGTTCTGCATGTTGCGCGCGCCAATCTGGATGACATCGGCCCATTCGGCGACCAGGGCGAGGGATTCGCTGTCGATGGCTTCCGTGACGATGCGCAGGCCGTAGCGGTCGCGGATTTCAGCCATGATGCGGAGAGCTTCAAGGCCGAGTCCCTGGAAGGCATAGGGTGAGGTGCGGGGCTTGAACGCGCCGCCCCGGAAGAACTGCGCGCCGGAGGCAGCGACCTGCTCGGCGATGGCAAAGGCCTGATCGTGGCTTTCGATGGAGCAGGGACCGGCGATGACGGCGAGGTTGCGGCCGCCAATTGCAGCGTCGGTTCCGGCGAAGCGGATGACAGTGTCTTCTTCTTTGACATCGCGGCTGGCCAGCTTATAAGCCTTGGAGACGCGAATGACCTCGGCGACCCCAGAGAGCGATTCGAGGTTGCCGCGGTCGACTTCGCCCTTGTTGCCAGTGATGCCGATAGCGGTGCGCTGCGCGCCGGGCAGCGGATGGGCGCGGAAACCCAACTGTTCAATGTGCTCGCAGACCGCCTGGATTTGCTCCGGCGTGGCCTGCGCTTTCATGACAACCAGCATGACGGGCCTCTCAAACCATCAGTCTAATGGCTGGGAGGGCGAAGGGCAATTTCTTCGAGACGGCTGGAGCTATTCGGTTTCGTCGATGCCGGGGCTGAACAAGGCGAGAACGATTGCGGGGGCAACCACTACGACGATAAGGGCGAGGGCAATCAGGAACGGTAGGATCATCGTTTCTCCGTGGATCGCCGAAGTGGACAGGCGACGCCGGAGTCATCGGCGGGACTGGGAAAAACTTGAATGCCGTAGGGAATATTTGTAAAAGTCTTTTCTGGTCGCCCTGCATCGCGCAGGGCAAAAGAGGCAGCGAAAAAAATTGCCAATAGATGAATATCAACGCAGCTCCGGCATTCTCTCAAACGGCGGCGAGGTCGTGGCCTTGTATCAGGGCACGACCGGGTACCCTCTGGGTGACGTGCCGAAAATGGTGCAAAATCACGGCGGGCTTCAGCCCCTGCGGGACTTCTTCCACATCCCCGCCACCGTTTTCGCCGTAACCATGGTTTGCCTGAACAAGATTGATATTCATTTGCCAATACTTGGTCAGACTGGGCGAAAGCCCCTCGCAGCCGATAAGGCCCACGTTGATTTTGCGGCTGTTGCGGCACGACTAGCGCGGTGCCCGGACCCTGAAGGCTACCCCGGCGCACAGGTGGGGCACCCAGTTTCATTCCCCGGGCAACGGTATGAGGAAGGACATCAAGGTCAAGGAGAAAAATCAGGCCGGCAATCGATGAAGCGCTTATCGTTGGTTCCTATTGTGGAGGCTGGCTAAACTAATACTCAGCGTGGCCAGCCACTCCCCATCGCCGGTATCGAGTTATCGAGGCCGGCTTGCGCCCTCGCCTACCGGGTATCTGCATGTGGGCCATGCCCGCACGTTTTGGACGGCCTTTGAGCGGGCGCGAAACGGCGGCGGCCTGCTGGCGATGCGGATGGAAGATCTGGATGCGGAGCGCAGCCGCCAAACGTATGCCGAGGCTGCCCTTGAAGACCTGAGCTGGCTGGGGATTCGCTGGCAAGAAGGCCCGGATGTGGGTGGGCCGTATGCGCCCTACGCGCAGAGCGGCCGCGGGACGATCTATTTCGATGCGTGGCGCAGGTTGCTGCGGGGAGGTTTTGTTTACCCCTGCCGCTGCTCGCGCAAGGATTTGGAAGCCGCGCTCAGCGCGCCGCATGAGAGCCAATCGGCGGGCACGAATGGCTCGCAGCTAGAGCCGTTGGACGACGAGCCCGTTTATCCGGGAACCTGCAGGACCAGAACTGCCGCGAGCGAGACGGAGACGCCGGAGGGCGTCAACTGGCGATTCCGCGTTCCCGACGGCGAAGCGATCGAGTTTGAGGACCAGAACCTGGGCCCGCAGCGGTTTGTGGCCGGCAAAGATTTTGGCGACTTCGTGGTGTGGCGGCGCGACGACGTTCCCAGCTATCAGCTTGCCTGCGTGGCCGATGATGCGGCCATGAAAATCACGGAAGTGGTGCGCGGCGAAGACCTGCTCAAGTCCACCGCCCGGCAGATTCTGCTCAACCGCGCTCTGGGCCGTGAAAATCCAGACTGGTTTCACTGCCGCCTGGCGGTGGACGCGAACGGCCGCCGGCTTGCCAAACGCCACGACGCGTTGTGCTTGCGCGTTCTGCGCCAGCGCGGGTTCACGCCCGCGGACATTCTGTTTGGGGAGCTGTCTGTGTAAGCGTGAAAGAAGCGCCTGGGACTACCGTTCGCCGCCGCGTGCGCGAATCCGGTCGAGCTTCTCGAACAGCTCGGCCGCACGGACCAGAATCGGACTTCCCGGCACAGTGAGCTCGCCACCGGCAACCCGCTCCAACCCAGCGGCTGCGCCGCGATAAGCGACCCGTGCATGGGGATCGATCACCCACACGTGCTCGATCCCGAACTGGAGATACTCGGCTACCTTCTTCGCCGCACGGCGAATTGTGTTTTCGGGCGACAGAATCTCGATAGCAATAAGCGGCGGGTGAGTCAAAATGTCGTCGGCCGGGGAGCCCAAGCGCAACACGCAGACATCCGGGATGAGGAAATGGCGCGGCGAAATCTGGATTCTCTGTTCAGTGAGGCCAAAGACTCCCCAACTATCCATGTTGTTGGTAAAGATCGTACCCAAAATGATCAGTAAGAAGGAATGCTCGAACTCGCCCAAGTTCGCTCCACGATGACGCCATCTTCGTACTCGCAGTCGGGCTCGTAGCCAGTGGAGAGATACTCCTCCAACGACACAAACTGGCCGGGTTGCCCGCCAATGGGCTGCGTCGCCATATGAAGAGTATCCTCCCTTCCGATTGCCGCCGCAATGGGGAAACGCGAAGGCGGCCAGCCGCCTCACCCGTGCCGGATAAACGTCCCATCCTGCAACTCGCCCATCGCCTGCCGCAACTCCGCCTGCGTGTTCATCACGATCGGCCCGTACCACGCCACCGGCTCCTCCAGCGGCTTGCCTGAAACCAGCAGGAACCGGATGCCCTCGGGACCGGCCTGGACCACAATCTCGTCGCCTCGGTCGAAGAGGACCAGCGAGTGGTTCTTGGCGTCGTAGACCGGCTCCGCGTTGGCGTCAACCGCCGACTCGGTCAGCACCGCCTGGGGGTTTGAGGCGTCGCGGAAGGTTCCCGCGCCGGCAAAAACATAGGCAAAGGCGTTCCGCGTGGTCTCCACCTGGATGCGCTTGCGCTTGCCTGGCGGGACGGAAATATCGACGTAACGCGCGTCCGCGTAACTGGCCTCGGTGGCTACGCCCTCGACCGGCCCTTTCTGGCCCCAGAACTCGCCGCAAATGATGCGCGCGTGCGTCCCATCGTCCTCGGTCACCTCGGGGATGGCGGCGGCCGGAATGTCCTGGTAGCGCGGGGCGGTCATCTTGAGAGCCGCGGGAAGGTTAGCCCACAGCTGGAAACCGTGCATCCGCCCTTTGGCGTCGCCCTTGGGCATCTCCTGGTGCAAAATCCCGCTGCCGGCGGTCATCCACTGTACGTCGCCGGCGGTCATGCGGCCCTTGTTGCCCAGGCTGTCACCATGCGCCACTTCCCCGGCCAGCACGTAGGTGATGGTCTCGATTCCGCGGTGGGGATGCCATGGGAATCCAGCCAGGTAATCCGCTGGATTGTCGTTGCGGAAATCGTCGAGCAACAGGAACGGATCGAACTCTTTGGTCTTTCCAAAACCGAAGGCGCGCTGCAACTTCACGCCTGCGCCTTCAATGGTGGGCGTGGTTTCAAGAATCTGACGAACGGGACGAAGCGACATGGTTGACCTCCTCTGCCTTACAGAAGATTGGATGCGCGAGGGAGATATTCGTTGCAACAGGTATTTTGGGTGGCCACTCGCAGGGACGCTCTCAGGATTTCCCAACCTGGGGCGACCGGCTGTTATCGAATGAACGATCTGCAAGGAGCCTGCATTCTATGAATCAAAGCCGGGGCCGTGAAGGATGCTGGGGCAGAGGATTGGCCTGGACTGCTAGCCATGGCATGATCGATTGAACCTCCGATCAATGGCTAAACCGTAGCCTGCTCAGACCGTGTACGCGCCGATGCGGGTTTCGCGGGCGGTGAGCGCGTCTGAGGAGCGGTCGAGGGATTCATACTCCGCGTCGTGGGTTTTGCGGAAAGCGCGGAACTCCTGCTCGCTGGCCCAACGGTCGATGGTGAGGTAGGAGCCGGGGATGTAGGCGTCGCGCAAAAGCTCGGTTCCAAGATAGTCCGGCGAGGTGCGGAAGAGCTGCGCCCAGACGCCCTCAGGCCCATAGGCGGCCTCAAAGGCGGCAATCTTCTCTTCGGCAACCTCGAATTGCCAAACGACCACGAACATGCGATGCCCGATTCTGTCCCTATCAATATGGTAGCGCACGGGCTGGGACGGAGAGCAGCGCCGGAAATTGAAGCTCAGGAAGTGCGGACCATCCAGTTGTCCCCGATATTTCTTACGAGTTCCTTCCGCCGTTGATTTCCTCGGAGAACTGTTGCAGCGTGAGCGCCTCGGCGCCCTTGGCCAACGCTGTGAATACCGGTCCGGTGCGGGATTTGCGGTACACCACGATACGGCGCGTGGCGCGATCTCCGGTCGCGCGAGCCAGCGAGAGCATCGGCGCGGCCATCGACGGCTGCACGGTCTTCGAGGCCTTGGCCTCGACCAGCCAGAAGCGCGCATTCGGCTGCGGCACCATGAAGTCAATCGCCAGGCCCTGTTGGTCGCGAAAGTAGTACAGCTCCTTTCTCTGGCCGCGGTTGATCTGACTTTTGAGAATCTCAGCCGCGACAAACCCCTCAAAGATCGACCCCAGGAAGGGCGACCGGTCTAACTCGGCCTGTGTCTGGATGCCGAGCAAATGACAGGCCAGGCCTGCGTCTCCCCAGTACACCTTGGGCGATTTAACCAGGCGCTTGCCGAAGTTCTCAAAGTAGGGGGGCACGACAATGATCTGCCCGGTAATCTCAAGAATGCGCACCCACTCGGAGATGGTCGGCACGGAGACTCCAAGCGGCGCGGCAAGATCTGCCCGGTTCAGCATCTGTCCATGCCGGCTGGCCAGCAACGAGAGAAAGCGGCGAAACGTAGGCAGATCGCGCACGTTCGTAATCTGGCGGACATCGCGCTCGATATAGGTCTGCAGATACGAGGCAAACCACAGCTCGCGACCGCGCGGGAACAGAACCACCTCAGGAAAGCCGCCCAGCAAAGGGTCGGCCTTGGCCGTCTCCGCCATGCTGAATGGCAGTAACTGAAGAATCGCCGCACGGCCCGCCATCGACTCCGTAATGCCCTGCATCAGCGGGGCTTCCTGCGACCCGGTAAATAGCCACTGGCCCATTTTGCGCGGGCGCGCATCCACAAGTGTGCGCACATAGTCGAGCAACCGCGGCGTGTTTTGAATCTCGTCGAAAATGACCGGGGGGCGCAGGCTCTCGATCAAGGCGCGCGGGTCGCGGCGAACCCGGTCCTGAATATCGGGGTCCTCAAGAAGAACGTATTGCGCATGGGGAAGGGCAGTACGCAACAACGTGGTTTTGCCTGACCGCCGCGGCCCGGTAACCACCACCGCCGGAAAGCGCCGCAGGGCCGACAAGAGGAGCGGGGCGATCTGGCGGGGGACATGCTTCATATGAGAATTATAAAGTAGCACTTTAAATAACTCAAGTTCAAAATTGAGCGATCTTGATAATTGCTTGCGATGCTTATCGGCCCGCTGCCGGCATTCATGCCGCTGTTTCACCCGCCGAGACCGGCGTTGCGCCAACCCGCGTCATCGGAAAAACGTAGAGGCAGCTTCCAGCATTTCGCACAAAGGCCCTCCGAGACAGTGGGCCTTCGTGCTTTAATTACGCAGAGATTCATTTCTATGCGAGAGCTATGGATTGGCGTCGTGGAGGTTCTGACCGAGCCCAGTCTCGGAAATGGTGATACACGCGCGTTTACGAACGTCGTGACGTGGGCATCGACTGCATCCGAGTATTTCGATTCCGTCACAGCAGTATTTGCCGAATACGGATGGACTGTGCTGGGCGTCGAAAACCAACGGCCTATAGCAAACGAGACCGGATTTGAGGAAGAGATCGCTGAGATTATTGAACGCGCCAAGCTGAATCCGAACGCCTGCATCTTCGCAACGTTCCATTACTACCCGTCCAAGCCCGCTTGACTCGCAAAGAACTAGCTAACAGCTAATAGCTGAAAGCTGTCTTTTTCACCACACCCGGCAGGGCTTGGGAGCCACCATCGCTGCGGTCTGCTTGCAACTGAAGCTCTTGGCAAACTCCGGCAAGTCCGTCAGCACGGTGTTGGTCCGGTACTCGTCGGGCGCGTGCGGATCGCCCTGTGCCTGGCTGCGCAACTGCTCCGGCCGCGTCTGCGTACACCACTGCTGCGCATAGGCAATCCAGAACCGCTGTTCGGGCGTGTAGCCGTCCGTCTTTGCATTCATGTCCAGATGCGCAGCCTCGGCCTTGTCCAGCCACGCCAGCCATGCCAGCCACAGCCCGCCCAGATCGGCCAGGTTCTCGCCCAGCGTCAGTTTGCCGTTCAAGTGAACGCCCGGCACAGCCTCGATGGCGTCATACTGCTTCACCATGCAATCGGCGCGGTCGTTGAAGTTCAGCTCGTCGTCCTTGGTCCACCAGTTCTTTAGGTTGCCGTCCTTGTCGAACTGGCGGCCCTGGTCGTCGAAACCGTGCGTCAGTTCGTGGCCGATCGTCGATCCCATGTCTCCGTAGTTGGCCGCATCGTCCTCTTTGCCGCTGAAGAAGGGCGGCTGCAGATAGCCGGCTGGAAAATTCACGTTGTTCATCTGCGGATCGTAGTAGGCGTTCACAGTGGGCGGCGTCATCTGCCATTCGCCCTTGTCCACCGGCTTGCCAATCTTGGCCAGATCGCGGGCAACCTCGAACTGGTGCGCGCGCATCCCGTTGCCCAGCGCATCGCCGCGTACAATCCTGAGCGTAGTGTAGTCGCGCCACTTATCCGGATAGCCGATCTTGTTCATCACCGCGTGCAGCTTGTCTTTGGCCATCGCCTTGGTCGCGGCGCTCATCCAGTCCAGCGCGGCAATGTCTTTCTCCATCGCTTGCTCAATGGCCAGCGTCATTTCCAGGGTGCGCTGCTTCTCTTCCGGCGGAAAATACTTGGCCACGTACACCTGGCCCAGAGCCTCCCCCAATTCGAGATCCACGCGGCTAGTGCAACGCTTCCAGCGCTCCTGCTGCCTTTCCGCGCCATTCAAGATGTGCGCATAGAAATTCCAGTTCTCATGGTCGAAGCTCTCAGGCAAACTGGTGGCGGAATACGCATGCAGCAGGTGCCAGCGCAGATAGACTTTAATCTGCTTGATCGGCGTGTCTCCCAGCAGGCTGTTGAACTCCGCAAAGAACTTCGGTTCTGTATCGTTCACTTTACCCGCGGCGGGCGCATGAGCGGCGGCTACGTAATCGCCCAGCGAAAAATGCGTCAACTCCTTTGAAAAACTGGCCACATCCGTGGGGTGATTCAGGTTCTGCGGGTCGCGCTGCTCGGTAATGGTGAGCGAGGCCTTGGCCAGCCGCGTCTCAATCGCAAGCACGGTCGCGGCATCCTTGGCGGCCTGCGCCTCCGCTTCGCCCGCCAGCGTGAACATTGTGCGCACGTGAGCCACATATTGCTGGCGCTGCTCCTCGCTCTTGGCATCGGTCCGCGTGTAGTAGTCGCGCTCTGGCAAACCCAGGCCGCCGGAGTTATAGAAGGAAATCACCGAACTTGAATCGTCGAAGTCCTGGCTCGATCCCATGCCGAAGAAGGCGTTCACGCCGATGGAATGCAGATGCGCAAGGAGCGCCGGCAACTCCGCCGCTGTCTTGATTGCGGCAATTCGGTCCAGCTCCGGCTGCAACGGCGTCAGGCCGAGCTTGTTTACGGTTGCCGTGTCCATGCAGCTAGCGTACTCGTCGCCGATCTTCTGCTCGTTGGCGCTGCGCGGGTTTGGGTTTGCGCTGCCCGCCGCCGCGGGCGCAGCCGCCGCTTCCAGAATCTGTTTCAGGTGCAGCCGGTTCACCTCAAACAGCTCTGTGAACCGGCCATAGGCAACCTGGTCTGCGGGCAGCGGATTGCGCTTGAACCAGCCATTACAACTGAAGCGGTAGAAGTTGTCGCAGGGGTCCACCGTCGTGTCCACCAGCGAAGCATCGAATACGCGCAGCCCCGGGGTTACAGGCACTTGGGCCGGAATAACGCCTGGCGGCGCGGCGGGCGGCGCGGTCTGCCCAAATGCAACAACGCCGCCAAGTCCGGCAGCCTGAAGAACATTGAGTGCGATCAAACATAGAACAGGGGGGTATGAGCGAAACATGCCGCAACTTTACCAGATTTCCAGCCACGTCGGGCAGCCGGTTTCGCACCTCTCCAAGCGAATTACAATAACCAGAGTCTCTTGCAAATTTCCATTGAGACTGCAAACTGTGTCAGGGCACGACTTTAGTCGTGCCGAACGAGCCACAAAAACATGTTGGGCTTTAGCCCATGAGGTTATTGTTTTCAGTTACTTGCAATTCCTCAGCGGCTAAAGCCGGAATCTAACTTGCCATTTGCAGCACGACTGAAGTCGTGCCCTGACACAATCTATTGCCCGAAGTAATTTTGCAAGAGGCTCACCAAGCAAAGGAAAATCTCTCAAGGAGCACTCCACGTGGCGCAACGCACCTTCAGCATCGTCAAGCCGGACGCCGTTCGCAAAAGCTTCACCGGGGCCATTCTGGCCGAGATCGACAAGGCCGGCTTCCAGATTGTGGCCATCAAAAAGGCATCCATCTCCAAGCAGCAGGCCCAGGGCTTCTATGCCGTCCACGCCGCCAAGCCGTTCTTCGATGCCCTTACCACTTTCATGTCCTCGGGGCCGCTCTTCCTGATGGTTCTGGAGAAGGAAAATGCCATTGCCGACCTCCGCAAGCTGATGGGCGCCACCAACCCCGCCAACGCCGAGGAAGGAACCATCCGCAAAAAATTTGCCGGCTCCCTCCAGGAGAACGCCATCCACGGCTCCGACGCCGAAGACACCGCCGCATTCGAGATCGGCTACTGGTTTGCCGGCTACGAGCTTATTTGATCCTCGCTCAGGCTTGAGCAGCGGATTCTAGCGTCCCATCCGGTGTTTGCTGGCGTTGACGGCGGCGCGGGCTTCACGGTCGGCTTCGCGGCTGCGTTCGGTCTCGCGCTTATCCCAGTCCTGCTTGCCCTTGGCCACGGCCAATTCGCACTTCACCCGCCCGTTGCGGAAGTAGAGCCGGGTGGGGATGAGCGTGTGGCCCTTGATCTGCGTCTTGGAGAGTAGCTTGCGAACCTCCTCGCTGTGCAGAAGCAGCTTGCGGGTGCGCGTGGCGTCGTGGTTGGCCATATTGCCGTGGGAATAAGGACCGATATGCACGTTGAGCAAAAATGCTTCGCCGTTCTGGATGATCCCGTAGGAGTCCTTGAGGTTGGCTTTGCCCTCGCGTATGGACTTCACTTCGGTCCCGCGCAGAGCTACGCCGGCCTCAAACCGTTCCAGCAGGAAATAGTTATGGCTGGCGACGCGATTGTGCGCGGCATCCCGTTCGCCGCTGGCCACTGGGTCGCGGGGCCGGGGCGTCTTCTTGGGGCCGGAAGTCTCAGCCGGAACAATGACGTGGCTGGTTTGGCGAGCCATCGGGAAGCATCCTCGAATCTTCATCCTAGCATTGACGCGGGTTTTATCGGTGATTTCGCGGGGCTTTGCTAAAATGGGGCATCGTTGGATGGGACAAATCGGCAAAGTAAGTTGCGACAAGATTCGCGTCCGGGGCGGCCAAGGCAGCCCGCAAGCACCCCCTACGGCATGTGGGCCAGCTAAGACGCCTGGGAGTAAGATGAAAAGCCGCGCTGTTGCTGGGGCTGCCTCCAGATATTTCCCCTCTGGAGCCGCCTCCTTGATTGTGCCCGTCGCTGTCTTGGCCGTAGTTGGCCTATCGAGCCTGCGGCTCCATGCGGAGTCGGGCAACTCCTATTTCAAGCAGGGCGAGAGCGCCGAGGCGCGCCAAGACTACGACACCGCCTTCGACAACTTCCAGAAGGCCTACGCCAAGGATCCCAAAGATCTGCGCTTCCGCACCGCGCTTTACCGGGTGCGAGTCACTGACTCGGCGATGCACCTGAGCAAGGGCCGCAAGCTGATTGCCGCCGGCGACGAGCAGGGTGCGCTGGTCGAGTTCCTCCACGCCGCCGAGATCGACCCCGGCAATGAGGCCGCCCAGCAGGAGATCGCCAAGGTACGCCAGCGGCAAGGCGAGCAGGCGCCGAAGACCGATGCGGGCCTTCCCGAGGAAGCAGGCAAGCAAGACAGTCTTGAGTCGATGGGCGCGCCAGCCGAGCTCAAGCCCCTGTCGGACGAGCCGGTCACCCTGCACATGACCGAAGATACCAAAGTGATTTATCAGGCAGTCGGCAAGGCTGCCGGGGTCAACATTCTTTTTGACCCGGACTATGCTTCGAAGCGCATCCAGGTGGATCTGAACAACGTGTCGCTGCTCGATGCGCTGCGCATTGTAGGCACCATGTCCAATACCTTTTGGCGCACGGTGACTCCGAATACGATCTTTGTTGCCCAGAACAACCGCGCCAAGCGCACCGAACTGGACGACCAGGCGGTGCAGACCTTCTATCTGGCGAACGCCTGGCAGCAAAACGACCTGACCGACGTGCAAACCGCCATCCGCAATGTGCTGGGCACCAACATCAAGGTCTACGCTGTAGCCGGTCAGAACGCTATCGTGTGCAGAGGCACCCCCGACGAGCTGCTGCTGGCGCAAAAGCTGATTAACGACCTGGATAAGGCGCGCGCCGAAGTGGTGGTGGACATCGCGGTGCTCGAGGTGAGCAAGAACTGGCAGCGGACCCTGGGCGTTTCATGGCCCAGCAGCGTGGGCGTTGCCCTGCAGCCGCCTACCTCGAATACGACCACAGGGACAGGAACCGGAACAGCCGCAACCTCTTCCGTCCCGACTCTCTACGATCTGGCCCACCTGAAAGCGTCGAATTTTGCGGTGACCATCGGTGGGGCAACTGCCAATCTCTTACTGACCGACTCGAATACCAAGATTCTTCAGAATCCGCGTATACGTTCCACCGACGCGCAGAAGGCAGTGTTCAAGGTCGGTTCCAAAATCCCGATCGCCACCGGGTCCTATGGGGGAGGCGGCGTGGGAACGGGAGCCTTGGGTGGGATCAGTTCACTGGTCAACACGCAGTTCCAGTACCAGGACGTGGGCGTGAATATCGAAATGACGCCGACGGTCCACTTCGACCACGATGTGACGCTGAAGATCAAGATTGAGGTCACGTCGCAGAGCGGCCAGGTGACCATCAGCCAAGTGACTGAGCCGATCCTCAGCCAGCGCGTGGTGGACCAGGTGATCCGCCTGCGCGAGGGAGAGGCCAGCATCCTGGGCGGCATTCAGGATAAGCAAGATCAAACGAGTTGGACAGGCATTCCAGGGCTGAGTTCGATTCCCATCCTGAAATACGTCTTCGGCTCCAAGGATCGCACCACTTCAGACGACGAAATTGTCTTCCTGGTGGTGCCGCACATCGTCCGTTCGCAAACTCTCGACTCAATGAATCTGCGCGCCATCGACACCGGCGCAGGCCAGTCGATCGACTTGCGCCACGTTCCGCGGGAAGCGCGCGTACCGAACCCAGGCGCGAACCCAGGTTTGAATCCTGCTCCTGCCGCTGCCCCACAAGGCCGCGCTTCCGGTGTCGCTCAGCCCAATATTGGGGCCGTGCCCGGCCAAACCGCAATGGCGGCGGCTCCAGCTGCGCTGGCCCAGCTCAGCGCATCCGCGGATGCAAATGGAAGTACGGCTGCGGCTTCAGTTGCCACCCACGCGCCCAGTCCGCCTGCCGCCCGAAGCGTCAACCTCATGTTCAGCCCAATCGCGGGTCCAATCGCCGCTGGTACCACCTTCCAGCTTCCGGTGGTACTCACGGGCGGAGCCGATATCGCTTCGGTTCCCTTGCAGATTCAGTACGATCCGGCCCAGCTTTCGCTGGTCAACGTCACCCAGGGTGATCTTCTAGGACGCGATGGCCAGGCTGTTGCGCTGGTCCACCGCGACGACGGGCCGGGCTCAATCACAATCAATGCCGCGCGGCCTCCCGGAGTGGCCGGCATCAACGGCGCGGGGGTGGTCTGCGTCCTGAGCTTCCAGGCCAAGACTGCGGGGAAAAGCGTGGTATCCATGACCCGCGCGGCGGCCGTGAACAGCGCACAGCAGCAAATCTCTGTCCAGGGCGCGCAGCTCAATATTCAAGTGAAGTAGGGCAGTGAGCGAATGAAAAAAATGCCGCCAATTCGAATCGACCGCAAAGGGGAACGGGGACTTACCCTGGTCGAGTTGATTGTGACCATTGCGATTCTTTCCATTCTCGCTTCGGCGGCCGTGCCTATTGCACGCTTCCAGGTGAAGCGCCAAAACGAGCGGGAACTGCGCCGCGATCTGTGGGAGATGCGCGACGCCATCGACCACTACAAGGACGCCGCCGATATGCACGCCTTCCAGACCAAGGTGGATAGCCAGAACTATCCGCCCGACCTGGATACCCTGGTCAACGGTGTCGATGTGCAGGGCAAGAAGGTGAAGTTCCTCCGCCGCATTCCGGTGGATCCCATGACCGGCAAGGCCGAGTGGGGGTTGCACTCCATGCAGGACGATCCGGGTTCGGACTCCTACGGCGGGCAAAGCGTCTTCGATGTCTACTCAAAGTCCCAGGGTACGGCGCTCGACGGGACCAAGTATTCGACCTGGTGAAAATTATCAAACCAGTCCGAAATGCAATTTCCATTGAAATTACAGGCTTTACAGGCTGGTTAAGAATTTGGTTGGGTGTCAGGGCACGACTTCAGTCGTGCCGTAAGTAGCTGAAAAACTACCAAGGGCTTTAGCCCCTGCGGGATGACTTTCGGGCAACAGACTTTCTTTGCGGCAGAGGATTCAGTGCGCAGGATTCGTAAACAAGACGCGGGCTTTACGCTGGTCGAGCTGATGATCGTGATGGCGATCATCGGCGTGCTGGCCGTGGTGGCCGTGCCCAGCTACATCAGCGCCATCAAGCATGCCCGTGAAGCCGTACTCAGGGAAGACCTGCACATTCTGCGCGCCGCCATCGATTCCTATACCATGGACAAGCAGAAGGCGCCGCAGTCGCTCGACGATCTGGTCCAGGAAGGCTACCTGAAGATCATCCCCGAAGACCCCATGACCCATAGCGCAAGCACCTGGGTCACGGATACAAGCGACTCCCTGCATTCGCTTGACCAAACCGACCCCGGCATCGACGACATCCACTCCGGCTCGCAGGAATCGGGTTCGGACGGGCAGGCGTATTCCACCTGGTAGCGCTGAGGCAATCATGATCCGAAGCACTCTTCGAGCAATCTGTCTCTTGTTGTGCGTGGCCGCGCTCTCTGGCTATGGGTTTGCGCAGCCTCAGCAGACGATTACCATTCGCATGTTAGATGGCAGAACCGGAAAACTCATTCCCACCTCGGACTTTCTGGTTCGCGTCAATCAGGAAAAAACGGTCCACGCAAACTGGGTAACGCTGAATGAGGACGGCACGGGCAAGCTGACTGTGCCCGGCGACGCAACGGCTCTGTCGGTTCGCGCCACCTACGACAACACCATGAGCGTCTTCGTCAATTGCGATACCGATAGCGGTCACAAGCGATCGGATAAGGAACCAACTCCAGATCGTTGGTACAAGGTCTCGGACATACTGGCTCTGGGGGTTGTGGCTCCCAGCGGCTGCGGCGGAAAAAAGGTTTCAGACAAGCTGCAGGTCGTGGCCAAGCCCGGAGAATTCATCTTTTTTGTCAGGAAGCGCAACTCGCTCGAACAATTCGAGGAATAGCCGGAGTAGACTGACGTATCACTCGATTCCGACTAGCTGAGCCCCGTCATCACCAGCATTCTTGGCTCGGTCATCTCTTCGATTGCTGACCGCAGGCCTTCCCGGCCCAGACCCGAATCCTTGACCCCACCGTAGGGCATCGGGTCGAGTCGCCAGCTTGGTGTATCGCCCACGATCAGGGCGCCCACTTCCAGTTCCCGATAGGCGGTGAGAATGCGCCCGGCATCGCGGGTGAGCAGGCCAGCCTGCAAACCGTACTTCGAGTGGTTGACATCGGCCAGGGCCTGCTCGAAGTCGTCGTAAGGCTCAATGGCGGCAACCGGGCCAAAGACCTCTTCGTCGCGCACCTTCATGCCCGGCTTGGTTCCGGTAAGGATGACCGGGGCTACGACGGAGCCGTGACGTTCTCCACCGGCGACCAGCTTGGCGCCACCCTCCACGGCCTCCTTCACCCAGGCCTGGACGCGCTCAGCCTCACTCAGCCTGATCAGCGGGCCGACTTCCGTGGCTTCGTCCGAGGG
>Ga0302319_10008975_pt1 | contig 19337 bp, 17 predicted proteins | sample Bog_T0_2_FD_203319 | JGI IMG/M metagenome (GOLD analysis project Ga0302319, IMG submission 203319) | Peat permafrost microbial communities from Stordalen Mire near Abisko, Sweden - Bog_T0_2 | ecosystem: Environmental > Terrestrial > Soil > Wetlands > Peat | place: Sweden: Abisko, Stordalen Mire... | reverse complement strand
CTGGCCGACCGCTCCATCCAGAATTTGGCAGACCTCACACCGGTCGCCTACGCCGCCAAGATGGCAAAGTAGCCTACCTTCGCACACCCCGAACCCGTCAACCATGGCGTTGGTCGGAGGCGTACGACCGTTCGACCTTGTCCTGATGGACTGGCGAATGCCGGGTATCGACGGGATTGAAGCCTCACGACGCATAAAGGCTCAACGGACCATCTCCAGGATTCCGGCCGTACTGATGGTTTCGGCATTTGAACGCGAAGAGGCGATGGGCGGCGTGGCCAACCATGAGTTGGATGGTTTCCTCATCAAGCCTGTGAACGAGTCGCTGCTCATCGACACGATTGCCTCTATTGTCGGTGTCAAACCGGACTCCGCGAGCTGCGATTTGCAGCCTCCGCTCGGATGTGTTCCTCCCGAGCTGGCAGGTCGGCGAGTGCTGCTGGTCGAGGACAACGAGATAAACCGTGATCTCGCCACCGAACTGTTGGGCGATCTCGGCATCCTTGTCACAATTGCGGTCAACGGCCGTGATGGAGTAGATCGGATAGCCGCTGAACCGTTCGATCTTGTCCTCATGGACATCCAGATGCCGGTCATGGATGGATTGACTGCGACCAGGCTGATTCGCGCCAATAAGCGCTTCTGCGAACTTCCCGTCCTTGCCATGACGGCCCATGCAATGAGCGGTGATCGCGAAAAAAGCCTGAATGCAGGAATGAATGACCATATTACCAAGCCGATCGATCCTAATCGACTTCTCGCGGCGCTTATCCGGTGGATGCCAGAGAAGGTCGGGAAGGAACCTGAGCCGCAAGTGGCGCCAGTGAAGCCTGCCACTAACGAGGATGACTTTCCTGGACAACTTCCTCCATTCAACATTCAGGCCGCCTTGGCGCGCATCGGCAAACCTAAGCTGGTTCGCAAGTTGATGTTGGGATTTCGCGATCAGTATGAAAGTGCAGGGTCCGAGCTACGGGAGCATATTGAAAAAGGGAGGGCCGAAGACGCAGAAAGACTGGCCCACTCACTAAAGAGTGTTGCCGCAATGTTGGAAGCCAGAGGTCTGGCTGAAGCTGCATTTGGTGTCGAATGTGCCTTTCGGTCTGGAGAGACAGCAAACCTCGATTCGTTGATCGAAACTCTGGAGAGAGCGCTTGCTCCGGCCATCGCCGCGGCCGATTCGTTGGATCGAACGATGGCGGCACCGTCAGAACCATTGCCTCAGCTGTCATGTCTGTGAGATCCGGGACACTCTTCCCGCGGAAGTTGTCCGCTCGACCTCAAGCACCGCAGGCAGGTTCATCTCAGACTCTCTTGTTAGATTCTGCCCCATCGCACAGCTATGGAGCCGGACTATTTCCACTCAGGCGGAGCGGCAAGGCTACGGCGAACCCTTATTTTACGGGCATCTCACGAAGCTCTCTGCGGGCCTCCCGAAAACTCACGACTCACCTGCGTCATCCTACAATTCCTGGATATATCACCAGCTAACCGGCGACTGCTCGTCTGTTACCACTTGTGCATTACCCTACACACCTGCGGCGAAGGCCGTGCTGGGTTCTGCGACTGTGCTGGTAATAGCAGTTCATCCTACGGGCGTCACAATTCACTCCGGCCAGAATCCCCCGGCCAATGGATGCAGGAGTACGAGAATCTGAAGAGTGGTGCTGTTTTCCGCTCGTTACAGGTGTTCCCCAGGACTACTCCCGGAATGTCGCCTGTGGCAAGCCTTCGCGACTTATTACTGGCCGTGCCCTGCAAGTCCGCCCGCAGGCAGGAGTCTCCCGGGTTCGACAAATGTCCGATCGCCTTGTACGAAGTGTGTTAGTCTGGCCGCATGTCTGCGGCTCCCCAGCCAGAAAAGACCAAGATTCGTCGTCACTCCAGTGTGGTGCGCGTGACGCATTGGCTCACGTTCATCGCCTTCGTTGCGCTGCTCGTTACCGGCGGTGAGCTCGTCATTTCGCACCCGCGGTTCTACTGGGGCGAGGTGGGGAATGTGAACACTCGCCCGCTGTTCGTCCTCGCTATTCCAGCTTCGCGCGACACCGTCCCTACGGCTTTCGGCTATGTAATGCCTGATCAGAACGGCTGGAGCCGGTACTTGCACTTCCAGGCCGCGTGGGTGCTTGTGCTGGCCGGCCTTGTCTACGGAATCTACGGCCTGTGGAGCGGGCATTTCCGCAGGAATCTGATTCCGGCGCGAAGAGGTTGGGCAGGGCGTGCCTTCCGGGATCGCATCGCGAAATATATCAGACGCGAACCACCCGATCGTGCAGAAGAAAGCTCCTACAACGTGCTTCAGCGAACGGCATACCTGGTGGTGATCGCGGTGCTGTTCCCGCTGATCATCTGGACAGGGCTGGCCATGTCGCCTTCGTTCACCTCTGCGTTTCCAGCGACGGCCGCGCTGCTCGGCGGCCGGCAATCGGCGCGCACCATTCACTTCTTTGTGTCGTGGCTGCTCCTGCTCTTCCTCTTCGTTCACGTGACGATGGTTGCCCTGTCGGGGTTCCGGAGCCGTATGCGGGCCATGATTACGGGTTACACACGCGGTTCCAAGGAGGACCAATGAAGCCGATTTCACGGCGCAAATTGATCTTCGGAGGTGCTGCCGCCGCGGCCAGCATTGGAGGATTAGCCGTTGCAGATCGCCTGGCAAGATAATACGGGCTGATTCCGCCGGATGGCGGCGGAGTATATGGACCTGGCGAGACATTGACGTATGCCTGCCAGCGGTTGCTGACCGCACGCACACCGGCGCGCCAGTTTCCGCGCAGTATGATCTCGAGGAACCCGTTTGCGAATCAAGTAGCGCCGCCCAAGGACGAGTTCAAGCGGTTGCAGGCAGCAGGATTCAGGGATTGGCGGCTAGTTGTGGACGGTACCGTGGCTAGGCCGATGTCGCTATCGCTCTCCGATCTGAGGAGCCTGCCCATTCAGAGCCAGATCACCGAGGTCGCGTGCGAGGAAGGGTGGTCGTACATCGCCGAATGGATTGGCACACCGCTATCCGGGGTTCTGCTTGAAGCGGGTGTGCTGCCGCAGTCGCGCTATGTGGTCTATTACTCCATCGAAAAGGGCATGTGGGGGAGCATTGACATGGGTGACGCAATGCATCCTCACACGTTCCTGACCATGGGAATGAATGACGGGGACCTTCCCGTGCCGTTCGGCGGCCCGCTGCGCCTGCGCGTACCCCGGCAGCTTGGCTACAAAAGCCTGAAATACCTCACGCACATCACCGTGACGGACGACATCAAGAAGTTCGGCAGCGGAAAGGGATCCGTCGATCCCGACTACGGATACTCCTGGTACGCGGGGATCTGAAGAGGGCGATTTGGCAATCTTCAGGCTCTGGACGCCGTGCTGGCCGAAGCGCAGGCTCACACGGAACCAGATTGTTTCCGATTCATGTGCCCCTTCGAAAGATGCCTGTGATGGCACCCACCCGTATTTTGCGGGATCGCGAAGAGATGCCTTCAATGAATCGAATGAATTGGCTAAAGCAGGGTGTATCCAGCCAAATGAGCGCCTTACAGAAAAAGTCCTAAGCGTAGCGCCGGCCTTCCGAGGGTTTCCGGTGGCTCAAACCAGGGTCGGAGACGAGTAAGCGACCATACGACCGGAGCCCAGAATTCGCCTCCCAAAGACTGGATGGATGTATCGGCAATTCGGCACAGGTTCAGACAGAACCGCCTCCTGATTGTTCAGATAGTCGACGGTCTATTCGGAATCTACCATCCAGCAATTGGCCCCTGATTCACAACCCTCTTGACACAATGCTCCGCCTTCTTATATAGCTGGCTATGGGAATAAAAATGCGCACACATACGAATGATCGTCTCAAAGGCACGCTCGACCTGCTGGTCCTGAAGACCCTGGCCTCCCAGGGCAGGATGCACGGGTACGCGATCACTCTCCGGATTGAGGAAATCTCCGAGAGCGTTCTGCACCTTGAAGAAGGGTCTCTCTACCCCGCCCTTCATCGCATGACGCAGGCCGGCTGGCTCAGGTCCGAGTGGGGCGTGTCAGAAAGCAATCGGCGTGCTCGCTACTACACCATCACGGCCGCCGGACGAAAGCAGTTGGGGGAGGAAACGCGGGAGTGGTCGCAGTTGACCGCCGCTGTGGCGCGCGTGCTGAGCCTGGCTTAGCAAGGAGATTGGGATGAGTTGGTTCAACCGGTTCTCGAATTTGTTCCGCCGCGGAAGAGTGGATGTTGAACTCGATGAAGAATTGCAGTTTCATCTGGACGCGCGTACCCGCGACAACCTCAACGCAGGCATGAACGCGGAAGCCGCGAAGCATGATGCCAGAAAGCGATTCGGCAATGCGACACTGGCGAAGGAGCGAGCGCACGAGATGAATATCGTGGTTTCGATCGAAACAATTGGCCGCGATCTGCGCTACGCGCTGCGCAGCCTGCGCAAGTCGCCAGGCTTTACGATGGTGGCGCTGCTGACGCTTGCGCTTGGCGTGGGCGCGAACACAGCAGTTTTCTCTCTGATCAACGGATTGCTGCTACGGCCGCTGCCAGTGCCGCGTGCCGAACAGCTCGTCTTGCTGCGCTCGATTGAGGGCGCTGACGATCCCGAAGACTATTTCTTTTGCACGCCCTTCTTTCGAGGCCTGGAGAACCGGCACGAGGTCTTCTCCGACGTGTATGCGTACAACGGAGACACGCTCCTGGTGAAGGGCGATTCCGGCAACGAAAATGTCCCAGGAATGCTGGTGAGCGGTCAATTCTTTCAGGCGATGGAAACAGCACCGCTGCTGGGCCGATACCTGACGCCACAGGATGATCAGCCCGGAGGCAGTCCCACGGGGCTTGCCGTAGTTATCAGTGAAGACTTCTGGAACAACCGGTTCAACCGCGCACCAGACGTGGTTGGACGCACGATGGTCATTGCCAATACACCATTCACAGTCGTGGGAGTGATGCCCAAGCGTTTCATCGGACCGGACCCGACACAGCGACCGGAGATCTACGCGCCGCTGTCGGCTGATCCCATCATCGATGCTCCGCGTAATCATATTGACGACGGCATCCATGCGTGGTGGATTATCGTCGGGGCTCGGATCAAGCCCGGAATCAGCATGGAGCAGGTCAACGCGGAACTTCGCACGGTTTCAAGCCCTATTCTGCATGAAGCAGGAGCCGCCGATGCACGCTTCATCGCCGAGAAAGAGAAGAATCATTTTCATTTCGGGGCCGAACCCGGTTCGAAAGGCTATACCTACGCGCGATTCCTCTTCCGCAAGCCCCTGGTGGCCATGTTCGCCATGTGCGGCGGAATCCTGCTGCTGGCGTGCCTGAATCTGGCAAGTCTGCTCATGGCGCGTGGGGTTGCCCGCAATCATGAGTTGGCCACCCGCCTGGCCTTGGGAGCCACCCGTCGCCGTGTCATCCAGCAGCTCTTCACCGAGAGCATGACGATTGCCGTGCTAGGCACGGTCGCGGGGTTAGCCGCGGCTCCGATGGTGACCCGTACGCTGACGGCCTTGACAGAAAACGGCAGGACCGAGATGCGTCTCGATACGTCGCTGGATCTCCACGTCTTCTTATTCGCGGCATTGATTGCTCTCGTCTCTTCTGTCCTGATTGGGCTTGTTCCCGCGCTGCAGGCCACAGCGGGCAATTTGAACGACCATATCAAAGAAGGCCAACAGGCTCGACCGGCATTCGAGCGCAGAAAGCTCCTTCCCCGCGCGCTGATGGCAACGGAAGTGGCCGTGGCTCTGACGCTTGTAATTGGCGCAGGTTTGCTTGCCACAAGCCTCCTGCGGCTGTTCCGGTCTGGGGCTGGGTTCGATCCAAAAGGCCTGGTCAACATTGCTTTCAAAATGGACAAACAGCAGTTGCAGGGCGATGCCTTGATGCGTCTCTATCGGCAACTCGGTGACGGCTTGAGCCATCAACCCGGTGTAAAGGGCGTAAGCTTCGAGTTCATTGTTCCGCTCTCCGGGCTCGGGTGGAACGGCCGCTACTCTACGCCTGCGGGTGGCACGCGCCTTATGTTCATGAATGCGGTGGGGCCGGACTATTTCAGCACCATGCGGATTCCCTTATACCTTGGCCGTGAATTCAGCTGGAACGACAGCAGCGCTTCTGGATTGAAGATCATCCTCAATCAAACCGCGGCGAATCAATTTTTCCCCGGACAGATTGCGGTTGGCCAATCCATCACTAATCCGCGCGAAAAGCTCACCTACCAGGTGGTCGGCGTCGTAGCCGATACAAAATATCGCAGGCTGCAAACGCCGGCGCCCGCCGCGGCCTACGTTCCCATCCAGCAGGATGAGCAGCCAAAGCCTTCGCTCACTGCTGTGATCCGCACCGACGGGCAGGAGGCTCCGCTGGCGGCGGCTGCGCGTGTGCTCGCTGCGCGGCTGGCTCCCTCCATTCCAGCTCCCATCATGAGCACCGAGGACGATGTGATGAATCGATCCGTCAGTACCGAACGGATGATGGCACTCCTGTCATTGTTCTTCGCCGGCTGCGCGTTGCTGGTAACAGCCATCGGCCTCTATGGAACGCTCGCCTATGCCACTGCACGGCGCACGACGGAAATCGGCATCCGCATGGCACTGGGAGCACGCCGCACGGGCGTTGTGGCCATGGTGTTCCGGGAGAATGTTCTGATCGCCGCGGTTGGAACGGGCGCGGGACTCATCGCTGCCATTCTTGCTTCGCGAGCCCTGGCCAGCTTTCTCTATGAGACGTCGCCGAAGGATCCATCGGTCATCGTGTGCTCCGTTGCAGTACTCGCTTTCGTTGCCAGCGCTGCATCTGTTTTGCCTGCCCTGCGCGCGGCTCGCATCAATCCCATGCGGGCACTCAGAAATGAGTAAAAGACGGAGATGATTTCATACGCACCCTGATATGCCGCTGCACGGGACTCCTGACGGCCTACATCAGATGCTCCCAAGGATGACTTTGGGCGAACGATTCTAAGTTGAACCGAAATCGCCGAGGTATTCATCGTGGTTCTTCGATGCAAATTCACGGGTTCTTGAGTTCTGGACCTAACACCGCCCACTCGGGCCCAACATGAGGCAGCTCACAGTTACTTCCGAGTCGGCGGCAAACCGATCTCATTGATCTCCGCGGAGTCCGCCAGATTTCACCGAGTCGTGGTTCGGGTCACCGTCTTGAGGTTAGAGGCAGTGGTAGGCTTCCCCACCTTGGGGGACCTTTACCTATGCCGCGCTCCCTGGCCTGCTGGATAGCACTGATAGGGCTTGCCGTGCCGCTTCCGGCGCAAACTGCAACGCCGGACACGAACACTTCCATATCCCTGCTGCGCATTAACAGCCGTGCCGTCCTAGTCGATGTAATTGTGGCCGATTCCTCAGGCAAGCCCGTCACGGGGCTTCCCAAGGATGCCTTCACCGTGACGGAGCATAATACCCCTGTCAATGACGGTATTGGCCTATGGAAAAGTCAAAACAGTTGTGCCGCACCATCGTTTCAACCCTTATTGAAGTACTGAGCCATTTTTCAGCGGCTCTGATTCAGGGCTTTTGATTTATCGCCAAAGCACGCTTCGAAGCGGCATAAATCCTGAAGTGTCGCCATGGCGACTGGGATCCGGAAGACCCTGAGATCATTGAGGATCGGCGTCGCTATGGGCGTTTCAGGGGATTAATCCGGTACTGGCATGGCCTCACGTACTTGAGAACGAGCTTAATGTGCGCTTTGGCCGTCAGCGTAAACCGAGTATGATGTGTGGGCAAATTGGGCCACACTAGCCAAATCTCGGGAAGTGATCCGGGAGAGCACCTGTGAAAGGCACAATAGCCGAGTTCACAGTTGCGCGAGAGGCAAACTCGCTCCTGAACTTGTGGAGCCGATTGAGGCCTTGGCGATTCTCGGACAAACCGCCACGGCTCCTGAAAGAGGGAACGCGGGTTGTAGTTCTTCGTCAGAAGCAACTGAAAGTCGCTGTTGTGACGTTCGTGAAATGCGCCCTCGCAAAAAGCCAAGTAGAGCGGCATCTATGGAAGGACAATCGGGAACGTGCCTTCACCAAGGCCGTCGCCTGCGATCATCACTCCCCAGACAAGGAGGCTAAGGAATGGTGCTCGATATTCGTTCTTTCTCGCTGATTGGGGCGGTCTGCTCTTTCGGCTTTGGTTTTCTTCTGCCCGTCAGAAGAAAAACATATCCGTGCAAAGACGCCCCTTTGAGACCTGCGAAAGCACAAACCTGCGCCTCCCTCCTTCCCCTTTGCCATCCCGGCGTCAGACGTGGGAACCCCAAACCCAAATCACCCTGCAAGTCTGCGCATTTATAATCGCTTCTATTACAAGACTGAGATTTTTGGTTTCTGCCGATCAGGTGAGGCAAGGGACGGAAACATCCAACCGCACTTGGACGTTCTTTCTTAATGAGAAAATCCCTTTTAGCGTTCGCCATCATTCTCGGTTATGTCACTGCGGCCTGGTCCTCAGATCCCGGCGCCCGCACGACCCTGCGTGCCCTTCATGCTCTCACCAACGCCGAGGCTGTCTCCGGAATCCCCGTCGAATTCGAGGGTACCGTTACCTACTACGACAAGAGCGATGTCAATCTCTTTGTCGAGGATGAAGGTGTCGCTATCTACGTGCAGACCGACGGGGGCGCCAACCTCGCCCCCGGCGATCGTGTTCTGGTGCGAGGCAAAATCCGCGCCAGCTTCCGCCCCGAGATTCTCGGCAATAGCGTCACAGTCATCGGCAAGGCGCCCCTGTCCGTCCCGGCAGAAGCCGATTTCGATCAGATGATCCGCGGCGACCGCGACTGTATGCGCGTCAAGGTTCGCGCCACGGTCGCCAGCGCCGACATCGTCGCTTTCGGTGGTCGGCGCAGTATCTACATGGGCCTGCGCATGGACGGCGGAGTCATCGGGGCCTCAGTCTTCTCGACCGATGTCACCATGATCAGGGACCTGCAAAACTCCGAAGTGGAGATCACCGGCGTCGTCTCAGGAAAGTTCGACAACAAGAATCAACTCACCGGAATTCTGCTTGAAGTGAACACTCTGGCAGATATCAAAATCATGAAACGGGAAAATTACACCCTGGACTCGCTGCCCATCACCCCCATGGATGAGGTTCTCGTTGGCTACCATGTAGTCGATCTCAGCCACCGGGTCAGGGTGCGGGGAACCATCACCTACTTCGAGCCCGGGTCCGTTGCTGTCTTGCAGGATGGCAACAAAAGCATCTGGATCACAACCCGCTCCGAGGAGCCTCTCCATGTCGGAAACCTGGCCGACGCCACCGGCCTTCCCGATATCAACGGCGAACTCCTGGCCCTGACAAATGGAGAAATCCGCGATACCGGTATCGCAACTCCCGTGCCGCCGCGCCCCGTCAGCCAGGCGGAGATGGCCTCCGGCGTTTACGCCCGTAACCTGGTTTCAATTGAGGGAACGGTTTTGGCGCAAGTCCGCCAGTCCGCGCAAGACGAGTACGTCCTCACCTCCGATGGTCAGGTATTCACAGCCATCATTCACCACCCGGCTTTGGAGGACGGCCAGCAGCTTCCGCCCATGCGGCAGGTCCCCATCGGCGCCCGCGTCCGTGTCGCCGGCATCAGCTTGGTCAACTATGGTTCCAATCCCTTCCAGGTCGCCCAGGCCCCTGTGTCCGTCAGCCTCCTGCTGCGCAGCGTTGACGACATTGAGATTGTCGCCATGCCTTCCTGGCGCACCGTGCAGAACCTGACCGGCCTCCTCGGCGCGCTGATGCTTATCCTTGTTGCCTTCGGAATCCGCCATTGGATCCTCGACCGCAAAGTCCACCAGCAGACCCTGGCCCTCGCCGCCCGCAGCGAAGTCGAAGCCGCCTTGGAACGGCGCATGGCGCAACTGGAACAACGCCGCAGCCGCATTCTTGAGAACATCAACAAATCCTGCCCCCTCACTGAGATCATCGAAGACATCACCCAGCTTGTCTCCTTCACCCTCAACGGCGCTCCCTGCCGATGCGAGATCTCCGGCGCACCCACGCTTGGCCAATCCTGGACCGATGACGGCGCCAAGCGCGTCCTTCAGCGCGAGATCCTCTCCCACTCCGGCCAGCTCCTGGGCGTGCTCTATGCGGCGCTCGACGGCCAGAATCCGCCCCTTCCAGATGAGGGGGAAGCGCTCGCCGTCGGAACCCAGCTCGCCACCCTGGCCGTCGAGACCCGGCGCGTCTACTCCGACCTGCTTTATCGTTCCAAATTCGATCTGCTCACCGACAGCCACAACCGCTTCTCGCTTGAAGAGAATCTCGAACGGCTTATCCAGCAGGCGCGCCAGAACGCCACCATCTTTGGCCTCATCTACGTCGACCTCGACAAGTTCAAGGGGATCAACGACCTGTATGGTCACCACGTCGGCGACATCTACCTTCAGGAAGCCGCCAAGCGCATGGCTCGCCAACTGCGCGCCGACGACCTGCTGGCGCGTGTCGGTGGCGACGAATTTGTCGTGCTGCTCCCCGCTGTCCGAAGCCGCGCCGAAGTCGCGGAAATAGCCCAACGCCTTGAGCGCAGCTTCGCCGAACCGCTCTTCGCGGATGGTCATGTTCTCAGTGGTTCCGCCAGCCTGGGCATCGCGCTCTACCCCGAAGACGGCTCCACCAGGGACAGCATTCTGAAAGCCGCCGACGCCGCCATGTACGTAGCCAAGCAAACCAAAGACATCAATGCCTGATCCATGCGCAATCATTCGATAAGAGTATGGCCAGTCATTCTGACCATCGAGACTTGCGCCGGCAAGTTACGTCCGCTGGGTGTCCCAGAGTCTCTCCGAAGCCTGCCTAAGGATCTCGTTTTTGGAACCTGGGAAAGCAATACCCTCTGGGTGCCTCATCCTCGGCACATTCCCTTAAGTGCGCCAAGGGTGCCCGCCGCCGCTCTTCTCAATTCGCCTTGCGGGCTTTTCTGTTTGCGCCGCGGGGTAAGACAAACCCGTTCTGAAGGCATGACAAATCTTTTTTATTCTGCTAGTTAGGGGATCAATCGCGAGATCGGTCCCCGCAAGTCGCCATGTCGACTGGGATCTGGTATCCTCCCGTCGCGCTGGAGTCCGAGGAGGCTCCCGGAGCCAGCGGCGTTCCCGGTACAAATCATCGGGGATCAACTTGATTCAAGCCAGGACCCCTTCTGTGTCAAAAGGTATATACCCAATACTTTCAACATTTTACCGGAGTTTGGAGACTGTCTAAGGACACCGAAGTACGTTGAAGACGAGAATTCAGCAGGTGATTCAGCGGGCGAGGAGTTGGGGAATTACCAGTTATCACCTTCATTGGCCACAATTCTGATACTCGCGTATGGCGACAGGAGCGAGCGCATCCAAGCTGGTTTTGCCTATGGACGCTCTGGTGGGCAGAGGGGTGTAGGGGATCATCTTCACGGTCTGGCAGGGGGGCATATCGACCTTTGAAGGAAGGGGAGGCGAGGCCGGCGGTGGGGACGGCTGGGGCTGCTCAGCTGCATAGACCCGTCTAATGCGTATGGAGCCAAGAGATCGCAAGAATCCAGAGAGGATGGTCGCTCCGGCTTCGTTTTTTGACTCGAGGGCTTGTTGCCTTTCGCGGTCCCATTCCACCTTCATGGCGTCCGGAGCTTTCAGCGGCATCTGCACTGCGTTATTGAAGTAGGAGGAGACCGCTTCTTTCTCCAGCCGCAACGGGCCATTGGACTCGGGGTCGTCGCCTTCTTCAAAGACCAGTGTGAGGGTCTGTTGATCTTGGAACTTGGCCATTTGGAAAAAGTCCACAAGGTCGGCGATCCGCAACTCCTGATCGTGTTCATTTTCCACGCGGAATCGCACCGCATGCGTATAGACGACGCACCTGCCCTTCGGGGTCTCGCGCGGGTATTTGTTTATGAGATCAGGGAGTGGGTCGCGGAAGACCCTTACCCAGATTGTGCGCGACGGATCCAAGCGACCATTGTAGTGAACCGACAATGTGCCTTCGGCCAGTTGCACTGGGAGGGTCTGTGCGACAGAAGGCATCTTCAACACCTGGATTTGCGGCCTGCCTTGCGCCGCGGCAATATGTACTGTGGCAGCGATGAGGGCGGTCACAGCGCTCAGGCGAATGCGGTTCATGAGTGTTTCCTCGAGAGCATGGAGAATACCCATCCCTAAGCGTTTACGGCTGCTAAGGCGGCAGCCAATTGCATTGGAGCAGCATCGTGTTCAACACGTCCTTCTCGCCGTAGCACTGCATGCTCTTGATGTCGTCGCGATGAAGAATCTCAACCCTGTAGGGTATTGAACCTTCCGGGTAGAGCAGTGAGATGTATTTGTCGGTCTCGTCGATCACGAATACCCGCGGGGTAGGCGGGCGTTGATCGGTCGAAGATGCTGCTTTGCCGGTCGCACCATCGACGGAGAAGGCTACCGTCACATTCGGGAACGAGGTTGGATACAGCAGCTTGCCGTACATGTATGGAATCAGGCACGCTACCAGCGGAAGAAGAACAAGGGAAGTGAAGAGACGCATGGCTCGAAAAGCATCATCGATCAGACGCGGTTCTTCAACCAATTGATGAAAGTAGAGCGTGAACAGCGATGTCAGGCAGATGACCACACAAGCGGCGTACAAGTACTTCAGGTAGCTGCGGGCCGTCTGTGCGGGGTATTGTGAATTCAAGTGCGGCATCAGCGCCTGGGGAAGATTCTGGCCGGTCTTGTTGCAGACTGATCCTTGGCTGGCAATTCCATCCATCTTCGAAACCAGCAGAGTCAAGCGCAAATCGGACTCGCGCTCCTTTAGCAATCCAGGATCGGGAAGATCCAGTTGCTTGCCCAACTCCACCGTCAGCCAGTTATTCATGGAAAGGGTGGGCATTTCACACCACGTGAGGGCGTAGATGAGTCCCACAGTAGCGAGCACGATGCTGATACGGGCGGCCACTTGCCCTCGCGTATCCTTCAGCGGGAACGAGAAGGAAACGAAAGTAGGGGATAAGTAGATAAGGATGGGAACGCCGAACAGAATCGGGTGAGCCAGTAACCCGTCGAGAAGCACAGTTAGCGTGTCGATAGCCCAGCGCCCGGCGAAGATGCTCAGATCTAGTGCCGTCCAGTTGCCCAATTCGATACCGAGAAACTGCTGTAGCGCCAGCTTGCCAATAAATCCGGTTGCAGCCAGCCCTGCGGTTACCCCTAACGCACACAACCACGCGCTTGTCGCCTGGGGTAATCCGGAGAATGCATCGCCCGGCGCCTTCTCCTTGTGATTGGGCTCTTTGTCTGATTTCGACGCCTGGCCAGGGGCGATATGTGGCCCGACCGAGGCAACCCGGTGTCGATGGAAAAAACTTCGCATAAGGGCTCCTGGTCATGAGCCGTGGGTAATTATTATGCCTCCGGTTCAAGGTTTTGTCGAGATCGGAAAGTGCCTTGATTTCCCACGCGATATGCCTATAATTCTTGCCGACCAGCATTGCGGTTCGCACCAACTCGTGCTCGATCACAGTGACCTTAGACATTCAAATGGAGTTGACCGCCCCGGCGGCCCTAACGGGCGGTGGCAGCCTTCCGGGCTCGCGCCTGGTGCCGTCCTCGCGGGGCCTGCTACGGTTGCCGTTTGTTGGTAGACAGCACGAGGAAGACAAGCGCTTCAAGCGAATGTCCTCGGTGCATTTGCCGCTCGGCGCGGCCATCGCCGGGGCGAGCGGGTGCGGTTTCACGATCGATTAGCGCAGACGCAAAGAATGCGTTACGGTAATCGTGACCAGAACTGAAGGTTTGTTGTCGCACTCCATCCACGTCACTTTGACGGTTGAGTAACGAGGAGAACTTACGATGCGTGCTCTGATTTGCGAAAGGGCGCTCCTTGTGAGCGCATGCATATTGTGTGGCGCCGCAGGTTGGGCCCAGCAGGGCCAGAAGTCGGTTCAGCCGGCCTCCGACTCGACTGATCTGGCTGTAACTTTTGCAAGCGAGCGTTTGAAACCGGATCCCAGCTCGTGCTGCTTTTGGTTGAAGGGAGGCGGGGCGGAGGTGGCGGCGACCTTCTGGAAGGGCTTCGGCATTGCCACTACCCTGACCGGCGATCATGCCGCGAAGGTTTTTTCGGGCAAGGATGAGAACAAAATCTCTTTTCTGGCCGGGCCGCGCTACACCTTAACGGCCTGGAAGGGGCATACGAGCGTCGAGGATCCGCGGCAGTTGCAGCTCTTCGGGCAGGGGTTGATCGGCGGCGCGCATGGATTCGAGAGCAGCTATACCAACGGTTCGACAAGCGCCAACGCGCTGGCCATTCAAACCGGCGGCGGCCTCAACTTCTACCTCACGAAGAAATTCGGCATTCGAATGATTGAGGCCGACTTCGTGCGGACCCGGTTAGGCACCGACGGCTTAAACACACAGAACGATATGCGCCTGTCCGCCGGTGTGCTCTACCACTTCGATGCTATTTTGACACTCCAAACTGGATATCCACCGCCGCCCGTCACACTGTTCTGCTCGGTCAGCCCGCCTTGGGTCTTCCCCGGCGATCCGGTCACGGTGGTGGCCACTGCCGGAGCGCTGGATCCGAAGCTTAACGCGGTTTATTCCTGGTCCGGACTCGGGGTCTCGGGCAACGGTACAACCGTATCGATTGCTACCGGTTCGCTTGCGCCCGGCTCCTATACCGTCAAGGGCTTGGTCAACGAAGGCAAACCCGGGAAGCAAGGCTGGAAGCCCGGCCAGACGGCAGATTGCTCGGCCAGCTTCATGGTCAGGGCATTCGAGCCGCCACCATCAGCTGCACGGCCGCCCCCCCCACCATCAAGCCGGGTGAGACGAGCACCGTCGCCGCGATGGGGATGAGCCCGCAGAACCGCCCGCTTAGCTACAACTACTCGGCCTCGGCCGGCTCGGTGAGCGGCAGCGGCACTACGGCGACGTTCTCTTCCGGCGGGGCACCGACGGGTGCGGTTGGAATTACCTGCTATGTGTCCGACGACAAGGGCCAGACAGCGCCGGCTAGCACCATGGTGACCATCACGGTTCCGCATGTTGCTGCAGCGCTGCACACCGAGGCTCTGTGCTCGATCAGCTTCGACAAGGACAAGAAGCGTCCGACGCGGGTTGACAACGCAGCCAAGGCCTGCCTCGATGAGGTTGCTTTGAGCCTGCAACAGCAGCCGTATGCCCAAGCTGTCGTAGTGGGCAATTCAACCCTCGCGGAAAAGTCCCTGCCGAGGTCCGGCATGAAGCATGCCAAGCTGGAGGAGTTTGCCGGCGAGCGCGCAGTTAACACTAAGTACTACCTAGTGGCGGAGAGAGGCATTGACGCTTCCCGCATCAGCGTCGCAACCGGCACTAAGGATGGCCAGACGGTGGAGGACTACCTGGTTCCTGCGGGCGCAAACTTCGCGGAAGACGTGAATGGAACCACCCCGGTGGATGAAAATGTGGTGAAGCCTGAGGTGCGCAAGCCCGTCGGTGCCAAGCCCATACACCACAAGAGCCGGTGATCGGTTCAACCCCGGGCGTGAAGCCACCCCAATTGCAGGCCATCAGGCTTGCACAGGGAATCTACAAGCAACTTAAGCCGTTCTGCGGAGCAGCGGCAGCTATCCGGGCTGGAAGCCCGAACCCGAGAGCGAGATTGTGCGCGAACTGCAGGAATTGAACAAGAAGCTGTATGGCCAACCCGCGAAGCTAGTGGTCATGCACGCCGGCTTGGAGTGCGGCGTGATCGGCGAAAAGTATCCCGGCAGGCAGATGGTGAGCTTCGGCCCGCAGATTCAGAACCCGCACAGCCCAAATGAGCGCTGCAGATATCGTCGGTTGAACCCTTCCGGCAGTACCTCTGCGCGGTGCTGGAGGAGATATAGCCGTTGACTGATGGTTCCTAGCTTCGGATACGAGCGATCTGCAAGAGCAACGAGCCTCTATGGGACCACGCGAGACAAGTGCCGGTTTCAGCGCCGGCGTCTTCACCGAATTAGCGCGCTCGGCGAACCCAGAATCTTCCTGAAACTGATATGGCTCTTTCCGTGAACATCGGTGGACCTTTACGCCATCGATCTGACGTCAACGAGTGCCACGTCGATATAGCACAAAGCCAGAATTCCTCCCGGCCACATCGGCGTTTTATCGTTCTTAATCGGAGTAAACCTCCCCAGGCGGGCTCTTGGCTTGCTTCGTTGGGAATCTGCCCCCACAACTTCGAAGCCGGCCCAACTAGAGTCGGAGGAACTTTCACGCACAAGCGGACGTATGATGTGATGACGCGCGAGCGCGACTGAACGGAGGACGTATGAATGGAGTCGTGCGCAGTGCTTTTGGGACACGTATGTGGGCTTTCCTTTTCCCTGCTGAAATCTCTGGGGACGGAACGCGGCGGCAGTATCGAGGTCGCGGGGTTCTTCTCTGGTTTGTCGCGGGTCTCCTCTTCTCAGCACTGGGCTGGACCGCCGGCGGATTCCTGGGCTCGTGGGCTCCACGCACGGTTTGTGCGGTTGCAGCCACTGCACTCGCCCTGGGCTTGTTGAATAGGCGACCGGGCGTGGCAATCGTGGGTGCGGTGATCGCCGCCGTTGTCAGCTTGGCCGCGGTCCGGATTGGTGAGTCCTTTTTCTCGCCGCTACTGGCATGGCCGGTGGCCGGGTTGGTCATCGGCGTAATCGGCGCCTTTGCGTTTCGACGCCGCCGTGCCAGGATCGCTTTCATCGTCAGCGCACCATTTTTGGGATCCATCGGCTTCCTGGCGGGCATGATTGGCACCGTGCTGGCCGCGATGGGACTGGAAGATTCGCGAGTGTTGGCTCAGTTTATGCTCGGTGGCGCAGGGGGCTTCGGATTTCTTTTGCTGGCTGGCGCGGCGATCGTCGGCCGCTGGCTGGACGCTGTTCGCACCGCAGGAGGGAAGTCATGAGCACATTTTCTGATTTCAAGCCGCTTGATCGCCGCGGTTTCCTTCGTTTGGGCGCCAGCGTGCTCGCGACGGCGTCGGCAGGGTTCGCGAGCGGCTGTGGCCTCGCAACGCGCCCGTGCAAATCGGTGCCGCCCAATCCGTTCGTCTCCGATGGCAAACCCCTGCTTGTCGTAGTGGAAGGCGAAGATATGGGCGCCATGCTGCGTCGAGGAATCGAAGCCTTGGGCGGACTGGACCCGCTGGCTAAACTGGGGCGCGAAGCCATCTTTCGCGGCAACTATGTCATGGCGCAGCCCTATCCCGTGACCACTGACCCCGATTTCGTTCTCGCCGTAGCCGCCGAGCTGAAGCATGCTGGCTTCAGCAAGTCCAGCCTTTTTGATTGCACCGGGACGCGACTGGCCGCGGCCTTGCCTCCGGAACACTTCATGCAGCGGCTGGGCGTCCTGGATAAGCTGACTCAGGGCGGCGTGCCGGTTCTGGCGCGCGATTCCTTGGATCCCGACGAGTTCGTCTTTGTCCGAAATCCAGCTTGGCCGATCGCAAAGCCCGTGGCTGTTCACCGAATCCTCGATGAGGCGCCCATCGTCGTTAGCTTCCCGGTCCTCAAGCGTCACCGAGGGGGGGCCAACTTCTCATGCTGCCTCAAAATGCATTTCGGCTCCGTTGCAATGGATGACCGCTTGTTGATCCACAAGAAGGACGATGGCGGCAGGTTGGGATTGTTCCAACAGCGCCTAGTTCATTTTGCCGATGCCGTCCGGCCGCAACTCAACATGGTCGACGCACGCGCCATCCTCACGCGCGGTGGTCCAGGGTTGGGGGGAGGCGCCGAGATCGTCCGCGGCGTCAACAAGTTCATCCTCAGCGGCGACATGGTGGCCGTCGACTCCTATTGCGCCCGCCTCCTGGCCCAGCACGACCGGACCTTCACGTTCGACATGGCTGTCCCTGCGTTGCAGCATGCCGCCGCCCTCGGCTTAGGCAAAGCCGATTTGGACGCCGTAAGGATCGTGGAGATCCACGCATGAAAAGGATCTTCTTCCTCGCGGCCTTAGCACTCGCGTTCGCTCTTTGCGCGTGCCGCGGGACGGGCCTCTTGCCATCCGGCGCGGCCCTCGGCGGCTTTGCCGACGTCGATAAGCCCGAAAGCTACACCGGTTCCACACTCTACACTTACATGGACGGCGGAGCGGACTTCTACATCGACCAGGGCTTTTCCAGGCTCTACGTCCGGCGCTATGGCCGCAGCAATGAGAGTTTCACTTTGGAGCTCTTCGCGATGAAAGATGCGCTGGCCGCGTCGCGTGTCTACCAGAGTGGCCGGCGGCCAAATAAGGAGAAGGAACTCGCCGGTGGTTGCCTGGCCAGCATTACGCCAGCCGAGATACAAGCGGCAAGGGGCCGCTACTACTTCGTCGGTCGCAATGACGATCCGCAAGCTAGCCAAAGCGACTCGCTGATAGAGCTGAGCCGGAACGTGCTGAACGGGATTCCTGGGCCTTGTGCCCTCGCCGCCAAGAAGTGAGCTCATCCATCTGCGAGGCGGGGCGTGAGGCTTTGCAAACTGGGAGATCCTCGTAAGTCAGCAAGTGTCATGGAATCTGTTAAGTACGGTCGAAACGCGAAATGCCATGCTGCAATGGGTCGGGTCGAGGACTGGCGCGGTGTCCCGTAGGTCTGGCCTAGCCGTTTCTCCCTGTTTCCTTTGGGAGTGCCTCAGTAGCCAAACCGTGAATCCGTTTCCAGCCCCCGCCACATCGCACCCAGCGTGCGGATTTACCGCACTGGGCGCACCTGTTTGCTTCTTGCCAAGGTTTATGGGGCCTATCTTACTGAGGCAACTTTCGTACCGGACCATCGAAGAAGCTGGTAGTCGTTAAACAGACCCAGCCCATCATAAAGCCACTCACTACTCCGTCGCTTCCAGGGAAAGCCGTTGCGCCCCCGGGCACGTTTCAGATGTTTCCTGATCTTCATTTCTACCCATTGTTTGACCTTTGAAAAACAGGAACTCGAATGACCAACCCGAAAGTAATTCACCCAGCCACGCAGAATCGGATTGATTTTCGCAATCACACTTTCGACGGGCCAGCTGACATGTTGCCGGAAGACCTCCCTGAGTTTTGCATACAACGCTGTCCGCTTCTTCAGCTTGGGCGCGTAGTATGGCCGTCCCTTCTTCCGAAAGCTGAGTATGCGCCGATACTCAAAACCCAGAAAGGTAAAGCTCTCTCCCTTCTTCAGATCTACCATTCGACTCTTGCCTTCGTTGATCTCAACACGCAGATTTGCGAACTCCTCGCGCAGCCGTTTGTCTATCGCTTTTACCAGCCAGTCACTCCGCCGTTCAGCGTCAATCAAGATCACCAGATCGTCCGCATAGCGTGCATACTGGACGTTCGTTGACTTGCCCCTTCGTGTGGTGTCCACAGCCTTTTCCAGCATCCTGTCTACATCATTCAGATAGA
>Ga0302319_10008974_pt1 | contig 19340 bp, 17 predicted proteins | sample Bog_T0_2_FD_203319 | JGI IMG/M metagenome (GOLD analysis project Ga0302319, IMG submission 203319) | Peat permafrost microbial communities from Stordalen Mire near Abisko, Sweden - Bog_T0_2 | ecosystem: Environmental > Terrestrial > Soil > Wetlands > Peat | place: Sweden: Abisko, Stordalen Mire... | reverse complement strand
GGCCCCCCTACTGGGGCCACTCGGGGGGGGGGGGCCCGACGCTCCCGTTCGGCTCAATCCCCCGTCGCCTCGTCGATCAGCCGCGACAGTGTTTCCGGCTCCCTCGGAAACCCCGCCCGGATCCACAGCGCCTGCAGCTTCTTCAGCGCCGCGCCGACGCGCTGCCCCGGCCCGACGCCGCGCGCCAGAATATCCGCGCCGGAGAACGGCGGTCGCGGCGGCGGGGTGTCGCTGACGAATCGGTAGGCGGAGCGGAAGCGCTGGGGGTCTCCGGAAGCGCCGGCGTCGATCTGCCAGATCGTCAGCGCGTCGCGGGCGCCGTCGCGTCCGCGCTCGAACAGCAGCGTCCATAAGTCGCTCAAGCTAGGCGGGGCGAGCGCGCCGTGGCGTTCCTGGCAGGCGCGGGCGAAGGCGTCCAGGCGCGACGCTTCGGCGTTGGACAAGCGCAGCGATTCCCGCAGCCGCTCCGCGTCCTCGCGCACGACGACGGCGAGCGCGGCGAGGCGGCGAATAGCGTCGGGCGCCTCGCCGCGCGCAGCTTCGAGGCGGGCGCAGCGCTCGAATCGCGCGGGATCGGCGACGCCGGCGAGCAAGGCGCCGATCAGCCCGGCCTCTGTCCCCGCCGCGACGACCTCCACCGCGCGCGCGGCGACGAGCAGTTTCAGCAATTCGGCGCGCACGCGCTCGCGCGACAGGATCGACAGCCCCTCGCGCTCGGCGATCGCCGCGCCGAATCCTTCGGCGTCGAGCGGGCCGGCGGAGAATCGTGCGGAAAAACGCAGGAACCGCAGGATGCGCAAATAATCCTCGCGGATGCGTTGGCGGGCGTCGCCGATGAAGCGCACGCGTCCCGCTTCGAGATCGGCCAGCCCGCCGCAATAGTCATAGAGCCGCCCGTCGCGGCCGAGCGACAGCGCGTTGACGGTGAAATCGCGCCGCTCGGCGTCGGCGGCGAAGTCGCGGCCAAAGCGCACTTTGGCGTGGCGGCCGAAGGTTTCCACATCCTCGCGCAGCGTCGTCACTTCGATGGGCTTGCCATCGACGACGAGCGTGAACGTGCCGTGCTCGACCCCGGTGGGAACCGCGCGCAGGCCCGCGGCTTCGGCGCGTCGCATCCCCTCTTGCGGCAAAGCTGTCGTGGCGAGGTCGAAATCGCCGGGCGGCGCGCCCAGCAGCAGATCGCGCACGGCGCCGCCGACCAGCCGCGTCTCCTCGCCCGGCGCGTCGAGCGCGGCGTAGGCGCGGGCGAGCGCGCCGATTTGCAGCGCCCTGCAATCGCGCAACTTGCCCTCGGCGACGGCGAGCGCCGAGGTCACTGGAAGCGGCCGGGAATCAACACCCCGTTCTCGACATGGGCCGGCACGTAGGTTCCGTGTTCGCGCGGGGCGACGAGTTCGAGCCCGATGAGGCCGACGAGCGCGGCGACGACGCCGGCGAGCGTCAGCCAGGAGACGCGACCGCGCGTCCAATGTTCGATAGCCAGCGGATAGCGCAGCCGCAGCGCCAGATAGAGCGCGAACGCCACGAAGGGCGCGAGGAACAGGGCGAGCGTTTCGAATAATGCGCGGCCCATCAGGCGTACAGCCTCTCGTAGAGATTGCGCAGAATGCCGGCCGTGGCGCCCCAGATATAGCGCCCGTCGTGCGGCATCGCATAGAAGCGCCTCCGCTGGCCCTTCCATTCGCGCTCGTCGAGCAGGTGATTGGCCGGGTTCATCAGAAACGCCAACGGCGTCTCGAAGACGTCGGCGACTTCCTGTTCGCTGATCGTGACCGTGAAGCCCGGGCGCACCAGCGCGACCAGCGGCGCGATGCGAAAGCCGGTGCCGGTCATATAGGCGTCGAGCCAGCCGAGCGGCTCGATGAATTCGGGCTCCAGTCCGATTTCCTCGTGCGCCTCGCGCAGCGCCGTCTGCCCGGCGGTCTCGCCGGGGTCGACCTTGCCGCCGGGAAAGGCGACCTGACCGGAATGGGCGCGCATTTGCGAGGCGCGTTGCGTCAGCAGCACGGTGAGGCCCGAATCGCGCATGACGATCGGCGCGAGCACGGCGGCGGGCCGGGCGATCGCCAGCAACTCGTAATTCGGTTGGCCGCCCTCGAGCTGGAAGTCGCTGGCGTGGGGCCAGATATGGCGGTCGAAAGCCGCCTCCGGCAGCGCCGCCGGCAGGCGCGCCGCGACTCGGGCGCGGAAGCCTTCGGGTGTGAGATCGGCGGCGGGAACGGTCACAGGCCCTCGATTTCGCTGGCGCGGCGCATCGGAAAGAATATTCCAGCCGAGCGCACGCCGAACCAGTCCTCGCCCTCGTGAGCGTCGATGTCGCCGAGCGCGACGAGATCGTAGAACAGCGCGCGCTTGACCAGCGCCCACAGTTCGCCGCGCACCCGAACATAGGGCTTGACGCCATTCGACGGCCCGGTCTCGAAACGCAGGGGATGCTCGGCGCCGGCCTCGACCGCGTCGCCGACCTGGGTGCGGAACGACAGGCGCTGCTCCGCGCCTTCGCCCTCGACGCCCATCTCGACGGCGAGGAACGGCGCGTCGTCGACGCGGATGCCCACGCACTCGACCGGCGTCACCAGCACATAGCGCTCGGGGTCCTTGCGCAGGATCGAGGAAAACAACTTCACCAGCGCCGGGCGGCCGATCGGCGAGCCGCAATAGTACCAGGTTCCGTCGGCGGCGATTCGCATGTCGATTTCGCCGCAATAGGGCGGATTCCACAGATGCACGGGCGCGGGTCCGCGCGCGCCAAAGTTCGCCGCGTCGCTCAATCCCGCCAGCGCCTGATCCGGCGTGCGCGCATTCGCTTCGGTTTTACTGTCCTGCGCCATATTCTCGCGGCGATTGTCGGCAAGGTTACCGGTCTGAAGCGGCTCGACGTGCGTTCCGCGTCGGCTAATGTAGAGTCCTCGGCGGCGAATGGAAACCCCGCCGCAGATTCGGTCCTGTTCGAGGAGATTTCATGACATCTGCCGAGTTCGACGCCGACGTCGCCAAGGCGGCCGAGGCGACGCTGGCGCGCGTCGATTCGGCGCGACAGGCGATCGGCGCGGTCATCTTCGGCCAGGACGAGGTCGTCGAGCGCACCTTGACGACATTGCTAGCCGGCGGTCACGGGCTGTTGATCGGCGTGCCAGGGCTGGCCAAGACCAAGCTCGTCGAGACGCTGGGAATCGTGCTCGGCCTCGACGCGCTGCGCATCCAGTTCACGCCCGATCTGATGCCCTCCGACATTCTCGGCGCCGAGGTGATGGAAGAAGGCGCCGACGGCAAGCGCGCCTTCCGCTTTCTCAAAGGTCCGATCTTCGCCCAATTGCTGATGGCCGACGAGATCAACCGCGCGAGCCCCCGCACCCAGTCGGCGCTGTTGCAGGCGATGCAGGAGCATCATGTGACGGTGGCCGGCGCGCGCCACGATCTTCCCGTTCCCTTCCATGTGCTGGCGACGCAGAACCCGCTGGAGCAGGAGGGCGCCTATCCCTTGCCCGAAGCGCAGCTCGACCGCTTTCTGATGCAGATCGACGTCGGCTATCCCGACCGAAAGGCCGAGCGGCGCATCGTCTTGGAGACCACGGGCGCGCGCGACGCCAAGCCGCAGCCGGCGATGACGGCGCAAGATCTGCTGGAGGCGCAGCGCTTCGTCCGTCTCGCGCCGATTGGCGAAGCCGTGATCGAGACGATTCTCGATCTGGTGCGCGCCGCGCGGCCGGGGGAGGGCGACGCGGAATTGACGCAGGCCGTCGCCTGGGGGCCGGGACCGCGAGCCGCCCAGGCGCTGTCGCTCGCCACCCGCGCCCGCGCGCTGATCGGCGGCCGTCTCGCGCCGTCGCGCGACGATATCGCCGCCCTGGCGGAACCGGTGTTGAAGCATCGTATGGCGCTCACCTTCGCCGCGCGCGCCGAGGGGGAGACGCTGGAGCGCGTCATCGCCAGACTCGTGGAGACGCATGTCCGCTGACCGAAAAGCGAGCGCCGCTGCGAAGCTGCCAGGAATTTCGGCCGAAGCGGCGACGCTGGCGGCGCGGCTGCCCAGCCTCACGCTGGCGGCGCGCCGCGTCGCCGAAAGCGTGATGCATGGCGTCCACGGCCGTCGCCGCGCCGGTCCCGGCGAGACGTTCTGGCAGTTCCGTCCCTTCGTCTCCGGCGAGCCCGCCGCGCGCATCGACTGGCGACGGTCGGCGCGCGAGACCCGCGCCTTCGTGCGCGAACGCGAGTGGGAGGCGACGCAGACGCTGTGGCTCTGGATCGACCGCTCCAAGTCGATGCGGTTTTCCTCCGCGCTCGCGCCTTGCCAGAAACTCGACCGGGCGATCGTGCTGGCGCTGGCGCTGGCCGAACTCGCGGTGCGCGGCGGCGAGCGCGTCGGGCTTCTCGGCCTCACTCGGCCGATGGCGACGCGCGGCGTCGTCGAGCGATTCGCGGAAGTGTTGGCGGCGGCGGAACGCGAGCCGGGCGAGCCGCTTCCCACCGCGGCGCGACTGCCGGCGCGGTCGAAGGTCGTGCTCATCGGCGATTTACTGTCTCCCGCGGACGACATCGCGCGGGCTTTCGCCGCGCTCGGCGGCGACAGTTCGCAAGGCCATCTGGTCGCCATCGCCGATCCCGTCGAGGAGACGTTTCCGTTCGCCGGCCATACCGAATTTCTCGAACTCGCCGGCCCGCGCCGGCTGCGCGCCCCTCGCGCGGAGAATCTGCGCGAGAGATATCTGAGCCGGTGGGACGCGCATCGCGAGGCCCTGCGCGCCGCCGCGGCGCAGCGCGGCTGGGACGTGCTGGCGCACCGCACCGACCAATCGGCCGCGACGGCGCTGCTGGCGCTGTCGGCGCGCCTCGAGCAAGGCGGCTGAGATGTTCGGACTGCCGCTCGACTTCGCCGCGCCCGCCGCGCTCGTCGCCCTCCTCGGCCTCGTGGCGCTGTATTGGCTGCTGCGCGTCACCCCGCCGCGACCGCGCGAGGAAAAGTTTCCGCCGCTGCGGCTGTTGCTGAGCCTCACCGAGAAGGACGCGACGCCCGCCAAGACGCCGTGGCCGCTGCTGGCGCTGCGGCTGGTGTTTGCCGCTTGCGTTGTGCTGGCTATGGCCGGGCCGCTGTGGAACGTGGTCAAGAACGCGGCGGGCGGCCGCGGCGCGCTGCTCATCGTGCTCGACGACGGCTGGGCGGCGGCGCCCACTTGGGGGCGGCGGATCGAGGCGGCGCGGGAGGCCGCGCGGGACGCGACCGATTCGGGCCGGCTGGTGGCTTTGGTTCCCGTCTCGCGCGGCGGCGAAGAGGTTTCGCCGCTCGACGCCGACGGTTTCGCCCGCATGCTCGACGCCCTCGCGCCCAGGCCCTACGCGCCGGAACGCGCGGCGGCGCTGCCCGCGATCCGAAGCTTTCTCGCGCGTGACGCCCAGGCGGAAATCCTCTGGGTCGCCGACGGGCTGGAGCTCGGCGGCGCCGGGGCCTTCGCGGCGCAGTTGAAAGCGCTCGCCGTCGGGCGGAATGTTCAAGTCGCCGCCGACGCCGAGACGCCGCTGGCGATTTCCGGCGTCGACAGCGCGACCGGGGCGCTGAGCGCGACGCTCACCCGCGCCGACGCCCACGCCGCCGAAGGCGGCCGGTTGCGCGCCCTCGATTCCCAGGGCCGCAGCCTGGGCGAGGCCGAATTCGCGTTCGGCGCGGGGCTGGCGGCGACCGCGAAGTTCGAAATGCCGATCGAATTGCGCAACGACATCGCCCGGCTTTCCCTCGACGGCGAGGCCGCCGCGGGCGCCAATTGGCTCATCGACGAGCGCTGGCGCCGCCGGCGCGTCGCCGTCCTCTCCGGCGCCAGCGCCGATCTCTCCGAGCCGCTGCTGTCGCCGAATTATTATCTCGCCCGCGCGTTGCAGCCGTTCGCCGAGATCCGCAGGCCCGAACCGGGCGCGGTCGATCCGCTGGCCAGCCTCATCGCGGAAAAGCCCTCGGCGATCGTGCTGGCCGACATGAGCGTCGCCCCGGGGCCGCAGCATGACGCGCTCGACGCCTACTTGCGCGGCGGCGGGGTGCTGATCCGCTTCGCCGGCTCCCGGCTCGCCGCGGGCGACGACGATCTGACGCCGACGACGCTGCGGCGCGGCGGGCGCACGCTGGGGGGCGCTTTCTCCTGGGAGACGCCCAAACATATCGCGCCGTTCGAGGCGCCGAGCCCGTTCGTCGGCCTGCCCGCGCCCGACGAAGTGACGGTCACCCGGCAGGTGCTCGCCGAGCCCGAGCCGGGCCTCGTCGACAAGACCTGGGCGCGGCTCGCCGACGGCACGCCGCTGGTCACTGCCGAGCGGCGCGGCAAGGGCCTCATCGTACTGTTCCACGTCACCGCCGACACGACTTGGTCGAACCTGCCGATTTCCGGCCTGTTCGTCGATATGCTCCAGCGCATCGTCGCCCGCGCCAACGCCGCGCCGGGGGCTGTGGCCGCAGGCGCCGCCGTGCTGCCGCCGCGGCAAACCCTCGACGGTTATGGCGCGCTGGGGACGCCGCCCAACGACGCCGAACCGATCCTCGAGAGTTTCGACGGGCCCGGCGAGGCGAAACATCCTCCGGGGTTCTATGGCGCCGCCGAGTCGCTCAGAGCCGTCAACGCGCTTGCCGTCGGGCAGAAACTGGCGCTCGCCGACTATGCGGGTCTGCCGCGCCGCGCCGGCGGCCTGGAAACGTCGCCGCCGGTCGATCTCAAACCCTGGCTGCTGCTGATCGCCGTCTTCGGCTTCCTCGCCGACACGCTGGCGAGTCTGTGGCTCGCCCGGCCCCGCGGTTTTGCGCGCGCCGCCGCGCTGGGTCTGGCCCTGCTCGCCGTCGCCGCGCCGTCGCCCCGAGCGCAAGCGCAGATCTCCGATCCGGAGGCGGCGCTGGAGACCCATATCGGCTATGTGGCGAGCGGCGACCGCGACGTCGACGAAACGACCCGGCTCGGCCTCGTCAGGCTCGGCGAGGTGCTGGCGCTGCGCACCTCGGCCCATGTGGCCGCGCCGGTCGCGCTCGAACCGGCGCGCGACGAGCTCGCCTTCTATCCGCTCATCTACTGGCCGATCGTCGCCTCGCGCCCGCAGCCTTCCGCCGCCGCGGTCCAGCGTATCGCCGCCTATATGAAGAACGGCGGCACCGTGGTGTTCGACACCCGCGACGCCCTGGACGTGCGGCCGGGCGGGGCGCCGACGGCGGAGGGCATGTGGCTGCGTAATCTGCTCGCCGGCGTCGACACGCCGGAACTGGAACCCGTGCCGCGCGACCACGTCGTCACCAAGACCTTCTATCTGCTCGATCATATCGTCGGCCGCACCGACATGGGCGAGACCTGGATCGAGGCGCTGCCGCCGCGCGATCCCAACGACCATGTGTCGCGCCCGGCGCGCGCCGGCGACAGCGTGTCGCCGATCGTCATCACCTCCAACGATCTCGCCGGCGCCTGGGCGGCGGACGAGCGCGGCGCGCCGCTGCATCCGCTCACCCCCGGCTCTCCGCGCCAACGCGAGTTCGCCTATCGTTCCGGCGTGAACCTCGTGATGTATGCGCTGACCGGCAACTACAAGGCCGATCAGGTTCACGCCAAAGACCTGCTGGAAAGGCTGTCGCATTGACCGATTGGTCGCTCAGCTTCGCGCCGCTGTGGCCGTGGCCCTGGATCGAGGCGTTGGCCGCGGCGGCGGCCGTCGCGCTCGCGCTCACGTTGTGGCGTCGGCCCGGCGCTTTCCCATTGCGCGCGCTGGTTGCCGCGTTACTGCTGCTGGCGCTGCTCGATCCCAACTGGCAGCGCGAAGACCGCAAGCCGCTCAAGGATGTCGTCGCCATCGTCGTCGACCGTTCCGCCGGCAATCGGCTGGGCAACCGCGAACAGCAGACCGACGCGGCGAAGGCCGCACTCGAAAAGCAATTGGCCCAGCTCGACAATGTCGAGACGCGCGTCGTCGAGACGCGGCGCGACGATCCCGAAAACAAGGGCACGCAATTGTTCGGCGCGCTGCAAAAGGCGCTGGGCGACACCCCGCCCGAGCGGGTCGGCGGCGCGATCCTCATCACCGACGGGATCGTTCACGACGCGCCCGCATCCGCCGCCGCGCTCGGGTTTCGCGCCCCTCTCCATGTGCTGGTGACTGGACACGAGGGCGAGCGCGACCGGCGTCTCGAACTCATCGAGGCCCCGCGTTTCGGCATCGTCGGCAAGGCGCAGACGATCCGCGCCCGCGTGCTCGACAGCGATCCCGGTTCCGCTTCGGCGACGCTGACGATCAAACGCGACGGCCTGCCGCTCGCGGCGATGTCGGCGCCGATCGGCGTCGTCATCGATATCCCCGCGCCGATCGATCACGCCGGCGCCAATATATTCGAACTCGAAGTCGATTCCGTCCCCAACGCCTTGACCCGGTTGGACGCCCGCGCGGCGACGACGATCCAGGGCGTGCGCGACAAGTTGCGGGTGCTGCTGGTCTCCGGCGAACCCAATCCGGGCGAGCGGATGTGGCGCAACCTGCTCAAATCCGACGCCAACGTCGATCTCATCCACTTCACCATCCTGCGCCCGCCGGACAGGACGACCGACACCGCGCCCAACAACGAACTCTCGCTGATCGCCTTCCCCGTCGCCGATCTGTTCGATCGCAAGATCCGGGATTTCGATCTCATCGTGTTCGACCGCTACGCGCGGCAGGCGACGCTGCCGTCGGTCTATTTCGACAATATCGTCAATTACGTGCGTAACGGCGGGGCGCTGCTGCTTGCGGCGGGGCCGGAATTCGCGACCCCCGAGGGTCTTGCCAATACGTCGATCGGCGATATCGCGCCGGCGCGCCCGACCGGCGACGATTTTGAGGGACCGTTCAAGGCGGCGATCTCGCCTGACGGCGCCAGACATCCGATCACCCGCGCTCTGCCCGGCGGCGAGACCGACCCGCCGGCCTGGGGCCGCTGGTTCCGCGGCGTCGGCGCGCAGGCGACGGCGGGGACGACGGTCATGCAGCGCCCCGACGGGGCGCCGCTGTTGCAGGTCGCCCATGTCGGCAAGGGGCGCGTCGCGTTGCTGCTGACCGATCAGATGTGGCTGTGGGCGCGCGGCTACGACGGCGGCGGGCCGCATCTCGAACTGCTGCGCCGCCTCGCCCACTGGCTGATGAAGGAGCCGGAGCTCGAGGAAGAGGCGCTGCGGCTGATCGCCCACGAGCGTCGGTTGGTCATCGAACGCCAGAGCCTGACGGACGCCGCGCCGCAAGTGCGCCTCGTCGGTCCCGACGGACGGGCGCAGGACGTCCAACTCGCCCCGGCCGAACCGGGGCTGGCGCGGGCGACCGTGTCGGTGGACACGGACGGCCTCTATCGCGCCGAGGACGCCGACCGCTTCGCGCTCGCCAATGTCGGGCCGGACAACCCGATCGCGCTCCGGGACGTGCTGTCGACCACCGAAAAACTGCGCCCGCTCGCCGAGGCGACCGGCGGCGGCGTGTTCCGTTTAGCGCGCGGGGCGGCTGACGACGTCGCGTTGCCGAGATTTGCGCCGGTGCATGAGTCCCCGGTCTATGCCGGGCCGGAATTTGCCGGGCTGAAACGCGCGGGCGCCAGCGTCCTGGTCGGCGTCGTCCGCTCCCCCCTCGCCGCCGACCTCGTCGGGTTGGTCGTGCTGTTGGGCGCGTTGGTGGGGATGTGGCTGTGGGAGGGGAGAAGGAGCAGTCGGCAATCGCAATCGGCAGTAGGCAGTAGGCAGTAGGCAGTAGGCAGTAGGCAGTAGGCAGGGTGAGCCTGTCGAGGAACGGCTCCGCTTGTCTGTAGATCTTTCCGGCTACGCTATTGACTTGCGAGGCGTGCTCCTTGCCCCCTGCTGCCTGCTGCCTGCTGCCTGCTGCCTCAATTCGCAAAGAACAGCGGCGTGTGCGCCGTCTGCAGCGCCGAGCGCGTGGCGCCGCCGTAGACCCATTGTCCGGCGCGTAAATGTCCGTAGCCGCCGAGCACGATGATTCCGGCGCCGAAATGTTCGGCTTCGTCCGCGAGCGTCGAGGCGACGTCGCGGCCGGAGCTGTGGGCGCGCTTGATCTCGGCGGCCACGCCATGGCGCGTGAGATGGCGCGCGAGCTGTTCGGCGCCGTCTTCGAGATCGCCGAAGTCGGGGTCCTCGGCGTCGACGACGACGACGCGCGTGAGCCTTGTGCGGCGCAGCAGCGGGAGCGCCTCGCGGACGGCGTGGGCGGCCTCCCGCGAGCCGTTCCAGGCGACCAGCGCGCGTTTCGGCGGCGCGCTGAATTCGGCGTCCGACGGCGCGAGCAGAACCGGGCGTCCCGACTCGAACAGGCACGCTTCGAACACCGCGCGCTCGATGTCGCCGACCTCGCCGGCCGACCAGCCCATGATCGTCATATCGGCGGTGCGGGCGCGCCGCGCGCAGATCCGGCCGACCTCCTGCTCGAAGGCGTCGACGCGCTTGAGGTCGTTGGGCACGGCGAGCGAAGAGTAGACGCTGCGCAGCCGCCGCTCGGCGAGCGATGCTTCTTCATTGGCTTGCTTCTGAGCGCGCAGCCAGCCCTCCGGCGCAGCCGAAGCGGTCAATGAAATCGGGTAATAGGGCACCAGCCCGATCATCAGCCCGCTCAGGTGGGCGCCGAAATGGGCGCACAGGCCGTCCGCATAGGCCAGCGCGCTGAGCGACGCCGCCGATTCGTCCTGCGGTACGAAGACGTCGCGAAACGCATCCTCTCGCGCGTCAGGCGTTCCCGACGGTTCGATCATACGCGGGTCCTCTTCGAGACCAACCCCGAGACGCTCGCGCGGTCGGCCGCCGTTGTTTCGGCGCGTCCGGCGCGCGCGGCCCGGATCGCTGCGCACGCTAGCTTTCGCGGCGTCGCGACTGTTGACCTAGGTCAACATCGGTGCGAAGCGCATTTGCGGGGCGAGAGGCGCAAACCTCGACGGTTCGCCGTCGCGCGCCGGCGACGACGCGGTCTCACACAGCGCATCGGGCCTCTCGACCCTGTCACGCGGGTGGCCGTTCGACCTTGGGCTGTCCCGGAAATCCGCGCCACGCGCCGATATCGCGCGCTTCGACGCCTCCTACTTAAGTATAATCTAATATAATGCGAGCCAAATGCGGATGGCGTGATGAAAATTGTTGCACGTCAACAAACAAAATGATGGAACATGGGATCTCAATGCGGTCGCGTGACAAAGGTGCGGGAAGACCCGCTTCAGCGCGGCGATCGAGAACGCGCTGTCGATGCCGACCGTACAACCTGCGCTTATTGACTTGTGACGACCCGCGCATGTAGTCCTCGATCGAGTATCGCTGGTTTTCCGCAAAGCGCACAGGGGGGTTCCGTATGCAGGCGGTAAGCACATCCAAATCGCTACGCGTTGGGGAGGTCGGCTTAGCTGTCATCCTCGCCGTACTCGCCGTGGCGTGTCTCTTCATCGCCGTGAAGACGATCGAGCCGGCCTACGCCTTCCACATGGCGCTGTTCGTGCTCTGCAGCGTATTGGGCGTCGTGGCGATCTTCAAGCGCTATGGGGCGCGCGCCGCGGGCCCGGTTCCGCTCGAAATCGACAGCAAGCCGAACTACAACTTCGGTCCCGTCAAGTTCTCGTCGCTGATGGCCCTGTTCTGGGGCGTGGCCGGCATGGCGGTGGGCATCTACATCGCTTTCGAACTCGCCTACCCCTGGCTGAACGTCGGTCCGTGGTTCAACTTCGGCCGCTTGCGTCCGTTGCACACCTCGGCGGTGATCTTCGCCTTCGGCGGCAACGTGCTGCTCGCGACCTCGTTCTACGTCGTGCAACGCACCAGCCGCGCGCGTCTGGCGGGCGATCTCGCGCCGTGGTTCGTCGTTCTCGGCTATAACTTCTTCATCCTGATCGCCGGCACGGGCTACCTGCTCGGCATCACGGAGGGCAAGGAATACGCCGAGCCCGAGTGGTACTCGGATCTCTGGCTCACCATCGTTTGGGTCACGTATCTTCTGGTGTTCGTCGGCACGCTGTTCCGCCGCAAGGAACCCCATATCTACGTCGCCAACTGGTTCTTCCTGGCGATGATCCTCACCATCGCGCTGCTGCATCTGGGCAACAACGCGACCATTCCGATCTCGCTCTTCTCCACGAAGTCGGTGATTCTGTGGAGCGGCGTGCAGGATGCGATGTTCCAGTGGTGGTATGGCCACAACGCGGTCGGCTTCTTCCTCACCGCGGGCTTCCTCGGCATCATGTACTATTACGTGCCCAAGCGCGCCGAGCGCCCGGTCTATTCCTATCGGCTGTCGATCATCCACTTCTGGGCGCTGATCTTCCTCTATATCTGGGCCGGTCCGCATCATCTGCACTATACGGCGCTGCCGGATTGGACGCAGACGCTCGGCATGACCTTCTCGGTGATGTTGTGGATGCCCTCGTGGGGCGGCATGATCAACGGCCTGCTGACGCTGTCGGGCGCGTGGGACAAGCTGCGCACCGATCCGATCCTGCGCATGCTCGTGGTGTCGGTCGCGTTCTACGGCATGTCGACCTTCGAAGGTCCGGCGATGTCGATCAAGACCGTCAACTCGCTCTCGCACTACACCGACTGGACCGTCGGCCACGTGCACTCGGGCGCGCTCGGTTGGGTGGCCTACGTGTCGTTTGGCGCGTTGTATTGCATGATTCCGTGGTTGTGGAACAAACGCGAGATCTATTCGCTGCGTCTCGTCAACTGGCACTTCTGGATCTCGACGCTCGGCATCGTGCTCTACATCACCGCGATGTGGGTCAGCGGCATCCTGCAGGGTCTGATGTGGCGCACCTACACGCCCCAGGGCTATCTCGAATATTCGTTCATCGAGACGGTCGCCGCGATGCATCCGTTCTATGTGATCCGCGGTTTGGGCGGCGTGTTGTTCATCACCGGCTATCTGCTGATGATCTACAATGTCTGGATGACGATCGTCGCCGGCGAAGAAGTCGCTCCGTCTTCCCAGCCTTCGCTGCAGCCCGCTGAATAAGGAGCTCGAAAATGGCTACTCAAACTTCGGGCGGCGGCTTCTTTGCGAAGCATGCGATCTTCGAGAAGAACCCGATCATTCTCTCGTTGGGCATCCTGATCATGGTCGCCATCGGCGGCCTCGTGCAGATCGTGCCGCTGTTCTATCTCGAAGGAACGATCGAGAAGGTGCAGGGGATGCGACCCTACACGCCGCTGGAACTGGCGGGTCGCAACATCTACGTGCGCGAGGGCTGCTACGTCTGTCACAGCCAGATGATCCGCTCGCTGCGCGACGAGGTGGAGCGCTACGGCCATTATTCGCTGGCGGCCGAGAGCATGTACGACCACCCCTTCCAGTGGGGCTCCAAGCGTAACGGCCCGGATCTGGCGCGCGTCGGTCTCAAATACACCGACTCCTGGCAAGTCTCGCACCTGAAGGACCCGCGTTCGGTGGTGCCGCAATCGATCATGCCGAACTACGCGTTCCTCGCCGATACGGAACTCGATACCCGCGAACTCGCCGACTACATGAAGGCCAGCAAGTTCGTCGGCGTTCCCTATACCGACCAGGACATCGCCAAAGCCGTCGACGACGTGAAGACCCAAGTGGACCCGGACAGCAAGGGCGCAGTAGACTTCCAGAAGCGTTATCCCAAGGCGCAACTGCGTAAGTTCAACGCCGAGTCGCCCGCCGTCACCGAAGCCGACGCGTTGGTGGCCTATTTGCAGATGCTGGGTACGCTCGTCGACTTCACGGTCTACGACGACAAAGCCAACATCCGCTGAGGGGAGCGCCCATGTCCGAGACTTATGACATGCTGACCGTATTCGCACGGACAGCGGGAACCGTGTACTGCTTCGTGATGTTCCTCGGGGTGCTGGTTTATGCGCTCTGGCCGTCCAAACGCGAAGAGTTCAACAAGGCGGCTCAATCGCCGCTGTGCGAGGACTGAGCCATGGCGACGACAGAATCTCCCCAAGTCGATAAGATCACGGGTCAGACCACTACGGGCCACGAATGGGACGGCATCCGTGAACTCAATACCCCGCTGCCGCGTTGGTGGGTGTGGACGTTCTACGCCTGCATCCTGTTCTCGGTCGTCTACTGGGTGCTCTACCCGGCTTGGCCGCTGGCGACGTCCTACACCAAGGGACTGTTCGGCACGACCAACCGCCTCGCGGTCGCCGACGACCTCGCGGCGATCAAGGCGCAACGCGCCGTAACGGAAGCGGGTCTCGACAAAGCGTCCGTGAGCGAAATCGTCGCCGACAAGAAGCTGCTCGGTCTGGCGCTCGCGCACGGCAAAGCGGCGTTCGGTGAGAACTGCGCGCCCTGCCACGGCTCGGGCGGTCAGGGCGGCAAAGGCTATCGCAACCTGACCAACGAAGACTGGCTGTGGGGCGGCAAGGTCGAGGACATTCTGACCACGGTCACCCACGGCATCCGCGCCGATTACGACAAGAGCACCCGAGCCGACGCCAGCACGAACATGCCCCGTTTCGGCGCCGACGGAATCTTGAAGGCCGACGAGATCCGTCAGGTTGCGAGCTACGTACGTACGCTGAGCAAGCTGCCGCCTCTGGCGGGGGCCGATCCGGCCGCTGGCAAGACGCTGTTCGCCGACAATTGCGTCGTTTGCCATGGCGAGGACGGCAAGGGTAAGCTCGAAGTGGGGTCGGCTAACCTCACCGACGGCTTGCAGCTCTATGGTTCAGATGAGAAGGATCTGCTGTTCACGATCACCAACGCCCGCAACAGCACGATGCCGGCCTGGGGCGCTCGCCTCGATCCGGTGACGCTGAAGGCGGTGGCGGTGTACGTGCACAGCCTGGGCGCCGGTCAGTAAGCGCGAGCGGCTCGACTCGAGGTTGGCGCAAACCTGCAGAGAAAAGATAGAGCGGGCCGTGCGCCCGCTCTATCGCATAAGGAACGCCGAAAGCGCCCGCCCTGTCGAAGGGCCGGGCGCCGGCGTAGCGAATGGAAATGTCCGAATGATCCCAGCGAACGCGACGACCGACGGCGGGACCGAGGTCCCAGACGACGGACCGCTGTACGCCAGCCCCGCCAAGGTCTACCCGCAGAAAGTCGACGGGACGTTTCGGCGGCTCAAATGGACGCTGCTGATCGTCTGCTTGGGCGTCTATTATCTGCTGCCCTTCGTACGTTGGGATCGCGGCCCGACCGAACCCAACCAAGCCGTGCTGGTCGACTTCCCGCATTCGCGGTTCTACTTCTTCTTCATCGAATTGTGGCCGCAGGAGGTGTATTATTTCACCGGCCTGCTGATCCTGGCCTCGTTGATCCTGTTCCTGTCCAACGCGTTGTATGGCCGCGTGTGGTGCGGCTATTTCTGCCCGCAGACGGTTTGGACCGACCTGTTTTTCGCGGTCGAGCGCTGGGTCGAAGGCGACCGGCGCGAGCGCATGAAACTCGACGCCGTGCCGTGGAGCGCGAGCAAAGTCGCCAAGCGCGTGATCCGCCACGCGCTGTGGTTGCTCATCGCGTTCGGCACCGGCGGCGCCTGGATTCTCTATTTCGGCGACGCGCCGACGCTGCTGCGCGCGGTTTTCACGTTCCAGGCCTCGCTCGTCGCCTATGTGTGGATCGGCGTCTTCACCTTCACCACCTATTATCTCGCCGGCTTCATGCGCGAGCAGGTGTGCCTCTACATGTGCCCCTGGCCGCGCATCCAGGCCGCGCTCACCGACACCGAAGCGCTCAACGTCACCTATCGCTACGATCGCGGCGAGCCGCGCACATCGCTGAAAGTGGCGGAGCGCAAGCGCCAAGCCGGCGAACCCGCGGGCGATTGCGTCGACTGCAATCAATGCGTCAACGTCTGCCCGACCGGAGTCGACATCCGCAAGGGCTCGCAGCTCGGCTGCATCCAGTGCGGCCTCTGCATCGACGCCTGCGACACGGTGATGAAGAAGGTGGGACGCCCGACGCGGCTCATCGCTTATGACAACGACGACAACATTCAGCGCCGTCTCAGAGGCGAACCGGCGGTCTATCAACTCGTGCGCCCGCGCACGATCCTCTATGTCGCGATCATCGCCTTCGTCGGCGCCATCATGCTCTACCAGTTGACGCATCGCAGTCGCATGAGCCTCAGCGTGCTGCATGTGCGCGCTCCGATGTACACGTTGAACCACGACAACGTCCGCAACGGCTACACGCTGCGCTTCGCCAACAAGGCGAGCGAAGCCCATAAGTTTTCGCTTGAAATCAGCGGCGTGAACGACGCGCTGGCCAAGAGCGAGGAGGCGGACGTCGCTCCCGACGGCAAGTTGATCGTCACCGTCGACGGTGACGCCACGCAGGAAGTGCAGCTCTACGTGACCGCGCCGAAGGCGGCGTTGAGCGGGGCGGCCGAGCCGATCACCATGGTCGCCACTGACCTCGCCAGCGGCGAGAGCGCGACGGTCGTCGACCATTTCTTCGGACCGTGACGCGAGCGAGGAATCGATGCCATTGAAAGCCGAAGTCTCCGAGTTCGACCGCGCCTATCTGGCCAAGCTGGAAAACGGCAAGCCGTGGACCGGCCGCACCGTCCTGGCGTGGCTGCTGGGATCTTTCGCCGTCATCTTCGCCGCCAATTTCGCGCTCATCTACATCGCGCTGACCACTTTGCACGGCGAGGAGACCGAGAACTCCTACGACGCCAGCCAAGCCTACAATCAGAAGCTGGCCGCCGCTCAGGCCCAGGAGCAATTGGGGTGGAAAGTCGACGTGCAGACCCGCCAGGCCAACGGCGGCGTTCGCGTCGTCGCCGATATTCGCGACCGCAACGGTATGGTCGTGCCAGGGCTGGAGGTGCGCGCCAGGTTCATGCACCCGATCAACCGCTTCATGGATCGCGAGGCGCTGCTGGCGGACGACGGCGCGGAATACGAGGGGTTTGCGCCCAATGTCGGCGCGGGACTGTGGACGCTGAACCTCGAGGCGAAGCTGAGCGGCGAGCGCAAGTTCTACAGCGAGAACCGGCTCACGCTGTCCGCCAGCACGGAGTGAACCGTGGACGAAGCGACCGATCTTTCGGTTTTCGTCCGCCATCCCGCCGAGGGGGTCTCGGCGATGGATCTGGTGGTGGACGGGGTCTATTGCGGGGCCTGCATCGTCACCATCGAGAAGGGCCTGTTTGGCGAGCGCGGCGTGCGCGGCGCGCGGGTCAATCTGGCGAGCAAACGCGTCACCGTCGAATGGGACGAGGGGACGCAGAGCGCCAATTCGATCGTCAGGAAACTCGATTCGCTGGGCTACCCCGCCTTTCCGTTCTCCGGGCTCACGGTCGAAAGCCTCGAATCGGCGCATGAGAAGGAACTGCTGCGCTGCCTCGGCGTCGCCGCCTTCGGGGCGATGAACGTGATGCTGCTGTCGGTGGCGCTATGGGCCGGCGCCTCGGCCGACGCCAACGGGGCGACGCGCGACCTGTTCCATTGGTTTTCGGCGCTGGTCGCGTTGCCTACCGTCGCCTATGCGGGACGACCGTTCTTCGACAGCGCGCTCAAGGCGGTCCGGCTGCGCTCGCTCAACATGGACGTGCCGATCACCATCGGCGTGGTGCTGTCGCTGCTGATGTCGGTCGTGCTGACGTGGCAGCACGCCCAGGAGACCTATTTCGAGAGCGGCGTGATGCTGCTGATGTTCCTGCTCGCGGGGCGCGCGCTCGACCAGAGCATGCGCCGCAAGACGCGCGACGTCGCCATCAACCTCGCCGCGATCAAGGCGGACAAGGCGACGAAGATCCTGGAGGACGGCCGCGTCGTCGACATGCCGCTCGCCGCGATCCTTGCCGGCGATCTGGTGCTGGTGCGCGCGGGCGAACGCGTTTCCGTCGACGGCGTCGTCGAAGAGGGAATTTCGGAAATCGACCAGAGCCTCGTCACCGGGGAAACCGCGCCGGCGCAAATCCTGCCGGGCGCGATGGTCTATGCCGGCACGCTGAATCTCAGCGGCGCGCTGCGGGTGCGCGTCAGCAAGGCCTCCGAGGGCACGCTGCTCGACGAGGTCGAGTCCCTGCTCGAAAACGCCATCGAACAGCGCTCGTCCTATGTCAAGCTCGCCGACCGCGCCTCGCGCCTCTATGCGCCCGTCGTGCATCTGACGGCGCTGGCGACGTTCTTGGGCTGGGTCGCGCTGGGAACCGCCTGGGAGCCGGCGCTGATCATCGCCATCACCGTGCTCATCATCACCTGCCCCTGCGCGCTTGGCCTCGCGGTGCCGGCGGTGCAGGTGGTCGCCGCCGGCGCGATGTTCCGCCGTTCCGTCATGCTCAACTCCGGCGACGCGCTGGAACGGCTCGCCAATATCGACACTGTCGTGTTCGACAAGACGGGAACGCTGACCCTGCCGACGCGCACGCTGGCCAACGCTGAGGACATAAGCGCGGCGGATCTCGCGCTCGCGGGCGCGCTGGCGCTCGCCAGCCATCATCCGCTCGCCAAGGCGGTCGCCGAGACCGCGCGCGCGCGGACGCCGCTCGACGCCCAGGAGTTTCCCGGCGAGGGGGTGGAAGGAACCTTTGAAGGCGCGACGATCCGCATGGGCTCGCTGGCGTTCTGCGACGCGAGCGCTGAAGCCGGCCCGGTCGTCGCACGCTGGCCGGACGCTTCGCTGATCGCCTTCGCCGGTCCGCGCGGCAAGATCGTGTTCGCGGTGCGTCAGGCCCTGCGCCGCGACGCGAAAGCGGTGGTCGAGCGGCTGACGAAGGCCGGGTTAGCCATCGAAATTCTCTCTGGCGACCATCAGGCCGCCGTGGCCGAAGTCGCGCGCGAACTCGGCGTGCGCGAGGCCCGCTCGCAGATGAAGCCGGCCGACAAGATCGCGCGGCTGAAGGCGTTGCGCGCCGAGGGGCGCAAAGTACTGATGGTCGGCGACGGGCTCAACGACGCGCCCGCGCTCGCCGCCGCCGACGTGTCGATGTCGCCGATCACCGCGGCCGACCTCACGCAGGCCTTTGCCGACGCTATGTTCCTCGGCGACCGCCTCGCCCCGGTCGCCGACGCCGTGGCGCTGGCGCGCAAGGCGAAAGCGCTGATGATCCAGAACCTCTGGTTCTCGGTGCTCTACAACGCGGTGGCGGTGCCGATCGCCATCCTCGGCTACGCCTCGCCGCTCATCGCCGCCATCGCGATGTCCGGCTCGTCGGCGGTGGTGACGCTCAATGCGATGCGCGGGCGCCGGGCCCCGGGGGTGTCCAAATGAACGTGCTCGTCATTCTCGTTCCCGTCGCCCTCGCGCTCGGCGGCATGGGCCTTGCCGCCTTTCTCTGGGCGATGCGCACGGGCCAGTTCGACGACCTCGACGGCGCCTCCTGGCGCGCCATCGCCGACGACGATCTTCCCGACGACAACGACAAACCGAAAACGTGAGCTTTTCGGGGGCGTCGCGCC
>Ga0302319_10008973_pt1 | contig 19341 bp, 15 predicted proteins | sample Bog_T0_2_FD_203319 | JGI IMG/M metagenome (GOLD analysis project Ga0302319, IMG submission 203319) | Peat permafrost microbial communities from Stordalen Mire near Abisko, Sweden - Bog_T0_2 | ecosystem: Environmental > Terrestrial > Soil > Wetlands > Peat | place: Sweden: Abisko, Stordalen Mire... | reverse complement strand
GTCGCCGCCGCAATGGGCACTTTCGCCGGGGCTTGCGGCAGCCCGGCATCCGGGTGGATCCCAATCGTTTTCCCACCGCGGCCCCAGTAACCCAAAACCGACGCCAGCAGTAACAGTCCCGCTAATATTAATACCAATCTTGTACGCATACTCAGTGAAGATGGTAACTTGAGAATCATACCTTATCAACGAGGATCTTTTGACGGGATTGGCGGGATTTATCGGATTTTAAGAACGGAACAAGAGGAGGAATTCACGCGGAGACGGAGGCACAGTGCGGCAAGGCCGCAACCAATACGGGGAATTAAACCGCGAAATATACGAAAGACGCGAAAAGCAGAAAGACGAAGAGATTTCACGCGGAGACGCGGAGAACGCGGAGAAGAAAAAACAGAATGATTTGAATGATTTAACCGCATTGAACAAATAAAATGTTTACAAAAATGACGAGTTCGGTCCGCCAATTAGATTTGCATTTCTTCACCGCGAAATACGGCAAATACACGATAGAATTTTACGTCATTTGCGTGAATCTTCCCGGGCGACATTGAATCAGCCCGCGATATATTTCCCGGATGAGGCCGCACCTACGGTGCTAAAATGAATTGTTGGGCAAGACATTTCTACCACGAGGCCGCTCCGCTGGAGTTGGAATTGGTCCCTGTGGGGCGAGGAGTAACACAGTTCTCAAATTTCTAATCTGGTTAATCTGGTCAATCCTATCAGAATTCTGAGCCTTCCCATCCGTGGTTCATCTGGGTTTAATCCGTGGCTAAGGGATGTTTTTGAGTTTTCAGATATCCACAAGAATTCCGGCGCGCGCCCGTTTCCACCGAGACAGCAGAACACTACCGGGGCTGGCGAATGAATCGCAGCAACGGGCCGTTCTCGGTTTTGAGTTCCTGGTAGCGGCGCAATTGATCGGCCGTGAGCATGGCGGAAATTTGAAGATCGATGTTGCTGGACACTTGCGCCATTTGCGGGCGGATCTGCAGCTGGATTTCCCGAATTCTCAAATGAGCGGTGGCAAAAATATCATGCAATTTTGCCTGTTGATCATTATCCAGCCGGAGGCGATGATCCACGCGTTCTTCGAAGGCGGTTTGGACCATATCCGGGTGAATGATCGACTGCCGGACCGCGTGACGAACCAGCGACCGGTTGGCCACGGCGCCAATGACCACTCCCGCGATAAAAACCAGCACCAAGAGCAGGATCGGCTTAAAGTTCTTCATGGTCACATTTCATCGGTCGAGAACCACGATTGCGCGGTGACCTGCGAAGCGCCATCGTCGGGTTGCGGAAAACCTGCGGCCGTGAATCCCCAATCCACCATTACCGCCAAAATGATGATGGAAAGGCACGCCAGCGAAACCCGCGAAAACAAGGAATTGAGCTGGTGATTCATGGAGGGCAGGGTGGGGGTGGGCGCCACCACTTGGGCGCGGACCATCCGCAAGGTATCCTCGATAAAGTCCGCTGGTGCGGCAGGGCATTGCTCCGCGCGAGCCTGATCCATCAACCGCTTCATTTTATGTTCATTCATGGGATGCTCAAATGTTCGAGTTTTTCCAGCGCTTTTCTTAACTTGGACCGGGCACGCAAGGCCCGGACCCGGACCGCCACGCCCGAAATATTCAAAACCGCGGCGATTTCCTTTACACTATGGCCTTGCAATTCCTGCATCGTAATGATGGCCTGATCCGTGGGCGAGAGATCTTGCATGGCGAGCCGGAGAATCTCCGCCGCGCTCCGGGTGTCCAACTCACTTTTTTCATCGCCGGTGCGAAACCAATCCAGCGCATCTTCGCCCAGTTCCTCCAGGCCAATTTCCTGTTTGTGCTTTTTTTCCCGCCGCAAATGGTCCAAGGCGGTCCGAACGGCGATCTTTGACAGCCAATGCTCAAACGGCGCCCGCCCGTCAAATTGCTCAAGCGCCCGCCAAACTTTAATGAATGTTTCCTGGGCCAGATCCTCCAGACGTTGCGCATCACGTTCATACCGGTAAAGAATGCCAAAAACGCGACCCTGGTGGCGCCGGATAATCTCGGCGAATTCATCCGACGAACCGGCGCGAATTCGGGCGATGAGAACCGCGTCTTCCACGGCGGACGATGCTCGCAACCGGTCTTCCGGATCTTCCGATGACATCATCGCGGATGTCATGAAGATCTAATCCATACCGGCCAGCTGTTGTTTTTGTTCATCGGTCAAAATCGGCGCGATCTCAGCATACAACTTCAAACGTTCGACCGCCAGATCCGCTGCGACGGCGGCAACTTTTCCCGCCATGCCCGGAACGGCGATTTTTGTGCTTTTATCAGCGTGGATTACTGTCCGCATGTCAAGAATTGATACGCAAAAGGCGGCGCCAATGTTACACATTAAAACGAAAAGGACGGCCCGGGAGCCGTCCTTTGGTTGTTCTTTCGCCGACAGAATTACTGGGCGGCGGGAGGATTCGCTGCCGGATTGGACACGGGAGGAGGGGTTGGGCGCGGGTGGCGGACACCGGGAGCCATCTTTAGCCATTTCTCATATTGTTCTGGTGTCAAAATCGATTTCAACGACTCATTCGTCTGTTCCCGGATAGCCTTCAGTTTGGCGCGTTTATCTTCCGGAGTCAAAGAGGTATCCTGACGCACGGCTTTGGTTTGTTGCATCATCGACTCGAGCGCGGTCTTGAACTTGGGTTGCTGATCGGCCGTTAAATCCAGCTGTTTGACATAATTGCCTCCGCGAACATGGTTTGCCGGCGCCCCGGATGCTGGCGGGGTGGGGGCATTGGTGTCTTGGGCTCGGGAGGTCGGGCTAAAAGCCAGAAATCCGCCGAGAGCCAGTACCGTGATAATCTTTTGGTTGATCAATTTCATAAACTTTATTTTCTTCTTCGCTTGGTTGGACTCTAAATATTCCACCGCGTTCAACTTCATTCGGTGATGAAATCAAAGACGAAGCATTTGGCAAAACGTTACATTTGCTCGAGGACTTTCCTGGCCGAATGAACGGTTTTTTCAATATCTTCCTCCGTATGAGCCACGGAAATAAAGCCGGCTTCGAACTGGGAGGGAGCGAGGTAAATCCCTTCAGAAAGCATCCCGTGGAAGAACTTTTTGAACCGTTCGCGGTCGCTGGTCATCGCATCGGCCAAATTCCAAACCGGTTGGCCGGTAAAGTACGCGCAAAACATTGAGCCGCAGCGGTTAAACTGAACGGGAATCTTTGCCGACTGAGCCGCCTGTTTCATCCCTTCCGCCAATTTTTCAGCCAGTTGCTCTAATTTGGAGTAGACGTTTCCGGTTTCCGACGAAACCAATTCCTCCAAGGCGGCTATTCCTGCCGCCATGGCGATCGGATTTCCGCTTAAGGTTCCCGCCTGATAAACCGGCCCCAATGGCGCCAGATAATCCATAATCTCGGCCCGACCGCCAAAGGCGCCCACGGGCAGACCACCTCCGATAATTTTGCCAAACGTTGATAAATCGGGGGTAATGTGGAATCGCCCCTGGGCACCGGCGGGGGAGAGGCGAAATCCCGTCATGACTTCGTCGAAAATAAGGACTGTGCCAGATCGAGTCGTGATATCCCGGAGGAATTCCAAATAGCCCGGTCTGGGAAGGTAAAGGCCGGCGTTCCCCGGCACGGGTTCGACAATGATGGCGGCGATGTCGTCTGGGTTGGCGGCAAACGCGGCTTTGACGGATTCCATGTCGTTGTAAGGCAGGACAATCGTATGCTGGGTAAAGGCGGCCGGAACGCCGGCGCTGTCGGGATGGCCGAAGGTCAAGGCCCCGCTGCCAGCCTTAACGAGCAGGGAGTCGGCATGGCCGTGATAACAGCCGTCAAACTTGATGATTTTATCGCGTTTGGTGTACCCGCGCGCCAGGCGGATGGCGCTCATGCAGGCTTCGGTGCCGCTGTTGGTCATGCGCACCTTTTTGACGCTGGGAACCATGCGGCAAATCAACTTGGCCATCGTCAGTTCGAGCGGGTTGGGAATTCCAAAGCTGGTGCCAAACTCGGCCGAGTTTTTGATGGCGGCGATAATTTTGGGGTGAGTGTGTCCGAGAATAGCCGGGCCCCAAGTCATCACGTAATCGATAAATTCGTTGCCATCGACGTCCCAAACTTTGCTGCCCTTGGCTTTATTGACAAAGAACGGCGTCCCGCCCACAGCCCGGAAGGCACGGACCGGCGAATTCACCCCACCGGGAATATAATTCAGGGCCTCGGCGAAGAGTTGTTCGGATTTGACGCGATTCATGAAACTAAAGTAGCGAAGGAACGGGGGTTCCACAAAGGAGGAAATGCCGAAATCATCAGAAAGTGATTTGACACAAAGCGAAAGGCGAAGTAGCATACCAACCAGTAGGTATGTTAAATCGCAATCAAAGTTTGGCAATGCCGGAAACGAAGCGGAAGCTTGTGGACGCGGGAGTGGTTTTAATGCGCGCGCAAGGGTTTCACGCGACCAGTCTGGACGAGATCTGTTCGGCTGCGGGGGTGACCAAGGGCGGTTTTTTTCACTATTTCAAAAGTAAGGACGAGCTGGCTCAAGCGGCGTTGAGTCGTTTTCAAGAGGGCAGGGTGATGACCTTTGCCGATGCCCCCTTCCGTAAGCTGTCAGACCCGTTGGCGCGGATTCTGGGGCGGTTGGATTTTGTGGAGGAATCGTCAGGGGGAACCAAAGGGTTGACCAAGGGTTGTCTCATTGGCGTACTGGCGCAGGAGCTATCCTTTACCAGTGCTGGTTTGCGGAGCGTTTGCCATGAGATATTCCTCCGGTTTGCAGAGGACATCGAGCAGGACTTGTCAAAGGCGAAGGCGAAGTACGTGCCGGTGATCGATTTTGACCCGAAGAAGCTGTCGCTTTTTTACGTGGCGCTGTTTCAAGGTTCGTCGTTGATGGCCAAGGCTTCTGCGGGGAATTCGATATTGGTGGATAACATCGAACAGTTCCGTGCGCATTTAAAGAGTCTTTTCGGCGATGCAAACATCACTGCGGCAGCAAGTTCCGTTTCGCTGGTAGGTATTTAAAAGAGGAAAAGACTCAATGAAAAACTCAGCCTCCATTTCAGTTTTAATTTACATACCGACTGGTCGGTACACTTTATTTCCATTGATTTAAATAAATATTGGTATGGTCGGTGAATAATAAACCAAAAAAATCAAAGATTATGAAAACGAACAAGGTGGCATTTATTACTGGCGGAAATCGGGGCCTGGGCCTGGAAACGGCGAGGGAACTCGGAAAAAAAGGCATTCAAGTAGTTCTCGGGGTCCGTGATCTGGCGAAAGGTCAGGCAGCATTGACGGAACTCCGCGCGGAGGGTATTTCCGCGGAGGCGATACGTTGCGACGTGGTGGATCTGGCGGACCACAAAGCGGCGTACGATTATTTTGACAAGAAATATGGCAAGCTGGACATCCTCATTAATAACGCTGGCATCATGGTCCAAACCGAAAGCGCGCTTGCCGGAGATTTCGGGTCGGCACATACAAGTGGAGCTTCACTGGCGGCGTTGCGCGAAACGTTTGAAGTTAATTTCTTCGCGCCGGTTGCGTTGACCCAGACGTTGTTGCCGCTTATTCGCAAGGCTCCGGAAGGGCGGATTGTGAATCTTTCGAGTGTTTTGGGATCGCTAGGACTCCATTCGGATCCGACCTCCCCGATTTACCATGCCAAATCGCTGGCTTACGACAGTTCCAAAACGGCGCTCAATTCGTTTACGGTTCATCTGGCGCACGAATTGCGGGATACGAAGATCAAAGTGAATTCCGCGCATCCCGGGTGGGTAAAGACGGAGATGGGTGGCGAGAACGCGCCGATCGAAGTGAGCGAAGGTGGCAAGACCAGCGCGCAACTCGCACTTTTACCGGCCGATGGTCCGACGGGAGGGTTCTTCCATCTCGGGCAGCCTTTACCTTGGTAATAACAACCATTCCTTGAAATTGCTCCATCCACCGATTCCAAAGGGGTTCGGGGGGAAAAGAAATCACCAACCGCACCAGCTTATGACCGCCGTTGATTCCTCAAGAACTGAAAAGCCCACTGCCAGCCAGGCTGACACGGCGAGACCGACTGAGGTCAATCCGCGAAACCATTTTGTGCCGGATGAACAAACAGTTCTTCCGCCGACGAAGGGGCGTCACCCGTTCACTGTGAAAAAGGCACTCCTCTTGGCGGCGATTCTTTTATCCGGAATGGGCGTGGCAGTGTTCGCGCACAATTGGTGGATGGTGGGGCGGTTTATCGAGACCACGGATGATGCGTATGTGGGCGGGGATGTGACAGTCATTGCGCCGGAAGTTTCGGGTTTTATTGCCAAGCTGGCGGTGGCTGACAATCAGGAGGTTCGTGCGGGCGACTTATTGGTTAAGCTGGACGATCGTGATTACCGGGCGGCCTTGGCCAAGGCGGAAGCGGCGGTGGCGATTCAGGCGGCCACCTTGACCAATCTGGAAGCGACGCATCATTTGCAGGAGGCGATCATTTCCCAGGCGCAGGCGGAAATTGCCGCGACTGACGCGGAGACGATGCGGGCGCATGACGATCAGGCCCGTTATCAAAAACTGGTGAAGAGCGGGGCGGCTTCCGCGCAAAATTCAGAAAAAGCGGATACGGATTATAAGGAAGCGGTGGCCGCAGGCGACAAGGCGCGGGCTGCTTTGACGGCGGCACAGCGTACCTTGGACGTGATTGAAACCCAAAAGCTGCAGACGCAGGCGGCATGGCAGCAGGCCGTGGCCGAACGCGATGTTGCCAAGTTGAATCTCGGTTATACCGAATTGCGCGCGCCGATCAATGGGATTGTCGGCAATCGCAGTGCCCAGGTTGGCGCGTACGCGCAGACGGGGTCGCAATTGATTTCGCTCGTGCCGGCGCATGGGCTGTGGATCGATGCGAATTTTAAGGAAAATCAGATCGCGGGAATGCAAGCGGGATCGCCGGTCATGGTCAAGGTGGACTTGATGGGCGGAAAGGTTTTTCACGGTCACGTGGTTAGTATTGCGCCGGCCACGGGCGCGCAGTTCAGCGTGCTGCCGCCGGAAAATGCGACGGGGAATTTCACCAAGATTGTCCAGCGGATTGCCGTGCGGATCGTCCTCGATGACGAAATGGCGGCGGGCGGCCAGTTGCGGCCGGGATTGTCGGTGACGGCGAAAGTAGACACGCGGAACCGGGGAGCTTTATGAGTGGCGTGGCGCCAGAGCCGATGCGCGTTCGGGATCTGCTTCCTTTTGTGGTCATGTGCATTGGGATGTTCATGGCGTTGCTGGATATTCAAATTGTTGCTTCTTCGTTGCAGGATATTGGCGGAGGATTGTCCGCAGCCCAGGATCAGATTAGTTGGGTGCAAACGGCGTATTTGATTGCGGAGATCATAATGATTCCGCTTTCGGGCTGGCTGACGCGCGTGTTCTCGACCCGGTGGCTGTTTACCGCATCGGCGGCTGGTTTCACAGTCATGAGTCTGCTGTGCGGACTGGCGTGGAATATTGAAAGCATGATCGTTTTCCGCGTCCTCCAGGGACTCATGGGCGCTTCGATGATTCCGACGGTGTTTACCTCGTCGTTTCATTATTTCCAAGGACCGCGCCGGGTTTATTCGGCGGCGGTGATTGGAACCATCGCTTCGGTGGCGCCGACGTTGGGGCCGGTGATTGGCGGTTGGATCACGGACACATTGAACTGGCATTGGCTTTTTTACATCAATCTCATTCCCGGTCTGGCCGTTACACTTTCGGTGCCATTCCTGGTTAAAATTGATAAGCCGGATGTGTCACTTTTAAAATCGGCTGATTACCTGGGGATTGTTTTGATGGCGATTGGGCTGGGTTGTTTGCAATACGTTTTGGAGGAAGGTGCGCGGTGGAATTGGTTTGATGATGAGGCCATTCGGATTTGCGCGGTGATCGCGGTGGTGGCCGGGGGATTGTTTGTGATCCGCAGCCTGACCTTCGCGCGGCCCGTGGTGGATCTGCGGGCGCTGGGCAACCGGAATTTTTTGATTGGATGTTTTCTTTCGTTCGTCACGGGCATCACCATTTTTTCAACGATTTTTCTGACACCGTTATTCCTGGGTTATGTTCGCGGGTACAGCGCGTGGCAAACGGGGTTGGCGATTGCCTCGACGGGGGCGGCCTCGTTGATCGGAGTGCCGATCTACATCATGCTGGCGCGGAAGTTTGATACCCGTTGGCTGATGATGTTTGGGCTGCTGTGTTTTGGCGTGTCGATGTGGCAGTTCAGTTTCATTACGAATGACTGGGGTGGAAGGGAATTGTTTTTGCCGCAGGTCCTGCGCGGTTTGCCGCAAGTGTTTGCGGTGGCGCCGGCGGTTACGCTGGGGCTGGGCAGCCTGCCCCCGGAACGGCTGAAGTACGCGAGCGGTTTGTTCAACATGATGCGCAATCTGGGCGGGGCAATCGGGATTGCGGTGTGCGGCACATTGCTGAATGACCGGACCAATCTGCATTTCCTACGGCTGGCGGAGCATTTGAATGCGACGAATGTGGCGATGGAGGAGATGTTGCATCGGGTCGGCGCACGGTTCGCCGCGGCCAATGGCGGTGACGCGGTTCATGGCCACGCGGTGGCGCTGAAGCAATTGTGGTCGGTGACCTATCGGGAGGCGCAGGTGCAAACGGTGGCGGATGCGTTCATTTTGATCGGCATTTGTTGTTTGGTGGCGGCGTTGGCCGTGCCTTTAATGCGCAAGGTCATTGCGGTGCCAAGTCCGGCCGCGGCGGCGAATGCGCACTGATACGCGACGATGCAGAAAAGAAACTGAGGTTTGACAGGATGGACAGGATTACTGGGATGGGGACCGGATGATTGGCAGGCGAGGGGAGTCATTGTCCGATAAACAACCGTCGGCGGGGAGTTGGTGGGCAGGTTGCCCACCAAAACGGGCGGGTCGCCCGTGCCACCCGGACTAGCTGGCTTCGTCTGGCGCGGCACTTAATCTTCATTCAATGTGTTGGCTAATTGCTTAAGTTTATAATGTTGGTGGCGCCGTCGATGTCGTACCAGGTGTAAAGAACTCCGGCGGGCGTTTCGGTGAGGGTGAAATTTCCGGGGGAGTCTTCCTCGCGGATGGGGCGGCCGGTAAAAAAGTTCATTTGGTCGGAAGAGAGCCATTCTTTCCGGAATGCCGAATTTTCTGAAAGTTGTTGGCGCACCCATGCCAGATCGGGTTTAAAAATTTGGCCGTTCGGTTTATTTTCTTGAGCGGCAGCAGAAAGCGCGGTGGCGATCCCGTTGTGCAGGATATGATTTCGTATCCACGGCCTCGTTGTCGAAATTGCCGGGGTTTTTGGCAGGGAAAGGTAAATGGCGGGCCAGATGAGGAGGGCCAACAAGACGATGATAGAACAGATCCGGCAAAAGTTTTTTGCCCAAGGGTCTTCACTGGTTTTAAATCCGTACGATAAAACCAGAGCCAAAACCAGAAGAGGCACGCTTAGATCGGATGCGGTTTCGGCGGCGCCTTGATTGGTGTAGAGGGTGTTCCGTTTTTCGCGGTAGGGGGTCCATTGGAGGTCAGCGTCTTTTTCCATTTGGTGGCTGGTTAATTCAGCGGTCAGTTTGGTGGCCACCGGTGCTTGATTGACGAGTGTAGTTAATAGTGGGTGGCGCACCTGAATCGCTTTCAGGTAGTGGGTTCCGTCATTGGCGGCGGGATACAGCGGCTTGGCGCAGCGCTCCACTTTAAAGTTGGGGACGGCGGCCTCGTCGGGTCCGAAGACGTAGAGGTCGATGCGGCACTTTTCATTGCCGATGCCGGTCAATCGCAAAGGATAGACGGGATGATTCGTTTTGAACGTGAATGACAGGGGATGCGGTTGGGCGGATTCGTTCAAGGGCAGATCGAGGCGGATTTTGCTGGCGACGAAATACCAGCCTTCTTGCGCATAGGCGCGGAAGGGGGGAACAAAATTTGTGGGGGTGGCAAAACCGTTTTGATCGAGCCAATTTAGAAGCGCCTCGCCGTCCTGGGAGGAAAGCGTGGCGGTTTCGTAGATTCCTACTGTTTTGCGGTCGATTACTGTGACGTTGGCGGTGGACGTGCCTACTCCGGCTGTGCTGAGCGCGGGAAGGAGGATTGCCGCCATGAGCAGAACGAAGAAAGAAAACAAAGCAATTATGAGGCACGACTTCCCGGACCGCCGCTGCCAAATGAAGACGATGCCTAATGCGCCGAAGAGCAACGCCGTTTTATAATATTTATCGGTATTATTGATGACCCTTGGTTGGAAGATCATTTGTAAGGTGGTGAACAGGCCGGTCGTGGCGGGTTCGACCGTCGGGACGGAGGGGACTGGGACGATCCAGGCGAAATTAGTTCCTTCACCTTTGAAGGCGGTAGCGACGACGAGGGTTTCGGTTCCGTTTTCGAAATGGATCAGGGCTTGTTGATCGGGAATTTTTACGGGGGCGAATGAGGTGGCGGGGATAAATCCGCCGTCGCCGAATGCGCACAGTGGAATACTGAGCAACCAAGCCACGCCAACTATCTGAGTCCAGATCCAGCCCTTCATAAGTTGCCGATGGTAGTCTGGGGAAAGAGAGAAGAGCAATTGATTTGTCGCGGGGGTGGAGAAATTGGTTTGGGTTGGTTCATTTTGAGGGAGGCATTAGTGTTTTAAAGAAATTCACTTTCTTCAAACAAAACGATGAGTTTCATTAGTTTTAGACCTTCCAGAGAACCATGTTTCGCGCTTTGGAGCCTTGATGCGCCGTGGTCGAGCGAAAGCGGTTGGCAATTTTTTGGGGCTGGTATATGATTTCGTCAGAGTTGGGAGTGCATGGAAAATTCCGTAAATCACTTAGCACACTATTTTTATGACCAAGGGCTTTGGCATTGTTGAGTTGGCTTGTAAACACTCGGTGGCCGATACCGTTGACCGGCTGGAAGCGGTCCTGGTAGCCAAGGGCATCACGATTTTTGCGCATATTGACCAAGCGGCGGAGGCGCATGCGGCCGGGCTTTCGCTGCGGCCGACGGTGCTTTTAATTTTTGGCGATCCGAAGGCCGGTACGCCGCTGATGAACCAGCATCCCTCCCTGGCCCTTGATCTGCCGCTGAAAGCGTTGGTTTGGGAATCGCCGGACGGGGCGGTCTGGCTCAGTTATAACAGTCTGGAATTCTTGCAGGAGCGGCACGGCTTGGAATCGCGGCCGTTTGCGGCCGTGGAAAACCTTCTTCAATTAGTAACCCACTGAAGGCAAGTATGAAGTATGAATTATGAAACTAGCTTCGGGAGAAAACAAAAGACCCAAGGTAATCTCGTTTTGAGAGGGTGCCTTGGGTTGAAGGGTTTTATCTTTTAAACATTTTGACGGATTTTACGATTGGTTTTTGAAGCTGAATTCGGCGACGCAGGTGCGTTTGCCTTCGTCGGCGGTGATTTTGAATCCGAGTTTTTTGCTGATGCGCTGCATGGGCTGGTTATCCGTGAGGATCTGGCCAAAGATGCGGTCGAGTTTTTCGGCGCGGCCGACTTCGATCATTTGTTTGAGCAATTCCTGGCCCAAGCCCATGCGCTGCCAGCGATCGCTCACGAGCACGGCAAATTCGGCTTCACTGGAGCCGTGCTGTTTGCTGAGGCGGCCGACACCGAGGATTTGCTTATCGTCGTCGTCATCGGTCGCCAGTTCGACGACGAGGGCGATTTCGCGGTCGTAGTCGTTGAAACAAATCCGGGTCAGGCGTTCATGGGTGATGCGCTGGGAAAGATTCATGGCGGTGAAGTAACGGTGATAGACGCTTTCTTCCGACAGGGTCTCGTGAAACTTCGCCAGCAGGGGTTCGTCTTCCGGCCGGATGGGGCGGATGGTGACGGGCATTTTGTTTTTGAGGCGCCACTGCGTGATGTATTGCACGGGATATGGCCGGATGGCGGGCTTGGGCAGATCCGTGTCCGCGACTTTGGGATCATGGAGGACGACGCGCGCATCGAGCGCGAAGATCCGCTCGGAAGTGGCGAGGAGGGGATTGATGTCGATTTCGGCGATCCACGGCTGTTCCACGACGAGCTGGCTGAAGCGGACGAGCAATTGTTCCAGGGCGGGAATGTTGGTGGCTTTGCGTCCGCGCACGCCCTTGAGCGCGGTGAAAATCTTGGTGCGTTCCATCATGCGGCGGGCGAGCGTGGCGTTGAGGGGCGGCAACCCCAGGGCGCGGTCCTTATAGACTTCGACCAGCTGGCCGCCCATGCCGAAGAGGAGGACGGGGCCGAACTGCGGATCGATGCTGCTGCCGATGATCAATTCGTAACCTTCGAGCTTGATCATGGGCTGCACCGTGACGCCGAGGAAATGTTCCTTGCCGACCTTCTTGATGACGGAGGCTTCAATGGTCTTCCAGGCCTGGCGCACCGCGGAAGCGGTACGCAAATTGAGCTGCACGCCGCCGACGTCGGTTTTGTGCGTGATGGTTTCGGAAAATAATTTCAGCACGACCGGAAAGCCGAGGCTGGCCGCTTCCTTGACGGCGTCATTTTCGGTGAGCGCAATATGGGTTTCCACCGTGGGAATGCCATAGGCTTCGAGCACTTTCTTGGATTCGAATTCGGTCAGGATGGAGCGGCCGGCGTTGCGGGCTGCCGACAGAATCCTCCTCGTGGCTTCGCGGTCAATATGATCGATGCCATTTTTCACAGGCGCGGAGGGGGTCTCGTACAGGGACCGCAAATTCTCGCTGTAGCGCCACATATAATAGAAGGCCTTGGCGGCGCGGTCGGGATATTTGAAGGTGGGAATATTCGCGCTGTTGAGAAGGTTTTCCCCGGCTTCCACCTGGCCCACGCCCATCCAGCTGGCGATGATGGGTTTGCCTTCGATGTGGGCAAAGGGCTTGAGTTCCTCGGCGGTGGCCGTGGGATCGGTCATGGCCTGGGGCGTGAGGATGACGAGCAAGCCGTCGGTGTTGGGATCTTTGGCCGTGATATCGACGGCTTTGGCGTAGAGTTCCGGGCCGGCATCGCCGATGATATCCACGGGGTTATTATGGCTCCAGGTGGGCGGCAAAATCTGGTTAAGCGAGTCCATCGTTTCGGCGGAGAGGGAGGCGAGCTGGGCGCCGCTGCCGATGAGCATATCGGTGGCGAGCACGCCGGGGCCGCCGGCGTTGGTGACGATGGTCAGGCGCGGTCCGCGGGGGCGGGGTTGTTTGGCGAGGACTTCGGCCATGTCAAACAATTCGGAGATGGTATCCACCCGCAGAACGCCGACCCGTTGAAAGGCGGCCTGGAGCACTTCATCACTGCCGGTGAGGGAGCCGGTGTGGGAGGCGGCGGCCTTGGCGGCGGCCTCCGTGCGGCCGGGCTTGATGACAATAATCGGTTTGGTCAGGGCCACTTCGCGGGCGGCGGAAAGGAAAGCCCGGGCGTCGCCGATGGATTCCATGTAGATGACGATGCTCTTGGTATTCGGGTCATCGCCGAGATGATAGATCAAGTCGCCCCAGCCGACATCGAGCATGGCGCCGAGGGAAACGAACGTGCTGAAGCCGACGTTTTCGCGCAAGCTCCAATCGAGGACCGCGGTGCAGAGGGCGCCGCTTTGGCTGATGAAGGCGACGCTGCCGGCGCGGGCCATATTGGCGGCGAAGGTGGCGTTCATTTTTTTAGCGGGAACCATCACCCCGAGGCAGTTCGGACCGACGATCCGCATGTTGCCGCGCTGGGCTTCCGCCAAGACCTGCTGTTCAAGGGCGGCGCCTTCGGGACCGGTTTCTTTAAAGCCGGCGGAAATAATGATGGCGCCGGGGATGCCGGCGGCCGCGCATTCCTTGACGATTCCCGGAACCGTTTTGGGCGGGGTAATGATGACGACGAGATCGGGGCGTTCCGGCAGGGAGGCCACGTTCGGATACGCGCGCCGTCCGAGAATGGTTTCCTGAATGGGATTGACGGGATAAATGTTTCCGGGAAAACCGCCTTCGATCAGATTGGTCATGACGGTCCGGCCGACGCTGCGTTTGCGTTCGGTGGCGCCGATGACCGCAATGCTCCGGGGCGCGAGAATTGCGTCCAACGGGCGTTGCCGCTTTTCATGCAAAATATCGTGGGCGGACTCCAATTTGTCGTTTAAGGCAATGGGACTATTCATAGATTATCGTTCATCTCAGGATAACGTGCGGCTGGACGGGCAGCGCGACTCTCCAAGGGTTGGCGAGGTCTAACCGTATATTGCCATAACTTAGGCGATAAAAGGTGCGTCGAGGGGGTACCAAGGGATCGAGAGATGTGGAAATGTTTAGGAAAGACGGGCGGAAACGGCTAAATTCATTGGTGAAACCGGCGAACGGCGAAGTCTCATCGGGGTTAACCAAGCGGATTGCCGGATGAAAACTCGTGTTAGTTTCCGCTAACCGTTTTTTGTTCCTGTCAAAGAATAACTCGTTGTATTGGGGAAACTTTTTGCTATTTTGTTTTCATAAACAGAACGGTTCATTGGAGTTCATTTGCCATCCGCTTTTCTGTTGGCGGGGCGGGAAATCCGGGAAGGTTGAATTATGAACGTATTCCTCATTCATGTCGGTGACGACAATTTTTGCCGCCTTTGCCCGAGGCTTTGGACCGTTCGGAGCCGGGCAACGGACGTGTCAAGGTGATGGCTTTTCCGCCGCTGGGCATTCAGACGCTGGCGCCGATCTTGCGTCAGCGGGGACATCAGGTGCGGATGTTTGACACGGCCCACCCGGAGATGAAGGAAGAGCAGATTGCGCAGGCCGCGATCCAGGAACAACCGTCGCTGATTGCGCTTTCTTTTCTTTCGACCACCACTTATCCCAACGTAAAAAGCATGGCGCGACGGCTGAAAGCGGATCTGCCGCGAATACCGATCATCGTCGGCGGCGCGTTTGCCACGCTGAATGCGGATCGCATTGTGGGGGATTGCGCGGACATCGACAGCGTTTGCGTCGGCGAAGGGGAAGAATTGCTGCCGGATTATCTGGATCATCTGCAGGATCCGAGTTCAGTGGCCGGGCTGGTGTGGCGTCGCGACGGGAAGACTGTCAAGAATGTGCCGCGACCGTTGCTCCTGGATTTGGATAAATATCCATTTCCCGACCGCACGAGTCTGCCGATTGATTACGTCGAGTCACTGCCCCTGGACGTACCGGCGGTGCTGTCGCTGGATAAATTTTGCACGGTGCAGACGTCGCGCGGTTGCCCGTACTCATGCGTCTATTGCGGGATTCCGACGCTGGGAAAGGGGCGTTGGCGGAGCCGGTCCCCGGAGAATGTTTTGAAAGAGTTGCAGGAACTGAGCGACCAGGGGTATCGCTCGATCTATCTGACGGACGATCATTTTCTGATCAATCGCAACCGGATTGCCGCCATTTGTAATGGCATCATTGATCGCAAACTGAAATTTCGCTGGGGTTGCGAGGGGCGGGTGGATTCGGTGGGCATCGAGCAACTGCCGTTGATGCATCGCGCCGGGTGCACGTTTTTGGCGTTTGGCATAGAGGCGGGCACACAGAAGATCCTGAGCCGGCTCAATAAAAAGCAGACGCCGACGCAGGTGGAGATTGCGGTGCGGGAAGCGAAGCGGGTGGGGATTGAGCGGGTGCACGGCTTTTTTGTGGTGGGTTCGCCGGGAGAAACGGAAGACGACATTTTGGAAAGTTTTCGTTTCGCGGCGCGGCTGGATTTGGACACGTTTGGATTCAATCGTTTGTGCTCGTATCGCGGCACGCCGCTCTGGCAGGAATATGTGGCGCGCGGAATTATCGATGACGTGCGTGACTGGCACAAATGGTTCAAGTGTTCGGACATTGACCCGACGGCGCTGCCAAGCGCGACAGTGAACCGGCTGCGGGCGAAAGGTTACGGGCTGCTGTTTCGGCACCGGATTTTTCGGCGGCCGATCCGGACGGGGAAATTGTTGTGTGCCTTTGGCCGTCACATGAAGACGACGGATATCATCGCGTTGCTGGCGAGCCCGTTTCGGCGGCGGACCTTGACGAGGAAACCGGAACTGCCGGCGCGGATGATTGACGCGGGCTTGGAGGAACCGGTGCGGATTGTGGTGTCGGCGGGGGTGGTGTAGGTGGGGCGGGATGCCAAAGGGCGGAGGGGAACCGAAGAAAAAAAGGTTCACGCGGAGACGCGGAGAACGCGGAGAGGGGGAAACTGGGAGAGGAACAAATTACTTCTGGCAAACGCACGTCGCGACGGCATGGTTACGGATTAAGAAGACTGAGTCCTGAATATGTTGTCAAGGGTGGGATCGGTGATTTGAAGAGTTCCGCTGGCGGTTGCGCATCAGCGGCGGAGAGCCGCCGCACTCCAGGACGCTTCGCGCAATTCGTGGGTTGCGGCGGGCGATTCTTTATTTCCTGCGAAGGGGTGGCTCTTTACGAGCAAATATTCGTCTGATAATGTGTGCTTCCAATGAGGGAAAACAAAAATCAATTATTCCGGTACGTCACACTGGCGCTTTGCGCGGCGTGTTTGGGCGCGATCATTGGCGGGCGATCCGCACGAGGCGCCGATGAGGTTGCGACCGTAAAAAATAACATGGAAACGAACGATCCTTATCTCTGGCTGGAAGACATTCACGGGACGAAGCCGCTCGAGTGGGTGAAGGCCCAAAACGCCCGGTCGATTGGCAAACTGGAGGCGGATCCGGATTATCCGGCCAATTATGATTCCCTGTTGAAAGTGATGGATGCGACGGATCGCATTCCATTCGGCGAGCTGGACCACAATTATATTTTTAACATTTGGCGGGACGCGGCGAATCCCAAGGGCGTTTGGCGGCGCACGACGATTGCCGATTACGCGAAGGCGAAACCGCAATGGGAAACATTGTTGGACATAGACAAGCTTGCGATCGAGGAAAAGGAGAATTGGGTCTGGGAGAGTGCCGATACTGCGCCGTCGCTGCGGCATTGCCTGATCAATCTCTCGCGGGGGGGCGGCGACGCGGTGGTGGTGCGGGAATTTGACCTGGGGTCCAAGACCTTTATGAAGGACGGATTCACGCTGTCGGAGGCGAAATCGAGCATTACGTATTTAGACGATGACACGGTGCTGTTCGGGACTGATTTTGGACCGGGTTCGATGACGACGAGCGGGTATCCGCGGATTGTGAAATTGTGGAAGCGCGGGGAACCGCTTGCGGCGGCGAAGACGATCTTTGAGGGCAAAATCGCGGATGTGGGGGATAGCGGCCTGGTGTTCGATGGCCCGGCGGGCACGATTCCCTTGATCCGATGCGATATCAGCTTTTTTACGTCGGAATATTATTATGTGCTGCCGGATGGCTCGACGCTGAAGCTGCCGCTGCCGTCCGGCGCGGATCTTAAGTGCGCCCAGAATGGAAAACTGATTTTTACGCTGCGCGACGATTGGAAGTCGCCGGACGGGAAAGCGATTGCCAAGGGATCGCTGGCGGCTTTTTCCGTGATGCCTTTTGTGAAGAACAAGATGCTGTCCGAATTTGCCGTGCTTTACGCGCCGGACGCGCGGAGTTCGGTGGACGATGTGGCGGCGACCCGCGACGCGGTGTATGCCTCGGTCTACCGCAATGTCACGGGCAGCGTGCACCAGTTTCAATGCGGCACGAATGAGGGTTGGAGCGACACGAAGCTGGATTTGCCAGGCGGCGGCTCCACGCATTTGATGGCGGCGAATACGTGGGGACCCGAAATGCAGGTGAGTTTTGAGAGTTTCACGCAACCGACGGTGCTGTATGCGGGCGGCGACGGCGAAAAGCTGGTGGCGATTAAATCGCTGCCGGCGCGTTTCGACAGTGCGAACCTCGTGACGGAGCAGTTTTTCGCAACGTCGAAGGACGGCACGCAGATACCGTATTTCGTCACGCGGCAGAAGAATTTCAGCGGGACGCGGCCGACGATTCTTTATGGCTACGGTGGTTTCGAGATTTCGCTCACGCCCGGTTACTCGCCGAATTTTGGTTTACTCTGGCTGAACAAGGGCGGGGTGTTCGTTTTGGCGAACATTCGAGGCGGTGGTGAATTCGGTCCGGCGTGGCATCAGGCCGCGGTGCAGGAGAAACGCCAGAATGCCTATGACGATTATCAGGCGGTGGGTGAAGCTTTGGTGAAGCGAGGGATCACGACGCCGAAGCAGTTGGGCATCATGGGCGGGTCCAACGGGGGATTGCTGGTGAGCGCGAACATGGTGGAGCGGCCGGATTTGTTTGGCGCGGTGGTCTGCCAGGTGCCGCTGATCGATATGATTCGCTACACGCAGATCGGCGCGGGGGCGTCGTGGATTGCCGAATATGGAGATCCGGCCGATCCGAAAGCGCGCGAATGGATTCTCAAATACTCGCCCTACCAAAATGTAAGTGCGGACCAGACGTATCCGCCAGTCTTCTTTGTGACGGCCACCAGCGATGATCGCGTGACGCCGGTGCATGCGCGCAAGATGGCGGCGCGCATGGAAGCGCAGGGGCACGACGTCTTGTTCTATGAGAATACGGACGGCGGACATGCGGCGGCGGCGAACCACAAACAATCGGCGCAGATGTGGGCGTTGAGTTTTGTTTACCTAAAGCAAAAGCTGGGGTTGTCGGGAGGTGGGGGGGTATTTTAATTGATCCTCTTTGACCGCCAGCGTTTGAAATTGGTGTTCTCACTCGCCGCCTTTAATTCCCCGAGAATCACACATTTTCTTTTAATGATTGACGTGGTCTCACTCCTCCCCATGAACCTCAAAAGTGACTATTTATTATCAACAACTTACATTATCTCACTCCTCACCCCTGCCGCGGACTCGCTCGCGCCCGCTCGCTCGGCCCTCACGGGGCTCCGGCTCCGCCGAATTCCTATTGCTGCTTTCCCAAGCAGCAATAGTCTCCTCGTTGAGAGGAGGGTGCCGCGTTGGGATACGAAAGTTTATTTTCGATGATCTTTTGCGCCGAAGCCTCAATCAGGTGCAGGGGTTCGATGGGCAAACTTTGTTCGGGGAAATCTCTTCCCCGTTGAGGGGAGGGGACTACCCGTTCTGCATCCGATGGGGTGCCGGCGATTGGAGTCGAAGGGAGGTCAACGGCCATCCCTGAGCGGATGGCACAAATGGATTGAAGTTTGGCGGTGACAAGATTCTATCGGCGTTAGCATCTTTTTGGTTTCACAGAAACGGATTGATTGTAGTATCAAACATCGCGACAAAACGCATGACCAACACCGCCATTCTTAATCGACTCGCTGTTTGTAGTTGGTCCCTGCAGGCACAAAGTCCGCGCGAATTGGTGGAAAAGGTGCTGGCGACGGGTATCCGCAAAGTTCAGTTGGCGCTGGACCCGCTCAGGAAGGCGCCGGCAGCGTGGGGGGAGACCGCAACGGAACT
>Ga0302319_10008969_pt1 | contig 19349 bp, 19 predicted proteins | sample Bog_T0_2_FD_203319 | JGI IMG/M metagenome (GOLD analysis project Ga0302319, IMG submission 203319) | Peat permafrost microbial communities from Stordalen Mire near Abisko, Sweden - Bog_T0_2 | ecosystem: Environmental > Terrestrial > Soil > Wetlands > Peat | place: Sweden: Abisko, Stordalen Mire... | reverse complement strand
ACCAACGAAAGCCTTTCATGCGCCAAATCCAAAACACACACGAGGCAAGCGACCCGAGCGCCACCGCGTAGATCAACGGGGTTCCGTGGTGTGCGATGGCAGGGTCGGCTAGCGGGTTGGCCCAGAATACTCCCACCGCGATAGCCGCCGGGAAGAACAGACACTGCGTGAGCACGAGCGAGTGATGCAACTTGAAGAGATGCCTGCGGAAAGGCCGCTGGACGAGCGCCGACACAATGAAACTGATGACTGCGAGAAGAAACACGAAGTTGAATGGGCGGGAGAACGGAACATCCAACGCCCATGACGTTAACCGAGCCGCGGTATCCATGTGTTCCATACGGTGATCAGCTTACTACGCTCGTGTCTTGTGTCAAGGATTCGTTGAAGAATTCAGCGATCCGAAATTCTTATCCCTCGCTTTGCGTAGTATCCCCGGTCCCCAAAAGCGAGGGACAGGGGGCACCCCTTTTCAGTGGAAGAACGAACGATTGGCTACCCCGAGCACCCGCATGAACCCTAGCCTCTCATGCGGGGATTGATCCAGCGGTAAAGGACGTCGGTGAGCAGGTTGACGAGCACATACGTCAAGCCAATCGATAGCAGGCAGCCCTGCACCAGTGCGTAGTCGCGGTTGGAGATGGCGCTGACGGTGAGGCGGCCAAGGCCGGGCCAACTGAAGATGGTTTCAGTGACAATTGCGCCGGCCAGCAGCGCGCCGAATTGCAGACCGACGACGGTCACGATGGGCACCAGCGCGTTGGGCAGGGCGTGGCGGCAGACGACGGCTGTCTCAGTGAGGCCCTTGGCGCGGGCGGTGCGGATATAGTCCTGGCCCAGCTCCTCAAGCATGGCGGTGCGGATCATGCGGGTGAGGATGGCTGCGAGCGATGCGCCCATGGCGATGGAAGGAAGAATGAGATAGCGCCAGTCGATGGTTGCGCCGCCGCCCGCATTTGCGCCGGACACAGGAAGCCAGCCGAGCGAGATGGAAAACACCAGGATGAGGATGGGACCGAGCGCAATGCCGGGAACCGACAGGCCGAAGAGCGAGACGACCGAGAGCACGCGGTCTGTCCAGCGGCCGCGGCGCAGAGCGGAGAGAATTCCTGCAGGCAAGGCGAGCAGCAGCGCCACCACCAGGGCCACGAGGGTGAGGGCGAGCGTGTAAGGGTAGCGCTGGGCGATGAGATGGCCGACCGTGTCGTGCATACGGATGGAGCTGCCGAGATCGCCTTGAGCGACGCCGGCCCAGTAGCGGATGTACTGCGTGTGCAGGGGCTGGTCAAGGCCGATCTGATGGCGCAGCGCGCCGATGTCCGCGGGGGTTGCGCCCTCGCCAAGCATCATCTGGATAGGGTCGCCGGGGACAAGATGGATGAGCAGAAAAACGATGGAGACTACCAGCCAGACGACGGGCAGAGTGAGAGCGAGACGAGTGAGGATCTGCTTCATGCGCTGGGTACAACGATAAATCAAGGGAACAGGGATCAGGGAACAGTAAAACCTGGCCGCCGGTTCCCTGCCCTGATGTGGTGTTCCAGGAGTTCGTAGAAGAACAACCGCAGATCCTTCGACTCACCACCCCCGAGCTGAAAAGCGTTCGGGGCCCCGTTCGCTCAGGATGACAGTGCATTTTCAATAAGGGCTCTGGGACAAACCCTAGCGATAGACCTCGGGGATGAAGTTCTGCTCCTGGATGGGTGGGCGGACGTAGTTGGATTTGCCGAGGGGCGGCAGCTTGAGCGGCTCGGGCGTGAGGTCGTGGTAGGGGATCAACGAAAGCAAATGGCGGATGACGTTGAGCCGCGCGCGCTCTTTGTTTTCGGCGTTCACCACGTACCAGGGCGCCTGCTTGGTGTCGGTAATAGCGAACATTTCGTCTTTGGCGCGCGAGTAGTCGGCCCAGTGCTTGCGCGATTCCAGATCCATAGGGCTGATCTTCCAGCGCTTGGTTGGTTTCTCCATGCGGTCCTGGAAGCGGCGCTCCTGCTCCTGATCGCTGACCGAGAACCAGTACTTGATGAGGATGATGCCGGAGCGGATCAACATGCGCTCGAACTCCGGACAGCTATGCATGAACTCCTCATACTGCTGCTCGGTGCAGAAGCCCATCACGCGCTCAACGCCGGCGCGGTTGTACCAGCTGCGATCGAACAGAACCATTTCACCGGCCGCGGGCAGGTGCGGGACATAACGCTGAAAGTACCACTGGGTCTTCTCGCGCTCAGTGGGCGTGGCCAGCGCAACCACGCGGCAGACGCGTGGATTGAGCGCCTCGGAGACGCGCTTGATTGCGCCGCCCTTGCCGGCGGCGTCGCGGCCTTCAAACAAAACCACGACACGCAAACCTTCTTTGCGAATCCACTCCTGCAGCTTGACCAGCTCGGTTTGCAACCGCTTCAGTTCGCGCGCGTAGCTGCAATCCTCGCCGATGCGAAGGCCGGTTTCAGGCGACGGCGGTGCGGCAAGCGCGCTCTTCTTTGGCTGCTTACCCTTGGCTGGTGAGTCTTTGTGCTCGTGCTTTTTCTTGTCTTTGCCCGCCATATCAACCCCTCCGGAGACAGATGTGAGCCGTGCCCTGAAGCTGAGATTCCAGGTTCACTCTCCCATATCGAGACAGAATGAATTGAACGTACTGTAACACAAGGTTGGGGCGGAAATGGATGCTGTTTGCGGAGCAAGGTTACATTTCGGGCGGGTTGGGCTCGGCGACCGGCTCCACAAGGACCTTGGAAATGCGGTGGTGGTCCATTTCAACCACTGTGTATTGGCGACCGCCGAAGACGACCGACTCGCCCTGCCGGGGGATGTGGGCAAACTGAACCAGCAGGAAGCCGGCGAGGGTTTCAACGCCGCCATCGCGGGGCAATATCCATTGCATCTGGGTTTCAAGGTCGCGCAGGTTTACGCCGCCATCCATGATGAGCTCGCCGGGGGGGGAGGAAAGAGCCGAGACCGAGGGCGCGTCGAACTCGTCTTCAAGCTCACCGGTGAGCTGCTCGATTGCGTCCTCTGCGGTGACCAAGCCGACCACGCTGCCGAACTCGTCCACGACGACGGCCATGTGGCGGCGATGCTGCTGAAAGTCGCGAATGAGGTCAAGGACAGATTTGGTTTCAGGCACGACGAGCACGTCGCGCATGATTTGGCGCAGGCGCAGCTCGAGGAAGGGCGTGGCGATGCGCAAGGATGTGGGCGCGGGGCTGGGGGGCTCCTTCAGCTCGCGCTGAGACTGTGCGCGGTCGCTGGCGGAACGGAAGAAGATGAGGCGGGCGAGGTCGCGCGCATAGACCACGCCGATGACGTGCTCGGGGCCGCGGGCTTCGTCGTACACTGGCACGCGGGAGCGGTGCTGGGCGATGACTTTGGCGCTGGCTTCTTCAAGGCGCATGTTCGAGGGCAGCGAAAAGATTCGCTGGCGCGGGGTCATGATCTCGCGGATGGAAACATCGTTGAGCTCAAGGGCGCGGTGGATGAGGGTCTCTTGAAACGGGGGCAGCAGGCCCATACGGCGGGCGGCAGTGGTGATGAGCTTGAGCTCGTCGGAGGAGTGGACGACGGCGCGCTCGGTCATGGAGAGATCGAAGCCGCGCAGAATGGCCGCGGCCGAGGACTTGAGAAGCCGGACGGCGGGACGCGTAATGGCCATGAACACCAGCATGGGCGGAGCAACGGCGACGGCCAGCCCCTCAGCGCGGCTGAGCGCGAGAGACTTGGGCACCAGCTCGCCGACCACAACGTGGAAGTAGGTGATGAGGGCAAAGCCCAGCGTGACGGCGAGAAAGCCGGCGTAAAGATGCGCGTGGGGCAGACCGGTGAACAGCGGAGAAAGAATGGACGCGGCCAGCGGTTCACCCAGCCAGCCCAGGGCCAGCGAACAGAGAGTTACGCCGAGCTGGACGGCGGGCAGCAACTCCTCAAGCCGGGACTGGAGCAGACGAACGGCGCGTGAGCCGGGAGTATGCGCGGCGACCATCTGCTCGATGCGGGTTTCGCGAATGGAGACCAGCGCGAACTCCGCAGCGACAAAAAACGCGTTGGCCAGGATGAGCATGGCCACGGCGACGGATTTGAGCAACTGAAGGCCTTGCATCTGGGTGAGAGGATAGCACTCCGGCCAGGGCGGGTTGGGCCAGCCGCAACGGCCGTATGCGATTCAACGGAACCGGGAGGCGCGGCTGTGCGTACAGGGATTGGGGATATACTTGCGTGCGCGGGAGGATTTGGATGAAAAACTTTCTGGTTGCGATGGCGTTGCTGACGGCAACGGCGGCTTTGCCGGCATGGGCTGCCGATGCGACGTTCGAACGCGATTTGAGCGTGAACGGAAAGCCCGACCTTACGGTGCAAACCGGGTCGGGAAGCATTCACCTGGTGCGCGGCACAGGCAACCGGATTCACGTGATCGGGCGGGTGCACTCGTTTTGGGGAGCGGACGAGGAGCAGGTTCGCCGCATCGTCTCAACGCCGCCGATTGAGCAGACGGGAAACATCGTGCACATTGGCGTGCACAACCAGAACCTGCACAACATCAGCATCGACTATGAGATTGAAGCGCCGGCGGATGCGTTTCTTCATGCGTCGACAGGCTCGGGCGGAATTGCGGACGATGGCGTGGGTGAGGACACGAAGCTCAACACCGGGTCAGGCAGCATTCACGCCACGGGATTGCACGGCGGGTTCAGCCTTGGCACGGGATCGGGCAGCATTTACGCGGAGCAGGCGGGCGTGGGGGACGTGAGGGCCGGGACCGGTTCGGGATCAATTGAGCTGCACAACATTCACGGCGCAGTGCAGGCACACACCGGGTCTGGCTCCATCAAAGTGGAGGGAACGCCGGCCGAATCATGGAAGATTTCTACCGGATCGGGCAGCGTTGAGCTGTGGACCGGATCGGCTGCGCTGACGCTGGACGCGGGAACCGGATCGGGCGGCATCCACGTGGACCGGGAGATGATGACGGTGGGAACATCGAACAGGTTTCACATGAACGGCAAGATTGGCGGCGGCGGACCGATGGTGCAGGTACACACGGGGTCTGGCGGGATTCACGTGCATTAGAGCCGTGCCTAGCTATGCCGGTTCGGGTGCGGCGGCGGGCTGGGCGTCGGGATGCTCGGACTTTACGCGCAAGCGCTGACGCCACTTGAGCAGAGGCTTCTCGACAACGTAGTACGAGGCCAGCGCGGCGGCGATGGCGAAGACGAAATTCTGCGGGAACGCGTTCATCCATGCGCCGGAATTGCGATTGATGAAAAGCTGCTGCCAGAGATAGAGCGAGTAAGACAGGACGCCGATGAAGGCCAGGGGCTTCCAGTTGAGGAAGCGCCCGAATGCGCCGCCGGCGTGATAGACGCAGCGGTGAACGAGCACGGCGAGAGCGAGGTTGAGAATGGCCATGCCGAAGACCTCAACCACCGTATAGCCGGTGTAGCGATTGATGACGAGAACCAGCGCCAGCAGCAGGATGGACCAGCCGGGCTGCATGAGGCGCAGATACCAGCGTTGCTGCTCGAGCCACGGCCTGAAGCGGGCGAGAAGACAGCCCATGGCAAGACTGTCGGCGACCATGGGAAACATTTCAAGATCGTGATAAGGCGTGCCGATGAGCAGGAAGCGGTTGGCGGCGCGGGCAAAGACGGCAAGCGCAATGACAAAGGCCGGCGCCCAGTAGGCTTTGCGCGATCCGAGCGCGACAAAGGCAAAGGGCCAGAGCAGGTAGAACTGCTCCTCAACAGAGAGCGACCAGAGATGGCCCACCTGCCAGGAGCGCGCGGGCAGATAGTTCATGGTGTAGGTGATGGCGTGCCAGAAATCCGACGCGGTTAAGTGAATTGTGCCTGCAACGCAGAGAACGCCGAGGACAGCGAGGTATGCGTAAGAGGCAGGAAAGATGCGGAGAGACCTGCGGGCGTAAAAGAGCTTGAGTGAGACGCGGCCGGCGTGGTCGTGCTCAGAGATGAGCAGGGTGGTGATAAGAAAACCGGAGATGACGAAGAAGACAACGACGCCGAGATGCGCGTAGTCTCCGATGCCCAGTGTGAGCTTAACGAAACCACGCGTGCCGGTTAAATGCCCCAGCAAGACGAGCATGACGGAGATGGCGCGCAAGCCATCGAGAGACGGCAGCCGCAAGGATGCGTGTTTCGCTTTGGAAGAACCCGCTGGTGCTGCCGGTTTGATTGACGTCACTCCCAATGCTTTCCTTCCACAACGGATTTTGGGCGCTTGAGAAATCGGTGGCCGGGAAACCGGGGGTGAAAGATCGAGCGCCGTCCCATGCCGTTCTTTAACAATGCCATGCTATGCCCCAAAAGACGAACTCACTTTTGTGGGATGCCTGCCGCGTCGGTCACCAGCGGCATGGTAACCAACGGGTTGGGCACGCATGGGATTCGATACACTGGAGGCATGGTTCATGTGTATCGTCCGCTGCCTGTGGAACGGCTGAAGCTGCTGGTTTTTGACCTTGATGGGACGCTGATCGACTCCGCGCAGGACTTGTGCAACAGCGTGAATGCGGCGCTGGCGCAGTCGGGGCGCGGACCGTTGGAGGACAAGGCGATTGCGGGGTTTGTGGGCAACGGCGCGCCGCTGCTGATGCGCCGCGCGTTGGCCATGGCCGACAGCCTGCAGCCCGAGCAGGTGGACGAAAAGCTGTTTACCGACTCGTATGCATTTTTTCTGCAGTACTACCGCGAGCACAAGCTGGATTTTACCTATGCCTACGATGGTGTGCTGGAGTCGCTTGCGGCGCTACGTGCAGTACACGACGCACCCGGAGGCGCTCAGCGCGTGATGGCTGTGCTGACCAACAAGCCCGTGCGGCCGGCGCGCGGCATCTGCGAAGGGCTGGGGATGGCGGACTATTTTCTGCACATCTACGGCGGCGACAGCTTCCCGGTTAAGAAGCCCGATCCGCTGGGACTGCGGACGCTGATGACAGAGACGGGCGCGAAACCCGAAGAGACGGTGATGATCGGCGACAGCAAGGTGGATGTGGCGACGGCGCGCAACGCCGGAGCGTGGGCGGTTGGCTGCCACTTTGGATTTGGCCCGCAGAACCTGATGGAGAATCCGCCGGACGTGCTGGTAGACCGCGCCTCGGAGTGGGTGGTCGCACTGACTCCTGCTTGAGGCTTGGACCGCGTGGTTTCGTACCTCTATTTCGTGCAATCCCCGGTCTCAAAATCGAGACCGGGGCCACCCTGTCTGATAGCTTGATGGAGATTTGGGCACCCGGCGTTAGGCTTGATGCATGAGCACGAGCGGCGGACTGGGGAGCATGAGCTACGAGGCAGCGCCGCGGCGGCTGCGGGTCGTGATTCCCGGAGGCAGTGGGCATGTGGGCCGGATGCTGGCGCGGCGCCTGCAGGAGCGCGGGCACTTTGTTACCGTGCTGACGCGCGGACCCTACACAGCGCAATGGGAGACGGTGCATTGGGACGGGATCGAGACCGGCCCGTGGACGGAGTCGCTGGAAGGCGCGGATGTTTGCATCAATCTGGCTGGGCGCAGCGTGGATTGCCGCTATTCCGCGGAGCACCGGCGAGAGATTTACCAGTCGCGGATAGGAACCACGCGACTGTTGAATCGCGCGATTGCGCAGCTTGAACGGCCGCCACGCGTGTGGCTGAATGCATCGACAGTTGCGATTTATGGACATGACGACGGGCGCGGTTCGGATGAATTGGACGTTGAGTTGAATGCGGGCGAACCGATTGTCGACACGCGGCGCGCGCCGCAGCGACGAGATTTTTTGATGCGCGTGGCCAGGGATTGGGAGGCGGCGCTGTTTGCGACGCCCACGCCGCGCACGCGCAAGGTGGCGATGCGCAGCGCGCTGGTGATGGCGGCTGCGCCTGGCGGCGCGTTTGCGATTCTGCTTCGGCTGGTGCAGGCAAGTTTAGGCGGACAGCAAGGCAACGGGCGGCAGTTTGTTTCGTGGATTCACGAAGAGGATTTTGCGCGCGCGGTGGAGTTCCTGATCGAACGGGAAGAGATTGCGGGAGCGGTTAACATTGCCGCGCCGATTCCGCTGCCGAACCGCGAATTTATGGAGGAGCTGCGCGAGGCGTGGGGAATGCCGAATGGCGTGCCGGCGCCGCGGCCTCTGCTGGCGATTGCGGCGTTTGCGTTGCGCACCGAGCCAGAGCTGCTGCTGAAGAGCAGCCGGGCTGTGCCCGCCCGGATGATGGATGCTGGATTCCGATTCGAGTTTCCGGAGTGGCGCGAGGCCGCGGAGGATCTGGTGCGGCGGTGGAGAAGCAGCTGCTAGCTTCTAGCTGCTAGCTTTCAGCCTTCAGCTATCAGCTTTCAGCAACTGCCCAGAGGCCGCCCCATCAATGGAAGTGAGCCGAGGCAGGACGAACGATAACTTTCACAGAGAGCTCATCGGAACGGATTCCACACCGTCCCTCCGGGACTGAGACCTTTATTTAACTCTGACCCAGGACTGCGCTGCGCTTGTCCTGGGCTAGTATCGCGTCTCCCTCCGGGAGAAAGAACGTCCGACGATGTTTCATCTCCCGTGGATCGGCTTTGCCGGTGGATGACTGTTACAAAACATAACCAACGAGATTTGCGGCGGACACCACTAGAGGCTAGGAGTTGAAGGCTGTGGGCTGACGGCTGAGAGCTATCAGCTCCGGCCTACTGCTTGGGAGTTATGTCGGTTACGGGCAGGTCCCAGTGGCCTAAGAGAATCTCGAAGCGGCGTTGCTCTTCCCTTTTGTAAGTGGCTTGATCGGGCCATAGCTGTTTGATAAATGCATCTTCGTCGGGGTTGGAGCTAGTGGCCACGTTATTGTCTTTGTAGACGATGGTGACGCGATAGTCCCAACGGCCATCCTCAGTGGTGTGGTAGGCGGGCATGTCGATCTTGAGCGAGAGAATGCGGCCGGTGGACTGGATTTTTTTGAGCAGCGGGTAGTGGTTCTTGAGAAAGAGATCGAGAAATTCCTGCTGGTGGCCCCACTGGCATTTGTAGTAATACTCGATTGCGTAAGGCTGACCGGCTGCGCCCTGCGTGGGCGCACCCTGCGCAGCAAGCGGCGATGCAAGGGAGACGAAAAAGACGGCGGCAAGAACAGCGACAAGCAGCTTGCGCATGGAAACCTCCACGGATGAATTGGCTCAATTGTACCGTGGAAATTGACGAGACATTATCTTTAAAGGGAAGTTCTCTCCCGGCGGCTGGTGAAGCGAATAGAGGCCACCGGGGGGTTATAGATAGGAATGGACCTGGACGATTCGATCTCTGTCCCGGCTCTTCGATTGCACGGATTGTTTCATTGGGTTCCTGCTATCCCAGGTCTGAAATTCCAGACCTGGGGCACCCGCTTTCAAGCTTAGTGGAGGTCCGTGGTACCCAAGCTGAGTACAAATTCACGCGGCAGAAGCCTAGTTACCGGCGTAGCTTGCTAACGCCGAACGGTTGGGGATGGTGAGAGTTGAGCCGTGAAAGCAAACGAGCTGGCGGCTGCGGAAGACGCTGAGCGTGCGGGTGACTGTTTCGCGCGATGCGCCGATGAACTCGCCGATCTCGCCGTGGGTGAGAGAGAAGCGAAAGTGCGTTCCGCTCTCGTTGGTCTTGCCGTTCTCGCTCCATTCCAGCAGGAGGCGGGCGAGTTTTTCAGGCGCGGTGCTCGACAAGCCGACGGTGCGGAGCTGTTCGCAGGCCAGCGTGTAGTCGCGGCTCAGCTCTTCAGTCAAGATTGGGTAGACCTCGGGATGGCTGGCGAGGAAGGCGAGAAAGTCGCGGCGGCTTACGGGCGCAAGCTTTGCGGGATAGAGTGTTTCGGCCGTCATCTCGGAGGGTTTGCCGGAGAGAGCAGAAGCGAGGCCGAGGATCTCGCCAGATTTGGCGATGCGCAGAATCAAGCGGTGGCCGTCGCTGGAGTTCATTGAGAGTTTTACTTCGCCTTCAAGAACGATGTAAATGCCGGAAGCAGATTCCTTCTCAGAGAAGACAACATTGCCGGCTGCGTAACTGCGGCCCAGCGCCATTGCACTTAAATCTTTGAGCGCAGCAGGCCCGAGCTTGTTGAAGAAATCGCCGGAGAGCCCGGCCAGGTTACAGCTATCGCCGATTGCATTGTGCATCATTCCCATATCAACGCTCCTGATGAAGTGATTGCGCGTGGCCGCGCATGATCTGTTCCGCGAGGGATTGAGTCCACACCGATTCAGCGAGCAGGTCGGCGTTTGTCCGAAGATAGATTTCACAGAGCAATTGCGTGGCGACGGCGTCTGCATAAGTTACGCTGCGCAGATCGAGAACGAGCTTGCGATTGGCCAGGCGCGGAGCCGTTTCCACCCAGACCCGGCTTAGTTCTGCCGTCCACGGCCCCGCAATGCGCCCTTCGAGCTTCATCTGCGTTTCTTCTACCGACTCTTGAATTGTGATCTTCAGCGTATGCCGGCTCTTCCTGCGCCACGCCCTATACCTATGCACGGTGCGTGCCAAACGTGAAGGCGCGAAAGGCCGACGGCGTACTTCCCTGAGAGGAAAGGAGTTTTGGGAGTGCTGATGAGATGATGCGGGTTGAGGCGACGCAGGCAGTGACGACGTGACGATGACGAAATGCCGTCACGATGACTGCATATAGTCGCTTCGCTCGATGCCGAGCTTCTTTAACTTGGAGTTGAGCGTGGTGCGCTTGAGGCCCAGACGCGCGGCCGCGCCATCGTCGCCGCCGATCTGGCCTTTGGTTTCGCGCAGCACGCGCAGGATGTGATCGCGCTCCGCGGCGTGGAGGGTGGGATTTTCTATTTCAGGGCCGCGAGCGGCTTCGGCAATTTGCAGCTCGGCAAGCGGAGCATAGAGCACCGGGCCGCGGGTAAGGATGACGGCGCGCTCAAGAAAATTCTCAAGCTCGCGGATGTTGCCGGGCCAGTTCCAGCGCACCAGCGCGTCCATTACGTCGCTGGGAATGGACTCGATGGTTTTGCCCATGCGGCGGCTATGCGAAGCAACGAAATGGCGGACGAGGATGGGTATGTCCGCAGTGCGCTCGCGCAAGGGCGGTGCAAAGATGGGAAAGACCTTGAGGCGGTAGTAGAGGTCGGCGCGGAATTGCTTTTCCGCGACCATGGCGGATAAATCGCGGTTAGTGGCGGCGATGAGGCGCATGTTGACGGGGATGGGCCGGATGCCGCCGAGCCGCTCAATCTCACGCTCCTGCAAGGCGCGCAATAGCTTGGGCTGCAGGTCGAGCGGGAGCTCGCCCACTTCATCGAGAAAGAGCGTACCCTCGTGCGCCAGCTCAACACGGCCGATTTTGCGCGCGATTGCGCCGGTGAATGCGCCTTTCTCGTGCCCGAACAGTTCGCTCTCAAGCAGGCCGGCGGGGATGGCCGCGCAGTTGAGCTTGATGAAGGTCCGCTCGCTGCGCATGCTGAGGCGATGAATGGCGCGCGCCAGCAATTCCTTGCCGGTTCCCGATTCACCTTGAATAAGGACGGTGGCGTCAGTGGGCGCGACGGTCTCAATCTCCATGAGCACCTGGCGCAGGCCCTTGCTGTCGCCCACGATGTCCTCATATTGATTGGCTAGATTGATTTCGTCTTCGAGGTATTTCTTCTCCTGAGTAAGCTTGTCGCGCAGCTCGGCAATTTGCTTGTAGGCGAGCGCGTTGTTGACGGCCATGGCCACCTGGCCGGCCATCTGGCCAAGGATCTCGGCGTCGTGCTGCACGAAGGAGTTCTCTCTGCGGCTGGCGACCATGAGCGTGCCCAGAGTTCGCTCGCGATGAATGAGAGGAACCCAGAGGCCGGACTGCATACCCGCACCAGTGAGGTGCTGGATGGATTCCTGCGCAAAGGGCCAGCGGTCAATTTTGTTGATGATGAGCGGCTGGCGGGTGCGGAAGGCGCGGCCGGCCGGCGAAGCGTCAGGATCGAGCAACACATCGCGGGGAGCGGCGTCGTTGCCGGCGGCGGAAAGAAGCTGCACGCGCAGCTTGCCGGTAGCCTCGTCAAAGAGCGCCAGCGTAGCCAGGTCATGCGGAACCATCTGGCGAATGCTGGCGGAAAACGCACCAAGCAGCTTGCTGATGTCGACACTGGAAAGCAGCAGGCTGCTCAGCTCGGCAATGACTGACTCCTGCGCCTGCTTGCTTTCGGTCATGTCGCGCGTGATTTTGGCATAGCCGGTTACGGCTCCGGTGGCGTCGCGCACAGCGGAGATGGTGGCATCGGCCCAGAAACGCGAGCCGTCCTTGCGCACGCGCCATCCCTCGTCTTCAACGCGGTCGCGCTGCGCGGCCAGGCGAAGCAGCTCCGCGGGACGGCCGCGGTCGATATCCTCCTGGGTAAAGAAGCGCGCGAAGTTCAAGCCGACTATTTCATCGGCGGTGTATTGCTTGATGCGCTCCGCGCCGGGGTTCCAGGTCTTGACCGTGCCCTGCAGGTCGAGCAGGTAGATGGCGTAATCGCGCACGCCTTCCACAATGGAACGGAGTTGCTGGTCGTTGCGCCGCAGAGCCTCTTGCGCGGCGCGCTGCTCAGAGACATCGCGGACAAAGCTGAGCACCACTGTGCCGGATTCAGTCTCAATCGGCTTGAGCATGATGTCGACCGGGAACTCGAGGCCGTCTTTGCGCAGGCCGAAGAGATTGAGAGCCGCGCCCATTTGGCGGGCCCTGGGATGAGCCGAGTAATTCTCGCGGTGGGCTGGGTGGCGGGCGCGAAAGCGTGCCGGAATCAGGTTCTCAATGGGCTGACCGAAGAGCTCGGCTTGAGTGTGACCAAAAAGCTCGGCGGCGCGCGGGTTAGCGCCACGGATAATGCCCTGGGCATCCGTGACAAAGATGGCGTCGGGAGAAACATCGAACAGGTTCTCCAGCGCGGATCGAGCGAGCTTGGCCCTATCTTGCTGCGGGACTTCCGCTGCGGCCTGATCCGGGGAATCAGATGGCTGCATTACGGTTACGACCTGAATGGAAAGTACCCCTTTTGCCCTGAGTTATGCAACCAGAATTCCGGCAGTGGGCGCATCAGGGGCTAACGTTCGGGTGGTATAGTTCTGCGTATCTTAAAAAACAGCGGCTGCGAAGGCCAATATCAATGGCGGGGATGCCAAAAACTTCGCCGCGCGCTGCCGCGAAGGGGAAGCCATGAAGCGTTTACCCGGAATTGTGATTTCCGCAGTCGTACTTGTGCTTGGGTCGCTGTTTCAACTGCTGATGGCCGGCTTGATGGCGATGAGCGGCTTAGTCACAAGAAGCCATCTCAACTCCGGCGGGAGCGCAGCCGCGAGCCCTGCAAGCACATTTCCCGAGTGGATGGCGATTTTTACCTTCGTGCTGAGCGGGGTTTTCGTTTTGCTGGCGGTGTGGGGAATTACGACTGCGGTGGGACTCTTCAAGCTGTGGCGCTGGTCACGCTATTCAGTGCTGGTGATTGGCGGCTTGCTCGCGGTGATTTGCCTGCCAGCCGCGCTGATGAGTCTGGCTTTCATGTTTGTTCCAATGCCGGGGCTGCCCACCGTGGATGCGTCGCAGGCCGCAACGGTGCACACGCTCACTAAGATGATCTTCGGCGGCGTCGCCTTTGGCTACGGGCTCACCGGCGGCATTGGCGTCTGGTGGATGGTTTACTTCAGCCGCAAGAAGGTGCGCGAGAGCTTTGTGAGCGGAGCAAATCTCGCGCCGGAAGGGCCACGTCCGCTTTTGATTTCGATCATCGCGGTGCTCTTGCTCTTCGGCGCGGCAACCTGCGTTGTGCTGGCGTTTTTGCCCCTGCCCGCCGTCTTTTTCGGGTTCCTGGTGAATGGCTGGGGGAAGGCCGCGGCGTGTTTCACCTACGCCATCTTAACCGCGATTGCGGGAACGGGCCTGTGGCGGCTGCAGGAGTGGGGACGGCGGCTGGCATTGGCCTTGCAGGCGCTCGGAGTGGTTCAAGAGATCGTCTGCTTAGCGCGGCCCGCGCAGTTGATGCAGTACATGCAGGAGATCAACCGTACGCTTCTTGCCGGGATGCCTCAACAGCAACTGCAAGCCCAGAGTGCGCCGTATAATCAATTCGCTTTTTACGGCGCGACCTTCGGCAGCGGGATACTGATGCTTCTGATCGTTGCCGGCATTCTGCACTATTACCGCGGAGCATTTCGCCCGCCGGCAACACCTCCGGAGTTGACGCACGCGCCGCTGGCGTAGAGCCCAGACAAAAAACGGCCCCCGCTTTCGACGGGGGCCAAGTTGCCTTGGTTCTCTCGCTTTGCGAGAGCTTGGTTGGCGGCCTACGGCTGGGTAGCCGTTGGCGCGTGGATGCCTCGGAGGAAGGACTTAGGCTTTTTTACGGCCTATCCGCGCCGGTCGGAGCTGCAGCACCCTGGGGTGATGCTGAAGCCTGGGCCGCCAAACTGTTTTCCATCAGCCGGATGTGCACGTTGCTTACGTGGTTTGGCTTGCCGCTGTCTGGTGCGTCGGCTGAAGCCACCTCGGCGTTGCCGAGGGCCACAAAGTGCATCCGGTAGACGGGAATCTGGTGTTCGGTTACAAGGTAGCGCTCGACTGCTGCAGCCAAACGCTGTGAACTCTGGATGCCTACACCGCCAGCGTGCGGCGAGTGCGCGTCCATCTCGAGAATGTATCCATCCTGGCCGGCTACTCCGGCGGCCAGATCGTCGAGCTGCTTCTTTGCATCGGCGGAGAGAACCACGCTGGCTCCGCGGAAGGTGACATTCACGTCGCTGACCTGCTTGTACTGGTCAAGTCCGCTGACGGTCGTGTTGAGGCGATCGACATGGCCAGCCGCAGTCTGCGCAAGGCCGTTGGCCTGCTGGGCCTGCGATCCGGCTGCGGTCGCGGTCTGGTTGGCTGCATCGGCGGTGGACTGCGCCTTGCTGATACCGGCTTGGGCGCGCTGATCAACATCCTGAATGTCGCGAGCGTTCTTGGCATTCACTTCATCCAGCTCGCTGAGGCGGTTGTTGATGGGATCAGTCTGCTTCTTGACCCAGGTCTTGCGGGCCATCGGATTGACGCGGCCCCAGAATCCCTCTCTCGCGGGGGGAACATAGGGGGCGGCGGGTGTATAGGCTGGGGGAGGGGTATTGGATGGCTGCGCGCTCTGCGACGAATCTGTTGCGGGCTGGGATTGCTGAGCCCATGCGGGTACTCCAACAGCAGACGCCAAGACGATTACCGCGATCTGGCCAGGGAACATTTTCCGAATGACATTCATTTTCATGGGTCTAAATCCCTCTTTGTTTGCACCGCGCTTTCGCGTGCGGGCTGAGCTCTGTTGCTCTCGCCGTTCTATAAAGCAAGGACAGTGCCAAACTGCGGCAGGCTGAAGCGATTCTTTATCTCACTTAGAATGAGCCATTTGCAGTTTAGGGTTTGTGGCGGAAAATGAGGCTGGGCGTGGGCGTGTAAAGAAGGGCTATGTAATTTTTGCTGCGGAGGGTATTTTCTACTAGGTTACTGGGGCTGAGAGGCGGGAATCACCGAGCTCGTCTGGCAAAAGCGCCGACTGATAATCCAAAGCCAATCAGCAGGAGTATCCAGAAAAGAACAATATTGATGTCATAGCCTCTATGCGTGGTTGCGTTGAGGCGAATTGCCAGGCCAAAAGAGCTGTGCCAAGCGAATCGGGCAAGTGAGGCCAGGACGAATGCGATGACCGCCAGCCATTTCATCTTTGAGCCCTCCTCCCATACAAGGATGCGGCGATAGAAATATGCGGTAATCTGGCAGCTAATCTATTTTGTGGTTACGTGGAGGATGCGGATCTCAGGGTAAGCGCCGTCCCAGTCGGGGGATACGGAATCGAAGATGAGCCTGAAGTCGCGCTCGTCGCCGGGCTTGAGCGGGGCCGCTGATACCGGCTCTACGTCAATATAGGGCTCTCTCATGCGAATGAGGTTGAGCGGCTGCGATTCGTTTTGAGCAACCTCATGGGCGGGGTTGCGGAAAAGAACCTGTACGGTGATGCCGGTAACGGTGCTGCCGCCCTTGTTGGCGATGTGCCCGTCAACGTAAGTGACTTTGCCGCCGGCCAGATTGGACGACTCGCTCATGGCGAGATTGCCGATGGGAAGGCTGGCGGCGTAGGGATCGGCGGCAGTGGAGGCGGGCACCACCGCGGGGCCGGTTTTTCCGCGGCCGGCAAAGACCACCAGGACAACCAGCACCACCAGAACCACGCCGGCCGCGATGGCGATCGGCAGCCAGTTCCGTTCGCGGGCTTCAACGGGAGGAAGCAGTTGTGGACCGGTGCTCACGAGCGCAATTCTACACCCGTTCGTCGAGTGCGGTTCAAGGGTTGTGATTGCAGCGCAACGCGGCTGACCGATGCGTGGTGGGAGTACCGTGACCTTCGTGCGCGAGGTAACACGAAATGTGGATATCTTTGGGCATCTTTGGATAGTAAAGTGCGTCTAAATGGAGAAGGGTGCGGGAAGTCCGCACCTCAAAAACCATCGTAAAAAACTGCAGAAAGGCGTGGAAAGGCGGCCAGCCATGCAGGACTCCCCCGAGTTGACTTACACGACTTTGCCTTCGTCCGCAAACGAGACCCACAACGCGGAGAGGACGTCAGCCATTGTGTACCAATGCTTAACGATTGCCGCGATGCTTCTGCTTCTTGGCAGCCTTTGGGTTTTCTGAGCTAACTTACGTGGCGGAATGCCGGCGAGGAAAAGCGCCGGGCAATCGCCAGAGGAAGCCGCGGCCTGATTCAGCCTCCCCCAGTGCCGTGACCGCGTAGATTCGTGCTTTCCCAGGTCTCAAAATCGAGACCAGGGGCACCCAGATTCTTAGGTATAACTAGAAAATTATGCGGTCATGGAACTAGTCCAGCCCTTTGCCTTGCCGCTCCAACCTGAACATGATGGCCGCGTAGCAGGCGATGGTGCCGAAGACGGCTACAAGGATGAACGGCGAGATTTGAGGGGGCAAGCCCAGCTCAGGGTGCCGCACCACGCGGACAGTCGCCCACTGCACCCAGGTAAACAAACACACAAACTCCAGCTTGAGCCAGGCGATCATGTCAAAGGCTGCCGCCTGCAGGCGCAGCCGGTTCCGCATGGTTACCTGAACGGGGTAGTGAAAGATGGACGGAACCTTGGTGACCACGGTGAAGAGCAGATAAATGACTACTGCCACCGAGGGCAACGTGAGCAGCATGATCGGGGAGCCCCACTCGCTTGGATTTCCGGCCGAATCGACGCGGACGGGGATGCGCAGAGGAAGACTATCGTCGCCGAACAGCGCGCGGATGGTAATGGAAACGAGAATGCCCAGCGCCAGCAGTGTAAACGGTTCCAAAACCTTGCGCATGAGTTCCCTTCCGATAGATTCGCCGCTGGCCTGGTGGGAGTGGAACCACGCAAGCCATTTTCCTGAAGTCTAGCTTAGACAAGACAGCGGAATGCGCTCAAACGAAAAGGATAACCACAGGACACGGACCTGGGTAGATACCTAAGGTGTAGTGGCATATACCGGCCGGCCGCGGCGTTATATTCCGATATACACCCTAGCCGAAGCGGGCGCGTTTGACGGTCTGGCGGAAGTCTTCGCCGGTCATCTCGATGCGGACGCACATCTCAGCCAGCCGCGAGCGCATGCGGTCGCCGATGCGGTCACCGAGGGTTGGCTCGCGGGCGGCGCGCTCGGCTTCGGTGCGGCTGCCGCCGCCGGCGGGCAGATCGGGATAGTTGGTGGTGATGATGGTGGTGAGCTTGTCGTTATAGCGGGAGTTGAGGATGAGGGCCACCGTATCCCACACCCACTCGTTGGGCTTTTGCGCGCCCAGGTCGTCGAGCACCAGCACCTCGGCGTTAAAGACGGGCTTGAGCAGATCCAACTCGGTGGTCTGCACCTGGGGGTTGTAGCTGTTCTGGATGCTTTTGAGCAGCTCGCGGTAGTCGCAGAACAGGCCGCGGACGCCGCGCTCCTGCACCAGGCGGCGCAGAACACCGACGGCAAGATGCGTTTTGCCAACGCCGATGGAACCGGCAAACAGCAGGCCCTTGCCCGCGGTATCCACGGGATAGGCCTCGACAAAGCGGCGGGCGGTCAGGTGTGCCTGGCCAAGCGAGGGATGTGCTCCGCGAAAGGCGGTCTCGTAGCCGTCGAGAGTGTATTGGCGATAGCGCTCCGGAATGTGCGCGGCGGCAATGCGGCGCTGCTCGCGCTCAACGTCCTGGCACTCGCAGGCGCGGGAGACCCAGCCACCGGCCTCCGACATTACGCGGACCAGCCCCAGTCCTCCGCAGATTGCGCATTCAGTCATGGCTCTCTAAGCCTAGCGCACGCGGCGGGAACAGACCCCGGTGGAGCGCAGGGGCCCAATTGTGGAAAAGAGCGGAGCCAGAGCGGCGTGCGATTGCCTACAATCGGATGCGCGGGATGGGGGGAACAGAAAAGCGATGCGAAACGTATGGTTGGCAGTGATTTTTGCGGGATTGATGGCTCCGGCAGCGATGGTTGCACAGAATGCGGGAAGCGGGGCGGCGAACGGGCAGGCAGCGACGCCTGCGCCGGAAAAACTCACGCCCTCGGGGCATCCAGACAACGACTACTGGCGCAAGCACGACCAGCTTATGCTGAGCGATTTCGCCTATCTGGCCAGGTTCAAGGAGGACGACGTGAAGCTTGGGCTACCGGCCAGGGGCGAGGACCGCGTGGTGTTTATGGGCGATTCCATCACGGAGGGCTGGCATCTTGACCAGTCGTTTGCGGGCAAGCCGTACATCAATCGCGGCATCAGCGGGCAGACCACGCCGCAGATGGTTTTGCGCTTCCACCAGGATGTGGTCGGGCTGAAGCCGAAGACGGTGGTGATTCTGGCCGGCATCAACGACATTGCGGGAAACACCGGGCCGGAGACGCTCGAAGACATTGAGAACAATCTGGCGGCGATGGCCGAGATGGCCGCGGCCAACCACATCAGGGTGGTGCTGTGCTCGGTGCTGCCGGCGTACGATTTTCCGTGGGCTCCGGGACAGTATCCCGCACACAAGGTTGTGGAGCTGAACGAGTGGATCAAGAGTTATGCGGCGGCTAAAGGCCACACGTATGTTGACTTCCACACGGCGATGAAGGACGAGCGGGGCGGATTGCCATCGACGCTGAGCCGGGATGGGGTTCATCCGCTGCCGGCGGGGTACGCGATTATGGCTCCGCTGGTGGAAGCGGCGCTGGAGGGTGGCAGGTAGCTGCAGAATCAGGGCAATTGCATTTGGATTTCTATTTGCCTGCAGGAATAGTTTTGAAAGATTCTCTGTTCAAGATCAAGCCGATTTTCCGTATGTGCATTGGATTTTCCGAGGCATGGGGGTCTTTCCCTCTGATGAGTTAGCCGACGGGCGGGCGTTTAGCGCCTGCCCGTCGCCT
>Ga0302319_10008968_pt1 | contig 19350 bp, 15 predicted proteins | sample Bog_T0_2_FD_203319 | JGI IMG/M metagenome (GOLD analysis project Ga0302319, IMG submission 203319) | Peat permafrost microbial communities from Stordalen Mire near Abisko, Sweden - Bog_T0_2 | ecosystem: Environmental > Terrestrial > Soil > Wetlands > Peat | place: Sweden: Abisko, Stordalen Mire... | reverse complement strand
CACTTTTAGGGCGCATTATTTTCCCGGAAATCGCTATGTTTTGAACAACTTCTGAGAGTATTCTACCACGAAGAATGACCCTATGTAGTTGAGTCTTTAATGCGTTATGCGTTTTTCAGGATCGACTTGTTAGAATGCAGCAGGAAGCCTGATCGGAGAGATCCGGGATGAAGCGCAGCTTGCTCGCATTGTTGATCGCATTTGGTATCGGTCCTCTGGCGCCTCTCACAGCCGCGGCCTTCCAATCCTCCTATCAGCCGGCAACGCCTCCAGCCGTTCAAACCTTCAAGGACACTCTCGACCCGCATCCCGTTGTGGCGCTCACCTTTGACGATCTGCCCGCCGCCGGCAGCCTGCCGCCGGGTGAAAACCGCACCAAAATCGCCACCGCCCTCGCTGCCGAACTCAAGGCAATCCACCTTGAGGGCACATACGGCTTTGTGAATGCGGTCAAGCTGGAAAACGATCCAGACGCGCAGCAGGCTCTGCGCATCTGGGTGGACGCTGGCATGAACATCGGCAATCACACCTGGTCGCATGTCTCGCTCACCGCCAACACCGCCGAGGCCTTCGAGCGCGAGATCGCTCTCGACGAGCCGGCGCTGACCCAGTATGGCGGAACGCGCGACTGGCATTGGTTCCGCTATCCCTTTCTTTGGGAAGGCGACACGCTTGAGAAGCGCCATGCTGTGCGCGCCTATCTCAAAGACAAGGGCTACCGCGTCGCCCAGGTCACGCTCGACTTTGAGGATTACGCATGGAACGACGCCTATGCCCGCTGCTCGGCTAAACCGGACGCCACGGCCATCGCATGGCTCAAGCAGAGTTACCTTGAAAACGCGGCGGAATATATTCGCCTGGGCCGTGAAGAGGAGCACATCGCGTTTGGCCATGAGATTCCCAACGTGATGCTACTGCACGCCACGGCCTTTACCACGCTCATGCTGCCCGATCTCGCCGATCTGATGCGCAAGCAGGGCTTCCGCTTTGCCCCACTACCTGAGGTGGAGCAGGACCCCGTTTACGCCCTGGACCCCGACGCCGCGCTGCAATACGGCGGCACCCTCCCCGACCAGCTCATGGATTCGCGCCATCTGCCCTATCCGGCGTTCAAGGCCAAGCCCATGGATAAGCTGAAGAGCTTGTGCCAGTGAGTGGCCGCTGGTAGCCCGCTCTATCTTTCACTCGACAAATTGAGACGGGATCAATGCTCTACCATAGGGTGAACCATCACCGAGGTTTTCACTTCTTTGGCCCAACCCTCCCCGCGATTGAACGGTCTGGACACGCTGCGCAGTCTGGCCATCCTCTCCGTCATCACCTACCACATTTACGCGTATCACGGGTCCGCATTCGACGGGAGCGGAGGCCTGCCCGATGCTCTGCTTCCCGCCGCGCGCATGGGATGGGCGGGCGTCGATCTCTTTTTCGTACTCAGTGGCTATCTGATCGGCGCGCAGCTTCTGCGGCCCTATCTCGCCGGCCAGCGCCTCGGCTTGTGGAGCTTCTATCGCAGCCGGTTCTATCGCGTGCTGCCGGCCTACGCGGTGGTGCTTGCGCTTTACTATTTTCTTCCTGTTTGGAGCGAGTACTACCCAGGGCATCTGTCGCCGCTGTGGGAGTTCCTCACCTTTACTTGGAACCTGATCGTCGATTATCGCGCGTTCTCCCACGTCTGGTCGCTGTGCATCGAAGAACATTTCTATCTGCTGCTGCCGCTGATTGTGCTGGCGACGATGCGCAAACCGTCGTTGCGCAAGACCGCGATGGTGTTGGGCGGTCTGGTGTTATTCGGCATCTGCATCCGGGCCTATTTCCTCTTCCACCTTCTGCGCCCGCTAGAACGGGCGGGGGAATCGTTTGGCGCGGAATACATGAAGTTCATCTACTACCCCACCTATAGCCGCCTGGATGGCCTGCTGGCGGGCGTGACGCTGGCGCTTGTCAAGACGTTTCGTCCCTTCTGGTGGAGCGCCCTTGCGCGGCGGGGCCACATGCTGACTGGCCTCGGCCTGGCACTGGCGGGTGTTGCTCTCTATCTCTTGAAAGACCGCACTCAATTTGCCTCCGGCGCGGCTGCCGTGGGAACGGTGATCGGCTTCCCCGTGCTCTCCGCCGGCCTGGCGCTGCTCGTGGCATCTGCTCTGAGCACCAATGGCCTTTTGCGCATCAAAGTCCCTGGAGCCAAGTTGATTGCCACGCTGGCCTACAGTCTCTATCTCACCCACAAGGAACTGATCCACCTGGTGGATTTGAGTTTCCCGGTAATCGCGCAGGCGGGGAGGTGGCAGTGGCTGGGGCTGTATGCGGTCTCTTGCCTGGCGATTGCGGGGTTGCTCTATCTCTGCGTGGAACGGCCGTTTCTGATGCTGCGGGACAGGCGCTCGTGAAGTGAGGCCGATTTTCTTACCGCAGTTTTTCCCGTACTTCGGGCCGCACCAGGTAGAGAAAGAAGACCAGATTCAGCAGCCCCTGCACCAAAGCGGCCCCCTGATGCAGGCTTGCGAAGATCCACAGGTTGTAGACCACCAGCAGAAAGACCGCGCCCAGCGCCAGCGCCCAAGCCCAGCGCCGCAGCAACAGCAGCCCCGCGCTGGCGGCTGTAAAGCCCGCCGCAAATAATAGAAACAGCGGAGGATAGTGCCGCCCGTCCACGACTCCAAGAACGATGACCCCGGCCAGCACCAGCAGGTAAAGGCTGATGGCAGCCAGGCCCGGCAGTGGCAGCAGATCCCGCCCTGGCGGCTGTGCCTGCCCGTTGTTTGCTTCGCTGGTCTCGGGATCGGTCATAGCGTGCGCAGATAGGCCAGCAGATCGCTGAGCTGGTCGTCGGTGAGTGGCGTGGCGGGCATGTTGTTCCGCCCGTGCAAAATTACAGCAGTCAACCGTTCGTCGGTGGGCGGCGCGCCCGAGGGCATGGCCTTGATCTTGGTAATCGCCTGCAACCCCGGCCCGTTGAGCGGATGCGTTGTGGTGGGGTTGTGGCACCTGGCGCACTTCAGATGAAAAACCTGCGCCCCGCGCGCCTCTTCCATCGTCCACAACGCCTCAGGCTTTGAGGCGGGCAGCGAACGGCAGCCGGCTACAGCCATGGCAGCCAAAAATAGGGGAGTGACAACAGGTAGGGAGCGCAACAGCATTTGCGTTCCATCATACAAGAGTCAGGCGTTATGGCATTTTCAATGTTCCGGTAAGGCAGGGGCTGTGCTAACCCACCCTAGCAGCAAAAACAAAGATGCGGCGAGGGTGGCGGCTGACGGAAATCCGGGGTGCAGAATCGGGACTTGGGCATCCAGTTTCCTAGCTGAGACATGGACCCCGCCGTGTGATGAGAATCAGCGCAGCTTCACTCGATAGAATCCACCTTCTTTGAAGCGGAAGTACTCGCGGCGGATATCATCAAGCGTGATCTCTTCGAGGATCAGAGGCTCTTTGTCTTGATTCACTTCCCAGACACCGTAGAGTTCGATCTCGTCCTCATCGAGCTGGGACAATAGCTGGCAGATCTCCTCGTTTTCCTGCTTGTCGCTAGCGATCACCTCAGCATCGCTTACGGGATCCAACCAGTAGGGCCAGTCTCCTGCTCGATCCTGCATCACCGACGGGAAGCCGCAACCACAATTTGTTGTCGACCCAATGTATTGAATCTCGGGTTTCCCGAAGATGGACCGTGCCCACGAATCTGATTCTGTCAGGTCGCGCACATATACATGCGGATCATCCATGCTCCACTCTCTTCTTGGAAGCGGTTTGCCCGTTCCGGCATAGAGATGAAAGCACATGTCAGACATCCTCACAAAGCTGCTGCTTATCTTACGTTCCCGACTTCTTCTCGATCTTAGCCCAGGAGTCTTTGAGAGGGAGGGTCCGGTTGAATACCAGATTGCCGGGGGTCGAGTCAGGGTCGAGGCAGAAGTAGCCGACGCGCTCGAACTGAAAGCGGTCGCCCACCTTTGCGCTGGCCAGCGATGGCTCGAGCTTGGCGCCGGTGACGATCTCGACGGAGTTGGGGTTGAGATTGTCGAGAACGTCCTGGCCTTCCGCGAGGTCGTAGGGATCGGCTTTGGCGAAGAGCTTGTCGTAGAGGCGGATTTCTGCCGTCAGGGCATGAGCCTTCGACACCCAGTGCATGGTGGACTTGACCTTGCGGCCGTCGGGCGAGTTGCCGCCGCGGCTGGCCGGATCGTAGGTGCAATGCACCTCGACGAGAGCGCCGGCCCCATCTTTCACCACGCTGTGCGCGGTGACGAAATAGGCGTTGCGCAGGCGGACTTCTTTGCCCGGAGACAGGCGGTAGTACTTGGGCGGAGGAACCTCGCGGAAGTCGTCCTGCTCGATAAAAAGCTCGCGGCTGAAGGGCACCTGGCGGGTCCCGGCGGAGGGATCTTCGGGGTTGTTGGCGACCTCGACAAACTCTTCTTTTCCCTCATGGTAGTTGTCGATGACCAGCTTGAGCGGGCGCAAGACGGCCATGGCGCGGCTGGCGCGACGGTTGAGGTCGTCGCGCTGGAAGTGCTCCAGCATTTCAATGTCTGTGGTCCCGTTGGTGCGCGAAGCGCCGATGGAGGCGCAGAAGGCGCGCAGGGCTTCGGGGGTGAAGCCGCGGCGGCGGATGCCGCGGAGAGTGGGCATGCGGGGATCGTCCCACCCGCCGATGCGTTTTTCCTGCACGAGTTGGAGGAGCTTGCGCTTGCTGAGCAGAGTGTAGGTGAGGTTGAGGCGGTCAAACTCAATTTGCTGCGAAGGGAAGATGCCGAGCTGGTCCATATACCAGCGGTAGAGGGGCTGGTGGTCGGCAAACTCCAGGGTACACATGGAGTGGGTGACGCGCTCGATGGAATCCGACTGGCCGTGCGCGTAGTCGTACATGGGGTAGATGCACCACTCATCGCCAGTGCGGTGGTGCCGCGCGTGCAGGATGCGGTACATGACCGGATCGCGCATGTTCAGGTTGGGCGAGGCCATGTCGATTTTGGCGCGGAGCACGCGGCTGCCGTCGGGGAACTCGCCCTGCTTCATGCGGGTGAAGAGATCGAGATTTTCTTCGACAGACCTATTTCGAAAGGGACTGTCTTTGCCGGGCTCGGTCAAGGTGCCGCGGAACTGGCGGACCTCTTCGGCGGAGTGGTCATCGACGTATGCTTTGCCGGCCTTGATAAGTTGCAAAGCCCACTCGTAGAGCTGGCCGAAGTAGTCTGAGGCGTAGCAGAGGCGGTCCCACTCGAAGCCGAGCCAGCGCACATCCTGCATGATGGAGTCGACATACTCCTGCTCTTCGGCTTCGGGGTTGGTGTCGTCGAAGCGCAGGTTGGTCTTGCCGCCGAATTCGTCGGCGAGGCCGAAGTCGATGCAGATGGCCTTGGCGTGGCCGATGTGGAGGTAGCCGTTGGGCTCGGGGGGAAAGCGGGTCTGGATAACGGCGTCGCCGTACTTTTTGGTGCGCACATCTTCTTCGATCAGATCGCGGAGGAAGGTGTTGGCAGTGCGAGCATCGTGGCTTGAAACGTCTGGGCTTTCCGGATTCGAGTTGGTCATAGCTGCCCTTGATTATTTCACGCGAGGGCTGCGCTCAATCAGCGGCAGGTGGCCCGCCAGCAGTTCCAAATGGCATTCACAATGGGCGATTTCCTCGCACTGCGCCAGCCAAAAAAAGTCTAGCCGCAGAAATTTTCGTGAGGTTTTGGTTGAGTTTCCAGTGCGACAGGGCAGTTTCTTGGGAACAATGAGGGGTGGCTTTTCGTTCTCCTGGCCTCAAAAGTCACCGAATCCCCAACCAGAACGGCTTATCTGGAATTGCTGGTGGCCCGCATCTTTGTTAGCCTCCACTTGCCGTAACATCGGTATAAGTTGCTGACGATCATTGGCCTGCTGCGTCAGATCGGCGGCCACTACGATCGGCGTTTGGGCTCCACCTCGATCTGCGCGTTGGAACCCAGAACAAAGCTGCCCTTGCTGACGCCGCTGGGCATGATCCGGCTCTCCAGGATCGGTGAAGTTGCGCTCCACTCCAGCGACGAAGACCTGTCAGTGGGGACCCCGGCGCTCGGACTTGGCTTCGGGTTGAGCCTGTTCGGCTCTGGCTTCGCCGGTTCCGCATCTTGGTCGGGCAACGTGCCGCTGCTTGACCAGGCCCGCCTTCTCGCACAACAAGGCCTGCGCGAACAACCCGCCAGCGCATCCAGAGGCCGCTTGTGAAACTCCGCGATGGCGCCTTGATCGGGATGCTCGTCGGCCGGCAGGTAGCGAAACGCCACATCTTCATAGGTTCTGGCTTCGATCTTGCTCGAACTACAGGTCTCCGTCGAGTAGCTCCGCAGTCTTTGCCGCCTGGGCCGCCGGCCGTAAATGCAGGGTTGATGTTGCAATATCCCTCACGAGACGTACAATTTAAGGGGAATCAGTGTAGGAGAAGGAAGTTCCTGTTTGTACTGTGTTCATGGAGGCCGGCGGGGGCAATCCGAGATCTGAGCGGATGCCTATCGACAGAGGCGGGAATGCAGATGCAAGATGATAGGGATGGTCAAATTGTCTTGGTGCAGGGGTAAGACAGAGGATGCCGGAGACTGGAATTAGCGCCGATGATTCGGAATGCCGACGCAAGGTGAGGGTCCAGCTCACGTCAAATCTGAGAGATGCAGTACCACGGAGAGTGAGAAACCATGAAGACGCGATCGGTTCTTTTGCTTTTTCCCCTGTTCTGCGCCATCGCAGTTGCGGCGCAGACGGCGCAACCCGCCGCTCAGGGGCAACCTGCTAAACCCGCCGCCAAGGGGGCAACGGCCAAACCCTCGGCTCAGGGGCGGCCGGGCGCCGACTTGGCTGCCCGCAAGCAGCTTACGGCCAAACTGGCGGATTTCCAAAGCAAGCCTGACGACGCCACCCTGCGTAGCGAGATTGTTGCGCTGGCCAAGAGCATGAGTGCCGCACCGCCGATTCCTCAAGCTGCGCGGGACAATTTTGCGGCCGCAACGGTGCAACTGCAGGCAGCGATGACCCCGGAAGCGAACAAAGCCGCGGCGAAACTGTTTGAGCAGGTTGCGGTGGAGGCTCCCTGGTATGCGGATGCCTACTCGAGCGCCGCCACGGCGTATGGCCAGGCCAACGACTTCGACGCCGCGCAGCGCAACTTGGCGCTCTATTTTGCGGCTGTACGCACAGGCGTAAGCACGCAAAGCGCAGAGGCCCTGCGAAGCGATCTGAACCGCCGGCAAACGGACCAGCAGATTCAGCAGGCGCTCAAGCAGTTCCAGGCTAACCCGAACGACGCTGCGCGGCGGCAGATCATCAAGCTGGCTCTGGGCCTGAAGACGCCGCCGGAGATTCCCGAAGAGGCGCGCAGTCATTTCGTGATGGCTGCGGTTCTGGTGAGCGGAGCGGAGGACAAGCCCGACGATGCGAAGCGCGCCATTGAAGAGTACAAGGCAGCGTTGATGGCGGCTCCATGGTGGGGCGATGGGTATAAAAAGCTGGCCGCCGCCCAGAAAATCGCCGGCCGGTACAGCGACGCGATCGCTAGCCTGAACTTTTACCAGCTGACCCAACCCTTGGAGAACCGCGACACCCAAGACGAGATCTACAGGCTTACCGCCCAACAGCGGATGGCGGCGGACGAAGAGGCGAAAGCGAAAGCGGAAGAAAAGCGGCAGAAAGTCCTGGAGGAGCAGCAAGAACAAGATCGTGCTTCCGCTGAAGCCAAGCATTACACAGTGGCGGGACACTGGTATGAAGTTCCGTTGCCGGGGGACTATTTTGTCGGTGGCCAATCCAAACCGGAATGCGACTATATTGTGAGTCAAAATGGCGGACGATGGACCATTGCAAATAGTTGCTCCCGGGGCGCTTGGTCTATCGATACGATCCAAGTCATTGGCAAGCAAATCAGTTTCCATCTGTCTGGACACAATCCCGGATATCCGTTCACGCTTGTGACGGTCCAGTTCACGCTATCCGACGACGGCCAAACATTGGATGGCCAAGATGCCGTATATAACAATGGGACAGAGCATCTTGGCGACCACGCTGTGCAATGGAAACGCAGAGAGTAACCGATTCAAACGGGCGCCGGATGCCGCTTGATCCACTCTTTTGTAAGCTGGGCTTGCAGTGAATTCATGCTTGCAGGCCCAGTAAGTCGAAGGTTCTTCCCGTTGTAGCGGCAACTCGCGGGTCATCTGCCTCTGGCCGCCTTCTCAAGCTCGGCAGGTGCCTTCGACCCTATCGAGGGCCGCGAGTCCGTCGATTCTGTTCGGAATCATGCACTCAATTCTGCCGTTTGCGTCAAATAGATAGACGGTCTTTGACCTCCCGATCATTCACGAATCCAGGTACCGGCACTTGCTATGGGACGGATGTGGAGCTGGGACAACGCCAGAAAGTGGAAATCGCAACTTTTGGGCCAGATTGGGTTTTCTACCAGAAGAGATGTCAGAACGTAGCTAAAGACCTTTCTGCGCGCCGGCAAGTCACGGATTTTCAACGAGCGATTCATGGGGGGCATCTATGCAACGCTTGCGCATTGTCCTGGGATGTTCATTGGGCCTGATGCTGGCTGCTCTGACCTCGCCGAGCCAAACAGCAACTGGCAACGCGCCTCACACTGATTCCAGACAACACCCAATCGCAGCGCAGCAAGCCCTCAAGGACGATGAGCGCACGCTTCATGCTCTGAGCCGATTGACGTTCGGTCCGCGCCCTGGGGATTTGGAGAGAGTGCGTGCGATAGGGCTGGAGCAATGGTTTGAGCTCCAATTGCATCCGGCAACAATGGATTTTACCGACCTGGAGCGGCGGCTGAATGAGTTTCCGGCCATGCGGCTGCCAACGCCGCAACTTTTGCTGGCCTTCCCCAGCGGCGCCATCATTCGGCAGACAGCGGACGGAAAGCTGGCAGTACCGAATTCGCCCATTCTGCGCACTGTCTATGGCGATCAAGTTGCGTTCTACAAGGAGCGGGAAGCAAAAAAAGCCGAGAAGAACGCTGAGGCTGCCACAGCCTTGGCAATGACCAAAGACGCCTCGCCGGTTGGTCTTGAGATAAGAGGCGGGACGATGGATTCGGCGAATGCTCCAATGGCCTCAGTATCTCAGCTTGATGCGCAGGCAGCACCTGGCGGGATGATGGCTATGGGCGATGGCGACAAGGCGAAGAGCACAGAGCTGGCCGGTGCGCGGCCCTCGCTTGCAGACGCAGGGATGCATGCGATTCTGGAGCTGCAACCAAGGCAGCGCTTGATGCGCTTGCTGGCGATGTCTCCACAGCAGCTTGAGAGCTTTCGTGAGAGCCTGAAGGGACCGCAACGCGCGCAGCTCGTGGACAAAATGACGACGGGAGAGCGCGAAATTGTGGCCGACCTTGAGAATCCCGGCAAAGCAGTCGTCGATGAGTTGATGGAGCAGCGGCTGACTCGCGATGTCTACAGCCCCGCGCAGTTACAGGAAGTCATGACAGACTTCTGGCTCAACCATTTCAATGTATATCTGCATAAGAACGAGGAGACGCCGTACTATCTGGTGAGCTTCGAGCGGGATGTCATCCGCCCGCGGGCGCTGGGCAAGTTTGAAGATCTGCTGGTGGCTACGGCAGAGAGTCCCGCGATGATGCTGTATCTTGACAACGCAAGCAGCATGGGACCGGATTCGACGGTTGCCGAAAAAGACAAGGAACGCGCTCAAAAACAAAACAAGCCGCTGCCTCCGTCGGGGTTGAATGAAAACTATGCGCGCGAATTGATGGAACTGCACACGCTGGGCGTGGATGGCGGCTATACCCAGCAGGATGTTACCGAGATGGCGCGCGTGTTTACAGGCTGGACCGTGGATCAGCCGGCGCGCGGCGGCGGGTTTCTATTCGATGCGCGCAAACACGAGCCGGGGACCAAGAAGCTGCTTGGTGTGAAGGTCAAAGACGGCGGGATGCAGGAAGGCCTGGAGACGCTTCATCGCTTGGCGATGCGGCCGGCAACCGCGCAGTTCCTGAGCCGCAAGCTGGCGGTCCGGTTTGTGTCCGACGATCCGCCGCAAAGCCTTGTGAATCGCATGGCGAAGAGTTATCTGGCCAGCGATGGAGATATCGCTGCCGTATTGCGGACGATGTTCCACTCGCCCGAGTTCTGGCAACGCGGTGTGTATCGCGCCAAGGTCAAGACGCCGCTGGAATACGTGGTGTCGGCGGTACGCGCCAGCAACGCGGAGACGGGCAGCCTGATGCAGTTGTCGTATGCGCTCAATACGATGGGAATGCCGTTGTATGGCTGTGTTCCGCCTACCGGCTACACATCGAAGGCGCAGGCATGGGTGAATACGGGCGCGCTGGTGAGCCGCATGAATTTTGCGCTGAATCTGGCCGCGAACAAGCTGGCGGGGATTCAAACTGCATGGCCGGCCGATGCGGTCGCGGGCGACCTGGGACGTGAGGTTGCCGGCGATGCAGCGCCGATGGATGTAACTGCCGATGAGTTGCGGCTGGAAAATCGGATCATTCAGGGAGAAGTGAGCGAGCAAACGCGCAAGACGCTGCTGGAGCAGGTGGAGAGTCAAGCCCAAGCGCGAACGGGGAATGCAGGAAGTCAATCCGCGGCCGTGCAGCCAATCAATACGGCCGCTGAGGTTGCTGTTAAACAGAGATCGAACAACCCTGCAAATCCAGCCGTGACGCGCGAGAAGCAAGATGCGCTGCTGGCAGGGTTGTTGCTGGGCTCTCCGGAGTTTCAACGAAGATAACTGGCTCGGGGAGTGAAGACGAACTGGCGAACGCACAGGAATTGAAGCGAGGACACGATGAGCATCACACGACGGATCTTTTTACGCGACGGCGCGCTCGCGATGGTTGGAAGCTCAGTGATTCCGGCATTTCTGGCGCGGGCAGTCTTTGCCGAAAAGGCAGCCTCGAAGGCCCAGGGCAAACGGTTGGTGGTGATCTTTCAGCGTGGCGCGGCAGATGGGTTGAATATCGTAGTGCCCTACACCGAAAAGAACTACTACGCAATGCGACCGACCATCGCGATTCCTCAGAATCAGGTGCTCGATCTGGACGGCTTCTTCGGGCTGCATCCTTCGCTTGCCAGCTTTGAACCGCTTTACCGCCAAGGGCTGCTGGCGATTGTGCCGGCGGCGGGATCGCCAGATACGACGCGCTCTCACTTTGACGCGCAGGACTACATGGAATCTGGCACGCCGGGCAACAAGGGTACCGTGGATGGATGGCTCAACCGGGCTTTGCAAGCGGAAGACATGCGTGCGGACATTCGTCACAGCATGGAGCATACGGCCTTTCGCGCCATTGCCTTGGGAACGCAGCTTCCCCGCACATTGGCAGGCAAGATTGAAGCTACCGCCATCAGCAACGTGCTGGACTTCAACGTGGGCGGGCGCGGCGCTGTCCCTGCGCCGGCTGGAAATGCTTTTCAATCGATGTACGACGAGTCGAGCGATTCGCTGCTGCACACGGCCGGCGAGTCTACGTTTGAAGCTGTGAAGATGCTGCGCTCGACCGACCCCGCGCATTACACTCCGGCCTCGGGTGCAATTTATCCGGCTACTCCCTTCGGCAATGGCATGAAGCAGATCGCCCAATTGATGAAGGCCAATCTAGGCGTCGAGACCGCATTTACCGACATTGGCGGCTGGGATACACACCACAATCAAGGGACCGTGAATGGCGAACTTGCCAACCGGCTCAAGGATTTCTCTGAGGGGATCGCTGCCTTCTGGCGCGATATGGGCGACAATAGGGAAAACATCACACTGGTGACAATGAGTGAGTTTGGCCGCACGGCCGAGCAGAACGGAACCGGCGGCACGGATCATGGCCACGCGAATGCGATGTTTGTTCTGGGCGGCAGCGTGAAAGGCGGCAAAGTCTACGGCAAATGGCCGGGGCTGGCCAGGGAACAACTGAACGAGAGCCGCGATCTGGCTGTGACGACCGACTTTCGTCAGGTTCTGGCAGAGGCAGTGGCCGGAACGCTGGGAGTTACAAATCTGGAGTTTACTTTTCCAGGAGCACAACTGCGCAAGGACAACTTCCTCGGCCTGATTTAGGGGGATCTGTTTCAGACAGACCCCAAACGCCATTCTTTCGAGGATGGTCTAGGTGCGCCGAGCTATCAGTCTCGGTCGAGCACATTAGCGCGGTCTGGATTGACACCAATCTACAGGCAAGCGCTGCGCCCCATGCTCCCGTCGGAGACGGAAGCATGGGGCGCAGTCGCTTAGGTTCTGGAGAAAAAACGCGATTTGAGAGAACTGGCGGCAAGGCCCAGGCCGGTGAGAGTAAGCAGGAGAGTGCCTGGCTCCGGAGTTGGCGCCGCAGGCTCTGCGGTGAGCTGAAAGCCAGGGTCGGCGAGAGGCGCTGCGATGTAGACAAACGATGTGGTTTCAGGGTCGCCCGCGCCGAGGCCGGGGCCAGCAAAGGGGAGCAGCATTTGAGCAGGGGTCTCAGTGCTATCGAATTCAAAGCCGCTGAGTGAATCGCCGGGAGCGAGCAGATCGGATGAAGTGGTCCATCGTACGGCCTTGCCAGCGTTGGTGATCGTATCGGTCCAGCCTGTGGGTGAGATGACGCCGGTAGGCGTAGCTGTCAGGAATCCGGCTCCCGGAATCCAACTGAACCAGAGCGTTCCGATGGTGGTGGTTCCGGTGTTGTTGAGAGTCACGTCGTATTGGTAGACACCGGGTGAAACCAGTGTATCGGTGTATGTGGCCGTGGCGAGAATACTGGCGTGCGCAGTGGCGGCCAAAGCAGCTACTGTCGCCAGGAGCGCCAGCGTCTTGCAATGAAGGGGGAACTTGGTCATTTGCGACCTCCTATGCCCGCGATTGTAGCGGCGGGTTTGAGGGCAAAATGTCAGGGAGATGTCACTTTTTTGTGAAATGAGCCGGTGGCATGGTCAAGGCAGCTCCGGTTGGACGGTGTTGGCTAGCACACCAATGCCGGGGATGGAGACTTCCACAAGATCGCCAGCCTTGAGCGCACCCACGCCGGAAGGAGTTCCGGTGAGGATGAGGTCGCCGGGTTCGAGGGTAAAGATACTGGTGATGTAGGCGAGCAGTACGGGAATGGAAAAGATGAAGTCGAGGGTTGAGCCGTGCTGGCGGAGCTCGCCGTTGACGCGGGTTTCAAGGATGAGGCCGGAGAGCGGATCGAGTTCGTCGCTGACGATGGGGCCGACGGGGCAGAAGGTGTCGAATCCTTTGGCGCGGGACCACTGGCCGTCCTTTGCTTGCAAATCGCGGGCGGTTACGTCGTTGGCCAGGGTGTAGCCGCGGATGGCGTCGCGCCAGTTTTCAGCCTTGAGATTGCGGACGCGGCGGCCGACGACCAGCGCCAGTTCGCCCTCGTAGTCGACGCGGGCTGAGGCTGCGGGCATGCGGATAATGCCGCCAGGCGCAAGCAGCGACGACGGCGGCTTGAGGAAAAGCAGCGGTTCGGAGGGAAGTTCGCTGCCCATCTCTTTGACGTGGTCGCAGTAGTTGCGGCCCACGCAGACGATCTTGGAAGGCGTGACCGGGGGCAGCAGAGTGGCTGCGGAGAGCGGCAACGGCTCAAAGCCAAGGCCAAGAGCAGTGGCGCGGCCATGGGTGAGGCGGAAGGCCAGGTCCTCTTCCGGCGCGCGCGCCAGGTCTACAATCCAAGGTTCGCCGTCGCGCTGCTTGACTGCGCCGTAGAGAACCTCGTCATCGAGAAGAAAGCGGCAGTATTTCATGGGATATTCCTTTAAAGACAATCTTAAGCCAGGCTCAGGATTTGCGCTGCTGCGAGAGGGTCAAATTGAACGGTGAGCAAGCGGGGCCGCCAGGAAAACTGCACAGACGTTCACTAAGCAATGACAAATCTGGAACAAGCCGGAGCGGTGATTTCCCCATAATCACTCTCGAAGCAAGATCAGCCTTCGAGAAAGAGCTTTGAGAGACAATTCAATGAGCTTCGATTCGTTTAGACGCCATTTTGCAATGTGGGTGATGCGCTTGCTCGTTCTGACGGCCAAGGCCTCAATCAACTGCGCTGCGGCCTGCGAAAACTGAAGGCGCAGGTGCTGTTCGCCCGCGACGGGAAATGCTATGCGCATCGCATTGGAGAAAAGGGGGCCAAGGTGGCGTTTCTGTTCATCCTCTTCCATAACCAGCTCTCCGGCTTGCTCGCCAACAGCCTCTTTCACCATCGACCCGCTGCCACGCCATGCCCCAACAGCAAACTTGAAACGGCCTTCCACAAAGCCGCCAACTCCATCCAGAATGTCGTCCACCTGCTCGAAGCTGCCTGAATTTGTTGAAGTGTTCTTGTTTGCGAATGAGACGGTAAGAATCTGCCATGGGTCGCAAGCCGGACGCAGTCAGCGCCGATGCCGGTTATTAGCGCGCTGCCAGGCCAATGTCCGGGCCGAATGGAAACTCGTGTGCGCTACCCGACAGACTCCTAGCGCGAAACGGCTTCCTCTTCCACTTGGCGATCGGGAGCCGCCAGCGCCCTCAAACCCGCCGCCCTCTCCCGCCGCAGCGCCTTGAACGCACGGTAGACAAACCAGCCCAGGTACCAGCCATCAATGAACTTGTAAGGGGTCTCGCCCGTAGTGTAGTGGCCGCAGGGCAGCACGCGAGGCTCGAAATTGAGCCCAATGCGGCGAAACGCGTCCACCACCAGCAGCGAGTACTCTCTGGGAAAAGTCAGGTCGTAATTGGCGTAGACCAGCAGCACTTGCTTCCGCGCTCCATCGGCCTCCGCGCCAACGATTTTGTCGTAGTAGTAGCACGGGCTTGCAGCCGCCCACAAGGCCCGCACACGGTCCTGATTCAGCCCCGCATCTTCCAGAGCCTGCTTCACGTGGCGGGTGCTTTGCCCGGCCCATGTTACGTCGCCAAAAGCCGTAGAAGCGTGATTGAAGGCATTCACGCGGATGCGTGGATCGTGCGCGCTTGCCAAAAACGTGTAGCAGGAGCCAAGGCTGGTTCCCAGCACGCCAAACTGCTCGTAGCCCTGCTCCTCAAGCCAGTCAAGGCAGCAGCGAATATCCACCACCGCCTGGCGGCAGGCTGAGAGCGTCCGCCCAATATTCGCGCTCACGGCGTAGTCCGAGCGCTCCAACTCCGCTGGCCTGCGAATGTCGTGGTAAGGCATGGAGAGCCGCAGCGCCGAGATGCCCATGCGGTTGAAAATTGTGCAGAGCGAGTTGTGCCCCAGCCCATCGGAGTTCCACTGCGGCAGCACCACAATGGCCTGCTTGGGCCGCGCCGGGTCTTTGTGCGCGGGCGCTGGATACCAGCGGGCGTTTACCTGATCGTTTTCTGGGTAGGGCGTTCGCTCCGGCGAGGTAAAGCGGAGGTACTGCGCCGTCGCCAGCTTGCCCTCGGCGGCCAGCTCGCGCATCGCCGCGTCTTTGGCCAGTGTCTCCGGGCGCACATTGGTGGGGAACAGTTGCGGATGGCGCTCTTCTAGCCGGAAGTCGGTGGGCCGTTCATAGCCGAAAAACTTGTCGCTGTTGCGGATGAGAAGCTGGTTGATGCGCACCATGGCCGCTTCTGCGGCGACTGGGTCGCGCACAGCCTCAGGACTTGGCACGGCATCCGCAAAGCCGTGCGCCTCAAGAAACGGCTCAATCCACTCGAATCCCCACTCCAGCGGCCGCACCACGCGGTTTTCATCGCGTGTGGTCAGCCGCGTCTCCCAATCGTACATCCAGCGCGCGTAGCGTTCTTTGATCATGGTCTTGCTTCAAGTTTATCAGCGCAGGCATCCCAGGCCCGGGGTGCCCATTCTTGCGACGGAGAGTCGAGATGTGGGACACCAGCCTGCAGTTGAAACCGTCAAAGTATCGAGATCGTGAATAAAGGAGATTTCGTGCCGACGAATGCAGCTTGGCATATTCACGAAGAGTTGAAGACGTCTTCGTCCTGTTATCATCTCTGTGATTAAGCGGTTTTCTTGGCTGAGCTCGAGGATGACATGGCTGACACAAACGCAGTTCCGGACAAACAACGAGTCGCAAAACCGTCAAGCATCCGAGCGCAAGTATTGAACGCGGTGATCCTGCTCCCCTGGTTTATTGGTGGAATTCTCAGTTTTCTACCGATGATTCGCGGTGGCGGCGTGGATTTTCGGAATATGTACACAGCCGGATACATGGTTAGATCCGGGCATGGACATGAGATTTACGATTCGTCAGCGCAGAAGCGGTTCCAGAATGAGCGGGTCTCATATGCGGATATTCCGCTGCCATTTATCCGGCCGGCATATCAAGCTATCCTGTTTGCCCCATTCTCGTATCTTTCTTTTCGTTGGGCCTATTGTGCATTCTACGTGTTCAACCTTGGAGTTCTTACACTCTGCTTTCGGCTCTTGCAACCTTATATGGCTGTCTTGGCGCGCGTCAGCTCATACCTGCCGGCAATGATGTTTTTGTTTCTTCCCATTAATTCGGCGCTGGCATCGGGGCAGGATTCAATTGTACTGATGACACTTCTGGCCGGTGCATTGGCTTGCATTGAGCAAGATCGCGAGTTTCTTGCAGGTGTTCTTGTCGCGCTAGGATTGTTCAAATTTCAACTGGTAATTCCTATTGCAGTGCTGTTTCTCTTGTGGCGTCGCTGGCGGTTTTCTGTTGCATTTGCATGTACGGCGACGTTTCTCGCGGCGATCTCAATTTGGATAGCCGGCGTGGCCCAATCGGTCCAGTACGTGCAATCGATGACACATTTAGGCTATACGTTTCGTATTAGTCCGCGCTTTCCACTGCCTATAGACAAAATGGCGAATCTCCACGGAGCTTTGCACGCAATTCTGGGCGAGTCGTCTTCTGTGTTGCCAATGACAATCGCTGCTTCGGCTTTGACGATGATCTTCTTTGCGAGTAGGCGGCCGCGGGGCGGCGACGCGCTTCTAGTTTCGATTCCAGCGAGCTGCCTCGTGAGCTACTACCTTGTAGCCTATGATATGTGCATATTGCTTGTTCCCATTGTGGTTACGCTCAGCCGGCTGACGGTATACAAGAATCCTGGCTATCGATTTGGGCGCTTTAAGTTGATAACATCTGCCCTCCTTTTCATATTTCCAATTTTCGTGCTTATGTCGAGTCTTCAATACTGGACCGTTTCACTGCCGCTGCTTGGATTTGCCATTGCAATCTCCCTGCCGGGCACCCCAGGTCTCGATTCTGAGCGGGATTTGGTACACCCACTCTTATGACGGAGAGTCGAGATTTGTAGGGTCGAGGACTGGCGCCACGCTCCGTAGGTCCGGCCTATCCGTTGCTCCCCGTTTCCTATGGGAGTGCCTCACTAGCCAAGCCGTGAGCTGGTTTCCAATCCCCGCCGCATCGAACGGAGCGTGCGGATTTCCCGCACTCCGCTCTCCTGTTGTCTTCGCATCAAGTGTTATGTGGCCGATGAGACCAGAACAGCTTTCCGCAGTGGAGGACGGCGCAGACGATAATCGTTGAACAGTCCGAGCGATCCGTAAATCCACTGCCTACTCCACCGTTTCCAGCCCATCCCGTCGCGTTGCCGGGAGCGCATCAGGTGCCGCCGTATCTTCTTCCCTACCCAGTCTTTGATCATGCCGAAGCCGCGGCTGGAGTGGCCGATCCGAAAGTAGTTCACCCAGCCGCGAAGGATGGGGTTGATCTCGTCGATCACGCCCCGCACCGGCTGACTTACCTGCCGCCGGAACACCTCTCGTAACTTGGCAAACAGTGCCACGCACTTCTTTTGTTTCGGAGTAACTTTCACCCGCCGCTTCCCGCTAACTCCGGGCAGCAGGCGGTACTCGAAACCAAGAAATGCAAAGCTCTCGCCTTTTCTCAAATCGACCACACGGCTCTTTTCTTCGTTGATCTCGACGCGCAGTTTCGCTAACTCCTCGCGCAATCGTTTGTTTACCGCCCTCATCAGCCACTCACTTCGCGGGTTGGAGTCGATCAGGATCACCATGTCGTCCGCATAGCGAGCGTACTCGACCTGCGTACCTGGCCCGCGCCGCGTGGTTTCTATCGCTTTCTCCAGCATCCTGTCTAACTCGTTGAGATAGAGGCTGCTAAGGACAGGCGATATAACTCCGCCTTGCGGAACGCCCCGTTTGCCCGTGGATTTCAGGATCAGTTTGAGAAGATGCATTACATCGTCGTCATTGACTCTTGCAGCCACCTTGGTCAGCAGAACATCGTGCCGAACGCTGTCAAAGTAGGCCTTGAGGTCGAGATCGACGACGCGCGTCTTTCCCTGTGTGATCGCTTCCTCCACGCGCAACACCGCTTGTTGAGCCGTCCGTTGCGGCCGATAGCCATACGACCCCGGTTGAAAGTCGGCCTCGAAGATAGGTTCCAGAATGAGCTTCAGCGCCCCCTGGACCACGCGGTCACGAATCGCCGGAATCGAAAGCACGCGCATCTTGCCGTCTGCCTTCGGTATCTCCTTCTTTCGCACCGCCAGCGGCAGATAGCGGAACTCAACTAACTCATTCCGTATCTGCTCCAGAAAACCTGGCGCTCCGCTCTCCTCGATGGCCGCGAACGTTACTCCGTCGATACCCGGAGCGCCGTTGTTTGACTTAGCCATAGAGTAGGCTTCCTGCAAGGTTTCCAGCTTGCACACATGAACGTACAGCCCCCAGAATCGCCACTCGGGTTCTGCCTTCGACTTGATGTATATCATCTTCCGCAGGTCCTGCAAAGTTATCGGCGCGTTTGTCATTCGCCTATTGCCTTCCTTTGTCTGAGTTAGTAACAGCAGCAGGGCCGCTTCGCTCCACGGAAGTTACTCCGCTTCAACGCTACTACCAGCCCATCCGCCACCCTCTCGCCTTCTCACGATTTCCCGGTGTCGCCGGTTATACGGTCGAGCTGCTCCGCGCATTTCTGCGTGGGACGAGGAGGGCTTCTCCAGTTGCATTGAGTACCCTTGTCGCCGTGCTGTCGCTCCATACCCCGCCGGACCGTTGCGAGCTATCTGTCAGTTATCTCGCAACGTGCGGCCTTCGCCCGTGACCCGAGGGCTCGGCATCCGGTTGTTAGGCGTCTCGAGGCCATCTCCGCGTTTACTTCCGTTACGGCCCGGCGACTTGCTCATCATCCAAAGATGGCTTTGTCGATGGACTCCCGAAGTTCGGTTTCCCTTCCCCCGGCCATCCAAGCTACAGGGCGCTGACTTTTACCCTGGCGGGTTTCACCCTCCCGCTGAATACTCTTGCCTTGCGTGATCTTCCGGCTCACGCCGGAAGATCACTTTTTCTGGACATACGGGCCACGCATTATAAAAGGGCGCCCCATTCCTGTAAGCTGCGGTTGCTGTGCTGAGCAGACAACCAAAGCCAACAGGGAGGAACACCCAGATGAATAGTGTGCGATATGTCGGGCTCGATGTCCA
>Ga0302319_10008967_pt1 | contig 19352 bp, 14 predicted proteins | sample Bog_T0_2_FD_203319 | JGI IMG/M metagenome (GOLD analysis project Ga0302319, IMG submission 203319) | Peat permafrost microbial communities from Stordalen Mire near Abisko, Sweden - Bog_T0_2 | ecosystem: Environmental > Terrestrial > Soil > Wetlands > Peat | place: Sweden: Abisko, Stordalen Mire... | reverse complement strand
GTTTGTGTGGGAACGTCCGGCAGCCCTACGGGAGGTTCACGCCGGCGACGCGGCCCTGGCGGGGCCGTCGAGGCCCAGATGCCTCCACAGGCGGCCGGCGACATCGGCGCGATTCATGATGAACAGGGCCAGTCCGGGGGCGCCCCCGCGCAGGAGCCCCCGGCATTGGTCCGCGGCGAAGGCCAGCCCGTAAGCGTGGTCCGCCGCGGCGTCCGTGCCGCTGAAGCCGTCCCGGAACCCCGCAGGAAACGCGATCCCGAAATCCCGGTCGAAAAAGCGCACGGACGTCACCGGACGGATGCCCGGCACCAGCGGGACCGCGATTCCCGCCGCCCGGGCCTTTGCGGCGAACGCGAAGTAGTCGGCATTGTCGAAGAACATCTGGCTGACCAGGAACTCGGCGCCCGCGTCCACCTTCAGCTTCAGCGCGGCCAGATCGGATTCGAAGTCCTTGGCTTCGGGATGCTTTTCGGGATAGAAGGCCCCGCCGACACAGAAGTCATAATGGGACCGTATGAACGCCGTCAAATCGCTGGCATAGGAAAACCCGTCCGGATGCCGACGGAATCGAGTCTCGCCCTTGGCCGGATCGCCGCGCAGCGCCAGGATGTTCCTCACTCCCCCTTCGGCCAGGCGGTCCAGCTGCGCGCGGATCTGGTCGCGCGACTGGCCCACGCAGGTGATGTGCGCCAGGGGGGTGATCCCCAGCCGGATCAGGCGCTGGGTGATCTCAAAATGCGGGCCGACATTGCTACCGCCCGCGCCGTAGGTCACGGAAATGTAGTCCGGACGCAGCGGCGCCAATTCGTCGAAGACGCGGAACAAGGCGTCCACGTCGCCCTCCCGCTTGGGCGGGAAGACCTCCAGGCTGAACACAGGTCCTGCTGAAAAACGGGCAGCAAGAGACATACCGGGCAAGCCTCCAAAGTCGGGTCAGGCCTTTTCGCTGTCCAGGGAGCGCATCTGCTCCTCGGCGTAGCGGGTTCCGGCGACGGCAAGGGCCGGGACCGCCTCTTCAAGGCGCCGCAGGCCCGCGGGCGACAGGGTGACGGACGCCGCGCCCAGGCTTTCGTCAAGCTGGCGGACGCTGCGGGCGCCGAGGGTGGCCACCAGCGAGGGCTCCTTGGCCAGGGCCCAGGCGATGGCCACCTGCGCCGGGCTGTGCCCGAGCTCCGCGGCCAGGGCGGCCAGAGCGCCGACGAGGCGGCGGTTGCTTTCCATGGCCGGCCCCTGGAAGCGCGGCAGGTGGGCCCGGTAGTCGCCCTTGCCCGAGGTGTCCGATCCGGTCAGCAGGCCCCGCGACAGGATGCCGTAGGCCGTGATGCCGATGCCCAGCTCCCGCAGCAGGGGGAAGATCGCGGCTTCGGGCCCACGGCTGATCAGGGAGTATTCGATCTGCAGGTCGCAGATGGGATGCACGGCCTGGGCACGGCGGATGGTCTCAGGCCCCACCTCGGACAGCCCGATCGCGCGCACATGCCCCGCCTTGATGAGCCCGGCGATGGCGCCGATGGTGTCCTCGATGGGGACGGCCGGGTCCAGGCGGGCGGGCCGGTAGATGTCGATGTGGTCCACGCCCAGGCGGACCAGGGAATAGGCCAGGAAGTTCTTCACCGCGGCGGGCCGGGCGTCGAAGCCCGCCCAGGAGCCGTCCGGGCCCCGCAGGCCGCCGAACTTCACCGACAGCAGCACCTTGTCGCGCCGGCCCTGGATGGCCCGCCCCAGCAGCAGCTCATTGCGCCCGGAACCGTAGAAGTCGCCGGTGTCCAGCAGAGTCACCCCCCGCTCGACGGCCGCATGGATCGTGGCCACGGCCTGCCGCTCGTCGCAGGGGCCGTACATGCCGCTCATGCCCATGCAGCCCAGCGCCACTGGAAAGACCTGCGGCCCGCCCTTGCCCAGCTGCCTCGCCGCCGCTGCGATTTGCGCCATGTCCTGCCCCTGAAAAAACACCGCGTCCGGGCCCATTCAGGCTCAGGCCACCTGGGGCGCCCGCGCCAGCTCCTTCAGCTTGACCATCAGTTCTTCCCTGCCCGCCCCGGTGACGCTGCTGAAGGCCACCGGCGTGTGGTTGAGCTTGAGCGAGGCCTTGATCATGGCCAGCCGCTTCGGCTTCTCGTTGCCGCTGAGCTTGTCGGTCTTGGTGGCCACGCACAAGGCGTTCTTCTTGAGGCTGTTGAGCCAGTCGAAGATGCCGCGGTCCTCGGCGCTGGGCTCGTGGCGGCTGTCCACCAGCACCACGGCGGCCCTGAAGTTGGCCCGCTGCACCAGATAGGCCTCGATGAGGCTCTTCCAGGCGTCGCGGTCCGCGCGGGGCCCCTTGGCGAAGCCGTAGCCGGGGAAATCGACCAGGGTAAAGCCCGCGTCGGTCCTGAAGAAATGGAGGGCCCGGGTGCGCCCGGGCGTCTTCGACACCCGCGCCAGGGCCTCATGCCCGCACAGGGCGTTGAGCAGGGAGCTCTTGCCTACGTTGCTGCGCCCCGCCAGGGCCAGCTCCGGCCCCAGCGGCGGCAGAAACTGCTCCGGCGCATGGGCCGCGCCCAGCCAGACCGCATTCAGCTGCTTCAGAAATCCCTCTCAGTCCTGTCCGTGAACTCCGGGCACCGCGCCCCTACTGCTTCGTCATGCGCTCCCGCCACTCCTCGATCGCCGGAACGGCCATCTCCGCCGCCCTGCGCTGCCGGTGGGTGGCCTTCCTGGGCAGCAGCGCCAGCTTGAGCACCTGGTCCATGCTCGAGACCAGGTGCCAGTGCATGGCCCGGCGGGCCTCGTCCGGCACCTCGCTGAGGTCCTTGCGGTTGCCCCGGGGCACCAGAAGCGTGGTGATGCCCTCGCGCCGCGCGGCCAGGCTCTTTTCCTTGAGCCCGCCGATGGGCAGCACCCTGCCGCGCAGGGTGATCTCGCCGGTCATGGCGATGTCGTGGCGCACCGGCCGACCGGTGAAGGCGCTGGCCAGGGCCGTGCAGATGGTGATTCCCGCCGAGGGCCCGTCCTTGGGCGTGGCGCCCTCGGGCACGTGGACGTGGATATCCGTTTTGGCCTGGAAGTCCGGCTTCAGCCCGAGCTCGGAGGCGTGGGCCCTCAGGTAGGACAGGGCCGCCTGGGCGCTCTCCTTCATGACGTCGCCGAGCTGCCCCGTGATCTGCATGCCGCCCTTGCCGGGCGACAGACTGACCTCGATGGCGAGGGTGTCGCCGCCGGAGGGCGTCCATGCCAGGCCCGTGGCGATTCCCACCATGGGGCGGCGCGAGGCGTCGTCGCGGGCGTAGCGCGGAACACCCAGGAGCGCGGCCAGGGAGGCCTCGTCCACGGAGAAGACCGTGCCGGACCCCCCGGCGACCACGGCCCGGGCCGCCTTGCGGCAGAGGGCGGCGATCTGGCGCTCCAGCTCGCGCACCCCGGCCTCGCGGGTGTAGTCGCGGGTCAGCCTTGCCAGCACGGCGTCGGACAGGGTCAGCTGCCCGGGCTTGAGGCCGTGGGCCTTGAGCTGGCGGGGCACGAGGAACCGCCGGGCGATGCCGAGCTTCTCCTCCTCCATGTAGCCGGGGATCTCGATGACCTCGAGCCGGTCGCGCAGGGGCCCCGGGATCGAGTAGAGGTCGTTGCCGGTGCACAGGAAAAGCACCTGGCCCAGATCCACGGGCAGGTCGAGGTAATGGTCGCTGAAGGCGTGGTTCTGCTCCGGGTCCAGGACCTCGAGCAGGGCCGCCGCAGGATCGCCACGGAAGTCCGCCGCCATCTTGTCGACCTCGTCGAGCAGGATCACCGGGTTCGAGGTGCCGGCCCGCTTGAGGGCCTGCACCAGGCGGCCCGGCATGGCGCCGATGTAGGTGCGCCGGTGCCCGCGGATCTCGGCCTCGTCGCGCACCCCGCCCAGGCTGACGCGCTCGAACTTGCGCCCCAGGGAGCGGGCGATGCTGCGCGCCAGGCTGGTCTTGCCGACGCCCGGGGGGCCCACCAGGCAGAGGATGGGCCCCTTCAGGTCGCCCTTGAGCTGGTGCACGGCCAGGTATTCCAGCACCCGGGTCTTGGGCTTGGCCAGGCCCTCATGGTCCTCCTCGAGGACCGCCTCGGCTTTCTTCAGGTCCAGGGTGTCCTTGCTGGCCTTGCCCCAGGGCAGGGCAAGGATCCAGTCCAGGTAGGTGCGCACCACCGTGGCCTCGGCCGACAGCGGCGTCATGCGTTCGAAGCGCGACAGCTCCTTGAGGGCCTTCTCGCGCACCTCCTTGGGCAGCTTGCGCGCCTCGATGCGGCCCTTGAGCTCGGCCGCCTCGCCCGCTTCCTCGGGCCGGGAGCCGAGCTCCTGCTGGATCGCGCGGAGCTGCTCCTGCAGCCAGGCCTCGCGCTGGTGTTTCTCCATGCGCTTGCGCACCCGGCTATTGATCTGGCGCTCTAGGGCCAGCACCTGGTTCTCGGCGCTGAGCGCCTTCGAGACCGCCTCCACCCGCTCCCGGGGGTCGGTCTTCTCGAGCAGGGCCTGCTTGGCCGCGGGGCGCAAGGTGAGGTGCGCGGCCACCACGTCGGCCAGACGCCCAAGGGAGTCCACGCCGGCCAGGGCCTGGGTGGTCTCCAGCGGCAGCTTGGGGTGCAGGCGGACGTATTCCTCAAAGAGGTCCAGCAGGCTGCGGACGGCGGCCTCCTCCTCCTGGGTGGCGGCGCCGCGCGCGTCCTCGGGCAGGACCCGGGCCCGGGCGCGCAGGGTGTCGGAGGCGTCGCGCACGTTCTCCAGGTGGACCCGCTGCTTGCCCTCAACGATGAGCCGCAGGCCGTCGGGCAGGCGCAGCACCTGGACGATCTCGGCGGTCACGCCGGTCGCGTAGATGGCGTCCGGGGTGGGATCCTCCAGCTGGGGGTTCTTCTGGGTCGCCAGCACAAGCGGATGCCGGCTGCGGCTGGCCTCCTCGACGGCCGCGATGCTGCGCGGCCGTCCCACGAACAGCGGCAGGATCTGGTTGGGGAACACCACCACGTCCTTCAAGGGCAGCAGGGGCCATTCCTGGACCGCGTCCGCGGACCGGGGGGATGCCTTGGGGGCAGCCTTGAGGGTTTCCTTGGGAGACGCCTTGGGGGCCGCTTTTGGGGGGGTGTTCAGGGGGTTCTTCTTGGGGCTCGCCATGGTGTCCTCGGGACGGAGGAATGCGGCGCCGCGCCGATGCCTCACGGATTCCTACGCAGGGCGGCGCGCGCGGATTGGGGGTCTGACCAAGGCCCGCGCCCCGGACGGGCGCGGGGCGTTCAGGCCTGGTTCAGGCCGACTTCTCGGACTCGTCGAGCACCAGGATCGGCTCCTCCTTGCCCAGGACCGCCTCCTTGCTGACGATCACCTCGCGCACGTCTTCGCGCGAGGGCACCTGGTACATGATGGGCAGCAGCACGTCCTCGAGGATCGCCCTCAGGCCGCGGGCCCCGGTCTTACGCTCCCTGGCCAGGCGGGCCACGGTGTGCAGGGCCTCGTCGGTGAAGGTCAGCTTCACCTTGTCCATCGAGAACAGCGCCTGGAACTGCTTCACCACGGCGTTGCGCGGCTCGGTGAGGATGCGCACCAGGCTGGCCTCGTCGAGCTCGTCGAGCGACGCGGCCACGGGCAGGCGGCCGACGAACTCGGGGATCAGCCCGTAGCGGATCAGGTCCTCGGGCTGCACCTGGCCCAGCAGATCGTGGCGGTCGACGGGACGGGCCTGTCCCTTGGCCGGGTCGTCCCCGGTGGCGAAGCCCATCTGCTTCTTGCCGATGCGCCGGCCCACGATCTCCTCAAGGCCGACAAAGGCGCCGCCGCAGATGAAGAGGATGTTGGTCGTGTCGACCTTGATGTATTCCTGGTGCGGGTGCTTGCGGCCGCCCTTGGGGGGTATGTTGGCCACCGTCCCCTCGAGGATCTTGAGCAGGGCCTGCTGCACGCCCTCGCCCGAGACGTCCCGGGTGATGCTGGCGCTCTCGCTCTTGCGCGAGATCTTGTCGATCTCGTCGATGTACACGATGCCGCGTTCGGTGGGCTCGACCTCGTAGTTGGCGTTCTGCAGCAGCCTGAGGATGATGTTCTCGACGTCCTCGCCGACGTAGCCGGCCTCGGTGAGGGTGGTCGCGTCCACGATGGCGAAAGGCACGTGCAGCAGGCGCGCCAGGGTCTGGGCCAGCAGGGTCTTGCCGGTGCCCGTGGGGCCGATGAACAGGACGTTGCTCTTGCTCACCTCGACCGACGCCGAGCCCGGCACCACGGGACGGTTGAGGCGCTTGTAGTGGTTGTACACGGCCACGCTCAGGGCGCGCTTGGCGTCGTCCTGGCCGATCACGTACTCGTCGAGCACGCCCTTGATCTCGACGGGCTTGGGCAGGGCCTTGGGGCGCGCGGGACGGCCCTCGCCCTGGGCCTCCTCGGAGAGGATGTCCGAGCACAGTGCGATGCACTCATTGCAGATGTTCGCGGCCGGGCCGATGACGAGCTTCTTGACCTCGTCCTGGGGCTTGTTGCAAAAGGTGCATTTCATCTTCGCCATGCTCCGACTCCTAGTCCTTTTTGACCGATTTCTCGCGGTAGGCGAGCACCTCGTCGACCAGGCCGTAATTCTTGGCCTCCTCGGCGGACATGAAGTAGTCGCGCTCGGTGTCCCGGTTGATCACTTCGACCGTCTTGCCGGTGTGGCGCGCCAGGATCTCGTTGAGGATGTCCCGGATGCGCTGCGTCTCCTTGGCCTGGATCTGGATGTCCGTGCTCTGGCCCTGGGCCCCGCCCGAAGGCTGGTGGATCATCACCCGGGCGTTGGGCAGGCACTTGCGCTTGCCCGCCGAGCCGGCCGCCAGAAGCAGGGCGCCCATGCTGGCCGCCTGCCCGATGCAGATGGTGGCGATGGGGCACTTGACGTACTGCATGGTGTCGTAGATGCCCATGCCCGCGGAGACCGAGCCGCCCGGCGAGTTGATGTAGAAGAAGATGTCCTTGTCCTCGTCCTCGCTCTGCAGGAAGAGCATCTGGGCGATGATCAGGTTGGCGACGTAGTCGTCCACCGGGGTGCCCAGGAAGACGATGCGGTCCTTGAGCAGGCGCGAATAGATGTCGTAGCCGCGCTCGCCCCTGGCCGTGGTTTCAATGACGTACGGTACAAGTCCCATGGATTCCCTTGAAGGCGCTGTTGGTTCCGGCTCTCAGTTCCCCTTACGCATGATCGGTGACTTTGGCCTTCTCGACCACCCATTCAAGGGCCTTGCGCTCCCGGATCTGGTCCCGGACGCCGGTTTCGCGGCCGGATTGGCGCAGGCTGCGGGCGACCTCGGCGGCGCTGGCGCGCATCTGCTGGGCCAGGCGGCCGATCTCGTTCTCCAGGTCCGCGTCGCTGGCCTCGATCTTGTTGCTCTGGGCGACCTTCTCGAGCACCAGGGAGAGGCGGGCCCGCTTCTCGGCCGGCTCGCGCAGCGCCTTGTGCAGGGCCGCGTGGCCCTCCTCGCCGTTGACCTCGAGCCCCTGGCCGGCCAGGCGCCCCATCTCGCCTTGCTCGAGGGCGTGGGCCTCGGCCTCGATCAGGGACTGCGGCACCGTGAAGGCGTGGCGCTTGAGCAGCTCCTCGGCGGCGGCGTCCATCAGGCGCTGCATGCGGAAGCGCCCCTTCTGCTCGGCGAGGGCCTCGCGCAGGCGGTCGCGCAGGAAGGCCAGGTCCTTGACCTCGGGGCCGAAGGCCTGGGCGAAGGCGTCGTCCAGGGGCGGCAGGCTGAGCAGACGCACCTCCTTGAGGGTCACCATGAACTCCGCGGACTTGCCGGCGACGTCCTGGGCCGGGTAGTCGGCGGGGAACTGCACCTTGACCTGGCGGGTCTCGCCGGCCGAGGCGCCCAGAAGCTGCTCCTCGAAGCCGGGGATCAGCTGCTTGCGGCCCAGCACCAGGGGATAGTCGCTGGCGTGGCCCCCGGGAAAGGGCTTGCCGTCGATGAAGCCCTGGAAATCGACCTTCACCCAGTCGCCATCGGCCGCGGGCGCCTTCTTCTCGTCGCCCTCCTTGGCCTGGCGCTGGCGCAGCCCTTCGACCTGCTCTTCGACCTCCTTGTCGGCAACCGCGGCGGAGGGGCCGGACAGGGCCAGGCCCTCGACCACGCCCAGGCTGAACTCGGGCTTCACCTCGATGACCGCCTTGAAGGTCAGCGGCCCGCTGCCGTTGTATTCCAGGTCGTCGATCTGGGGGCGCCCCACGGCCTGCAGGGATTCCTGCACGACTGCGTCGTAGGTGGCCTTGGGCAGCAGGCTCTCGAGGACCTCCTGGTTCACCGAGCCGCGCACCTGGGGCTCAAGGATGTTGCGGGGCACCTTGCCCTTGCGGAAGCCGGGCACCGCGGCGGTCCGGGACACCCGGGCGTAGACCCGCTCGTACTCGGCGGCCACGGCCTCGGTGGGGACCTCGATGCGCAGGGTGCGCGAGACTTCGCCCTTGGAAACGACGCTGACCTTCATGGAATGGCCTTTCATCTGGGGTGGCGCGGGGCCCGCGTCGGACGCCGGGCCCGGAAAACAAGCAGGCGGAAGGCCTGGCCTTCCGCCCGCAAGGGTGGTGAAGATTATAGGTAGCCCGCAGAGCCCCGGTCAAGCCGCGCGGTGGCCGCCGGCCTGGCCCCAGCCTTCCGGCGGCGGCGCGATCGCCGCCACGCCGAGGGCGTAGCGCTGCTTCAGGTCGCCGTCGAGCAGCACCTCGACGGAGTAGCGCCCCGGGGCGGGGAGGACGACGTTGCGCAGCAGCGACACCGCCGTGACCGTGGCCCTCAGGTCGTCCAGCACCAGCAGGCTGTCCGGTGTCTCGACCAGGGTGACATTGGCGCCGTCGACGATGCGCACGCGCTGGTTGAAGCTCCCCAGCCCGTTGCACCACCGGTTGATCACCGCCATGCCGGGGTAGACGAGGGGGAACTCGGCGCCGGCAATCAGCTCGAAGAGCCCGATGAGCATCAGCTTGCCGTTGTCCTCCCTGCGGACATCGTCGCAGAGCACCGAGAACTGCAGGTCGGGTTTCACCGGTTCCGCCAAAGCGAAGGGGGCCAGCAAGGTGGTGCGGACGGAGGGACTCGAACCCTCAAGCCTTTTGGGCACCAGATCCTAAGTCTGGCGTGTATGCCATTCCACCACGTCCGCGCGGGGCCGCCCTCCGCCCCCCCCGGCGGCGCCGGAGCGGGCGGAGGGCGTCATAGGCGCGGGGCCGGCCCGGTGCTGCCGCGTACGATCAGCTCGACGGGCAGTTCCAGGCGCCCGGCGGGCTCCAGCGGAGGCTCCATCAGGCGGAAGACGTGCTGGATCGCGCGCATGCCCATGCCCTGCTTGTCGACACGCAGCGTGGTCAGCCCGGGCCCCGCGTGCATGGCCTCGTCGATGTCGTCGAAGCCGGCGATGCTGAGGTCCTTGGGCACGCTGAGCCCCTCCTCGGCCGCCGCCTGCAGTGCCGCCAGGGCGTGGAAATCGTTGGCCACCAGGATCGCGCCGGGGCGCCCGGGCGCGGCCAAGCGCGCCCGCAGCCCGTCGACGATGGCCTGCCTGGGCTCGCGCGGAGCTTGCCACACGGCGCCCTTCACCGAGAACTCGGCGCAAGCGGCCTCGAAGCCGGCCTGGCGCTCGGAGAAGCTCCAGTCCCCGGCGCCGCTCTGCACGAAGGCGGCCGATCGGTGCCCCTGAGAGGCCAGGTGGCGCACCAGCAGGCGCATACCGCCCCGGTTGTCCGTCAGCACGTAGTGGGCCGGCAGCTTGGGCGAGAAGAAGTCCACCACCACGCCGGGGATGCGCCGCTCAAAAACCTCCTTGAGTAGGTCCTCAGGCATCTCGCCGACCAGCACCAGGCCGTCGGCGTTCTTCTCGCGCACCAGCTTGGGCAGCTGCAGCGGGGCCCCGGGCTCCTCGGCGGGCAGGATCGACACCAGCAGGTTGTACCCGCGGGAGGCCACCTCGAGCTCCATGCCCTCGAGCACGCGCGAATAGAAGGGGTTGGTGAAAAAGGAAGTGTGGTAGCGCCGCAGGGCCACCAGGCCGATGTTCTCGGTGCGGCGCCGGGCCAGGCCCCTGGCCAAATGGGAGGGGTGGTAGCCGAGGCGCTTGGCGACTTCGAGGACCTTGGCGCGGGTCTGTTCGTTGACGTCCCGCCGGCCGTTGAGGGCCTTGCTGGCGGTGGCAATGGAGACTCCCGCTTCCCGCGCCAAATCATAGATATTCATGCCACCACCCTCCCCGAAAACCACTCATCTTTTCGGGGCCAATTCTTGATGATATCGCGGGAAAAATCCAGAGCGCTTTCGGAATCTGTTTAAACCCATAAACAAAGGGGGTCTGCTTCAGCTCTCCGCCAGCCAGGCCCGGGCTTCTTCCTGATTCTCGAAAAACCTCATCTTGGTTTCGATATCCCCACCGCGCAAACGGGCATAAAAACGATAGGCCGCGATCACCATCTTCATGCCGCCCGTGACCCCCACCGCCGCAAAGGCCCGGATCTGCCGGTTGTGCTCGGGGAAGGCCTCCTTCCAGCGGCGGGTGAGTGCCGGTTCGTGGGCGGCGTTCTCAAAGTCCGCCAGCACCCGCACCGAGCCGGCCGGCTCCGCCAGCACGGCCGCGTGGAAGCCGTCGAAGAGGCTGCGCGCCTCCTCCAGCGTGTTGTCCGAGCAGTCGAAGATGAGCAGCCGTCCCCGGGGGTCCTGCTCCCAACGCAGGCGCCCCCCTTCCGCGGCGCTCACAGCTCGCAGCTCGTCGCCCCCGCTGCCGGCAGGTAGGCGTGCTGCATGTAGTCCTTGACCATGCGCGCCGCGCTGTAGCGCCACACCAGGCTCTCGAGGGTGTGCTTCATGCGCTTGACCCACTGGCGGGGGATGCCGTCGCTGGTGCGGTCATAGAACAGGGGGATCACCGCGTTCTCGAGCACGTCGTACAGGGCCCCGGCGTCCCGGCCGCGCTGCACCCGGTTGTCTGTGTGCACCATGGTCCCGCCGATGGCGAAGCCGTTCATGCCGTCGTAGGCCTCGTCCCACCAGCCGTCGAGGATGCTCAGGTTCAGGTTGCCGTTGAGGGCCACCTTCATGCCGCTGGTGCCGCAGGCCTCAAGCGGACGCTCGGGGTTGTTGAGCCAGACGTCGACGCCCTGCACCAGCTGGCGCGAGATGCCGATGTCGTAGTCCTCGACGAAGACCAGCTTGCCGAAGAATTCGGGGCTGTGGCTGGCGTCGTAAAGCTGCTTGATGAGGCTCTTGCCCGGCTCGTCGGCGGGATGGGCCTTGCCGGCGTAGATGAACTGCACCGGGCGGGCCGGGTCGTTGATGATCTTCTTCACCCGGGCCAGGTCCTCGAGCAGCAGCGTCGCCCGCTTGTAGGTGGCGAAGCGGCGCGAGAAGCCGATGGTCAGCTTGGCGGGGTCGAGGACCTTGTTCCAGGGGGCCGGGTCCTCGGAACGGCGCCTGGCCGCCTTGGCCAGGTTGTCGCGCACGGCCTTGATCATGTTGTTCTTGAGCAGGACGTGGGTTTCCCACAGCTCGCCGGGGTGCAGCTCGTTGATGCCCGCCACCAGGCCGGGCAGGTCGCTCATTCGGCGCTCCCAGTCGCGGCCGAGCTCCTTCTCGAAGAGCCGGTTGAGGACCGGCGCCATCCAGGTGCCCAGGTGCACGCCGTTGGTGACGTGGCCGATGGGGATCTCGTCGACCGGGCGGCCGGGCCACAGCACCTGCCACATGTCGCGGCTGACCTTGCCGTGCAGGTTGCTTACGGCGTTGTGGCTGCTGCTGCCCTTGAGGCAGAGCACGGTCATGCAGAAAGGCTCGCCGTCGTTGTCCACGTTCTCGCGGCCCAGGCCCATGAAGCCCTTGTGGTCCAGGCGCAGGCGCTCGCGCAGCCAGCCCAGGTGCTTCTCCATCAGGTCGGAGCCGAAGCGGTCGTGGCCCGCCGGCACGGGCGTGTGGGTGGTGAAGCAGGTCTGGCGTATGGTCGAGACCCAGGCGTGGTGGAAATCGAGCCCGTCCTCCTCGACGCGTTCGCGGGCGCGCTCGAGGGTGGCGAAGGCGCAGTGGCCTTCGTTGAGGTGCATCACCGTGGGGCGGATGCCGGCCAGGCGCAGGGCGCGCAGGCCGCCGACGCCCAGGACGATCTCCTGGCGCAGGCGCTTCTCGTGGTCCCCGCCGTAGAGGCGGTCGGTCAGGGTGCGGCCTTCCTCGTCGTTCTCCGGCAGGTCCGTGTCCATGAGGAACAGGCGCACGCGCCCGACCCGGACTCGCCAGACGCGCACGTGCAGGGGCGCGCCGTCGCCCTCGATGGTGAAGCGCACGTCCTTGCCGTCGGGGGTCTTGGCCGGCTGCACCGGCAGGCTGTCGACGACGTTGGCCTCGTAGCGCTCCTGCTGGCGCCCGGTGGCGTCCACCCACTGGTGGAAATAGCCGTTGGCGTAGAGCAGGCCCACGCCCACCAGGGGCACGCCCATGTCCGAGGCCGCCTTGAGGTGGTCGCCTGCGAGAATCCCCAGGCCGCCGGAATAGATCGGCAGGCACTCGTGGATGCCGAACTCGGCCGAGAAGTAGGCCACCGGTGCCGCGTTCAGGGGCCCGGCCTTGATGCCGCCCAGGGGGCCGGCGGACTCGACGTAGTCCCTCTGGCGGCGGTGGGCGTAGAGGATGCGGGTGTTCATGGTGGCTTCCCCGCCGCGCCGCTCAACCTCGGACTCGGGCAGCGCCTTGAGCAGGGCCACCGGGTTGTGGTTGGCCGTCTCCCACAGCTCGGGGTCCAGCTCGCGGAAGAGCTCCTGCAGCTCGGGCTGCCAGGCCCAGTGCAGGTTCATGGCGATGTCCCAGAGGCGCTGGGTGATGGTCAGGTCGTTGGTCATCGGAATCCTCACAGGGTGTCGGAAAGGCCTTGGGGCACAGTGGCTTGGGGAGACGGAGATTCTAAGGCATTCGCGGCGGGCCGCAAACGCGTTTGACGCGATACCTTTCAGGGGCGGCTCGGGCCCTTCTTTTTCCAGGCGCGGGCCGTGGCCAGCACCTTGGCCTCGCCGCGGGCCCGCAGGGCCTTGAGCCGGGCCGCCAGCGCCCGGTCGCCCAGGGCCAGGATCTGCGCCGCCAGCAGCCCGGCGTTGCGGCTGCCGTTGATGGCCACGGTGGCCACCGGGATCCCGGCGGGCATCTGCACGATGCTCAGCAGCGAATCAAGCCCGTCCAGGTGGCGCGTGCGCACCGGCACGCCGATGACCGGCAGGGCCGTCAGGGCCGCGGTCATGCCCGGCAGGTGCGCCGATCCGCCGGCCCCGGCGATGACGACCTGCAGCCCCCGCCCTTCGGCCGCCTGGGCGTAGTCCACCAGGCGCCGCGGGGTGCGGTGGGCCGAGACCACGGTGCATTCGTGCTCCACGCCCAGTTCCTTGAGCACGGCCGAGGCGTCGAGCATGGCGGGCCAGTCCGAATCGCTGCCCATGATGATTCCCACACGGGGCTTCTTCACGTTCCCTCCGGGACGATGCGCAGGGCGTCGCGCGCCTTCAGGGCGCGCTCCAGGGCGATCGCCGCGCTTTCGGCGAGCGCCGTCACATGGCCCATCTTGCGGAAGGGCCGGGTCTGGGCCTTGCCGTACAGGTGCACGTGGGCCCCGGGCACGGACAGGGCCCCGGGCAGGCCGTCGACGCGGGCCGGCCCCGAACCCAGCGTAGACCCCAGCAGGTTGACGGTGGCCGCCGGGCTCAGCAGGCGGGCGTCCCCCAGGGGCAGCCCCAGGATCGCCCGCAGGTGCTGCGAATACTGGCTGCTGGCGCAGGCCTCGATGGTGTAATGCCCGCTGTTGTGGGGGCGCGGCGCGATCTCGTTGACGAGCAGGCGGCCCTGCACGTCCAGGAACAGCTCGACGCCGGCCACGCCCACGAGGCCGAAGGCCTCCGCGGTGCGCAGCGCCAGGGTGCGGGCGTCGGACTCGAGGGCCGCCGGCAGCCCTGCGGGCACCTGCAGGGCGTCGAGCAGGTTGGCCCGGGGGTCCATCACCATGCGCACGGCCGGATAGGCGCGCACCTCTCCCAGGGGGCTGCGCGCAACCATCACCGCCAGCTCAGCCTGCAGGTCCACGCAGCGCTCCAGCATGGAATCCTCGGCAGGCAGCGCGTTTTCCAGGTCGCCGGGGCCGCGCAGGATCGCCACGCCCTTGCCGTCGTAGCCGTGGCGGCGGGCCTTCTGCACCGCCGGATAACCGAAGGCCTCCAGGGCCTCTTCAAGGGATCCCTCCACGGCGCAGAATTCCGGCACCGGCAGGCCCGCAGCGGCCTGGGTGCGCCGTTGCACCAGCTTGTCCTGCACCAGGGCCATGCTGGCCGGGCTGGGGTACACCTTGAGCCCGGGACCCTGCAGGGATTCCAGCACCGCCGTGTCCACGTGCTCCAGGTCATAGGTCAGCACGCCGCAGCCCTCAGCGAGCGTGCGGATGGCCATTGCATCGTGGAAGCCGCCCTTGATGAAACGTTGGGCCAGGGGCGCGGCCGGGCAGGCAGGGTCCGGATCCAGGACCGACACATGCAAAGACAGCTTGGAACTTTCCTGCAGCAGCATGCGGGCCAGCTGGCCGCCGCCGACGATTCCAAGACGGGGGAGTCGTGCGCTCATGGCGCCATTGTAGGGATGCTGAACCGCTTTCCTAGCGAAAAGCTGATGCCAAAACAGGTTCTTCAGCCGGGCCTTTTCCTGGCTTTGTGACAGGAATCATAACAAACCAGGCTTCCGTCCCGGATGATGAAAGCCCGAGGGAAGCATGACCCAGAGCGCACGCGAAATCCCCTTCAATTACACCTCTGCCGACGACCGCCAGGTCGTCCAGCTGCTGCTGGGCCAGGATGCCTGGACCCAGCTGGAACGCCTGAAGCACCGCCGGGTCACCGGGCGCAGCGCCCGCCTGCTGTTGCGCTTCATCGGCGAGGCGTTCCTGCTGCACCGCAACCCCTTCCTGTTTCAGGAACTCGTCGACGATCCGGCCCACCGGCGCAGTTTCATCGACGCCGCGGCCCACGACCTGGACCTGGTGGCCCAGGGGGCGGGCGGCGAGCCCGGCGAGCGCGAGGACGTCCTGCAGGTCGTGACCCGCGCCCGGGAGCTGCTGCGCCGGCTGGTGGTGGACCTGGTCAGCGCTCCGGCGCGCCAGGCCCGTCTGAAAGCCGTCCTGGGCGCCGTCATCGGCCCCCAACAGATCCTCACGGACCCCTTCACCCTCAACGCCCATGCCACGGACGCCACCGACTGGCGCGCCCACCTGCCCGTGGCCGTGGCCTTCCCCACCGAGGGGTCCCTGGTGCCGGCCCTGCTGGCGGCGATCGGCTCTCTGGGGCTCAAGGCCGTGCCGCGCGGGGCGGGCACCGGCCTGACCGGGGGCGCGGTGCCCCTGCGGCCGGGCTGCGTGATCGTCAACACCGAGCGGCTGGACCGGCTGTACAGCGTGGCCCAGGAGGACCTGGGCGGGGGCCTCAGCGGCTGGGTCCTGGACGCGGGGGCGGGCCTGGTCACCGAGAAGGCCATGCAGGCAGCCGCAGCCAGGGGCCTGGTGTTCGCCACCGACCCGACCAGCGCCTGGGCCTGCACCCTCGGCGGCAACCTTGCCGAGAACGCCGGCGGCAAGACCGCGGTGCAATGGGGCACGGCCATCGACAACGTGCTGCGCTGGACCCTGGCCCTGCCCGGCGGGCGCGACTGCATGGTGCGGCGGATCGGCCACCCCCTGCGCAAGATCCTTCCCGACGACGTGCTGCGCTTCGAGGTGCTCGTCACCGGCGAGGAGCCCCGCGAGATCACCCTGAACGGCGCCGAGATCCGGAGGCCGGGTCTGTGGAAGGACATCACCAACAAGGCCCTGGGGGGCCTGCCCGGAATCCAGAAGGAGGGCTGCGACGGGGTCATCACGCGCTGCGCCTTCGTGCTGCACCGCGCCTTCGCGCACAAGGCCTCGGCCTGCGTCGAGTTCTATGGCCAGGACATGGAGGAGGCCAGCCGGGCCATTCTGGCCCTGCGGGGCGCCTTCGCCGGGGGCGAGGACGGATCCCTGCTGGCGTTGGAGCACTTCGACGACGAGTACGTGGCGGCCATCGGGTACCGGGTCAAGGCCGACCGGGCAGGGCGGCCCAAGGCCGTGCTGCTCATCGACCTGGCGGGCCACGATCCCGGCCAGGTCGCCCGCGGCGTCGGCCGCCTGCGCGCCCTGCTCAAGCCGCATTCCGGCGCCGAACTCTTCGTGGCTGCGGACGCCGCCCAGGCCGCCGCCTTCTGGTCCGACCGCAAGAAATTCGGTGCCATCGCCCGGCGCACCAACGCCTTCAAGCTCAATGAGGACGTGGTCCTGCCGCTGGAGCGCCTGGCCGAGTTCGCCGCGGCCGTCGAGCGCATGAACCTGGTCGAGGAACGCCACAACCACGCCCAGGTCGTCGAGGACCTGCGGGCCTGGGCCCTGTCCCCCCGCGCCGGGGCCGAGGGCGCCTGGGCCGCGGACAAGGCCCCGGCCGTGGCCCGCCTGTGCGACGCGGCGAGGCGCGAGGCCGAGCGCTCCCCGCGCGAGGCCCTGCGGTCCTCGGCGCTGCTGACGGGCCTGGCCGAGGCCCTGGAGGAGCTCTTCACCGGCGTGCCGGGTGCCGCCGGCGGGGCCCGCGGGGCCTGCGCCGCCGGACGCATGCGCCTGGTCGTGGCCGCCACCCACATGCACGCCGGGGACGGCAACGTGCACGTGAACATACCCGTGTTCTCGAACGACCGGGGCATGATGCTGCGGGCCCAGTCCCTGGCCGAGGCCGTCATGGGCCTGGCCGTGGATCTGGGCGGCTCGGTGAGCGGGGAGCACGGCATCGGCATCACCAAGGCGGCATTTCTGGCGCCGGAGCGTCGCGCCGAACTCGCGGCCCACCGGGCGAGGCTGGATCCCGGCGGGCTCATGAACCCGGGCAAGCTCGAGGATCCGCGGGCGCTCGAGCAGGTCTTCACGCCCAGCTTCAACCTGCTCAACCTCGAGGCCCGGATTCTTCAGTACGACCAGCTCGAGGTGCTGGCCAAGAAGATTCAATCCTGCGTGCGCTGCGGCAAGTGCAAGCCGGACTGCTGCGTGTTCATTCCCGCCGCCGGGCTGTTCTACCACCCCCGAAACAAGAACCTGGCCATCGGCGCGATCATCGAGGCGCTGCTCTACGACGCCCAGCGCAGCCAGGGGGACCGCTTCAAGGTGCTCAAGCACCTGCAGGACGTGGCCGACCACTGCACGCTCTGCCACAAATGCCTCAAGCCCTGCCCCGTGGACATCGACACGGGCGAGGTCAGCCTGCTGGAGCGTGAGATCCTGGCCGGGCGGCGATACCGTCGCACCGCCCCGGCCACGGCGCTCAGCCTGGGCTACCTGGCCAGCCGTTCCCGCGCGTACCAGGCGGCCTTCCGCGGGCTTGTGCTGGGCCTGGGAACCCGGGCCCAGCGCGCCGGCGCGGCCGCCCTGGCCCTGCTGCCCCTGCCGCGCGCGCTCAAGGCGCGGGGGCCCCTGGGGCTGCTGGCGCGGGCCCTGCCCCTGGGCGACCGCCGCACCCTGGGCGCCGGGTTGCCCGCCTGGGGGGAGCGCCAGGCCCTGGTCCTGCGCCCCCCGCGGCCCTCGGGCAAGGCCGTGTTCTACTTCCCCGGCTGCGGCAGCGAGCGCCTGTTCGGCCGCGTCGGGCGGGCTGCGGTGCACAACCTGCTGATGGCCGGCGCCACCGTGGTCCTGCCCCCGCCGTCCCTGTGCTGCGGCTTCCCCTTCGGCGCCAACGCCAAGGTCGCCCAGCGCCGGGCCATCGAGCTGCGCAACGCCATCGTCTTCAGCCAAATCAAGGACATGCTGTCCTACCTGTCCTTCGACGCGGTGCTGCTGACCTGCGGCACCTGCATGGAGGCCCTGGACCACCTCGCGGCGGGCGCGATCTTCGGCGCGCCGCTGGCGGACGCCTCGGCCTGGGCCCTGGAGCAGGGCCTGCGGCACGCCCCCCTGGGCGCCGCCCTGTACCACCGCCCCTGCCACGATTCGCTGAAGGGCCGCGGGCTGCAGGTGCTCGCCGCCGCGGGCGCCGAGGCCCGGGACGTGCCCGCCTGCTGCGGCGAGGCCGGGACCCTGGCGCTGAGCCGCCCGGACATCGGCATGAAACTGTTCGACCGCAAGGAGGCGGAGCTGAGGGAGGCGCTGGGCGGCCTGCCCGGCGGCGGGCGCGGCACCGTGCTGCTGACCAACTGCCCGGCCTGCCTGCAGGGGCTCGGACGCCAGCAGAAGCTGGGCATCCGCGTGGAGCACCTGGCGTTGCGGCTGGCCGAAAGCGTGGACGGCCAATGGGAGACAAAACTTTCCGGACTGCTGCGCGGCGCCGAGGCCGTGACCTTCTGAGCCCTGAAGCGGCTAGCGGACCACCCGCACCACATTGTTGCCTGAGTCCGCCACATAGATGTGGCCCAGGCCGTCGACCACCATGCCCCAGGGATAATTGAGCTCTGCCGAGGTCGCCGGGCCTCCGTCGCCGGAGGATCCCGGGCTGCCGTCGCCCACGACCGTGCGGATGCCCGCCCCGGGCAGGGTCACTTCGCGGATGGCGTTGTTGCCGGAATCGGCGATGTAGAGGTTGCCCGAAGGATCGCAGGCCACCCCCACCGGGGAGTCCAGTTCGGCGGACCCGGCCGGGCCGGCGTCGCCGCTGTAGCCCGCGGTCCCGTCGCCGGCCAGGGTGCTGATGGCGCCGCCCGCGGCGTGGACCTCGCGCACGGCCTCGTTGCCGGTGTCGGCGATGAACAGGTCGCCGGCGGCGTCGACCGCGACGCCGATGGGGCCGGCCAGCTCGCCGGCCGTGGCCGGGCCCCAGTCGCCGCTGTAGCCCTGGGTCCCGTTGCCGGCCACGGTCGTGATGATCCCGCTGGAGGCGTCCACGCGGCGGATGACGTTGTTGGAGCGGTCCGTGATGAAGAGATCCCCGGCGCCGTCCACGGCGATGCCGCTGGGGTTGGCCAGCTCGGCCGCCGTGGCCGGCCCGCCGTCGCCCTGGTAGCCCTGGGTCCCGTTGCCGGCCACGGTGGAGATCAGCCCGCCGACCGCGCCCACCCTGCGCACGACCTGGTTGACGGTGTCGGCGATAAACAGGTCGCCGGCGGTGTTCACGGCCACACCATAGGGGTAGTTGATCGCCGCGGCGCTGGCCGGCCCGCCGTCCCCGCCGTAGCCCGGGGTGGCCGGGGGCCCCTGCCCTGCCACGGTGGCGATCATGCCTCCGGCCGAAACCTCCCGCACGGCATGGTTGCTGAAATCGGCGATGAACAGGTTGCCGTGGGCATCCAGGGCCAGCGCCACGGGGTCGTTCAGGGACCCGCCGCCGGCGGGCCCGCCATCCCCGGCGAAGGCGGCGCTGCCGTTGCCGGCGAAG
>Ga0302319_10008965_pt1 | contig 19352 bp, 19 predicted proteins | sample Bog_T0_2_FD_203319 | JGI IMG/M metagenome (GOLD analysis project Ga0302319, IMG submission 203319) | Peat permafrost microbial communities from Stordalen Mire near Abisko, Sweden - Bog_T0_2 | ecosystem: Environmental > Terrestrial > Soil > Wetlands > Peat | place: Sweden: Abisko, Stordalen Mire... | reverse complement strand
TGTATATGGCGGAGAGAGGGGGATTCGAACCCCCGGTACAGCTTTTGACCGTACAACGGTTTAGCAAACCGCCGCCTTCAGCCACTCGGCCATCTCTCCGTCAAGTAGATCTGCCTGCATGTCCCTATCGGACACCGCAGACCCACGGCTTTCCTCATTGTATATGACTGGCAGGTTTCCTCAGAGGCTTGCCCAAGGAATCTTTGGAATTCCCAGGATCTGCACTTCCGCGCCGATGCCGCTAATACCCCGCCGCCGCCTGCGCAGCAACAGGGGCGCTGTGGGAAATCGGTTCAAGTCCAAGTCGCCGCCTGCACTCCTCAAGCATCGACTCCGTTCGCGTCGCGCCCACCCTGCTCACCCCAATCGCACGCACCTCCAACAACGCGTCGAGATCGCGAATCCCACCTGCGGCCTTCACCTGCACGCGCTCCGGCGAGTGTTTGCGCATCAACGTCAAATCCGCAAGCGTCGCGCCGCTCGCAGCATAGCCGGTCGAGGTCTTCACCCAATCCACTCCAATTGTTCCGCAGATCTCGCAAAGCCGAATTTTCGCGGCATCGTCAAGATAGGCGTTCTCAAAAATCACCTTGATCTTCGCCCCCTCGCCGTGAATCGTCTCGGTCAGCGCAAGCAGTTCATCCTGGATGTAACGCCAATCTTCACTGCGCGCCTTGCTGATATTGATCACCACGTCCAACTCCTGGCCGCCATCTCTCAATGCCTGTCGCGCTTCGGCTATTTTGATCTCCGTGCGATGCCCTCCGTGCGGAAACCCAATCGTCGTGCTTGCCTGTACCGTCGTCCCCGCAAGTACCTCCGCGCAACGCGCCAGGTAGTAGGGCAGAATGCAAACGCTCGCCACGTTGTAGCGCGCTGCCAGCGCACACCCATCTTCAAGTTCGCGCGTGGTGAGCGCGGGGTTCAGCAACGAGTGATCAATCATCTTTGCGATGGATTCGTAATCATACGAGTTTGTCATTGCGTGTCTCCAGATTCAGCACGAACATTGCAAGCAGCCATTATTGACTCTCCCTATCGCCGAGGCAAGCGCGCGCGACTTTGAATCGATCCTCACTAAGGATTCGTCGGCGCCACCACACGAACCAGTGAATAAGCATGCGCCTTTGGAGCAGCCTCTTCATAAATCGAGCTTTCCAGTGAGTTCTCAAATTGGTCCATCACATCCGCGCCGCCCTGCAAACTACCCACGTTCTCCTTGCGAATCATCATCCGCAAATGCAGGGTATGCGCCTGGTCGCGGTCCCGAACCATCCAGCTCACGCGCTGCGCCTGGCTCCGCATGGGAGTTGAAAAGTCCGCGAGGTTGATTCCTATTGAAAGTTCGTCGCCAGAGAAGGTTCCAACTATCTGCTCATCAATCTTCAGCGTGTACTGCCCGGCTTCCAAATTCGTAACCCGCAGAGTCTCCTGGTTGAGCTGTTGTTCAATGTCCGTGAGCCCGAGCAACAGCGCCTGCATTGCGTTTCCCTTATCGAATGGAAGCGGCAGCGACGCCTCCGTCTCACTCCAGTGCACCCCGCCATTCTCGCGCGCAACAGACTCAACTGTAGCGTTCTGCGCATCGGTCAACTTCAATCGATCCGCGTCGATAATCACGGAAGAAACAAGCGCAGGAGCGTTCCATCCCTTCAGCAGACTCTCGGCCATCACCCAATGCGCAATCACCTCGGGATGCACTCGGTCCGGCAGAATCAGCCGCGCAACCTGCGGATCAAGCGCCTGCGCGCGTTCGAGGAGCGCAACAACAGCTGGATTCAAATTGATAAATGAACCGTGATACTTCTCTGCGAGTCGTCCATCGATCTCAGCATAATGTTGCATCACGCCGTTATATCCGCCCGGAAACCACGCCGTCCGCGTCACATCGTCATACGGCGAGGGACCAAGCAACGTAATACGGGCGCCCGGTGCATGTTCCTGCATTGACTCCAGTAGATGCTCATAGCCCTTCGTGTACGCTGTCTGAATCTCATCCGCATTGTCGCGGTAGCTACCATCATTCATGCCCAGCATCACCGTAATCACTGTCGGCTTGTGCGGAAAAACATCGCGCGCGAGTCGCTCATCAATCCTCCCCCCACTGCCTCCGGTTACGCGGTCTCCGCCCACCCCTGCTCCGTAAAAGTGCACTCGCATTTTTGGAAACCGCGTCACCGTGTAGAGTTCCACCCACTGGTTGTAAAGAGTCTGCTCCGTGATGCTGTCGCCGTAAAAAACGACGGTGTCGCCGTCCTTTAACCAGAAAGCCGGCTTCTCCGCCGCCAACGCCGCATGCATGCTTAAAAATAAGATCGCCACGGTCGCGACAATGAGCTTGATCTTCATTTCGGGATGCTGCCTCTCTGAATTCGTTCGCACGACCATCCTATCTCTTCTCATTGCGCCACTCTATACATCGCACAAATCCACAGCTTGCCGCAGCCCCGCAATCGGATCGCCCTTCGGCACGAATTCATGCGCCACGTAATCTTTGAAACCAAGCTCCGCAATCGCCCGCATCACGCCAACCCAGTGCACTTCCTGTTGATCGTTCAGTTCATACCTCCCAGGCACCCCTCCGGTGTGGAAATGCCCAATCCACTGAATGTTGTCGCGAATTGTCTGAATCAAATTCCCTTCCATAATCTGCATGTGGTAAATGTCGTAAAGCAATTTCACATTTGGTGAGTTCACCTGCTCCATCACCTCCACGCCCCATGCCGTGTGATCCGCCATATAATCGGGATGATTAATCCGGCTGTTCAGCAATTCCAGGTTGATCGTGACGCCATTGTCTTCGGCGATCTTTTTCACCCGATTCAGTCCCGCAATTGTATTGCGCGCGCCTTCACTGTCCGTCACGCCCTTGCGATTGCCAGAGAAAGTAATCACGTTCGGAACATTCATCTTTGCCGCCAATGGAATATTCTTCCGAAACGCCTCTTCTATAACCGCATGGTTATCCACGCGATTCATTGCATTTCCAATCTGGCCGCCGCCTGCATACCCCATCGAGCAGACCAATCCATATCTCTGCGGAATGCTCCACTCCTCCGGCTGAAGCAGGTCAATCCCCTTTAGCCCAATCTCCGCTGAGAAAACGCAAAGCTTTTCGAGCGCAATCGCCTGGTAACACCAGCGGCAAACCGATTGCCGAATTCTTCCCTTGCGCGTAACGCTTTGCGCGCTCACCGCCTGCGCCTCGGCGGTTCCAATGGCAGGAGTGACGGCCAGCGCAAGCCCTCCCTTAATTAGCCCACGACGCGAAATCTCGGTTCCGTTCATACGTCTTCCTCTACAGAATCTCAGCCGCAATACTACGCGATGCGCCGCATTGCCACAGCATGCCTCTCATCCGTCCACTTTTTCCTTTCAGCATCGACCTCAGGTTGTTAGATTCGCATAGATGCCTCATGCAACCAGACCAGCCGCGCGCAAGATGCGCTTCCTCCCACTCATCGCGGCCACCTACTTTATGGTGTCGGGCGGACCGTACGGCATTGAGGACATCCTCGGCGGCGCAGGATTTTTTGACGCCATCCTCATCCTCCTTCTGCTGCCGCTCGTGTGGTCTCTGCCCACTGCCCTCATGATCGGCGAGTTGGCCGGCGCCATCCCGGCCGAAGGCGGCTTCTACGTCTGGGTCCGGCGCGCCCTCGGGCCATTCTGGGGGTATCAGGAAAGCTGGTTCTCGCTCTCCGCCAGCATCTTCGACATGGCCATCTATCCCGCCATCTTCGTTCTCTATCTCGGCAAGTTCAACCCCGCGCTCACTGCGGATTGGAGAGGCTATGCCTGGTCTCTGGCTGTCGTTGTCGCCTGTTGTATCTGGAACCTGCGCGGAGCACCCGCCGTCGGCGATGACTCGGTCTGGATGTTTGTCTTGCTGCTCGCGCCCTTCGCCGTCCTCGTCGTCCTCGGCTTTTGGCACGGTCTCACCCTCCATCCGCCCGTCCGGTGGGGCCGCTCGGGTTCCGGCTCCGCACTGTCCACGGCAGTGCTTGTGGCCATGTGGAATTACATGGGATGGGACAACGCCTCCACGGTTGCACAGGAAGTAGAAAACCCGCAGCGCAACTATGCCCCCGCCATGCTCTCCGCCACCTTGCTGGTCGCTGTCAGCTACATTCTTCCGCTCGCCGCCGCCGCCATCGCTGGTCTTTCCGTTGAAAGCTTTTCAACCGGCGACTGGACAAGCGCCGCAAAGGCGCTCGGGGGCCCGGGCCTTCTCGGTACTGGACTCGCCATGGCCATCGTCGCCGGCGGCGCAATCTCCGGCATCGGTATGTTCAACGCCCTCGTCATGAGCTATTCGCGCCTGCCCATGACCATGGCAGAAGACAGCATGCTGCCCCGCATCTTTGCCCGCCGCAATCGGCGCGGCGTCCCCTGGGTAAGCGTTCTCGCCTGCGGATTGGCGTGGGGTCTGGCTCTCAAACTGCCCTTCGAGCGCCTCATTTCCATCGACCTCATCCTTTACGGATCGAGCCTCATCCTGGAGTTTGTTGCTTTAGTGGTGCTGCGCGTTCGCGAGCCCAATCTTCCCCGCCCCTTCCGCGCCGGCAGCCTTTTCGTCGCCATCCTTCTCGGAGTTGGACCTACCGCGCTCATCATTTACGCCCTCTATGCATCACGCGACGAAAAGCTTTCCGGCTCCATCTCAGCCCTCGGCTTCGCGGTCGTTGTTGCGCTTTTTGGCCCTGTCTTTTATTGGCTCACAGCAGTCCCTCTCGCCCGCCGTCGCAAGCAAGGCCGCTCCAATTAGAAAAGGCGGCGACCAGTGACTCGATAGCCTCACCAGTTCGCCGCCTTGTCTTTCTGCCGATTGTTAAACCGCGCCCACCAGGTTAACCCGCTCTGAAATCTCAGTAAGCTTCGCGTCCGCGTTCGTCTCGTCCGCTTCAATCGCTTCCAGAATGGCCGCGTCGTCGTCCAGGCCAAGCAGTTCGGCCCACCGCCGCAGGGTTCCGTATACGGCAATCTCGTGGTGCTCAACTTGTTGAGCGGCCCCGATCAATGCAATGTCGCAAACGGACGAATCCGTTACGTCCTTGATCGTGTCCGCTGCCTCGGTCGTCAGCCCGCCGATCACCTTGCAGGTCTCCGTCTCTGCTTCTCCGTCGTGCGCTTCAAGCAAACCCTGCACCGCCGCAACGTGAGCCCGGGTCTGCTCCAAATGCGTGCTGAATGCATCCGTCAGTTCGGAATCCGTTGCGTGTTCGATCAAGTCCGGCAACGACTTCGTGATCTTCACTTCCATGTCGTATGCCTTCCTCAGGTTGCTTACATACAGCGTTTCCAGGTCCTTGATATCTGCTGAGAACAATTTCATAAAAAGCTCCTCTGAATGTTGAAATGAGTTTCTGGTGCTTTAGGCGCGCGGTTCTGCGCGCCCATTCCAGTCGGCGTGGCGAACGTACAATCGTCAGTTTTCGGTCTGTTTTTTCTCTGATCCCTGCTTTTTGTCTGATCTTTGTCCGCATGGGCGTGCTCGAGTGCGTACTCTCCATGCCAATGCAGTCAAAGCGGCAATCTACATACAATTGCGGATCCTGCCAATCAAGCTCCTGATGCATTGCTGCGCCCACGTGCGCAACCCGGGCGTCCAGCATGCTAGTAAGAGCGGATTTCATCCATCGAGGTTGCCCGCTTCTCTCCCTGATGCGAAGCCCATTACCACCACATCAAAGGCAACTCCCCACGCCTTCGCCTCATCCCTGTTATGCGTACGATCGAGCCCCGCTGAAAAAGCCGCTCGGAGGACAATCTATGAAGCTCAATCGAACCCTGAAACTCGTGCCCGTCGCTCTTCTCGCCCTTCTGCCCTCAGCCGTTCTCACCGCCAATGCCCAAGCCAGTTCGTCCACCTCGGCCAGCGCCGCGGATAAGAACTTCGTCACCACCGCCCTCCGGGGTGGAATGGCGGAAATTGAACTGGGAAAGCTGGCTGCTGCCAAGGGAAGCAGCAATGATGTCAAGCAATTCGGACAAAAGATGGTCACCGACCATACCCAGATGGGCGAGAACATGAAACACGTTGCCCAGCAGGTCGGCGCCGCGCAACCATCCGCAATGTCGGCTGCGGACCTTGCCCTTGAAACCAAACTGAAGGTGCTTTCCGGCAACACGTTCGACAAGGCTTATATCCAGGCCATGCTCAAGGATCACCAGGACGACCTCGGTCTCTTTAATAAGGAGATTACAAGCGGTTCATCGTCGGTCGTCACTGACGCGGCGCGCGATGGCGCGAAGATCATCCAGGAGCATCTGGACATGATCCAGAAGATCGCCCAGTCCAACAACGTCGCCTCAAACTAAACAGGGGGCGCTCGTCACCACGATCGCGGGGCCGCGCATTGATTCGCCCGCCCCGCACCCTCTCGTGAATGCCACCCATCTTTCGGACCTGAAGGGCAGACCTGCGCAGGCCTGTTCCCTGTTCCCTGATCCCTGCTTTTCAGGACCTGCCTTTGCCCTTGGCCGTCACGGCCGCCGGCTCCGCTTTCGGGATCTTGCTGTCCTCAAACTGCTTCACCGCTTTATTCACCTGGTCCCGCGCATACGCCGCATCGTGCCAGCCCTTCACTTCCACGCGCTTCCCCTCAAGATCCTTGTAGATCGAGAAGAAGTGCGTAATCTCCTTCAACATGTGCGGATAAATATCCGTGTAATTCCAAACATTCGTATAGCGCGGATTGTTGTTTCCTACCGCCAGCACCTTTTCGTCCAGAACGCCCTGGTCCAGCATCACCAGCAGCCCGATCGGGCGCACCTCCTGCACGCAGCCCGGAAAACTCGGGCTCGGCACCAGCACCAGCACGTCCAGAGGATCGCCATCGTCGCTCAGCGTCGACGGAATGAATCCGTAATCGCCCGGATAATGAACCGGCGAATGCAGGTTGCGATCCAGCTTGAAAACATGCAGCTGCTTGTCATATTCAAACTTGTTCGTGTTGTCCTTGGGGATCTCGATAACCGTCCGGAAAACCTCGGGGGAGCGGTCTCCGATGGGCAATTCCAAATAATTAACCATTCTCTTTTATCTCTCTTTCGGTTTAGGGAACTCGGGAATCAGGTAGGAAGAAAGCGAACCGGAACCGGATGCAATCGCCGGGGAATCCGGCCAACCACCGGAAATACTATAATCACGGATGATGAAGGCACATGTCTATGTCACGCTCAAGACATCGGTCCTGGACCCCCAGGGCCAAACCATCCACAACGCCCTGCGCAAAATCGGCTATGCGGACGTATCCGCCGTCCGCCAGGGCAAATACTTCGCGCTTTCCCTCGCCGATGGGCTCACTCCCGAAGCCGCCCGCGACCAGGTCAAACGCATCGCCGGCGAGGTCCTCACCAACCCCGTCATCGAAGAATTTACGTACCGCATTGAGGAATAGATACCAGGTCGGTTTGAGGGGAAACACGCGGAGGCTTTGTAACAAGGGCACGGCTTCAGCCGGGCCAATAAGGCCAATAGAATGAGTCGGGCTTTAGCCCCTGCCACAGTTCGCCGAACGATTTAGATCCAGCAGGAGTTTTTCCGCAGCCTGTTCAGCCCTTGCTGAACCCCGGCAGGTGGCCCACTCATCCCGGTATCCGAAACTGTGCCCCATCCTCGCCACGCTTTTTCTTGTGGCTAGGGTGGGCGAGCACGAACCCCGGCGCTCAAACCTGATCAATCGACAACGCAGCCAACTTCTTCACCTGCCGCACCGTCTCCACACTCACTGTAACCACCTGCCCAACCAGCCGCACAATGTACTCGGGATCATCCTCACGATTCGGATCGTTCACAATCCCACTCCGCGCATCCGTCGAAACCCTATACTGGTCCACCACCCACTCCAGCGCGCTCCGGTTCCCCAGCCGGTACTCATACGTCTCCGTCGGAATCCCGCTCAGCGTCAAAAATCCGTTGTACTTCAACTGCGTCTTGTCTTTCGACAAAGCCATCTTCTCTACGCGCCAATCCAGCTTGCCCGTCTCCGTCCGCTCCAGCTTGGACTCCGCCTGCTGCTCATACTCGATGTGCAGCTTCATCAGCGCCGCGCCTATCTCCGCATACCGCTTGAAATCAGGAGCCATCGGAATTCGCGGCAACTCCCGCTTCAAATTCGCTGCATACCGCGTCCGGTACTCCGGATGATGCAGAAGCCCGTATGTGAAGTGGAAGATATCCCACTTCGAAATGCTCTGCTGCCCATAATGCTTCCGAAACTCCGCAAGCGCCCAATCGGTAATGTTCTCCCGCCGATTCGTGCCGTCTTCGTCGCAAATCCGTGCCGCGGGTCAGCCAAAAACCACTGCGCCCTCTATAAAGCTGTGATCCTGTGTACCCCAAAAAACTGTCATCCTGAGCAACTAATTCGCGCGTGCGAGTTTTCGGCCCAAATGACATCGCTTTAAATGATTGATTCTAATTAATGTAAACATCTGTCATCCTGAGCGAACGGGGCCCCGAGCGCCTTTCAGCTCGGGGGTGGTGAGTCGAAGGACCTGCGGTTGCTCTTGTCCTTGCCTTTGCTTTTGCCCCTCCCCGTCCTGGCCCAGCTTCGCCAATTCCCCATGGCCGAAACCTCGGGCGCTCAACCCACCTTGCCAACCGTCGGATCAACCACATACCACCCTTCGCTCAGATCATTCCACGTGGGGTTAGCTCTTTCGATAAGAGCAATCTTCTTTGCGCGAAGCCAGCCCTTCAACTGCTTTTCCCGCGCAATCGCGCTTCCTGGGCCTGTGAATCGCTCGAACCAAACTAACCGGTTGCAGTTGTATTTCGAGGAGAATCCCTCGTGAGTCCTCTGCTTGTGCTCAAATACTCGCTTCAACAAATTACCGGTCACTCCGATGTAGAGCGTGTGACTTCGGCTCGCCACGATGTAGGTGAAATAAATCCTCTCGTCCATGGCCAAACTGTATCGCAAATTAGTTCTGCAGGTGTTGCACAAACCTGATAATGCGGAAACCTGGCAAAATGTCTTTAGAACATGATGCTCCAAGTAGGATAGATACCCCTTGCGCGTCCGAACAGTTCCTGTAGAGTCAATTCAATGTATGCATTCGTGACCGTGTTGACAAAGACAAACTTGTAACGATGTTTAAGGTTTTGAGCTACGAGCAATTCAGCGGTCGTTAGTGCGAAGAAATAACCTTTAAAGTCTTCGGGCAGCTTTCGATTACTCGACTTGACCTCGCACAGAACTATTTTGTCGAGATTCCTCGCGATCTCATCAGCATCATCCAGGTCGAGGCTCCCACTATGCTTAACAACATCGAATGCCTTCCCGTACACGACGAGATTCTTTCTTGCGAACTCGACCAGCAACAGCCGCTTTTGCTTGGCCGTTGGGACGACAAATCCAGAGCCGCTTTGCAGCAGAATCTTTGCCGCTTTCTTAGCGGTTTGGTTACGGCTCGCTTCGGCTAGCGCCGCTTTTACTACTGTCTCCGTCCCCTCGTCCACTTCCCGTCCTTTTTCCTATCGCCCTTGAAAGCAGAGGCACCTGTCGACATGTCTGCATCGACAGGTGCCGCGAACAGAACGGACGGGCTGACTTCAAGAGCGTCCGCAACTCGCCAAATATTCAGCAGACTGATGTTGCGTTCTCCTCGTTCGACTCCGCCTATGTAAGTGCGGTGGAGGCAGGCCAATTCCGCGAGTCGCTCCTGCGAATATCCGCGCGTCTCCCTTATCGCCTTCATCTTTTTTCCAAAAGCGATCATTCGATTCATTAGAGGGTGATTGTAGGGTGACCAGGTAGGCCTCGTCTGCAGACGATAAGTAGCGCTAAGATGATAAGTACATTATGGTCACAGGACCGCGTATTTCCCCAGTGGTACTTGGACGAGCTGTGAGATGCTTTTGTCGTTCCAATGCCTCATTCGGTATCCTCCGGTCTATGTCTGGCGAAGCGAAAACCTGCGGATGGTCTGACGGAGGCTGCTGGATTCTCGCGGCCGCGATTCAGCAAAGCTGGGGCGGAGAACTGTACGCTCTCTCCCGCACAGGATCTGATGTGCAGCATGCCGCGGTTCGCTTCGAAAAGGTCCTCATCGATCAGGATGGTCCTGCATCTGCGAAGCTTTTCATTCGCAGATTTGAAAGATGGGAAGGTTTTTTGGCAGGGTCACTTCAGCTAGTACCGTTCTCCCAGACCATGAACAGGAATATACCAAGACCTGAGAAGCAGCGAGAGATTATCGCCGGGATCTTCAGCCATATTCCTTCGCTCTGTCTACCAGACGTGGAGCCCTTCAGCCGTCTATCAAATCGAACCCTCAACACTCGAATTGCTCCGCAGCTTTGGCAAACCGAAATGGGCAACGAACCTGAAGCTATACGTCGCGGAACACCAGTCCTTAACCGCGCGCTACGCTAGCGCGCGTATCCAAAATCTCGTCCCCGTTCAGATTGCGCCTAATAAAGAAATCAAACTCAGCCCCGGCGAGCACAGCGAATTGATCCGAGATATCATCCAAAGCTTCGCTGCGCGGTTTGCGCCGGGAGCTGTCTTGATTTACGCGGGGGATACTGGCGAAAAATGGGGATATTTCGAGGAAGCACTCCTCGCTGAACTCGGCGTAATCGTTGAAGGGCACGGCAAAATGCCGGACGTGGTCCTGCATTACCCGGACCGCGACTGGCTTCTCCTCCTAGAGTCTGTTACCAGCCACGGCCCGGTCGATGGAAAGCGACACGCGGAACTCGCAAGGCTCTTCGCAAGCTCAACCGCAGGCTTGGTCTACGTCACCGCGTTTCCTAATCGATCCGTCATGAGCCGCTACCTCGGCGAGATCGCATGGGAAACAGAAGTGTGGGTCGCCGACGCACCCTCTCACTTGATTCACTTCAATGGCGAGCGGTTCCTTGGCCCTTACTCTACGACCAAGGCAAATTGAACGCATCCAGCACCGCCGCATCCACCTTCAGCGGATTTCTGCCCGAACGCGGAATCGGATACTCCGCCACCAGAAACCACTCGTACCCCCGCGCACACTTCTCCAGCAGCGCCTCAAACGCCCGCCGGATGTTTCCCTCATTGTCGAATTTGCCGCGCCCAAACCGCTCCAGCGTCTCGTAGTACGCCTTCACCGGCGCGTGCGTTGCCTTCAGTTTGAAGTTGCTCATGGTTTCAACACAACTCTAAACCCATTCCCTCAACCCGCTCCGAACCGTTGGGAGCCCGGACCTGTCTGGCCGCGCAAGCGGCGTCTGCCCCACCGCAGGTGGTTTGCAGATAATTACCCTCTCTTGGTGCACAATCGTCAGTAGAGGACAAACGCCGAAATTGCGCCCGCAAAATTCCGGGAACTCGCCGACGCCGAACAAGACGCCGTAACTCCTTTGGAATGGCATATCTGCGGATAACTTCTTTAGAACGCCATACTTGCAGCGACAACCACCTTGTAAACCGATGAAAACAAACCACTTATTTGCAGGAATAGGGGGGGAGGGGTATCCAAAATGTACATGCAATGCCGTCACATCATCACCAACGGAGTCAAGTGCCGGGCGCACGCGCTGACCAGCAAACCCTATTGCCATTTCACCAAGCGCCTGCATCGCCGCTCCCCGAAGAGGCCCGCCCCGTCGCATAAAATCGTCCTATGTGCGGAATCGTCGGCTATGTAGGTCCAAAAGCAGTAGTTCCCGTCATCATTGAAGGTTTGCGGCGTCTCGAGTATCGCGGCTACGATTCGGCCGGTATCGCCGTCGGCAGCCCCACTCACAAAACCCTTGAAGTCCGCCGCGCTCCCGGCAAGCTCATCAATCTCGAGCACGTCCTCCGCGACCATCCCCTCCACGGCACCTACGGCATCGGCCACACCCGCTGGGCCACCCACGGCCGCCCCACCGAAGAAAACGCCCACCCCCATCGCGACTGCACAGGCCGCATCGTCGTAGTCCACAATGGAATCGTTGAAAACTACCTCGACCTGAAACGCGAACTCATCGACCAGGGCCACGTCTTCGTCACGGAAACCGACACCGAAATTATCGCCCACCTCATCGAGCAGGTCCAGAAGGACGCGGAAGCCGCGGGTCAGCCCATCTTGCTTGAAGAAGCCCTTCGTCGCGCTGTCAAGCGACTCACCGGCGCCTTCGCCCTCGGCGTTCTCTCCGCACTCGAGCCAGACAAAATCGTCGCCGCCCGCTCCGGCCCTCCCGTCGTCATCGGCATCGGCGAGGGCGAGTCCTTCATCGCCTCTGACGTCCCCGGCATCCTCCACCACACCCGCAACATGATCCTTCTCGCCGATGGTGACATGGCCATCCTCACCCTCGCGGGCGTCACCATCACCGACTTCGATGGCAACCCGATTCAGCGTGCCATCACCCGCATCACATGGGATCCGGTCCAGGCGGAAAAGGGCGGCTACAAGCACTTCATGCTCAAGGAAATCTGGGAGCAGCCCCGCGCCATTCGCGATACCACACTCGGCCGCGTGTCCCTCGACTCAGGCAAGGTGTACCTTGGCGAAATGAAAATCGCCGACGACGAGCTCGCCTCCGCCTCCAGCATCAACATCGCCGCCTGCGGCACCAGTTGGCATTCCGCGTTGGCCGGCAAGTACATGATCGAGCGCCTCGCTCGCCTGCCCGTCGATGTCGACTACGCCAGCGAATATCGCTACCGCAATCCCATCCCCGACCGCAACGCCCTCGGCCTGCTCATCACCCAATCCGGCGAGACGGCCGACACATTGGCGGCCCAGCGCGAAATGATTGCCCTCGGCTCCAAAACCGTCGCCATCTGCAACGTCGTCGACGCCATGGTCGCTCGCGAAGCGCACGGCTCCATCTACACCCACGCCGGCCCTGAAATCGGAGTAGCCTCCACCAAGGCCTTCACCGCGCAGCTCACCGCACTCTTCCTTCTCGCTCTCAAGCTCGGCCAGCTCCGCGGCCGCATCGATCCCGAGCGCTCCGTCACGCTCATTGAAGAGCTAAGCCGCATCCCCGCAAAAATCGAAGAAGTCCTCCGCTCTCGGTCCGCCCAGTGCGAGCAGCTCGCCGCCGGCTTCTCCACCGTGCGCGACTTCCTCTACCTCGGACGCGGCATCCACTTCCCCATCGCCCTCGAGGGCGCGCTCAAGCTCAAGGAAATCTCCTACATCCACGCCGAAGGCTACCCCGCCGGCGAAATGAAGCACGGCCCCAACGCCCTCATCGACGAGACCCTCCCCGTCGTCGTCATCGCCACTCGCGACGACGCCGACCCCGCCTCAAAGCTGCGCTACGAGAAAACCCTCTCCAACATTCAGGAAGTCACCGCCCGCTCCGGTCGCGTCATCGCCATCGCCACTGAAGGCGACACCACACTCGCCGGCCTCGTCGAGCACGTCATCCATATCCCGCCCACCATCGAGCTCCTCTCCCCGCTCATCGAGATCGTCCCCCTCCAGCTCCTCGCCTACTACATTGCCGTCCGCCGCGGCTGCGACGTAGACCAGCCCAGAAACCTCGCCAAGTCCGTCACTGTCGAGTAGCAGCTCACGGGAGTCATATGAAAGTCCTCTTCATCGGCGGTACCGGCATCATCAGCACAGCGGTCACTCGCCTCGCCGCAGAACGCGGCATCGACCTAACCCTCCTCACCCGCGGTCAGCGCGACGCCCACCTGCCCCCCAGCGTTCGCACCATCACGGCCGATATCGCCGATGAGTCCGCCGTAGCCGCCGCTCTAGCCAATCAAACCTGGGATGCAGTAGTCGACTGGATCGCCTTCACCCCCGCCCACATCGAACGCGACATCCGCCTCTTCCGCGACCGCACACGCCAGTTCATCTTCATCAGCTCCGCCAGTGCCTATCAGCGCCCCGTCGGCCACTACCTCATCACCGAATCCACCCCGCTCGCCAACCCTTTCTGGCAGTACTCTCGCGACAAAATCGCCTGCGAAGATCTCCTCATGCAGGCATACCGCGACCATGGCTTTCCCATCACCATCGTCCGCCCGTCACTCACTTATGGCGACACGCAGATCGTTCTCGCCGTCAACAGTTGGCAAAAGTCCTACACTGCCATCGACCGCCTCCGCCGCGGCAAAAAAGTCATCGTCCCCGGTGACGGCTCATCCCTCTGGGTCATCACCCACAACAGCGACTTCGCCCAGGGCCTCGTCGGCCTTCTCGGCCACCAGCAAGCCACGGGACACGCCTTTCACATCACCAGCGACGAGGTCCTCACCTGGGACCAGATCTCCCGCATCACCGCAGAAGCCGCCGGCGTCGAGCCCGCGAAGTTCGACTCCCAGATCATCCACATCGCATCTGACTTCCTCAGCGCCTGCCAGCCCGACGAGCTCGGCAGCCTCACCGGCGACAAGTCTTCAAGTGTCGTCTTCGACAACACCAAGATCAAGCGCTTCGTCCCCACCTATATCGCCAAAGTCCCGTTCACTGAAGGCATCCGCCGCACCATCGCCTGGTTCGACGCCGCCCCCGCCCGCCAGCAAATCGACAAGTCCGCCAACGCCACCTGGGATAAGCTAATCGACGCCTACGAAGCAGGCCTAACCAACGCCGTCCGCCTCTTCCGCTAACCGAAGTCAACTAATCAGTAAGTCCCCACAGAAACCCTAACCACCACCGGCTCCGCCCCCAGCCCCACTCCCCAGTCCGTCTGATCCCCATTCAAAATCCGCCCAAACTTGAACGCCCCATTTTCATAAGTCCCTTCCTCCACCTTCAGAAACTGCCGATGCACCCACTTCCCCTCAATCTGCGCTGAGGGAATCTGCCCGCTCCCATTCACTATCTGCCCGGCCTTCCGCTGTGCCTCGTTCCCCGCTGGCCGAAAATCCACGCGGCAAAAATACCCCGTCACCAGAAACTGATTCTCCTTCAACCGCAGAACCAGCGCCCGCCCCAGCGGCTCCGCATTCCCCTTCGCCGTCCCGCCCCGACCAGCGCCGTACGACACCACCGCATCCCAATCCCCAAAATGCAGAGTCTGCGTGGCCTCGCCCTCAACCTCCGCAGTAGCCTGCAGCTTGCCCTCAAAATTCAGCCGGGCCACGTCCCGCATCATCGGCCCAATCAGTTTGTAATTCTCCGCCGTCGGATCAAGAAACGCGTCTTTGGATCGAACCTCGCCGCCTTTTTCGCCCTCTTGCGGTCGCAGAGTCCGCGTGTAATCCAGCCCAAACGGTGAATACCCAATCGCCTGCAGTCCCAGCGCTGAAAACATGAATCGCGCCGCGCTCTTTGACCCCAGCGTCTCCGGAACAAACAGCGCATTATCCGCCCGGTGATACAGTTCCAGCACCTTCAGATAGCTCGCCGTCTCCGGCAAATAAATATCCGGAGCCAACACATCAATCGCCGGTGCCTCCACCTTCCAAATCGGCAACACGTTGTCCGTCGGCCCTCCTGCCTCATACGTGCCCGGCGCGCCCTTGAACGGATCGCGCAGCGCCGCATTCACATACAGCGGCAGCGGATAAACAGCCTTTCCCGCCGCGGCAATCTCGCCCACATACCGCGCCACAGCCCACGCATGGAAGTTCACATTGGCCTCAACGCCAAACGCATCCCGCCAGCTCGCCCCACCGGCCGTCTTGCCCATCGCCTTCAGCACCTCGGCAGGCACAGGCCCCGCAAACAGCTTCTCCGCTTCCGGCCGGTAGTCCCGCTCCGCGCCCCACGTCCCGGTCTCGTTCTCCACCTGCACCATCAGCACCGTGCGTTCCCCGTCCACCTCTTTCAGGTGCTTCATAAATGCGGTGAACGCCCGCTTGTCCGCATCCAGCGCCGCCGTCGCAAACGGAGAAGGCGAGTCCACCAGCTCTCCCTCCTTGTTCATCACATGCGTATAAATCTCCGGCTTCAGCTTCATCCACTCCGGCATGTAATGCTGACTGCCGTTCTTCCACGTTCCAAACCACAGCAGCACCAGGTGCGCCTTATGCTCCCGCGCCTGCGTCAGAATCAGATCCACCTGCGAGTAGTCGAACCTGCCCGGCTCCGGCTCAAACTGCTCCCAATAAATCGGCGTCTCCAGCGTATTCGCGTGCAGATACCCAATCGCCGGCCAGACCTTATCCAGCGTCCCCGGCCAGTCGCTTGAATTATTCGACTGCGCCCCCAGCATCAGGTAAGGTGCGTTATCCACCATCAGCGCATACCGCCCATCCTTAACCACAATCCGCGGAACAGGATGCTCCTTCACCCGCGCCGCTGCGTTAGCACCCGTCTGCGCGATTCCCACCACGCCACAAGCCGCACAGCCAATCAAAGCAGGCAAAGTCGTCAGAATAGAAAGCGTTTTCATTTCGTTGGTCCTCATCGTTTTTTTCCGGTGCACAGCCATCATATTCCCGGCATACAGCGCGCCCTATTTTATCTGTGTTACTCCCTCTGCGGCGCACAGAAAGGCAGAGAACGGAAGTCGCTAAGTAGCGCCGGTCTCCAGACCGGCTGTCGTGCGGGCGTCCCCGCCCGCACTGGCATTTACCATCATGACCTGATGAACTCCCATCCCCCACCATGAAATGCCACAACACCCCACGGGTATATCCTGTATCCAGGCTTAAATGAATAATGACGTCCGGTTCCGCATCAAGACCATGCTTTTCTTGGTCCTGCTATTCCTCCTGCTCCAGCCCCTCGTGTCCATCTCCCAGGTCGCCGTCCAACAGGGCCCTACCCCCTCCGCCCCACGCGCAAGAGTCATCGTTTTTGTCCACGGCCTTCACGGCAGCCGGGAGTCCTGGCGAGCGTCAAACCACGCCTACTGGCCCGATCTGGTCCGCACCGACCCACGCTTCGCCTTCTCCGACGTTGAAGTTGCCGAGTACCCCACGCCGGACAAAAACGGCAAAATGTCCAGCACCCAGCTGGCGGAAATCCTCTTCAACCGCCTCAAGCAGGACCACGTCTGGGACCATCGCGAGGTCGTCTTCGTCGCCCATTCGCTCGGCGGCATCCTCACTGAGGAGATGCTCTTGAAACACCCCGCCGAAGCAGTGCGAGTCAAGTTCATCGTCTCCTACGGCACACCGCACGAGGGTTCGTCGCTCGCCCGCATCGCCTCCCTCTACGACAAAGACCCGCTGCTCAACGATCTCAGCGACGCCGGCGACAACGCCTTCCTCACCCAGCTTGAAGACAACTGGCGACGCCAGAATTCCGTGAATGCAATCCACCGGTTCTGCGCCTATGAAACCGAAGACACCAAGCCAGATGCCGGTCTCGGCTACTATCTCCGCGCACACGCCCGCGTGGTCAGCTACTTCAGCGCAACCTATGGATGCGATGTCACCACGCCGCCGCAGGAGATTCACTCCGACCACGTGCACATGATTGAGCCCGCCGATCGAAAATCCGCGGCCTACGACTTCTTCTATCGCGTCTATCGCGCCAATCCCATCCTCGAAGAACAAATCGTCACCCGCGACAACGTGGTCGGGGGTCTTGAAGCCACCTGTGATCGCACCAACGCGAACGTTGACCTGCAAGTCCCGATCGCCCTCGATAGCTCCATGCACGAAAAAGTCCTCAAGGCGGATGCCTCCTTCGTCAACGCTGTGGACCTCCGTGACATCAATCCAAACCCGCCTGTTGTTACCGGGGTAGACGCAAACAACGTAGCCCACGTGAACTACGGATTCAGAGGACCATCCAAAAAGCTCCTGGTCTGCCTCGGCACCGCCCGCGCATCCTTAAAGGTCGAGTTCACCATCGACCGCCAGGTCCCCATCCGCGAACCCCAATATTAACTCGGGCGCTAGCACAACCGAGGGATCAGGTGGCGTCAGCTGTGCCCATTCATCGCGTAGCTTTACCGCGCGATGAGTGGGAGGGTTCCATCCACTTATCCAAAATTCCGGGGTCAATCACACTCGCTCAAGCCTCATTCTCCTGAATACCAGTAATGAGGAGCCACGCGGCTGAAATGAAAAAAGCAAACGAGAGCACCATCGCCGCTGAGGCCAGGTAAAGGCCGGCAACCTGTCCACATATAAGTAAGCTAGAGCCTACGATCTGAGCTCCGTAACAAGACGTGCCGGCGATGAAGCGACCAATGCTGAGCCCCACGGAGCTTCTGCCCATCTTTGTTGCCCGAACGTAAACCCGTATGTAAGTAATCATCGGAACGAGAGTAACAACCAACCATTCAATGCCGATCCATCGATAGCTTTGATTTCCCATCAGGGCGAGTGCACAAATCATGAAGACGGCTGTGAAGCCCGTCAACGTCGCGATGGCGCGATTCTTATGGGTTGCATCCCGAGTAATGATTGAAAGATTGATCGACATGGCGATAAACACCAGGCCCGCCAGAGCTGCCGCTCCGCCCCCTACCATCACGAAGAAATTTTGCCATTGGCTCATATCCATTGGACTCTACGATACTAGGAAGGAAATAAGTCGGCTATGTTCTTCGTTCCGGCATTCTTTCTTTTTCAATGGAATGAAACTCCAAAAGTCGCCTTCGAATCCTCTGCCGTCGAGATGCCTTGTATCCGGCTTCCGGTTCGTCGCAATAAAGCGTCGTGCCGCCTCTTCACTCCGCTGCATATAATCAATCCGTCCCACGCACACCAGGAAAACCCATGTCCACGCGCACCATCATCGAACCCTTCCGCATCAAGTCCGTCGAGCCCATCCGCTGGACCACCCGCCCCCAGCGCGAACAACTCCTCCGCGCCGCGCACCACAACCTCTTCCTCCTCGAGGCCGACGACGTCCTCATCGACCTGCTCACCGACTCCGGCACCGGCGCCATGTCCACCCACCAGTGGGCCGGCGTCATGGAGGGCGATGAGTCCTACGCCGGCTCGAAGAGCTTCCATCACTTCAAGCGTTCGGTCCAGGACATCACCGGCTACGGGCACGTCATCCCCACCCACCAGGGCCGCGCCGCCGAGCGCATTCTCTTCAACGTCATGTGCAAGAAGGGCGATGTCGTCCCCAACAACACCCACTTTGACACCACTCGCGCCAATGTTGAATTCGTGGGCGCAGAGGCCGTCGATCTCATCTATCCTGAGGCCCGCAGCCCTGAAACCATCCTGCCCTTCAAAGGCAACATGGACGTCGAAGCGCTCGACCGGCTCATCCAGAAGGTCGGCCGCGAACGCATCCCGCTCGTCATGCTCACCGTCACCAACAACAGCGGAGGCGGCCAGCCCGTCAGCATGGAAAACGCAAAGGCCGTCTCCGCCATCTGCAAGCGCCACAACATCCCGCTCTACTTTGACGCCTGTCGCTTTGCTGAGAACGCCTGGTTCATCAAGCAGCGCGAGCCCGCCTACGCCGACAAAACTCCCAAGCAAATCGCTCAGGAGATGTTCGCCCTCGGCGACGGCTGCACCATGTCCGCCAAGAAAGACGGCATG
>Ga0302319_10008963_pt1 | contig 19354 bp, 24 predicted proteins | sample Bog_T0_2_FD_203319 | JGI IMG/M metagenome (GOLD analysis project Ga0302319, IMG submission 203319) | Peat permafrost microbial communities from Stordalen Mire near Abisko, Sweden - Bog_T0_2 | ecosystem: Environmental > Terrestrial > Soil > Wetlands > Peat | place: Sweden: Abisko, Stordalen Mire... | reverse complement strand
AAACGGGAAAGGGGAGTTCAGATTCCTTGCGCCCGACAGGCCAATCACCGCCACGCCTCACGGCGGAATCTGTCGTCCGGCATCCACCCCGCAAGTCCTTACTGCCACTCAAAAGCCGGAATTCCCAGAAAGTCTTTGGCTGGCTGGGCGAGTCGTCTCATGAGCCCGAGGCAACTGAAGGGCATCTCGATCCTCCCTTTAATTCCCTAGAAGACCTGAAGATGAGATTTAAGAGGCTCCAGCTTGAGGTCTCGATTACCGAATCGGCGGCTCACACAGCGACGCTGAGAGACATCGAGAGGCTGCTCCATTCGAGCTGGAATCTAGCAGAGCTTCAGAATAAGATCCGACAGATGGAAATAGATCTCGGTTTCGAGAAAAACCTTCAGCCGCCGTTAGCCAAGCGCTCACGAGGCGTGAGCGGCGATTAAACGCCAGACATTCACGTAGCGATCGTGGCGCCCAGCCATGTCAAGTATTTCTCCAACCCCACCACAACCGGGACAGCAATAATCTCTGGCGTGTCATAACTGTGCTGCCGGACAATCAGATCTCGTAAGGCGTCAAACCGCGCCCGGGTTGTCTTGATGAGTAGCAACACTTCCTGCGTACTTTCAATTTTCCCTTCCCAGCGATATACGCTTTCTACCGAAGGCACGATGTTGACACAGGCCGCGGCCTCTTCTGAAACGATCGAATGAGCAAGTTTTTGCGCCTCGCCCGGGCTGGAACAAGTACAGAGCACAATCAACGCATCGGTCATAAGATATTGTTTTTGCTAGACCTTTCGGCAAAACCAGTTTATAAATAGAAGAGGGAATGTTTCGCTCCTACCTACGTCCGATTGCCGCCCTAGCCACGCTGACCGCGCTTGCAGCGTACGCGGTCATCATGCTGCGCGGCCCACAAGGTTTGAGCGCCCTTTCTGAAAAGCAAAAACAGATCCGCGCCGTGGAAGAACAGAACGCTAATCTGTTGCGCGAAGTAGAAGCCCGCAAACAGCACATAAAACGCCTCGAAAGCGATCCTGCCACACAAGTTTTGGAACTTCGCAAGCTCGGTTTCGTGGGCCAAGGCGACACCTCCTTCAACGTCGGTGGCCAGAAGATCAATCCGGCGGATGGCCAACCTGCTAGCAACGCTCCGGCTCCTGTGACACATTAGTTTATCCCCTTAAAGTATTGAAAAATGACAGTTTACGAAGAACGCAAGGATGACCTTGAACGCTATGAATTCATGTGGGGCAAGGAGCGCGGCCGGCTGGCGATTTCGCTCGATTGCATTACCGATGCCTTGGTTCTCGCAGGTCAGCATGGCGTCTATTGCCAGAGCGTACGCCAACTCGGCAAGCCTGCCATGGATATTCAGCTCATCACCAAGAGTCTGACCGACGCCAAAGAATTGATCACCAGCGTCCTGGAAATTAAAGCGAATCAACAAGTTACTAAAGATCCTGTAGAAAAGGGTTGAACTGCCTTTCGTGGCCGATTGTGGTGGGCAAGCCGTGCCCCGGAATCACTACCGTTTCGTCAGGAAGAGGCATCAGTCGCGTCTTGATGGAGCTGAGAAGCTTACGGCTATCGCCACCGGGCAGATCCGTACGACCCACGCTTTCGCGAAACAGAGTGTCGCCGGCTAGCAGTTTTTGTTCTTGCGGGATCCAAACCGACAAGCTTCCCTGCGTGTGACCCGGGGTGGTGATCACGTTGAAATCCGCACTGCCCAGCTTCACGGAAACTCCATCGTTGGCAGGAGTATCAATCTCGGGACGCTCCGGCGTTTCCATGCCGAGCCAGCCCGCCTGCACATCAAGCGCGGCCAGCAAAGCATCGTCTTTTTCATTCATGTAGACAGGCGCACCACTCAGGGCGCGCAACTTGGCGGCGCCGGCAACGTGATCGATATGCCCGTGAGTGACGATAATCGCTTTGACTTTTAGCTGGTGCTTTTCCAGAACCTCAGTGATTTTCGAGAGCTCATCACCTGGGTCAATGACGATCGCTTCGTGCGATTGCTCATCGCCAAAGATCGAACAGTTGCAGCGCAACTGGCCGACGGGAAGAATGACATGAATCATAGGAGCGCTTGGCTCTATCTTAGCCGTTAGCCGTGATCCCAGCAATTTCCACTTGACATACGAAGCAGTTACTAGTAATCTCTTCGTATATGGCTGATCCGCCGAAGCCGACCGACGCCGAACTCGAAATACTCACCACTTTGTGGAGCATCGGTTCCGGCACGGTCCGCGATGTCCATTCCGTCATCAACCGCCGCCGTTCCGCCGAATACAGCACGCTTCTCAAGTTCATGCAGATTATGACTGAAAAAGGGCTTGTTGTGGTTGACCAGTCACAACGCGCCCACGTCTACACCGCGGCCAAGCCACGCGAATATACCCAGCGCCAGCTCGCCGGTGATTTGCTGCAGCGCGTGTTCAGCGGATCTGCCAAAGGATTGTTCGTTGGCGCGCTCTCGGCCCGCAGGGCATCGAAAAAAGAATTGGCCGAATTGCGAAAACTATTAGATGAATACCAGCAAGGTGTGAAATGACTTTTCTCGAAACCTTCGTCGAAACTCCCTGGGCGGCGGCGCTTGGCTGGACGCTTGTCCATTCGCTTTGGGAAGGAGCGCTCATCGCCGCTGTGCTTGCGATCGTAATGCTGGCAACCAAATCGCCCCGCGTTCGTTATGCCGCGGCTTGCCTGGCGATGTTAGCCATTCTCGCCGCCTTCGCCGTAACGTTATTTCGTTTCGCCCCATTTGCTGCTCACCACCCGCAGGCGCTGGGAACAATGCCCTTCCCGGCTTGGAAACAGACAGTCATTCAAACAACGGACGAATGGAATCCAACTCTGGCTGCCATCGCACCGTGGCTCGCGCCTTTCTGGATTACAGGTGTCTTGGTTTTCTACCTCAGATACGCCGCCGGGTTCCTGTCTGTCTCGCGGCTGAGCCGCCGTGGCGTTTGTTCCGCCGCTGAAGCCTGGCAGGCGAGGCTGGAAAGTCTAGCCGCACAACTGCGCATCTCGCGGCCTATCCTATTGCTTGAGTCCTCTCTGGCCGACGCGCCGCTGGTAATCGGTCACATACGTCCTCTGATTCTCATGCCCGTTGGCCTGTTCATAGGCTTACCCGCGGCTCAAATTGAAGGCATTCTGCTTCATGAACTCGCCCACATTTGCCGCCACGATTTCTTGCTGAACTCTATCCAGAATTTGTTAGACGGAATTTTGTTCTACCACCCGGCCGCTTGGTGGATCTCCCATGTCATTCGCGCCGAGCGCGAGAAGTGTTGTGATGATGTCGTCGTTGGAATCTGCGGCAACGCGCACGAATATGCAAGTGCGCTAGCCGCACTCGAAGAAACCCGTTGGTCTGGCCGCGAACCGGCCTTGGCTGCTAAAGGAGGCAGTCTTATGAAACGTATCCGTCGCTTGCTTTACCCCCCGGCTCAAAATTCCGGTTGGCTTCCTATCGCTTCTGGAGCTTTGCTCTTATTTACCATTGCCGCCTCGCTCGGTGCGTGGCAATCCAACACAGCGTCGGCTCAAAGGATTTCTCCCAATGCGGGAGGTCAAAAATTGACGGCGACTGAATGGGAAATCAATCAGCTTCAGTCGCAAATTTCGTCGATGCAGGAACGCTACACCGCTGGGTATCCCGACCTAATAGCCGCACAGGAGCAGTTAGCGGTTTTGACGCGAGAGCGGGGCGAGGCTGCCAAAGCGCCTCCAACGAGAGAAACAAACATCGCTGAGGGCCCGTGGGCAAAATGGCTGAACGAAGATGTGGTCTACATCATTGATGACGCCGAACGCGCCGCCTTCCTAAAGCTCACCACCGATGAGGAACGCCAGCAATTCACTGAGCAGTTCTGGGAGCGCCGCAACCCTACGCCCGGCAGCACCGAAAACAGATTTAAGATTGAGCACTATCGCCGCATCGCTTTTACCAACAAACACTTCGCCAGTCCCAGCGTCCCTGGCTGGCAGACTGATCGCGGCCACATGTACGTTCTGTACGGACCGCCGGACGAAATTGATTCCCATCCCAAAGGCACGCCGCACCCTTGGGAAAGTTGGGGCTATCAGCACATGGAGAACGACACGGAGATGAGTTTCTTCCGGTTTATTGATAGCAATGGAACTGGCAATTTCCGTCTCGCCCCCAGCAACGGCCACTGACGCTGAATTCGACTACACTGTCTATGAATCGGCCAAACCTGGGAACTCGACATCACCTAACGCGATTCTCAATGCCCAGCGCAACGCGGTAGCGCTCGGGCAAAGCCGTCGGCCGCCAGTCGCGATTCAGCCAGATGTGGCGAGTTGTACCTTCAGCCAACAACCGGTCCGGCTCGGCCGAGCGTATGACATAGCTAAACTCCAACGTGCGCGAGGTTGCCTTCACAGTCTTCGTTTCCACCACAATTTCCTGGTCATAACGGGCTGGAAAAATGTAGCGGCATTGCACCTCAATCACCGAAAGATACAACCCGTCGCTCAGTTCTAGCTCTTTATATTGAAAACCGAGCGCGCGCACCAATTCCACTCGACCTACTTCCATCCAAACCAAATAGTTAGCGTAATAGACCACACCCATCTGGTCCGTCTCGGCATAGCGCACCCGTAATCGCGTTTGATGACTCGTCATAAGCTCTTCTCCCGTTGACTATACCCAGCCGTTCTCCCGCCACTTGTTAGCATTTGAATAATGCGGGTGAAAGTTTTGTTTTTCGGCGTGCTCAAAGACTTGGTTGGGAAAGCCGAAGAATCGCTCGACTTGCCTGCGGGCACCACGCTGGAAACCCTTTTTTCACGTTATTCTCAACGCTACGAAACCCTCAACACCAAGCGCCCGTCGATATTATTTGCTAGGAATCAGGAATTTGCCAAGCCGGAAACCATACTCAACGACAACGACGAAGTGGCCTTTCTCCCTCCGGTTAGCGGCGGTTCCGGCGGCGGTGCTAGCGGCCACATTTTTGAGATTGTGCGCGAAACCATCGATTCGCGCCAACTCGTGAACAAGCTGCAAAGGCCGGAAGATGGCGCGGTCGTAGTTTTCGAAGGAGTAGTCCGGAATAACACGAAGGGACGTGCAACCACTCATCTGGAGTATGAGTGCTACGAAGCCATGGCCAAAGAACAAATGACGCGGATCGGCCATGAGATCGCTGCTCAATTCGCGATTGGTCAAATCGGAATGGTTCACCGTTTGGGCCGACTCGAGATTGGTGAGGCTAGCGTGGTTGTCGTTGCCACCGCACCTCACCGTAAACCCGCGTTTGAGGCAGCGCTCGAAGGCATCAATCGGCTAAAGCGCGAAGTGCCCATCTGGAAAAAAGAGTTCTTTGTGGATGGTGAGGTTTGGGTAGACGGGGAGTGGGATGACAAGCTTTTGGCGCGCTGAGGGCACCGTAACCTCTCTTTTACTCACTCTTTTTGTTTCTATTCCACTAGCGGCACAATTCAAACCTGCCCCTGCTCCTCTTGTGCCTCCCGCTTCGGTGCAGACCACTCCTTCCCCCGAAGGACCAATCTTCTCCAGCAAAGTGAGCCTCGTTCGCTTGCTCGTGTCTGTCCGCGATCAGCGCGGTTCCATCATCACCAATCTCAATAAGGAAGACTTCCGCGTATTGGACAGCGGCATGGAACAGCAGGTTGCGGTTTTCGAACGCAACACTTCCATGCCCCTTTCAGTGGCTATCTTGATGGACACCAGCGCCAGCACGAAGATCGATCTCCACTACGAAACCGGCTCCACCCTTCGTTTCATCTCGGCGCTGCTCGCTTCCGGTAATCCCGATGACACGTTCGCTCTTTTCACCTTTAATTGGCGAACCAATTTAGAGGTCGATTATTCCCGCAACCGCGGCCGCGCGGCGAAAGCGCTAAATGCCGCTATGGGCGAGGGCGGCACATCCCTCTATGACGCCATCTTTCTAGCCGGTGACACTCTCCAAGGCCGCGAAGGCCGCCATGTAATCGTCGTCGTCACCGACGGCGGCGATACCACCAGCTACAAGAAATACAATGATGCTCTGCGCGCCGCGCAAATTGCCGACGCCGTCATGTACCCCATCGTCGTCGTGCCCGTCGCTGGCGACGCCGGACGCAACCTCGGCGGCGAACATGCGTTAGCCACCTTAGCTTCCGCCACCGGCGGCCGCATTTTCAATCCTTCCGGCTTTGACGAGTTGGACGAAGCATTCTCCGACATCATCCGCGAACTCCGCACCCAGTATCTCGTCGGCTTCTACCCAAAGGACGTAAAGGAAGAACCACGCCGTTTTCATCCAGTCGCGGTAGCCGTCAAATCACCTGGCATGCGCACCATCTCGCGCAGCGGCTATTACGAACCGTAATTCGTGTGGCTTGCGCCTTTGCGGTTGGCAAGCTCACGGCTAACAGCCTCTATGGGGTTGACGCCTTCGATCCCCTCTCTGTCGGAGCCGCAGCCGGCGTCATCTGCATCGCCGCGTTTCTCGCCGCCTGGCTGCCCGCTCAGCGTGTCTCCAGAGTCGACCCCATGGTCGCCTTACGCGCCGATTAGTCGGCTCGTTCGCGCGAATGCGGTTGTGTATGATCACGCATGAGCAGCGCGTCTAAGTTGAGGCTTGGGCCTTCGGTACCACCTTCAGAGCTTGCGAAGATCCGACGCTACCTTCATCTCAATTGCAATAAGTGGGACACCCAAGTTGGCGACACGAGTGTCATCTGCGAACAAGCGCTCATCATTCCGGCTGAAGAATGGACGTGGATGTGTCGCTCTGCGGAGCAACTGGCCGAAGAGACAATCAGAGCAGAAGCAACGTTGCTGGAAGCCGGTGAGAAGAGCAACGTTCTTGGAATGCCCTCGTCGCTATGGCAAGTCCTGTTTTCGAAGAAGGCACCTAAGCACCAATCAATGTCAACGACGCGTGCCATGCGATTTGATTTTCATCCTACCTCCGAGGGTTGGCGCGTCTCAGAGATCAACAGTGATGTCCCAGGGGGCTGGACGGAGGCGACTGAACTACCAAAGCTTTATCGCCAATTCTATGAGGGGATGTCACTTCCTTCATCTCCACTTGACGCGTGGAGCGACTCGATGCAGCGGCACACGGATGGCGGACGCGTCGCGCTTTTGAGCGCACCCGGATTTTTGGAAGACCAGCAGGTGATCTTTGCGTTCATGCGCAGGCTGGAGAGCTGCAATATTCCTTGCAGCGTGATACAACAGCCGAATGCGCTGAAGTGGAGAACCGATGGATGTTGCGCTCTGCGGCGGACCGGTCACCTATCCGGGCTGTGGTGCGCTTTTTTCAACTAGAATGGCTCTGTCGCATGAAAAGCGCAAGCGGGTGGAGGGAACTACTTCAAGCCCAGGGCATTCCTGTCACCAACCCCACGGTGTCCGCACTTTCGGAAAGCAAACGATTTCCTCTGAGCTTCCACAATTCATCCGCTTTTCCCACATGGCAGCAACTCTTTCCTGAATCTCGTGATCCTCGCGCCGTAGGGCCGACCGAATGGGACGATTGGGTTCTAAAAGAGGCGTACTCAAACGCCGGCGACGCAGTTTATATATGCGCCACTTACTCCAACAATGATCGGAGGAAGTTAGTGGAAAGAGCATTGCGCGAACCGTTGAAGTGGGTGGCTCAACGACGGTTCGAAACCCTGACTGTTGAGGCCGAGAGCGGCGTGCTTCTTCCCTGTGTTGGAGTATATGTGGTGGACGGAAAGGCAGCGGGCGCCTATGTCCGCCTCTCTGTGGGTCCGGTCACGAACGGAGCCGCTAAAGAAGCACCCCTGCTTATCGAACAGTCGAGTTGAAACATGACAAGAGACGAGATTTATGCAATTTGGAATCCGCCGGAATCACCCTGGAGTGCCTGGACGAAACCCGTTTTATTTTCCTATTTGAGAGAACAAGACCTCCGAAATTCCGATCTGCATTCACTCAAGCCGTGGGACGTGCCGAGCGTCAAAGGCTCTGCTGTTATCGTCAATGTGCCCGGCGTTGAGGGTCTTGCCGTCGGAGTGGCGCTTTGCATGTCCGGTGGGTTTAGACCGATCCCTGCATACAACGCGTGCCCATTTGCTGGTTACAGCTTGGGCCTATCTATCGTTGCAGATCCTTCCAAGCCACGGAACTATATGCCCACGGCCGTGGATTACGCGCCGATCTTGTCTTCGCTGGCTGCCGCATCCGAACGATTGGCTGGAGCAAAATTGCCGGCCGTGGCGCCGCCGGCTTTCTTGCTCGATGGAAATCGCAAAGGGCGAGGCCGGATAATGCTTTCGGAAAGTGGATGGTTTGATAACCGCTCCCGGGTGTCCGAGTCCGATTTTCCTTCAAGCCAAGTCTTGCAGGAGCACAGATTGTCAACAGTAATTCTGATACAGAACAATACGAGGGTGCAGTGGGATCTTCTGGAAGTGCTGCTCTCGTGGCAACGGGGAGGAATATTGATTGCACTTCAGCGGCCCTGGGAGCCCTGGAATCCGCAGCCTGTCAAATTGAAGCCGCCATCCATGCTGGCCCGCTTCTGGCATTGGCTCGCTCAGTCTGGCGGCTTGCGAGGAGACTCCGGACCTTTCGGCCAGCACGTGCCCCCCAGCACCGGTTGATCTGGAGGGATCGAAGGGAGAATCAACCCCGCGCCCGAATCTCCGAAACCAGCAGACCTCCCAGCACCGCGCGTCTCCGCACAACCTGAAAGCCATGCTTCTCTAGCGCACTCGCATAATCGGGCAATCGCTTCACGCTAAGCCCGGTTGTAAGCCAAAAACCGAAATACAGAAAGCGCACCAGCGCCCAAGCCAAGGTCCTCTCAATGCCACTCTCCCGCAATCCGAACTCTGAAATCACCCAGCGCGCCCCAGCGTCACAGCGCTCCGCCACGCGCTCCACCAATCCATCCAACTCATCGTTCCTAAAACAATCCAGGAAAAAATGCGTCACAACCAAGTCGTACGTCCCTTCGAATGCAATGCTGCGCGCATCTCCCACTCGAAAGCGCACATTCGTTGAACATCCGCCCAGCCGCTTCGACGCCATCGCCAACATCCTTGCGCTCAAATCCACCGATTCCACCGTCGCCTCGCCGTTTCTCCTCACAAATTCCGCCGTAAATCGTCCGTCCCCATCTCCCAGAATCAAAACGTGGCGCGCGTCCGCCATATCATTCAAATACTCAAACCGTCTCCGCTCCAGCGCTCGCCCAAACACCAGATACTCCAGCGCCCGATACCACCTCGCAATTCCATCGCAATTCATCTATTAGCAATTCTCCATGTGTTGAACTGAAAGCATATGGCAAATTTTCTGGACGCCGCGATTGAGATCGCGCGCGAAGCCGGCGAAGTCCTCATGGCCCATCGCGGCGTCGCCTTCGAACTAAAGGGCGAACACGACTTAGTCACCGCGGCCGACCGGGCTAGTGAGAAGCTCGTCATCAAGCGCCTGCAGGAGCGCTTCCCCGATCACGGCATCTTCGCGGAAGAAGGCGGACGCGCCGCTCTGCAAGCTCCTCTTCGCTGGTATATCGATCCGCTTGACGGCACCACGAACTACGCCCACGGGTACCCGCAATGGAACGTTACCTTGGCGTTAGCCAAAAACCAGGAGGTGATTGCCGGCGTTGTCTATGATCCCCTCAATCGTGAGTTATTCGCCGCCGAACGCGGCGCCGGTGCGCGTCTCAATGGCGCTCCTATCCACGTCAGCAAGGCGCCTACGTTAAATGAGTCTCTGGTCTCCACTGGTTTTCCGAGCCGCCGCCGTCACCAAAATGTTAATATCCATTTCTACTATCAGCTCGCCATGTTGACTCACGGCGTGCGCCGCAGCGGTTCCGCGGCCATCGATTTGGCTTATACCGCTTGCGGACGCATCGAAGCCTTCTGGGAGTTTGGTTTGAGTCCGTGGGATATGGCCGCGGGTACGCTTTTGGTAGAAGAAGCGGGCGGCAAAGCATCTGGCATGCGTAACGAAAAACTGGACATCCATGGCCAATATCTTTTAGCTGACAACGGTTTGATCCACAAAGAAATCATCGGGCTGTTCGCGGAAATATTCAAAGGTGAATACCGCTATCAGATGCCCGGTTTACCCGCGCCTGAGTGGGAGGAAGTCCAGCATGGCTGATACGCCGGAAGTTCCCTTAACAACGGAGGGTTCCTACGTCCTCCATCAAATGTTTCGCTTCGCCCGGCCCGAGTGGCGCCAGCAGGAAGTGTTTCATTGCGATCGCATCGTACAGCGCGCTGCCGAAACGCTAGCCGCTATGGAGACCGGCGCTAAAGACGGGCAGCCGAAACCCACCGCCATTTATTCGCTGCTGGGCCACAAAGGCGACATCTTGTTCGTGCATTTCCGCGATTCGCTTGAGGATTTGCATCGCGCCGAACTCGCCATTGAACAAATGGAATTGACCGATTTTCTCGAACCCACTCACTCCTATCTGTCGGTCGTCGAACTCGGCCTCTATGAATCCACGGCCAAGACTTATGCCGCGCTTACGGAAAAGGGCATCGTGCCTCATACGCCCGAGTGGAATGCCGGCGTCGCTGAGGTCATCGCGCGCCAATCCGCCGCCATGGCATCGCGCCTCCACCCCGAAATTCCGCCCGCAAAATACATCTGCTTCTATCCAATGGACCGCAAACGCGGCGAAGAGAAAAACTGGTATCAGGTCCCCTTGGCTGAACGCCAGCGCATGATGCACTTGCATGGCATGATTGGCCGTCGCTATGCCGATTCGGTCAAACAGATCATCTCTGGCTCCATCGGCTTTGACGATTGGGAATGGGGAGTGGACCTTTTTGCCGACGATCCGCTGGCATTCAAACGCCTCATTTATGAAATGCGTTTCGATGAAGTGAGTGCCGTATATGCAATGTTTGGCTCTTTTTACGTCGGAATTCGCGTTCATGCCAAAGATTTGCGCCAGCTTTTGTCCGGCGAACTACCTTAAATCCCGCCGTTTGCCGCTGCTGAAAAGGACCGGAATATACCCGGTCTAAGACTTTCAAATTATTGAGAATGGTACGCTTATTATTCGTAAATGCGTACTGTTGACTTAATTCACCGCAAGCGGGATGGCGAAGAACTGGCCGCCAATGAGATCCATTTCGTCGTGGACGGATATACCCGCGGCGACATCCCTGACTACCAGATGTCGGCTTTTTTGATGGCTGTTTTCTATTCCGGAATGTCAGACCGGGAAGTCAGCTCCATGACCGATTCCATGGTCAGTTCCGGCTCCACAGTCGATCTTTCCGGCATTCCCGGCGTAAAAGTTGACAAACACTCCACCGGCGGGGTAGGCGACAAGACCAGCCTCATTTCCGCGCCCCTGGCCGCTGCCGCCGGCGTTGTGGTCCCCATGATCTCTGGACGCGCGCTCGGCCATACCGGCGGAACGCTAGACAAGCTGGAATCCATTCCCGGTTTTCGTACCGATCTGACGATTGAGGAATTCAAGAAGCAGCTCGCACAACACAAACTGGCCTTTATCGGCCAAACTGCCGAAATAGCCCCCGCCGATGGCAAGATCTATTCTCTACGCGATGCCACGGCCACCGTCGAATCCATTCCGCTCATCGCCACATCCATCATGTCCAAGAAATTGGCCGTGGGCTTGGATGCTCTCGTCCTCGATGTCAAAGTCGGCTCCGGCGCCTTCATGAAGAAGCAAGTGGAAGCCCGCCGTCTCGCGCAGATGATGGTTGGCATCGGCCGCCGCCTCGACAAACGCGTGCAAGCTCTCATTACCGACATGAGCCAGCCGCTCGGTTATGCCGTCGGCAACGCGCTCGAAATAATGGAAGTCTCGCAGACCTTGCAAAACGCGGGTCCGGCCGACCTAACGCGCATCTCGCTCGAACTCGCCGCGCGCATGATCTACTTGGGCAAAATCACCAAGACCCTCGACGAAGCCCGCGAAATGGCGCAATCCCGTCTGCTCGATGGCTCCGGCTATCGCAAATTCAAAGAAGTGATTGCGGCCCAGGGTGGCAACCCCAAGGTTCTCGACCAATTCGAACTGCTGCCCAACGCCACCGGCGCCCAGGAAATCACCACTCAGCGCGCCGGCTACGTCAGCGCTATCGACGCCGAACTCATCGGTCAAGCTTCCTCCATGATTGGCGCGGGCCGCGCGACGAAAGACGATTCCATCGACCCTGCCGTCGGCGTGATCCTCGAAGTGAAGGTAGGTCAGAAGATCGATGCCGGCGGCATTCTTTGCCGCATCTATCACACCAGCGACGAGCATTTAGCCGACGCTTCGGAAATTCTCGAAGACGCTTTCAAAATATCCAACCAAGCCGTTGAGGAACGCGATTTAATTCTCGAAGTGGTTAGCTAACCGGCATCACGATGGCGAGATTCACTGGTCTCATCGGCCTGATCGCAATCGTTTTATCGGCTTTTCTGTTCTCCACCAAGAGGTCTGCTATTCAGCGCCGCGTCGTACTCTGGGGCGTAACCCTCCAGTTCGCTTTCGCCTTCATAGTTCTCAAAACACCGTTCGGGATCCTGTTTCAATACTTCAGCCAGTTTGTCAACGCTCTGTTGAATTGCTCCGCCGCCGGAGCCAGCTTCGTTTTCGGCGATAAGCTCGGTTTGCCCAATGGCGGTTTTGGCGTCGTCATCGCCTTCCAGGTCCTGCCCATCGTCATATTCATTTGCTCTCTCTTCGCCATTCTTTATTATTTCGGCGTCATGCAGGTTCTCGTGAAGGCCATGGCTATCGTCATGCAAAAGTTCATGGGAACCAGCGGCGCGGAATCCACCTGCGTGGCCGCCAGCATCGTCATGGGCCAAACCGAAGCACCCGTCACCGTGCGGCCGTTTCTTGCAGCCATGACCGAGTCGGAACTCTTCACCATCATGACCAGCGGCATGGCGCACGTCTCTGGCGCTGTGATGGGCGCTTATGTCGCCATTGCTCACGTCTCCATTACGCACTTGCTCACCGCCGTCATCATGACCGCGCCCGCCACCATCATGCTCGCCAAAATGTTTGTTCCGGAAACCGGCGAACCACTCACCTTAGGTGACGTCAAGGTGCAAGTCGAAAAGCCTGGCGTGAACTTGATTGACGCGGCGGCCCGTGGCGCGGGTGACGGCCTTCATCTAGCCCTCAACATTGCCGGCATGCTCATTGCTTTCTTGGCCCTCATTGCCATGGTGAACGCTGGCCTTGGTTGGGTCCACGGCCATATCGCCTTCATTCCGGAAAGCCTGCAAAAAATCCTCGCGCTCCTCTTCGCGCCCATCGCCTGGTGTCTAGGCGTCAGTTGGAACGATTGCGCCACGGTTGGCAACTTGCTGGGCACCCGCATGGTCCTCAACGAATTTGTCGCCTTCGTCGATTTGGGCGGCGTTAGATCCACCCTGCAAGAGCGCTCCTTCACCATCGCCACCTTCGCCCTTTGTGGCTTCGCCAATTTCAGCTCGATCGCCATTCAAATCGGCGGCATCGGAGCCCTCGCGCCTAGCCGTAAATCCGATCTGGCTCGCCTGGGCCTGAAGGCCATGATCGTCGGCACGCTCGCCAATTTCATGTCTGCCTGCATAGCTGGCATGTTGCTCTAAAGAGGTTTTTCATGTTACGCAAGACCGCCGTCGCGCCGCTCGCGATCACCGTCTTCTTTGTGTTCTCTGGCGCCGCCCAACAGTCGAACACCATTTCCGCGGACGACGTCGTTGGACATCTCGACCGCGCCGTCACTTGGTACCAACACGTCTCGGCTATCGATGAAGGCTCGTCTTTATCGCAAAACGCTTTGCTCCGCGACAGTTCTCGCGAATATGCCAAACGCGCCCTCCAGTCTTCCTTTGCTTTCGCTCGCGCCCAGGCCGCCTTACTCAGCAACGTCCCTGGTTCGGGATCGAGCCCGGATGCCGCCACCGGCGCCAGCGCCATGCAGCAAACACTCAACAAAGCATCCGACCGCGTAACCCGGCTCCAACAACGTATACAGAGCCTGGATTCCCGCATCGAACACGCGACCGGTAAACAGCGTGACTCGCTCGACAATGAGCGCGCCGCCATTGCCGCCGACCTCGCGCTTGCCAAACAAATGGAAACGGCACTCAAGACCATGACCACGTTCAGCACGCCCAAAGCCAGCGCCCGCCATGGTCTTCTTGATGAGATCAATAGTCTGGAAGCGAGTAACTCTGTCGCCCCCGAGAAAGACAAGCCGCAGGCCGCCACGGCGCCAGCCAAGCCGCCCGATGACTCCCTATTTCACCCCGAAAGCGCCGGCATCGTTGCTCTCGCATCGAAGGTGATTGGTTACTACAACACCCGCCATCAAATCGATATAGTCAACGACGAGACCGTTCGGCTCGCCCAGGAAGTCGACACTCTCCGCGACCCGCTAAGAAAATCGGTTCGCGCCATCGCTGCCGAAAGCGACACCATTTCCAACAGCGAAGATACTGCCGTCCAACCCTCCGAATGGCTCGCGACAACTAAGCAGATCTCTGAGCTGGGAACCCGTTTCAAGCAGTTGTCCACAGTCGTAATTCCCCTGGGCGAAATGGCCATGGCCCTGCAATCCGTTCGCGGCTCGCTGAACGAGTGGCGCAAGCAGGTCCAATCCGACTATTCATCCACGCTCCGCTACTTGCTCATCCGTTTGGGCGTTCTGCTAGGCGGTGCGCTCCTCATCCTTCTCGGTTCTGCCATCTGGCAGCGCGCCATTGACCATTACGTCGCCGAGCCGCGCCGCCGTCGTCAATTGTCACTTGTCAAACGAGTTTTCGTAGCTTTGGCGCTAGCGTTGCTCCTCACGTTCGGCTTCTTTTCTAGCCTTTCATCTATTGCCACGCTCCTGGGATTTGCCACCGCCGGACTCGCATTCGCTTTGCAAAACGTGATCCTGTCGGCTGTCGCTTATTTCTTTCTGATCGGACGCTACGGTTTGCGCGTGGGCGATCGCATCACTGTCCAAGGCGTCACCGGCGAAGTGGTTGAAGTCGGCTTCATTCGCCTGTTTCTCATGGAGATGGTAGGGTCTGGAACGGAAATCCATCCTACCGGGCGCCTGGCCGTGTTTGCCAATTCCGTCATTTTCCAACCCGCCGCCTTGCTGAAACAAGCCCCGGGCCTCGAGTACGCCTGGCATTCGGTGAACCTAACCTTGGAAAATCCGGCCGATTCTCAGCAAGCGCGCAACCGGTTGACACAAGCCGTTACCGCGGTCTTTGAAGACTACCGCCCGGCCATTGAGCAACAAAATAAAATGTTTGAGCAGACAACGCATGTAGCGGCTAACTCCGCCGTCCCCACAAGCCAAGCGCAATTCACCGAAAACGGACTCGCAGTGACGATTCGCTATCCCGTCTCCCTCCGCGAAAAGCCTGGCCGCATTGACGAACGCATGATCGACCGCCTCCTCGCCGAAGCCGAAACCGAACCGAAGCTCAAGTTCACCCCTGGCGGTTCACCGAAGACTTCGCAGGTCGTGTAACGTAACCGAGCCGGTAGAGTAGGAGGGGACCGAAGTGCCCCTCCCCTCGTCGAACCGGACGTGCAGATTTCCCGCATCCGGCTCTCCAGAAGAAATCTCGCCTTCAAGCATGCACAGGCCGCCGTTGAGAGAATCGATTAAGTAAAACCAAGCCGAACTTCTGGATATGGTCGTACCACGGCACTCCTTTCGGCGGACGATACGGCCTTTGACTGCGCCGTCGCAAATGTTGGATCAAGCGGCCTCGCACGAACCAGTCGATCTCCCACCAAGCGCCGCGCGGGTAGCCGTAACAGAAGTAGTTCGCCCAACCGTTCAGGTGTCGATTCAAGCGGCTCACCAGTTTCGGGATCGGCGTATGGCATTGACGAGCATCCGTCATCACCCGTAACTTCTCCCGTTCCCGTGCCACAGCCTTCGCCGACGGCAACACGTTCAGATACTTGTGAGAGCGGCCTCGCAGGTCCCGATCCCACCGAAACGTGTATCCCAGAAAGTCTAAGCTCTCTCTGCCCGGCCTCACTCCACCACACGCGTTTTCTCGCGGTTGATCTCCAATCCGAACTTCCCTTCCAGCTTCGATTCCACCCAGTCGGTCAACTTGTCTGTCCATTTTCGCGCCAGCACCACCATATCGTCGGCATACCTCACCAACTTGGCATCCGCCCAACACGCCGGACCTTGCGGCCCATGAAACAGCGCATCAAACCAGTGCAGAAACAGGTTAGCCAGCAAAGGGGAAATGCTTGCGAAGCAAGCTCCAACCGGTAGACCGGAAACCATCACTCCTCCTTGTGGCGTCCCTTTCCTATTCCTGGTTGGTTTCCCGTCGGTTCCGTCCTCACCCGCTTCCACCACCACCGCCTCCAGCCACATCCGGATCAGACCCAACACACTTCGGTCCGTTACCCGATGCCGCAGACACGCTAGCAGTTTCTCGTGCGAGATCGCATCGAAGTAGGATTTTAGGTCGGCGTCATACACCGCTTGATAACCCGCTTGCAAATGCCCGCGGATCTCCTCCAGCGCCTGGTGCGCATTGCGCTCTGGTCGGAAGCCGTACGAACAATCCAGGAAATCCGCCTCAAAGATCGGCTCCAGGATCAGCAGCGTAGCCGTCTGCACCACCCTGTCTCTAATCGTCGGTATCCCCAGCGGCCTCAACTTGCCATTCGCCTTCGGGATGTACGTTCGCCGCACCGCTTGCGGTCGATAGCTCTTCGTACGCAACTCCTCTCGCAGTCGCTCCAGCCATTTCGGAATGCCACCATCTTGCGCTTCTATCTGCTCAAAGGTGACTCCATCCAAGCCGGGCGCTCCGTCGTTGCTGCGCACGTGCCTCATCGCCGCTTCCAATACATCTGCCCGATAGACCCGGTCGTACAAAGCGTAAAACCGGAACCTCGGCTCCTGCTTGGCTTTAAGGCCAAGTCTCTGTCTCAGATCAGAAAGTTTATCTGGCTTCCCGTTTCCGTTCTGCCGTTTTCCCGTAGTGTGCGTTTCCGCCAAGCGGCTCTCCTTTCCTCTGACTCCACACTTCTTCTGCAAGGCCCCTTCGCTCCACGGGCGTTACCCCGCTTCTTCACTACTACGAGCCTCTCCGCCATCCTGCTGGGCCACTCACGGTTATTGATTCCCGCTTCGTGGTAGCTCTTCGCCTCCCAGTAGGACTTCCCAGGTTCCTCTGCTGATCTATTCCCGCGCGCTGCCCCCAACCACCCCGGAAGGTCCACTGAGTGCTTACCTGTTGCTTCCCCAATGGTTTCAGGCTTCATCCTAGTCGGCGGACTGGCCACCTTCCATTCCTAACGAGGCCGTATCGGGTTCACTTGCGTTGCGGCTCACGGGTTCGCCCATACCAAGGCTCCGCTCGTTGAGTCTCCTCTCCGTGCGCTTGCTGGGCTACATGTCCGAACAGGCAATTTACATGGTGAACTCCTTTCAGTTCACTAGATCAGCCAGGCTTATCCTGGCGCACCGACTGTAAAGGAGTCGGCAACGTCGGGTCCCTGACCCAAGCTAAACTTCTATATCGGGCAATAGATGAAAATAAGACAATGCAGGAAGCCGTCCAACTCATCCAAACCCGCTCAACACTCCGCCCCAAAATCGGCCTCGTCCTCGGTAGCGGCCTCGGCGCCTTTGCCAATTCTCTCGAGCGCTCCACCCGCATCCCCTACCGCGAAATCCCCGGCCTGCCCACCTCCACCGCCATCGGCCACGCCGGCGAACTCGTTCTCGGCTCTCTCGGCACAAACGGTAAATCCGTCGACCTCGCTGTCATGTCCGGCCGCTTCCATCTCTACGAAGGCTACACGCCGCAGCAAGTCGTCGCCGGTATCCGCCTTTTCAAAGCCATGGGGATTCAGCAGCTCGTACTGACCAACGCCGCCGGTGGCATCGACGTCTCCTACGGCAAAGGCGCTCTCGTTCTCATTAGTGACCACATCAATCTGCTGGGCGTCAATCCCCTCTGCGGCCCCAACGATAACTCACTCGGCCCGCGCTTCCCCGATATGACCGAAGCCTATTCACCCCGCCTCCGTGCGCTCGCCGCGTCCACCGGTTTCGAACTCGGCCTCACCCTCCGCGAAGGTGTCTACGCCGGCCTTCTCGGCCCGTCCTACGAGACACCCGCCGAAATCCGCTTCCTCAAAACCATCGGCGCCGATCTCGTCGGCATGTCCACCGTCGCCGAATGCATCGCCGCGAATCACATGAAGATGGAGGTCCTCGGCATCTCGTGTGTCACCAACCTCGCCGCCGGCCTCAGCGGCGAAAAGCTCGATCAAGAGGAAGTTCTCGAAATCGGCCGCCAGGTTTCCGGCACTTTTCTGAAGTTGCTCAACGCACTCCTCCCAAGGCTCAATAGTCTGTGAGTCGTCCCACTCTTGTGCTCTTCGATATCGACGGCACCCTCCTGCGCGGCGCAGGCACCCACCACAAAGAGGCTTTGCTCGAAGGTGTCAAACGCGTCACCGGCCACCAAACGAGCTTTGACGCTATCGATACCGCCGGCAAACTGGATTTGGACCTCATCGCCGCCTTGCTGGGTACCACACCTGCTGAACCCGGCCTTCTACAAGAGATCGCACACCAAAGTCAAATGTGCTATCTCACCAACTGCACCCACGACTTGCGCCCCTTCGTCTGCCGTGGCGCCCGCGAGTTGATCGAACAACTGGCGCAACGCGGCGCGGCATTAGGCTTAGTCACCGGCAACCTCAGCGCCATTGGCTGGCGCAAAATGCAACTTGCCGGACTCAAAGATTTCTTTCACACAGGCGCTTTCTCCGAAGACGGCCCCACCCGCGCCGAGATCGCCAAGCACGCCATCTACCGCGCCCGCCGCCGAAATCACGCGACTCAAGATTGCCGCTGCTTTCTCATTGGCGATCACCGCAACGATATCGACGCCGCCCGCGCCAACGGCATCCGCTCCATCGCCGTCGCCACCGGCCCCATGCCCGCCGCTGAACTGCGCAGCCATGCACCCGATATCTTCGTCGAGTCTCTCGCTGACCTGGATGTAAACCTGCTTTTCGAATAAAACGCTATCATTGCCTATGTGCAAGAACTCAAGCGCATCACAGTCAACCCCGAAGTGATGGGCGGCAAACCTTGCATTCGCGGAATGCGCGTAACGTTCGGCATGATTGTCGAATCAATCGCCGCAGGCCGTACCGTACCGGAGTTGCTGGCAGACTTTCCATACCTTGAAGAGCAGGACATTCGCGAGGCGCTTCTACATGGCGCGTGAATGCACTACAATGTAGTACATGAAGACCGAAGTCTATAGCTGGCGTGTCTCTACCGAGATCAAGGCTGGTTTGCAGCGCGAAGCCCGTCGCCGCAAAATGTCGCTAGCCGCTGTC
>Ga0302319_10008962_pt1 | contig 19355 bp, 20 predicted proteins | sample Bog_T0_2_FD_203319 | JGI IMG/M metagenome (GOLD analysis project Ga0302319, IMG submission 203319) | Peat permafrost microbial communities from Stordalen Mire near Abisko, Sweden - Bog_T0_2 | ecosystem: Environmental > Terrestrial > Soil > Wetlands > Peat | place: Sweden: Abisko, Stordalen Mire... | reverse complement strand
CTATAGCCCTCCCCATGTCCCCCCTCGCTTCCCCCTACGCCTTCGCCCGCCGCCATCTCCTCGGCATCGAGGGACTGACGCGGCCGGAGATCGAATCGCTGCTCGACCTCGCCGAGGAGGCGGTGGGGATTTCCCGGGCGGTGGAGAAGAAGCGCTCGACGTTGCGCGGGCGCACGCAGATCAATCTGTTCTTCGAGGCCTCGACGCGGACCCAGTCGTCGTTCGAACTGGCGGGCAAGCGTCTCGGCGCCGACGTGATGAACATGTCGGTCGGCAATTCCAGCGTCAAAAAGGGCGAGACGCTGATCGACACCGCGATCACGCTCAACGCCATGCGCCCCGACATCATCGTCGTGCGCCACAGTCAGGCGGGCGCGGTGCATCTGCTGGCGCGTAAGGTCGATTGCTCCGTGGTCAACGCCGGCGACGGCGCCCACGAGCATCCGACTCAGGCGCTGCTCGACGCGCTCACCATCCGCCGCAACCTCGGGCGCATCGACGGGCTCACGGTCGCGATCTGCGGCGACATCCGGCATTCGCGGGTCGCGCGCTCCAACATTCTGCTGCTGACGGCGCTCGGCGCGCGGGTGCGGGTCGTCGGCCCGTCGACGTTGCTGCCGGCGGGAATCGAGGACATGGGCGTCGAAGTCTACCGCGACATGAAGAGCGGGCTCGCCGGCGCCGACATCGTGATGATGCTGCGCCTGCAACTCGAGCGTATGAGCGGCGCCTTCGTGCCGAGCGTGAAGGAATATTACCGCTATTTCGGCCTCGACGCAGAAAAGCTCGCCTATGCCAAGCCGGGCGCGCTGGTCATGCACCCGGGGCCGATGAACCGTGGCGTCGAAATCGACTCGCTCGTCGCCGACGGCGCACAGTCGCTCATCCGCGAACAGGTCGAGATGGGCGTCGCGGTGCGCATGGCGGTATTGGAGGCGCTGGCGATGCGCCTGCCGAATGGCGAGCCGTAACGGGCGCCGTCAGTTTCGCGGGCGTGAGCTGGGATTGGTCACCGACAGGTGGGGGGTGTGCGCCTCCCAGCGCGGAGGCGCCAATTCGGCGCGATGGAGGTTGCCCAATCGCGCACGAGCGATTTCCATCGCCTCATTCGCGCTGTGCGCTTCGATCAGGTTGCTCTTGACGGGCGGGCGGCTGTTGTCGTCCCCGTCGTAATAATAAGCGTGCCATTTCAAGATGGTCATCGCTGCCCTCCCGGTTTCGTTCCCCACGACGTTCCATGCTTATGCACGTTTGACGTGCATCCAACTTCTCGCCCGGAAAGCGTCGAGAATGTGGCGAGAAAATGTCTAATTTGGGGTCGTCGCCATACCAATGTGAGCGCCGGGCCGGCCCGCGGGACCCGGCGCCCGTGTTCCTCGAGCGCGATAAATTCCACCTGACAGCGCCGCGCAAACACCCGCGCGCGTTTCGCAATCCGCGAGAAAGTTAGGCGTCATCGAGCCGTCAAGTCGAGCGGTCAATGCCTCATCGGCGTCACGAACAGCGGCGGTGACCGCTCCTCCCACCGTGGGGCTTCCAATTCAACTCTCTTGAGCGTTCCCAATTGTCGGCGGGCGATCTCGATCGCCTCGTCGGCGCTGCCGGCTTCGATCCAATTGCTCATGACCGGCGCGCGACCCTTGTCGGGCCCGTCATAGTAGTAAGCGTGCCAACATCGGCTAGCCATCATTCGCCCTCCGGTTTCTTCCCTGGACACATGGCGACTGAACGCTACTTACGCGCAGTTCCTTATCTGCGGCGCGGAACATGTCAAAAAAGCGGCGGGAATTTGGATTTATTTTTTGACAGGGAGTTACCGGCGGCGGGCGCCGCATCGCCGAAAACGCCAAAGCGGGACGTCGCCGCCCCGCTTTGGCTTTATCCCGCTCGGATCGCGCGCTTCAGTTGAGCCGCACGCGGAATTCCTCGTGCGCTTCGACGCTGACGACAAACAGCGGCGGCGCCGGAGTTTCCCAGGACGGACGGATGAGTTCGGCTCGACGCCGCGTCCCCATTTGCCCGCGCGCGATCTCGATCGCTTCGTCGGCGCTGGCCGCTTCGATCCAGTCGCTCATGACGGGCGGGTGGGCGTTGTCGGGTTGATCGTAATAATAGGCGTGCCAAGTCAGCATAGCCGCCTCCCCACTTTGCCTGTTGGCCTCGGAGCCCCGGCGGCGCCGGACAAGTCCTCGGCTTCGTTGACGACTGTAATCACGGAAAGTGTAAATTTCCGTTAACGCGGGCTTACCAAACTCGCAAGAATTCGAGTCATATTGTCGCAGCGCCGCTCAGGCCCGCCAGGGGAAGGTCCAGGTCTCCGTCAGCGCCTTGACGCCCGAACGCAGGAATACCCGCACGTCGCAGCTCTGGCCGGGGTCGACGGCGACATCGACGCCGGCGCGGAAGCCGCGAATATGGGTGTTGGGGGTCATGAAGGTGCGCAGCACCCGGCCGGCCGAGGTCGTCGCCACCACCTCCACCATCGACGGGTCGGAGAGGAAGAAGCCGAGATCGCCGCCGGAGAAGTCGATGAGAAACCGCGTCGCGCCCTGCGGCAGGGCCTCGGCGGCGGCGAGCGCGCGAGGGGTGGCGCGAAACGTATTCAGCGCGCGCGCGCCCGGTGTGAGCCGGGAGTCGTTCATCAGCGAGGTGACGCGATAGCCGAAGGCCAGCGTGTGTCCGCCGTCCAGCGTCTCCTTGGGCGCCCAGGAGACGACGATATTGTCGTTGGTCTCGTTTTCGGTGGGCAGTTCGACGAGCTGCACGCCGCCCTCGGACCAGCCCTCGTGCGGTTCGATCCAATAGGCGGGGCGCAATTCGTAGGCGAGATCCAGGTCCTGATAATGCTCGAAGCTGCGGTCGCGTTGCAGCAGGCCGAAGCCGCGAGGATTGTTGTCGAGGAAGGTCGAGACCGCCGGCTGCGCGGGATTGCTGAGCGGGCGCCAGATCCATTCGCCGGCGCCGGTGTGCATCAGCAGCCCGTCGGAATCGTGCTGTTCGGGGCGGAAATCGTCAATCAGTCGATGATCGTTCTTTCCGGTGAAGAACATCGACGACAGCGGCGCGAGGTTGAGCGCGGCAACCGACCGGCGCGCAAACAGCGTCGCCGAGACGTCGACCGTCGTCTCCTGACCCGGCGTCACGTCGAACCGATAGGCCCCGGTGACCGACTCGCCGTCGAGCAGCGCGTGCAGGGTGATGCGGTCGGCGCCGGGCGCCGGGGTCTCGATCCAGAATTCGCGGAAGTAGGGGAACTCCTCGCTGGTCTGCTGCCCCGCGCCGATCGCCAAGCCCCGCGCGGACAGACCGTAGCGCTGGCCGCGGCCGAGGAAGCGGTAATAGCTGGCGCCCAGGAAGGCGATCAGCTCGTCCATGATATGGGGCGCGTTGAGCGCGAAATGCAGGCGGAACCCGGCAAAGCCGAGATTGACCGGCATCGCGCCGGGGGCCTTGGTGCGCCCGTAGTCGAACAGGTTGTTCACATAGGGGATCGGCGCGGGAATGCCGTCGCGCAGCACGTTGACGACGACGGGGCGCTTGTAGAGATGGCCGAGGTGGAACAGCTCCAGCCGGAAATTGCCTCCGACGGCGCCCAGCAGCGGCTTGTCGCTGTGGAAGCGGATGTCGCGCCAGGCGTCGAAATCGAGGCTGGCGAAGGGTTCCGGCAGCGCCGCGATCGACGCGTCATAGGGCGCGGCGGCGAGATCGCGGGCGCGGCGCACCACGTCGGTGGAGCCGAAGCCCCCGGCCGGGTCTTGCTGCGCGAGGGCGAGGGAGGTCAGGCGAACTGCCGAGGCGGCGACAACGCTCGCGAGAACGGCGCGACGGGTAAACAACGTCATGGGAATCCGAGACCCTGAGAAGCCGCGTCTCCCTAGCGCGCGGCATCCGTCGGCGCAATGCGTCCGTTCAAGGCGCCACGCCGTAAGTGTTCTGGCTCACGGACGCGGAGACGCCGATCGTCAGCCGGTCGTTGACGTGATAATCGACGCCGACGCCGACCCGTCCGCCCGCGCGCGACGCGCCGGGATCGGCAAACAGCGAATTGACCGCCGCCGCGCCGTTCAGCCCCGCCGGCGCAAAACCCGTCACCTTCCCCAGCGCGACTCCGGTGAACACATAGGGCGTCAACTGTCCCATCTGCACGCCGAGCTTCACGTCGGCTTCGGCGAAGTCGTAGCCTCTCGCCAGCCCGCCCGGCGAAATCCACGGATTGGCCCCGATGTCGACCCGCGCCCCGAGCGTCACCCCGTTGGCGAACACCCGTTCGTAGCCCGCAAACGTATCCGCCCCGAAGGCGCCCTTCATGCCCCTGCCGCCGGTCGCGCTGACGCCGGCGCCGACATAGAAACCCTTCCAGTAGTCGGGCGCCGACGCCTCCGGGTTCTGCGCGAAGGTCGGCAGGGCCGGCAGGTCGGCGGCGAGCGCCGGGGAGGCCAAAAGGGCGAGGGCGAGGAGCGGGCGAAACACGGGGGCGGACTCTCCGGGAAGCTTCGCCAATAGAGCCGTCCGAGTGCGGCGGCAAGAGGGCGGAGCGGGAACCGCCCGGTTCCCCCATCCGGGGCGCCAGAACTTTGCGTCGGTCGGGCGATTCCAAGGCGTTGGGCCAAAAAAGGAATCTTTGGCGGGTGGGATTCGCCGAGCCGGATTTCCCCATGCCCGCTCGCGTCAAATAGGAATTTGAGCCCCTGTTGCTGAAATCCGGGTCATCGCTCAACGAGCCGGCGGGGTAACCGGGCAGAAACCCGGCGCCTCCGTAGCCGAGGTCGGCGACCTCGGGGGCGACGCGGTAATAACTCTCACAACATCAATAACTTACGTTTCGGCCGAGGTCTGGTTCGACAAGCTCGCCATGGGGGACCTCCGCTACAGCCCCGCTTACCGGCAGGGCGTTAAGGTTAATGAGAGATTGCAGGCCTGACGACATACATGTTTCGATCGTATCGATTGACGAAATACTAACATGTTATTAATGTTAATTAACCGAAATACCTTAATCGTGGGAGAAGACGGATGAACCTTCATCCTCGCCCTGTCGAAGCCGCCGCCAGCGAGTTCACAGGCGGCGCCAAAATCGTGGCCATTCTAGCCGCGCTGGCCGTTTTGTGGATGCTGTACCAGGGATATCTGCCGTTTCTCTGGTCGTAGCGGTTGCCTCATTTCGCCGACAAGGGAACGGCCGGCGCGGAATCTGCACCTGGAAGGTCGCGTGCGCCCGATAATGCTCGGTCTCCCGGCGCGCGGCCTCAATTCGCCGTTGAGCCGGCTGACTATGGTTTCCGCGCGGCGCCGTTCGACGCTGGCGTCGCCGGGTGAGGAAAGAAACAGACGAAACCTGCGCAACGACGCCCCCGCCGGCTCAAAGCCGACACCCTGGCCGACGACGCGCAGGGAGGGAGTTCCGAGGTCGCTCAACTGCCGGAGGTTGGCGCCTCCGATCGTGGACGGCGCAACACGTGACGCCCGTGGCTCGCCTCAAGTCGCAACCGACAAGATGCGTTCCGACTGGACGCGTTGGCTGCGGTTGAGAAGGATGTCCGAAACCCTGCCGATACGATCGACCCGTCCCTCGGTCAGAATTTTCGCCTTGAATTGATCCAGCGAGTCCTTGACGCCGCTGACCGCAAAATCCAAGGCTTCCAGGGTATGTTCGCGATTGGATTCGTCACTCGCTTCGGCATGCGCGAGCCAATCGTAGGCGGTAGCTGTCGCGGTGAGCACGGCGGATAGGTTGGCGCCTAGAGTTGGAAAATACAGTCCAACCACGACTCGCAGGTCGACAAGCTGACGATTCAGCGCTTTTACGTCGGCGCTCTTATGCCGAAACACGGCCCCCTGTGAGATGTCGTATCTCTGCCTGAAAAATTGCGATATTTCAAAATGAAAGTCTTCGGTCTTTTGATAAAGCTCCTCGGATTTCTTGCTGCGCAGCCAAAGCCGCTCGCGTGACAGCGTTATCGCGTAAGTGACCACGGCGGAAGAAACCACAACCAGCAGTCCAAACAGGATATTCCAAGCCCAGTTCATCGCTTACGCCCCGAATCCGATCACAGGCGTTAAGGTTGCCAAACAAAAACAACAACGTGTTAAAATCGTGCGACTTCAGAATGAATGGTAAATAAATTGAAGTATCCACAGATATTCCCCGCATACACCTTACGTACGTAAGGTGTATGCGTCGATAGCTTACGTACGTAAGTCTTGAGACGAACTGATTTTCACTTCATGGATTTTCATCGACAAGGCCCGCGTTTCGACCTGATCCATCGTTCGAGTTTTATCCGCCCCAAGCCCGCCCCAGCGGCGGGAACGCGCGCAGTTGATCCACCGCCCGCCGCGCGATCTGGTCGACGATGTCGGCCACGCTCTGCGGCTTCAAATAGAAGGCGGGCACGGGGGGCATGATGACGGCGCCGGCCTCGGTGGCCGCGGTCATGGCGCGCAGATGGCCCAGATGCAGCGGGGTCTCGCGGGCGACGAGGACCAGCGGGCGGCGTTCCTTCAAACAAACATCGGCGGCGCGCGTCAACAGGCTGTCGGCGAGGCTGTGGGCGACGGCCGACAGCGTGCGCATCGAGCAGGGGGCGACGATCATGCCTGATGTCGGGAACGAGCCGGAGGCGATGGTCGCGCCGATGTCGTTGAGGTCGTGACAGACATTTGCGCGGGCGCGAGTTGCTGCGAGCGCGTTGGGGCCGATTTCCTCGGCGAACGTGCGTTCGGCGGCGCGGGAAACAACCAAGTGCGTCTCGGCGCCGACCCCGCTCAGCAACTCGACGACGCGCGCACCGATCGCCGCGCCCGAGGCGCCGCTGATTCCGACGATCACGCGGGTCATTTGCGCTGGGCCTTGGCGAGGTCCGATTGAATCGTCGGCCACAGCGCGTCGACCTTGTCGGCGATGTCTTTGCTCATGCCGAGCACGCGGCCCCATTCGCGTTTGGTCTCGGCGCCGATCTTATTTGTAGCATCGAGGCCGAGCTTGCCGCCCAGGCCCGACTCGGGAGAAGCGAAATCGAGATAGTCGATGGGGGTGTTGTCGATGCGCATCAGATCGCGCGAGGCGTCCATGCGCGTCGCCAGCGCCCAGGCGACATCGTTCCAATCGCGCACGTTGATGTCCTCGTCAACCACGACGATGATCTTCACATAGTTGAACTGCGGCAGCATGCCCCACAGGCCCATCATCACCCGGCGCGCCTGTCCCGGATAGCGCTTGCGGATCGACACGATCGCCATGCGATAGGAGCAGGCTTCCGGCGGCAGCCAGCAATCGACGATCTCAGGCAACTGCCGCCGCATCGTCGGCAGCGCGAGGTCGTTGAGCACGGCGCCGATGACGGAGGGCTCGTCGGGCGGGCGCCCGGTGTAGGTCGTCAGATAGACGGGATCGCGCCGCATGGTGATCGCGGTGACGCGCATCACCGGGAACGGCTCCACGGAATTATAGTAGCCGGTGTGGTCGCCATAGGGCCCCTCGGGCGCCGTCTCCTCCGCCGACGCATAACCCTCGATGACGATTTCGGCGTCGGCGGGGACGGTCAGCGGTATGGTAAGGGCGGGGGCTAGGCGTGGCCGCTCGCCGCGCAGCACTCCGGAAAACCGCAGCTCGGAGACAGTCTCGGGCAGCGGCAGCACGGCGGAGAGAATGGTGGCGGGGTCGCAGCCGATGGCGACCGCCACGGGCATGTCCTTGCCTTGGCGTCGCCACGCCCGATGATGCGCGGCGCCGCCGCGATGGTGCAGCCAGCGCAGGATCGCGCGGTCCTTGCCCAGCGCCTGCATGCGATAGACGCCGACATTGATGCGCGCGCTGTCGTCGGGTTCGGTGTCGGGCGGGCGGGTGATGACGAGGGGCCAGGTGATGAGCGGCGCCGGCTCGCCGGGCCAGCAGGTCTGGATCGGCAGCGCGGTGAGGTCGACGTCGGCGCCGAGGCGCTGGTCGTATTGGCAGTCGGGTCGGGCAACGATTTGCGGGCGCGTCGACAGCGCCGCCGCCACCATCGGCCAGCGCGACAAAGCGTCGCGCCACCCGTCGACCGGCGAGGGTTCGCGCAGCGCGGCGAGCATTTCCCCGAGTTCCCCGATTCGCTCCGGCTTCATCCCGAAACCGGCGGCGACGCGATCGGCCGTCCCGAACAGATTGGCGACCACCGGCATCCGCGCCGCCCCATGCAAGTCGTTGGCGTAATTGAATTGCAGCGTCGGACCGCCCGCGTGCAGCACGCGCCGGTGGATCTCGGTGATCTCGTGGACGAGGCTGACGGGCGCATCGACGCGCGCGAGCCGCCCCGTCGCCTGCAAATGGTCGAGGAACGCGCGCAGGTCGCGAAACGGCGGAAGATCTCGAAACGACATGGGCGCCTCCGGCCGCTAGAAGTCGATATGCAGGCTCGCGCGCCTTGACCTCTGTCAAGGCGCGCTGACAGCGGCGCCCTTCCTGATGGGAACCATGCAACAGTCTATACCGCGATTCCCTCGCCCGCTCGCGCTCGGTCTGCGGGTAGCCCCGCTGGCGCCGCTGCGGCTCGCCGCGGGGCGGCTGATGGCGAGCCTCACCCAGCGCCGTCCGCGGCTGTTCGCCCGACTCGGCGAACACGCGCGGAAGACCGTGCTGATCGACCCGACGGATCTGCCCATAGTGTTCCGCCTGTCGCCCGACCCGGCGCATCCACGGCTCGAAGTCGAGCGCGACGGCGCGGTCGGCGATTACGACGCGCGCATCGCCGGGCCGCTGGCGGCGCTGATCGGGCTGGTGCATGGCGCCTACGACGGCGACGCGTTGTTTTTTTCGCGCGATCTCACTATCGAGGGCGACACCGAGATCGTGGTGGCGTTGCGCAACGCCATCGACAACGAAGAGCTGAATCTCGCCGACGAAGGCGCGCAATTGTTTGGTCCTCTGGCGGGGCTGATCGCGCCGGGGCTGCGTGGCGCGTCGGCGCTGGTGGGTCGATGGACGGGCGTGGCGCTGACCCGCGCCGAACATGAAACGCAGGCCCATGAACTCTGAACGCTCGCTCGAACTGGTTTGTCCCGCCGGCACGCCCGCGGCTTTGCGCACCGCCGTCGACGCCGGCGCGCATACCGTCTATTGCGGCTATAACGACGAGACCAACGCCCGCAATTTTCCCGGCCTCAATTTCTCCCGCGAAGAGATGGGCGAGGGCATAGCCTACGCCCACAAGCGCGGCGCCAAAGTGCTGATCGCCATCAACACCTTTCCGCGCGCCGGCGCCGTCGAATTCTGGCGCAAGGCGGTCGACGACGCGGCGCGGCTCAAGGCCGACGCGGTGATCCTGGCCGACCTCGGGCTGCTCGACTACGCCGCGAAATCCCGTCCCGAATTGCGGCTGCATCTGTCGGTGCAGGCCGCCGCCGCCAACGCCGACGCGATCAATTTTTACGCCTCCGCCTTCGGCGTGAAGCGCGTGGTGTTGCCGCGCGTGCTGACCGTGCAGGAGATCGCGACGATCAACAAGGACACGACGGTCGAGACCGAGGTGTTCGTGTTTGGCGGGCTCTGCGTAATGGCGGAGGGGCGCTGCTCGCTGTCGTCTTACGCGACCGGAAAATCGCCCAACATGAACGGCGCCTGCTCGCCGGCGAGCCACGTCGAATACAAGGAGACGGGCGGCGATCTCGCTTCCAAACTCGGCGGCTTCACCATCCACAAGGTCGCCCATGGCGAGGCCGCGCCTTATCCGACCGTGTGCAAGGGCTTCTTCCAGGCCGGCGACTATCGCGGCCATGTGTTCGAGGACCCGTCGAGCCTCGACGCCGCCACGCTGATCCCGCAACTCGCGGAAGCCGGCGTGAAGGCGCTCAAGATCGAGGGTCGGCAGCGCAGCCGCTCTTATGTCGAGTCGGTGGTGCGCGGGTTCCGCCGCGCCCTCGACGCCCATGCCGCGGGCAAGCCGATTCCGGCGAGCGAACTCGACGCGCTGACCGAGGGGCAGAAGACGACGTCGGGCGCCTATCGCAAGACGTGGCGCTAACTTTAGACTGGCGCCAGAGCGGTGGCCGACCAACGAGAGTCGCAGCGGTGGCTCCCTCCCCCCTTGTGGGGGAGGGCTGGGGTGGGGGGTAACACACGGAAAGCGCGTGGGTATCACCCCCACCCCAACCCTCCCCCATCAAGGGGGAGGGAGTCCCAAACGCTTCTGCCTGTTCGGCGCCCGCTCTAAGTCAAAGGACGTATCATCGATGCAACTGACCCTCGGCCCCGTGCTGTTTCATTGGCCGGCCGAAACGCTCGCCGATTTCTACGCGCGCATCGCCGACGAGGCGCCGGTCGAGCGCGTCGTCATCGGTGAAGTCGTGTGCTCGAAGCGCCAGCCGTTCTATGAGGATGTGCTGGTTACGGCGATCGAGCGCTTGCAGCGCGCGGGCAAGACGGTGGTCGCAACTTCGCTCGCTCTGCCGACGCTGGCGCGCGAGCGCGCCGCGGGCAAAGCGTTGTTTGCTTCCGGGCTGGAGGTCGAGCTCGAGGATCTCTCGACGCTCGCCGCCGCAGCGGATGCGCCGTTCTCCGTGGGGCCGCTGATCAACGTCTACAACGAGGCGACGCAGGCCTACTTGATTGGACGCGGCGCGCGAAAAATCTGCCTGCCGCCCGAACTGCCCTTCGCCTCGGTCGAGATCCTGGCGCGGCAGGCGCAGGCCGCGGGCGCTGGCGTCGAAGTCTGGGCCTATGGCCGCGCGCCGCTGGCGATCTCGGCGCGCTGCTATCACGCGCGGGTGCATGGCCTGAGCAAGGATTCCTGCCGTTTCGTCTGCGCAACCGACCCCGACGGCCTGCTGGTGAAGACCGTCGACGGCCGCGACTTCCTCGCCGTCAACGGCGTGCAGACGCTATCCAACGCCTACGTCAACCTGATCGGCGACGTCGACAAGCTGAAAGCCGCGGGGGTGACCTCGCTGCGCCTTTCCCCGCACACCGGGGATTTCATCGGGCTGGCCAAACTGTTCCGCGCCGCCATCGACGGCGAAGTGTCGGGCGCTGAGGCGCTGACGCGGGCGCATGCCCTGGCGCCCCAGGCGCAATTCTCGCACGGCTTCCTGCTGGGGACGTCGGGGGCGGAGGTTTTGGTCTGAGCGCTGGATTCGCGCCAGGCGCGGGGTTAGAGGAGGTTGTTCTCCCTCAAGGATGATTCTGTTGCTCAGTTGGCGGGCCACGCAGAAACCGAGCAAGAAATCAGCAGCGCCGCCCAGGGCGACCGTTACTGCGGTCGCCGCGCCGTCGCCCAAACGTCTGTTCAAAGCCACTCAGGCGCCGCTCGTGCTGCGCCATCGGCCACGCGGGCGTTTCGTCGTTCTCGATTTCGAGACGACCGGCCTCGATCCCGCCTATGGCGCGCGCATCATCGAAGTCTCGGCGCGCGAGATCGTCAATGGCGAGCCCCAGCGCGAGCTATGCACGCTCGTCGATCCCGGCTTTGCCGTGCCATCGTTCATCACCTCGCTTACCGGGATCACGACGGCGATGGTCCGCGGCGCCCCGCGCTCCGCGGAAGTGATGAGTGAACTCGCAGCATTTCTAGGCGATTCGACTGTGGTCGCCCACAACGCCTCTTTCGACATGAAATTCCTGCAAGCCGAGAGCGAAGCGAGCCCGGGCGGCTGTTTGTGCACGCTGCTGCTGTCGCGTCGCCTGTTTCCCGACCGAGGCGGCTACAGCCTCTCCGAAATCAGCCGCTCGCTCGGCATAAAACTTCTCCCTGGCATGCACCGCGCCAGCGCCGACACCTTCGTGACGACCCTGCTGTTCGAGCAGATTTACGGGCATGCGAAAGAGCGCTGCGGCGGCAGAGAGCTGGAGCTTTCGGCTCTGGAGAAGATTCAGCGGCTGACGAAGAAGAAGGTGGAAGGCTGGTTCGAGGGGCAGGCGTAGGCGTATATTGCGGTTTCATCCGGTTTCCGACGTTTCGCGCGTTGTGGAAACCTTCGCATATTTGGGCCCCGCCGCCATGACCTCGTCCTGAGCTTGTCGAAGGACGCTCCAGATAAATCCGAGGGTTCTGCAAGGCGCAGACGCCGCTGAGAAGCTCGTCTTCGCGCCGCATCAATCCGCTGTTGGCCCGGACGCCGCCTGCTCCTGGAGCGCCCTTCGACAGGCTCAGGGCGAGGGGGTGGATTGCGCCGCCCCCCGCCTCACCCCGCCCGCCCAAACACGTCGTTGGTCTGCGCCGTCACCATCACGAACGTCGTGCGTTTCGACACTTCCTTCAACTGCGTCGCGCCGATGTAGGTCATCATCGAGCGCACGCCGCCCATGATTTCGCTCATCGTTCCCTCGACTGGGCCGCGGTAGGGGGTCTCGACCGTCTTGCCTTCCGAGGCGCGATAGCGGGCGACGCCGCCGGCATAGCGCTTCATCGCCGTCTCCGAGGACATGCCGTAGAAGGTCATCCCGACCGCGACTTTTTCGCCGTCGCGCTCCTCGAAGCGCACCTCGCCCTCGCATTCGTCGTGGCCGGCGAGCATACCGCCGAGCATGACGAAATCGGCGCCGGCGCCATAGGCCTTGGCGACGTCGCCCGGCGAGGTGCAGCCCCCGTCGGCGCACACCTGCCCCTTGAGGCCGTGGGCGGCGTCGGCGCATTCGATGATCGCAGAGAGCTGGGGATAGCCGACGCCGGTGACGCGCCGCGTCGTGCAGACCGAGCCGGGGCCGATGCCGATCTTGACGATGTCGGCGCCGGCGAGAATCAGCGCCTCCGTCATGTCGCCGGTGACGACATTGCCGGCCATGATGATCGCGTCGCGGTTCTGCTCGCGCACCCGGCGCACGACGGCGAGGAATTTCTCCGAATAGCCGTTTGCGACGTCGATGCAGATTTTTTGGATTTTCGCGCGCTTTTTCACCGCCGCCAGCTTGGCGAGATCGGTCGCGGTGACGCCCAGCGAATAGAAGGCGTGGGCGCCGGCTTCGCTCGAGAAGAACTCGACGAGCGCGTCTTCCGGGTAATGCTTGTGCAGCGCCGTAAGCGCGCCATGGCGCCCGAGCGCCGTCGCCATCGCCAGCGTTCCCGTCACGTCCATATTGGCGGCGATGAGCGGGAAGCCCTTCCACTGCGCGCCCGTGTGGTAAAACCGGAACTCCCGGTTGATATCGACCTCGTTGCGCGAATTGAGCGTCGAGCGCTTGGGGCGGATCAACACGTCCTTGAAGTCGAGCTTTGGGTCGGTTTCTATGCGCATGTCGGGGGTCCGTGAGAGACTGTTGGGCATTGCTAGCACGTCGTGGCGCTGTCGCTCAATTATGCGCGCGTCTCGCGCGAGGGGCGCCGTTCCGTCGCAGCAACGCGTGCGCCGTGCTCGCCCTCAACGCATCCCCTCACCGACCGCGGTCAGCGACAGTTTGAATCCGAGCGCGGCGACGATGTCGACCAGAGTCGACAATTGCGGGTCGCCGTCCTCGCTGAGCGCGCGATAGAGCGCCGGGGGATTGCGGCCGGATCGAAACAGAAACGGTGACAGTGCACTTTATTCAAGGAGATGAAGAGTTTTCTCGGCTTCGGCGACGTGATGCACATTTGCTGATCTCCTCCCTCTCGGCGTGCGCCGTCGCGCTCGCGATCCGGCCACGCCATGACACCCAAGCCGTTGATATTGGCTCGCCGGCGCCAAAGCTGGCGCGCCGCATGGATCGGGGAGGGCATGTCCGACCCTGCATGGGCTGACCGCGCCGCCGCACAATGGCTCGAGGCGGGTTTGGCGCGGGGCGGCGGCGGCGTCCCGTAGCGTTTGCCTGCGTACGTGCGACCCCTCACCTCCGACCCCTCTCCCATCGGGAGAGCCACGGTATGCACACATTTCAGAGTGGCGAGACAAGGCGCTCTCCGTCTCCCTCGCCCCGCTTGCGGCGAGAGGGCCGGGGTGAGGGGCGGGTCGCGCAGCACACAAAGGGTTGGGTTTCAAGCTCTTCCAAGCCGCCAGCCGGCGTTTTTGCGTCAGGCGGCCCCTCACCCTAACCCTCTCCCCGCAAGCGGGGCGAGGGAATCGCGGCGTTTTTCGGCCGCCCCCGAGATGTGTGCATACCGTAGATCGGGAGAGGGGGAGAGCGCGGTCCGCCCCGGCGCGGTTTTGCGCACTTGACGCCCGCCGCCGAACCGGGCAAGCGCGCTCAGCTTTTTAGAGGAGTGCGTGATGAGCGACGCGGGCGGCCAGACTTTCGAGGCTATCGACATCAAGCGGCTGCTCGAGCTGCTGCCGCATCGCTATCCGTTCCTGCTGGTCGACCGCATCGTCGAAGCGCGCGGCGACGAATATTGCGTCGGCATCAAGAACGTCACCTTCAACGAGCCGCATTTCACCGGCCATTTCCCGGGCAATCCGGTCATGCCCGGCGTGCTGCTGATCGAAGCGATGGCGCAGACGGCGGGGGCGCTGTGCATCTCCAGCCAGCCCAAGGACGCCAAGCCATCCGTCGTCTATCTGATGACGGTGGACAAGGCGAAGTTCCGCAAGCCCGTCACCCCCGGCGATCAGGTGCGTCTCCACATGACGCGGATCAACAAGAAGCGTAACATCTGGTGGTTCCGCGGCGAGGCCAAGGTCGATGGCGTGCTGTGCTGCGAGGCGGAAGTGTCGGCGATGCTGGTGAGCAAATGAGCGTGAGCGTGCATCCGAGTTCGGTCGTCGACGCACGAGCCGAACTGGGCGCCGGAGTCGAAATCGGCCCGTTCTGCGTCGTCGGCCCCAAGGTCCAGCTCGGCGACGGCGTGAAGCTGCACTCCCATGTCGTGGTCGCCGGCGACACCCAGATCGGCGCGCGCACGCAGATCTATCCGTTCGCCTCGATCGGCCATCCGCCCCAGGACCTGAAATACAAGGGCGAGCCGGTGACGTTGCGCGTCGGCGCGGATTGTCTGATCCGCGAGGGGGTGACGATGAACCCGGGCACGGCGGGCGGCGGCGGCGAGACCATCGTCGGCTCGCACGGCTCCTTCCTCGCCAATTCCCATGTGGCGCATGACTGTCGACTCGGCGACAACGTCATCCTCTCCAACAACGTGATGATCGGCGGCCACGTTAGAATCGAAGACTTCGTCATCTTTGGCGGCGGCGCGGCGGCGCATCAGTTCGTGCGCGTCGGCGCCCACGCCTTCGTCGGCGCGATGGCCTGCGTACGCGCGGATCTGATCCCGTACGGCCTCGCCATCGGCACGCACGCGTGGCTCGCCGGTCTGAACTATGTCGGCATGAAGCGGCGCGGCTTCACGTCTGAGAACATCCAGGCGCTGCGCCACGCCTACAAGGAGATTTTCTCCGGCGCCGGCACGCTGAAAGAGCGTATCGAGGACGCTGCGGCCACATACGCCGATCAGGCGACCGTGCAGCAGGTCGTCGCCTTCCTGCGCGCCGGCGGCGACGCGGCGATCTGCCTGCCGCGCGAGGACAAGGACGAGGCGTGAGTGAGGTCCTGCCGCCGCTCGCCATCTTTTGCGGCGCCGGGGCGTTGCCGATCGAGGCGGCGCGGGCGGCGCAAGCGAGGGGACGGCGGGTGTTTCTGGTCGGCTTCTCCGGCTCGGCGGAGCGCGAGATCGAGGCTTTCGATCACATCTGGGTGAAGCTCGGCGAAGTCGGCAAGTTCCTCAAAGCGTTTCAAGAGCGTGAAATCGTCGAACTGGCAATGCTCGGCGCGATCAACCGTCCCGAATTCTCCGACCTCAAGCTCGACTGGGGCGCCGTGCAACGTGCGCCCGGCATCGCCCGGGCGCTACGCGGCGGCGACGACAATCTGCTGCGCGCCATCGGCCGGCTGTTCGAGGCGGAGGGGTTTCGCTTCGTCGGTCTGAGTGAGTTTGCTCCTGAGCTGCTGGCGCCGGCGGGACCGCTGGCCGGCCCGGCGCCCGACGCGGAGGCGCAGGCCGACATCGATCTCGGCGCCCGGCTGCTGGCCTCGCTGTCGCCGTTCGACGTCGGGCAGGGGGCGGTCGTCGCGCGCGGGCGCGTGCTCGCGGTCGAAGCCGCGGAGGGCACCGACGCGATGCTTGCGCGGGTCGCCGAGTTGCGGAAAAGCCGGCGCATCCGGCTCGACGGCAGGGTCGGGGTGTTCGTCAAGGCGGCCAAGCGCGGCCAGGACTTCCGCTTCGATCTGCCTACGGTAGGTTCGCGCACGTTGCAGGCCGCGGAGCGCGCGGGCCTTGCCGGCGTCGCCGTCGCCGCCGGTCAGACCGTCGTCGCCGAACGCGAGGCGCTGATCGCGGCGGCCCAACGCGCCAAATTGTTTGTCGTGGGATTTGCGCCGTGAGCGAGCCGCTGCGTCTGGCCATCGTCGCCGGCGAGCCCTCGGGCGATCAGCTCGGCGGCAAGCTGATGCGGGCGCTCAAAGTCGCGACCGGGGGCGGGGTCGAATTCGCAGGCGTCGGCGGCGAGACGATGGAAGCGGAGGGGTTGCAGAGCTTCTTTCCACTGCACGAAATCGCGGTGATGGGCGTGCTGCCGGTGCTGGCGCGGCTGCCGAGCCTGTTCAGGCGGATGTGGGAGACGGCGGACCGGATCGTCGCCGCAAAGCCGGACGGACTCGTCATCATCGACAGTCCGGATTTCACCCATCGCGTCGCCAAGCGCGTGCGCAAGTCGCTGCCGGGGCTGCCCGTCGTCGATTATGTGAGCCCGAGCGTCTGGGCGTGGCGGCCGGGGCGGGCGAAGAAGATGCGCGCCTATGTCGACTGCGTGCTGGCGCTGCTGCCGTTCGAGCCGGCCGCGCACGCGCGGCTCGGCGGCCCGCGCTGCGTCTATGTCGGCCATCCCCTGATCGAGCGGCTCGGCGAGTTGCGGAGCGGCGGCGAGCGGGTCCCAAACCGCCTCGTTGTGCTGCCCGGCTCGCGCCGCTCGGAAATTCGTCGCCTCAGCGCGGATTTCGGCGCAACCGTCGGGTTGATCGCTCAGACCCACGGCCCGCTCGACGTCGTACTGCCGACGCTGCCCCATATCGCCGACGAATTGCGCGAGCGCGTCGCCCACTGGCCCGTCGCGCCGCGCCTGGTGTTCGGCGAGGCCGAGAAATATCTGGCCTTTGGCGCAGCGCAGGCGGCGCTGGCGGCCTCGGGGACGGTGACGCTGGAACTGGCGCTGGCGGGGACGCCGCATGTCGGCGCCTACAAGGTCTCCAAATGGGAGGCGCCGCTGCGGCGGTTCATAAAAGTCTCCTCGATCCTGCTGCCGAACCTCATTCTGGAACAGCGCGCTATCCCCGAATTCCTCCAGGAGGACTGCAACCCGGCCGCACTGGCCGCCGCGTTGCGGCCGCTGATGGACGACACGCCCGAACGCGCCGCGCAATTGGCCGCATTGGCGCGCCTCGACGAGACGATGCGGCTACCGGACGGGACGGCGCCGAGCGAGGCGGCGGCGCGGGCGGTGCTGGAGGCGGTGGGGAGATAGGGGTGGTGCTTCAACAGCTTTGCGAGGATTGTCATCCTCGCTTTCCCTGCGGAACGACCCATGGTAATAAGAGGTAATACCTCCCGGAGGTTCTGAAATGGCCGTCTCGTCCCCTGCGCGTCCCGTGGCCGTGAAACTCGACAGGGATCTGTCCGACCGGCTCAAACGACTTGCAGAAGCTCGCCAGCGCACGTCGCACTGGCTGATGAAGCAAGCCGTCCTCGAATATGTGGATCGCGAGGAAAAGCGTGAGAGTTTTCGGCAGGAGGCGTTGAAGGCGTGGTCGGCCTACCAAGCGGACGGCCTCTATGTCGCCTTCGAAGAGGCGGACGCTTGGCTCGCTAGGCTCGAAGGAGGGGATGACGCCCCCTTGCCCCTATGCCGAGGCTGATCTGGTCTCCCGCGGCGTTAGCGGATGTTCAGCGGCTCTATCGGTTTCTGGCCCCCAAGAATTTGGACGCCGCTAAGCGGGCGGCTCGGGCGATCCGCGAGGGCGTCGCAATCCTCGCCCGCCAACCCGAGGCCGGAAGGCCTATGCCGGACATGGAGCCGGAATTTCGCGAATGGCCGATCCGGTTCGGCGGCAGCGGCTACATCGCGCTCTACCGGTTCGACGGCGAGACCGCCATCATCCTCGCGGTTCGTCACCAACGGGAGGCGGGATGGTGACGGCGTCAAAAGGATCTTTTACGCCGTCGCCGTCATGGCGGGCGCGTTCCGGATATCCTTACGAACAGGCTTCCGATGTGTTCCTACGGTCGGTTTCTTCCCAACCGGTCGTGGCTGGCCACCCAGTCGCCGGACAGCACGGCGCTGGCGAGCGAGGTTTCGCCTGATAGCACGACCCCGGCGCATATTTCCGCAAATTTGTCGGCTTTGCCGGCGCCGTAGCAGTCGAGCATTTCCAGGCATTGGCGCTGCGTGGGCAGCCCGGTCCCGCCGCCGTAGGTGGCGACGATCAGCGCCGGCAGCGTGATCGACCAGTAATAATCGCCATTCTCCAGCAACTGCGCATAAACGATCGCGGCGTGCGATTCCGCCACGTTGGCGGCGTCCTGCCCGGTGGCGATGAACAGCGCGGCCAGACCGTTGGCGGCGTGCTGGCCGTTGTTGGCGGAACCGGCCAGAAAGGCGCCGGCCTGAGAGACCTGACGAGCGTGGAACAGGTCCTTGGCGTCGACGCGCATCAGGCTTTTCAGCACGTCGTTCCTGATGACCGCTTCGGCCACGACGCGGCGGCCGCGGGTCAGCAGCATGTTGGCCTGCGAGTGCTTCTTGTCGGTGTCCATATTGCCCGAGAGCAGGAAGCGCGCTCCTCCGGGATAATGGGCCGCGATCCATTGGCAAGCGGCCAGCGTCGCCTTGCCCGTCATGTTCTGTCCGGCGGCGTCAGCGGTGTCATAATTGAAGCGCAGATGGCGCATCGGGCCGAGCGCGAATTGATAGATGCCGCCGAGCTTGCCGATGCGGGTAGTGGCCTCCGCGGCCGCCTTGATCGCGGCGAAATGCGCGTCCACCCATTCGCCGAATTCACGCGCCTGCAACGCATCATCGAACATAAATACCGGCGAGCGCTGCATGGCGCGCTCGACGACGGTGGTTTTTACGCCGCCGCATTCCGAAAGCAGCCGCATGCCGCGGTTGTAACTGGCGACCAGCGTTCCTTCGGTTGTCGCCATCGGGATGTAGACGTCGCCTCGCGCGTGCTCCCCGTTGAACTTCAACGGCCCGGCGAGGCCGATCGGCACCTGGGCGACGCCGATGAAATTCTCGATGTTGCCGGCCACGGCCGCGGGATCGAACGAATAAGCGCCGACATCGCGCAATTCGACGCCGGTCAGCGACTCGACGAACGCCCGCCGCTCGGCTGCGGCCTCGTTGGTGTAATCGTTGTCTTTGTGGCGGGGAACCGCCGTTGCGCGCGCTTCCGGCAAGGGCGCCTCCTCCCTCTTGGCGGGGGA
>Ga0302319_10008960_pt1 | contig 19356 bp, 16 predicted proteins | sample Bog_T0_2_FD_203319 | JGI IMG/M metagenome (GOLD analysis project Ga0302319, IMG submission 203319) | Peat permafrost microbial communities from Stordalen Mire near Abisko, Sweden - Bog_T0_2 | ecosystem: Environmental > Terrestrial > Soil > Wetlands > Peat | place: Sweden: Abisko, Stordalen Mire... | reverse complement strand
GGGAATAGGGAATAGAACGGCTCGTGAACTGCTCGCCAGGCTGGAATCCTATGGACAACAGAATTGCATTTAATCTTCGGTTGGCGACGGAGGAGGATGTTCCGGCGCTGCATGCGCTGATTGAGGCTTCCGTGCGCGGGTTGCAGGCGGGGGATTATACGCAGGCGCAGATTGAAGGGGCGCTGGGAACAGTGCTTGGGCTTGATACACAGTTGATTCGCGACCGCACGTACTTTATTGCGGAGATTGAGGAACAAGGAGCGCTCGCCTCAGGGGCTGAAGCCCCAGTCTTTTTCGCGGGTCCAGATGTCGGGGTTGAAACCCCGACCTACCAGCCCGGACCTACCGCCCAATCCTGTCGATTGGCGGGCTGTGGGGGATGGTCTAAGCGGAAGACTTTGTTTGGTGCGGACCGCGGGCCGGGAAGAGAGCCGGAGCTGCTGGATGCGGCGACGGATGCGGCCAAGGTGCGTGCTATCTTTGTGCATCCTGATTACGCGCGGATGGGATTGGGGTCGCTGATTCTGGCCACCGTTGAGGCCGCGGCGCAGGAGGCGGGGTTTACGCGGTATGAGATGGGATCGACGCTGACGGGCGTGCCGCTTTACCGGCTGAAAGGCTACGTTGAAGTTGAGCGGATCGGCGTTCCGCTTTGGAACGGCGAAGCCCTGCCTGTGGTGAAGATGGTGAAGTAGAGGCCTTGAGAGCCTTAACGGAAAGTTATCGGCATAACCTGGTTTCCTCTTCATAACTCTTTTGAGGGATGGTCCGCGCTATAGCACCCATTCGATCATTAAGTTTCCCCGGAAGTTGAGCTTGCCGTGCAAGAAACTATTATCGATATCGTTGTATTAGGCCTTCTGGTTTTTCTGTTTGCTGCTGTTGCACGGGTGCGGCCGGACAATCGCCTTAAGTGCTGGGTAGCCGGCTGGCTTTCGATTCTGGCTCATTTCGGGGCTGAGCTATGGCAGCCGACGACCGCTCCGTTGCAGACCATTCAGACCTGGGCGGTCGTGGATACGCTCGCACTCGCAGGAATCCTATTTATTGTCTCGACGATGATGCTGATCGAGGGGCTCAAGCGGACGCTCTGGGTCTCCGTTGCGATCACGATCCCTACGATTTTTTGCCTGAACCTTGCACTATCGGGATATGGAAATACGCGGTGGTTGTGGATCGCGGTTTTAGCGCGACAAACCCTGGTGATTTTCACAGGAGTTCAGGGATACAACAGAAACGCGATTAAAGCTTTGCGTGTGCTTGCGTTCGTGATTGCGGCGATTTGGATCTTCTACGGGATTCAGGCGGGTCATCCGGATGTTGTGGTCTCAGCTCTTCTGGCCGAGATTTTTCTTTTGGCCGCAATCGACTTTGGGAGCTACGGCTGGCAGCGCTCCTTGGGCACGTACACCATGATCACGGGCATGATTGCCTGGGCTGCGGTTTTCCCGGTTGGGTATTTTGTTGGGCAGCTTTGGCCCAACCTCGTGGTTCACGGCGATTTCTGGAATATTCCAAAACTCTGCGTTGCGGCAGGCATGATTCTGCTGGTAATTGAAGAACAGAAGCGTGCCGAGCGCGCACTGACCGAGGAGTATCGCCTGCTGTTTGTGGGAAATCCACATCCGATGTGGATCTTCGAAGTGGAGAAGTTGAGATTCCTGGATGTGAACCAGGCGGGCCTCGATTTGCACGGTTATACAAGGGAAGAATTCCTGCGATTGAACCTGGCGGATGTACTGCATCCGGAGTTGGTGGAGATCGCTGGACGGGAAGTTAAATCGCCGGCGCCGGTGCCGAATCGCCCATCGCGGCATATCCGCAAAGACGGAAGCATGGTGCCCATAGACATCGCTGCTTATAGTATCGATTTTCGGGGACAGCAATGCCGATTTGCGATGGCGCAGGATGTAACTGAGCGCGAGGCGCTGGCACAACGGTTGATCGATCAGGCACAACACGACCCTTTGACCGGGTTTGCAAACCGCCTGCTGTTCCGGGAGCAACTGGCCGCAGCCGTTCAAAGCTCAAGCGCAGCCGACGAAAAGCTGGCCGTTCTATGTATGGACATTCAACGGTTCAAGCGCGTCAACGATGTGTATGGTCCACGCGTTGGCGATGCATGCATCCAGCGCATCGCCTCCCTTCTTCTGTCGCACGTACATTCCATTGACCTGCTGGCACGCACGGGCGGTGACGAGTTCACCCTGGTGATGACGGGGATCAAGAGCGCAGCTGCGGCCGAACAAGTGGCTGTTGAATTGCGAAACGTTTTAACTCAGCGGCTGCAAGTAAACGATTACAGCATTCAGCTCTCATTGAGCATGGGGTTGGCTGTTTGCCCGGACGATGGAACGGATGCCGATGCGCTTTGGCGGAGCGCGGAGAGCGCGCTTCTGCAGGCACAGTCCACAGGCGGAGGGCAAATTGTATGGCTGTCGCCGGAGGTGAGCAAGGCGGCTGAGAAACAAATCGAAATTGAAACCTACATGCGGAAGGCCCTGGATGAAGGTGGGTATCATCTGGCGTACCAGCCGATCTATGGATTCGACGGGCAGTTGCAGGGGCTCGAAGCTCTGCTGCGGCTCACCCACCCGCAATACGGACCCATCAGTCCGGCGGACTTCATTCCGATCGCCGAAGAGACGGGACTCATTGTTCCCCTTGGCCAATGGGTAATTGAGCAAGCCTGCCGCCAGTTGCTCCTCTGGCGGAATCAGGGGATGCGCATGGTGCCCCTGGCGGTAAACCTTTCTGTACTGCAACTAATGCGTGTCGATTTCGCAGAGCGTTTGATGGAAACGTTTGATAAATACGGCATCGACCCACAGGCGATGCATCTGGAAGTAACCGAGACTGCCGCCATGCTCAATCTGGACGAAGTGGCCCAACGCATGACGGCACTCTCCGCGCTGGGCGTTACGTTCTCTCTGGATGATTTCGGCACCGGGCATTCTTCCCTGGCTCGGCTGCACCAGTTGCGACTGTCGATCCTGAAGATCGATCGATCGTTTATTAACGACCTTCGGCGGAAGCAAGGGACATACACCATCGTGCAATCGATTCTTTCCATGGCTCACTCTCTTGGGCAACGCGTGGTGGCGGAAGGGGTGGAGACCGAGGAACAGCTTGATTGCCTGCGGGAATTGCATTGCGATCTTTTGCAGGGTTTCCTGCTGTCGCGGCCAGTTGCGCCGGAGCAGATTCCTGCGCTGACGGGTACAACGCACACGGCTTTTGGAATGAACGCGGGGATGAAATCTCTTCCCTCCCGAATTCCCGCAGAGCCCTTGCAGACTGAACTCATCGCGAGTTAGAAGGTCTCGGCCTTTGCGGCAGAACGGGCCGGAGCGCGTCAGGAAGCTGATCGGGCTTTGCGCACAGCATTCGGAACGCCATCGCTGATAGAATTCCGCGCATGGAAACCATCCAGTACAACCTGCCGCAAAACCGCATTCCAAAAGCCTGGTACAACATTGCCGCCGATTTGCCGGAGCCGATGGCGCCGCCGCTGCACCCGGGAACGCTGCAGCCGATTGGGCCGGACGACCTGGCACCGCTGTTTCCGATGGCGCTGATCATGCAGGAAGTGAGCCAGGAACGGGAGATTGAGATTCCCGAGCCCGTGCGGCAGGTGTATGCGCAGTGGCGGCCTTCACCGCTGTACCGTGCCAGGCGCCTGGAAAAAGCGCTGGATACGCCGGCGAAGATTTACTACAAGTACGAGGGTGTGAGCCCGGCCGGTAGCCACAAGCCGAATACCGCGGTGCCGCAGGCTTACTACAACAAGATTGAGGGCACGAAGCGGCTGGCGACGGAGACCGGCGCGGGTCAATGGGGGTCGTCGCTGGCCATGGCGTGCGCGTTTTTCGGGCTCGAGTGCAAGGTGTACATGGTGCGGGTGAGCTATAACCAGAAGCCTTATCGGCGGGCGCTGATGGAGGCTTTTGGAGCGAGCGTTACCGCCAGCCCCAGCAATGAGACCGAAAGCGGGCGGGCGATTCTTGCGGAGCATCCTGATACCAACGGATCTCTGGGGATTGCGATTTCAGAGGCAGTGGAAGTGGCCGCAAGTGATCCGAATACGAAGTATGCGCTGGGCAGCGTGTTGAACCATGTGCTGCTGCACCAGACAGTGATTGGCCTGGAGACGCTGGAGCAGATGGCGCTGGCGGACGATGAGCCGGATGTGATTGTGGGCTGCACCGGGGGTGGATCGAACTTTGCCGGGCTGGTGATGCCCTACCTGGGAAGGAAGATCAAGGGGCAGTTCCATGGGCGCGTGGTGGCCGTGGAACCGGCGGCTTGCCCGAGTTTGACGAAGGGACCGTTCGCGTATGACTTCGGCGACACCGGACATTTGACTCCGTTGGTCAAGATGCACACGCTGGGGTCAACCTTCATTCCGCCGGGGATCCATGCGGGGGGACTGCGCTATCACGGAATGGCGCCGCTGGTTTCGCACGTGAAGGAGCTGGGGCTGATTGAAGCCTCGAGCATTCAGCAACTGGATGCATTTGCGGCGGGAATTACATTTGCGCGGGCGGAGGGAATTATTCCTGCGCCGGAAGCGAACCACGCTGTGGCAGGGGCGATTCGTGAGGCGCTGATCTCGAAAGAAGAAGGCAAGGAGCGGACGATTCTGTTCAATCTATGCGGGCATGGGCATTTTGATATGCAGTCGTATATCGACTACTCGGCGGGGAAGCTGGAGAACTACGATTACCCGGCGGATGAGATTGCGATGGCGCTGGCGGGTTTGCCGGCGGTTGGATAAAAGCAGGGAACAGGGATCAGGGAGTAGGGAACAGGCGAGACGGTGCTATCGAAACTGCAGGCGGAAATTCATCTGCTGTGGGTGTTCGTCGGGGATAGCGTGCATGTGATTCAGACCCTCTGTGCCGCTAGGCCAATTGGAGGCAAGCCAGTCTTTGAGTGAATCAGGATTGTAGGGCTTGCCCTGAAGACTTGCCCATGAGGAAACAAGCGCATTGCCGTCACCCGCGTGAGGCTCAACCCCATCGAGAATGAGCTGACCGAAGACATAGGCCTTGCCCTCGTCAAGGTCGATGGTCAGGTTCACGACATGGAGCCGCTCGTCGATGGCCGGCGTGGGGACTGCTCCAAAATTGATGTGACCGTTGGCCTGGTAGAGATTCCTTAACTGGCTGAGTCCGTAGGACACGCTGGTGACGTTGAACAGGTTGCCCGCCTTAACTGGAAACTGCCCTCTGAGCTTGTCTGGCGGGAACACGGTTGCGTGTTTGAATTCGATGACGCCGAAGCGGTATTGAGCGCCGGGTAAGACTTTGACGGAAACGTCGACATCATTCATTGCGTGAGCTTGAGTCGTTTCCGCCTGGCGCAGTGGGGAGAGCTCGGGAGCGTCGACCTGAGCATAATAGAAGCCCAGGTCGCGGAGCTTCACGCGGACTCGCTCCTGTACTTCGTCAGGGTCGTATGTCACGCCACTCAACGAGCGCGCGATGCGGAGGCGGTCGGCTGCAGGCAGGTCGTCAGAGATGATGGTGAGGTTGCGAATTTTCAGCTCTGCTTGGGGGAATGGTGTGGGGGGTTGCGCATTGCCCGCGGCGGCGAAGACGAGGAGAGTTGAGATGCCTGCGATGATTCGCATTGCAAATCTCCTTCGCGGCTTCCGGGATTCGCATACGATTTGCAACAATAATCCGACTCTCCCGAGTGTTGGAGATTGGACGGATGGATGGCTCAAAGGTCTTCGAGTCTTTGAGATTTGAGGGCGGCGAATCCTCTGTAACAGAGCGCGAAAGAGATTTACGAATGGACTCTACTGCATGCCGCCGAAGGGGTCTTCGAGGCTTGGGCTTTGGGGAGTTAGCAACTCGGAGCCGGACTCAGTTATGAGGAGATCGTCTTCAAGACGGATGCCGAATTCGCCCTTGATGTAGATGCCGGGCTCGTCGCTGAGCAGCATGTTGGCTTTCAGGTGAGGGTCGAGTTCATAGCCATACATGTTGTGGCTCACGAAATAAGGCCACTCGTGCATGTCCATGCCGATGCCGTGGCCCAGGCGATGCGAAAAGTACTTGTAGCCGGGGCCAAAGCCGCCATCGACGATGACTTTGCGGGCCGCCGCATCGACGTCTGCCGTGGGCACGCCGGGACGCGCGATTTCAATGGCAGCGGACTGGGCGCGGTGGACGAGATCGAAAACGCGCTTCATCTTGTCCGTTGCCTTGCCGATTACAAAGGTGCGCGTGATGTCGGAGGTGTAGCCCTGAACGGAGCAGCCATCGTCGAGCATGAGGATGGATCCTTCGCGGAGCGTCTGCGGCTGGCGCGATCCGTGGGGGAGGGCGGTGAACTCGTCGATGTTGAGGCTGGCCTCGCCCTCAAAACCGACGCGCCTGTAGGCGGCCGCGACGAGCGAGTGTACGTCGTTTGTGGTCATGCCGACGGCGAGTGATTGGGCGACAGCGCGATAGACAAGGAGCGTAGCGCGGCATGCGAGACGCAGGCATTCAATCTCATGGGCGTCCTTGATCATGCGGCAGCCGGAGGTAACGGGGGATGCCGAAACAATGGTCAAGTGCGGGTTGGCGGCGCGAATGCCTTCAGCGAAAACGAACTTCATGTTCTCGTCGAGACCGATGGTGCCAGAGATGAGGCCGCGGTCGGCCAGGCCTTTGCCGAGGGCGACGAAGGGGCTTTCGTCCTCCTGCCAGGTGAGGACATCCGCGTCATCGCCAAACGGACCGGCATCAAGGGTTTCGCGGGCGCGGCCTTCTTCGAAATGCGGACAGACCAGAAACGGCTTGCCTTTGGCGGGGATGACGAGTGCCCAAAGACGCTCGCCGCCGTTGAGACGCAGGTCCGCAAAGTAAACAGACGACGTGGTGGAGTTGGCGAGAACGATGGCGTCGATTGTGGCGGCGGTCATGAGGGCTTTGGCGCGGTCAATGCGGGCGAGGCGCTCAACGTTGGTGAAGGGATGCGGCAGGCTGGAGAGGACCGGCAACGCGGCGATGGGCGCGGGCAGAGCCGGCTGCGATGGAGCTGCGTGCGCGGACGTGATGGTGGATGCCGCGGCAACGGCCGCGCTTGCGCCGAGAAAGGTGCGACGGGATACAAGATTGGATGAAGCCATGATCCTCCCAGAGGAAGTCCTTTCCTCTAGAGTAATGCGGCGCGGCCCTGCGGCATTGGTCCCCGCCAATGCGACAACATGAAAAGGCGTGACCTTTCAAGACTGGCTTGTGAGATGGCTTCTAGTATCGCTTGGTGGCGGGCGCTGGTGGCGGACCGGTTCTGCCGCCGAGGATCCAATCGAGAGGGACTTTGATGTCTTCCGGGTGCGCCTGGCCCATAACGCGTGCGATTACGTCGCCCTGCGCGTCGAGAATCAGCGTGGCGGGAAGAACATTGCCGAGGCCGGCGCGCTCGAGCATATCAAGGTCGGCACCCAACCAAACGTCCATTGTTAGCGGGTTGTGGCGAAGAAACTCGTCGATTTTGCCGCGGTCTTTCGCTTCGTTGGCTGAGACGGCGATGAAACGCACATTCTTTCCGGCGTACTCGCGGCTCAGTACGGAGAGCATGGGTAGCTCTTCCCGGCACGGGCCACACCAGGTGGCCCAGAAGTTGAGTACAACGATGGAACCGCGAAGGTCGGCTACTCTATGGGTGGTTCCCGCCTGGTCCTTCAATTCGAGGTTCGGTGCACGTTTTGCCTGTGCCTGCGGGGCAACGGAGAAGACAAGCAGAGCTATGAGTGTGGGAATGGAAAATTTCATGTTGCTTCCTCGGCGGCGATGATCTGTTGATGACATGGCAAATGCGCGTGCACTCCCCGCCAGCGCCATAGCGCCAACGGAGAATGCAGCGAGTTGAAGATTAACGGTTCAGAAGCGATGAGTGACACTGGCGAGCCATACATATTGCGCAAAGGCCGCGTCTCCATGACTGTGATAGATCGAGTCGGGATAGCTGACTGTGCGGTCGCGGTGAATGGCCTTGTATACGCCAGCGGTAAGGGTATTCGCACCGCGCGAGTACTCCCCTCCTGGGCCGGCGGTCACCGCGAAGCCCGGCCTGCGGAAGCCGTCGTTGCTGACGGGGAAAAGATTCTTGGCGGGGACGCCTTCATCGCGCACGGCAAGGGTGGCGCTCAGCCCTTTCAGGCGATAGTTCACAGGAAAGGCAGCGCCGCCCTCCCACAGGTACTGGTCGGCGATGGCGGCGTAGTTATTGAGCGGAGTGGTGGTGGAGAGAGTTGCACTTCGCTGAATGCCTGTGGTTCCACCTTGTGTGGCAATGTAACTTCCATCCGTGTAAAGAGTCACATCCTTACCCACGCGCCGATAACCCGACCATTGCATCTCCAGACCCCAGCCACCTTCTCCCGGCTGAATCGAGTAATCCACCGGCAAGGTAACATTGGTCGCGGCGCCTACTCCAGTTATGTTGGTGTTTGCGGTGTTTTTATAATCGTCGTTGCCCGTGGGCATGAATAAGCCGAGTCCGCCTGAGAAGTTGCCTCTTGGCGAGTGTTGCGGATTGAGTATCCAATAATTTGCACCGATGATGGTGTCACCCAGTCCTGTGGATTGGTATTCGATGGGAGAATTGTGGCTTTTGCGCGAAGCGAACAGCCAGGGCGCATCAATCTCAAAGCTGACTTTCGAGGTCCACTGGTAAGTGAGATTGGTGGTGAGCAGGTTGATTCTATTGATAACCTGGCTGCCCGCCTGTTCCCGATATTCCTGGTACACATCGCCCACGTAGTGCTGATAAGAATACTGGTGGCGCTCGCTGAACGTGATTTGATAGTGACCCGGTTCAAGCATTCCGCCCTGACCGGTTGTTCCGCTCTGCTGCGGCGAACGCGCGAGGATGCAGCCCTGCGCGCCAGAATGTGCTGCAGAGAAGAGCGCTGCCATGACAACAAGCAGTGCTGCCAGTCGGCAGGGTGCGAGTACTGTAACCACGAATGCTTCTTTGTAACTCTTTGACGAATGGATACGCATGAAATTATGCCTCTCTCAGGTGATTGAGTTTGTTTTGATGTGATGTATTGAGGCGGGTGGCGTACAAACAGGATGGGGCGTGGCTATGAAGCCCACCCGGCAATTCTTGTCGTCTTCCGCTTCTCTTGATTAGCTGCAGATAACTCTAGAAAGAAATGCGGAGTTATACATCGAGCTATGTGATGAGCGGTAACTGGGCCGATAGATGCAGACAGAGGTTAGCAAAGTGTGTTATACGAGCGGGCGGGAGGGATATCGCAATCAGATTGCCCAATCGATGACTGCAGGGCGGAGGCCGCGGACGGCGTTGGACAGATAGATTCTGTCTGCCGCGCGAAGATCGGCCGGGCAGAGCACCTGTTCGATTGCGTTGGGGCGCGTTTCAAGGATGTGGCGGCGATGAACCCCCGGGAGGAGGCCGCATTGGATGGGCGGCGTGAAGAGGCGGCCGTTCTTCTCAACGAAGATGTTGTGGATGGCGCCTTCCGTGACTTCGCCCTGCTGGTTCAGAAAAATCATGTCGTCATAGCCTTGCTGGATTGCCGCTTTCAAGGCTTCAGCGTAGAGGGGGCGATGCGTGGTTTTGTGAAAGTACATGGGATCGTTGGGGTCGATTCGCTGGCGGGCGAGACGGACTTGGGCGGCGGTTAGCGATTCACGGAGAAGCTCATCGGTGATGTGGAATGTGCCGTCGGAGTGGAGGAGAAGACGGACTTTGCGGGGAGACCGAGTGGCGTCTGGCAAGAATCCGTTTGCGTGGGCCTGAAGCGCCGCCTGGATCGCGGCGCGGTCGCAGGGATAAGCGAAGTAGCTTGCTGAGTCTTCAAGGCGGTCGAGGTGGAGCTCGATGAGCGGATAGCCGCTGCTCCAGAGCATAGTCTCGATGAGTGAGAAGCGCTGGGGAAGGGACTGTGTGGAGCGGGTGAGGAACTCGGCTTTCAGGAGGCATTCGCGGAATTCACCTGCGGGATCGGAATCGATGACGATGCCGCTGCCTACACCCATCTTGCCCTCGGCGCCCTCGAGCTCGAGGGTGCGAATGGCGACGCTGAAGACGGTTTGCTCGGGAGAGAAGAAGCCAATGGCGCCGGTGTAGACTCCGCGCGGTTGGCCCTCAAGCGATGCGAGCAATTGCATGGCGCGAACCTTGGGTGCGCCGGTGATGGAGCCGCAGGGAAAGAGGGCGCGGAAGATTTGCCGGAAGTCGATTTCAGGGCGGAGTTCGCCGGTGATGGTCGAGGTCATCTGCAACAGCGTGGGGTAGCGTTCGACGGCGAAGAGGTTCGAGGCGCGGACGGTGCCGAAGGTGCAGATGCGGCCGAGATCGTTGCGGAGCAGGTCGACGATCATCACGTTTTCGCTACGGTTCTTGGGGTCGTTGCGGAGCCAGTCGGCGCGGGAGGCGTCTTCTGCCGTGGTGCGGCCGCGAGGGGCCGTCCCTTTCATGGGCTTGGTTGTGATGTTGCGAGTAGCGGCGTTGCTTTCGACGCGGAAGAAGAGTTCGGGCGAGAAGGAGAGGATGCGGCGGTTCGGCTGGGTGTGGAGGAACGCGCAATAGGGCGCGGGCTGGCGGGCGCGGAGGAGTTGATGGAGCGCTGCGGACGAGCCGGAAACGTCCAGATGAATTGGGACCGTGAAGTTGAGCTGGTAGACGTCGCCGGAGCGGATCAGATCGTGGATGGCGGCGATGCGCTGGGCGAACTGCTCTTCGGTTACGCTGAAAGTCGAGGCAATTGGGGGCGCTGAGGACGGGATGTCGATTTGGGGATCAGCGCGGAATGCGGAGAGGCCGGGCGGATCGCCGCTGAGGAAAGCGCCGGTGCGATGGTCGAAACAGTGGACGCGATCGTAAATGCCGAACCAGGCTAACGGTTGGCCATCCGGGAGCGGGCGAAGCGCGGCGGTGGGCTCAAAGAATGCGCCGCACTCGTAAGCGAAATAGCCCGCGGCATACGAACCGGCGGCAATGGCGGACTCGATTTCCGCGAAGAGCTTAGGGAGTTCGGCTGGCTGGCTGGCGATACAGATGCGGAGAGGATCGAGGAACAGGCGCGTGTACGGATTCAGGGTTTTGGATTCCGGCCCGGACTCTAAGGAGGCGGCGGACTCCAACAACACCGCGGCCGGAGTCTGCTCCACCAGTGCGTACAGTTCCGCGGGTGGGGAATGCCAGCGGTTCATGCTCACAAGCTTACCGGACAGCTACTTAACGGTGAGCGCGAGCGGGGCGGAAGTGGTGATGGCGGTTACGCCATTGCTGGATTGCGCCGTCACATTCACGTTGTAAGTGCCCGCCGGGGTTGGCGGAGGAACGGGTGGACCGTGGTTGAAATAGTTGTAACGCGGCGCACAGGCGGTTGTGCCGAGCATGGTGATGAAAGCGACCAGAGCGATGAGCGCCAGGCGATTGAGCCAGGGACGGCGGCGGGCCGACCACGCAAGGCCCCCTAGCGCGAGTGCTCCGGGAAGCAGAAATGCCCAGGCAACCGGGCTGGAGCGCCGGAGTGAAGCAGCGGTGCCGCCAGCGGCCTGCGTGACAACCACCATGGGAATGGGGATTGCCGCAGTGGCTCCGGGCAAAATCTCAATGTTCTCCGGTGTAAAGCTGCAGGAAGCCTGATCGGGAAGGCCGGCGCAGGAGAGCGTGACGAACATGGGCGCGGTAAGCGCGGCGCTGTTCACTGGTGTCACGGAGGCAATCACGTTTCCAGTTTGGCCGGGGGTGAGGGTGAGCGAAACCGGCGAAATGGTGATGCCAAAGGTGGGCGTGGCACCGCTGGTTGCCTGAGCGCCAGCTGCGTCAGAGGTTGATTCGAGATGGGTTTCGTCGCCGTTATAGACCGCAGTCAGGGAGTGATCGCCTTCCGGCAGGGAAATGACGGCTGTGGCTTTTCCCTTGGCATCGAGAGCGACGCCGGCTATCTGAGTTCCGTTGTCGCTGATGACCACAATGCCGGTTGCTGGGTGGCCATCTTCACCGGTCACGGAAAGGGTGGCGCGGACGTGGCCGTACTGGTCGAGGGTGTGCACGGCGAGGGCGGTCTGTGTCGGCAGCCGCGGAGCGTTTTCCGCGGCGAATGCCAGCGCGGGAACGGCGAGCGCAATACTGAATGCTGCAACCAACGGAAGCCGCAGACTGCGGCGAAGAAAACCTGTCACGTGCACCTGCTCCGATAAATCAAAAATGGCGGATAACCCGGCTGCCTAAGCGTAGAACCCTATTGTAGCTGGCTGGGGCTGGGGCGGGCTATGGTAAGGGCCATTCTTTGGACGCAGCAGAGGGCAGAATAGCGCTCTGGGGCGGGCGGAATTCCGGCGCGGGCCGAGGGGAATGAGTGACGGCTGGCAGGCGGCAACCTATATTGAGGCCACGATGATTGCTCACTTGCTCTCAGGGCTCACTTGCCCTTTGCTTTCGCAGGGTGGCCAATGTTGGCGAGGAACCAATCCAGGGCGGCCTGGTATTTCTGCAGGCTGGCATCCTCAGTCGCGGCTTTATCGACTTCACATTGCTGGGCTGGAGTGAGAGACCAATTGAGCGGGTCGGAGCTGTCATCGCCGCCCGTGCAATCGTTCTTTCCGCCGTGATGTTCATCGGTGATAACTATGTGTTCCAGATCCATCTTGTCCTGATAGGCGCCGATCATCAGTTGCAGGTCGATGCGGTTGCGGGCGGTGACGCTTTCGTGCCCGGCGCTATAGAAGGCTTGATGCGGCGCGGCTACCTGGTTGAGAAGATTCCACGGCTTGACTGCGTTGTTCGGATTTTGGGTCCATGCATCTGAGGATTCACCGATCCGGACATTCGCGCCGCTGTTGCGTATTTCGATGAGCAGCACCTTCACTTTGGTCTTGGCGTGTTGGGGCGAGATGCCGTCAAGGGCGGTGCTGAGGAACTCAATTGCAGAGGCCGTTCCGTCGTTGTCGTAGTACCCTCCGTCGACAAAATGGGAGCTCTTCATGCCGCTGACGTAAGGAAATCCCGCTGCCGATGAAACGTAGGGAAAGGTCGCGGAAAGCTGGGCCCCGGTGGCCAGCGGGAGATCCGTATAGAGGCTTTGCCCCTTCTGCTGAAACTGGACGCTTCCATAAGTCTGCAGGAAGGATTCAGCGGGTTGGGGGATGAGCGGGTTGGGTTTGTGCGGGGGAATCTGGTAGTTGGCGAGCAGGAATCGTTCGCCGCCCTCGACCGTGGTGGTGTTCATGGTGAAGGCGGGTATATCGTGCTCCAAGGGAGGCAGGTTGCCGAGCGTGAGCTCGTGTTCGGCATTCCGATTCGCCCGCTCAGCCTGAGATAGCTGCTTAAACGGGGTCAGCGAGGGATCGTTGGGGTCAAGCCGGCAGTAGGGGTCGTTGAGGTTCCTTGCAAACGCCTTGCGCAACGACCAGGTGCGGTCTTTGCCGAGGGCCAGCTTGTTCAAATCTTCGACACCCGTTGAGGGTGACTCGAAATACGGTAGCAGGGGCACGAACGCCTTGGGAAGGTCGTAGTAAACCAGGCCCCAGCCGGCGGCTTCAAGACTGGAGCATCGGGATGCGCTTTTCATGCGCGCCCAGTTGGGCGGGCCCGGTTCAGGCTGCGAGTCCAGCTCGCGCAGGTAAGTGTAGAGGCCCGAGCTGCCACCGGAAACGGTGCTGAGGAGCAGAACATGATCGTGAAAGGAACCGAGCGAAGGGTCTTTGGAAAACACTGTCTCCAACTGCGCGAGGACCGCGGTGGTCCAGGCCGCGGCGTGAATGCCGCCTCCGGTAGAGGTGACGACGATCAGGGGCTGTGTTTCATCCTGGTCGAGCCTGCTGTTGAGGATCTCCGCCGGAGTGGGTAGCGTGGCCTGCGTTTCCCGGAGCGAAGTGGAGAGGTAGTGCATCTCCTTCCCGTTGTCCAAGTGCAACATGCGCGGAATTACCATGAAGACAATCAGCGTGGTGAGAACCGGGACGCGGAACCGGTCGACGAAGAATGCAATTGCGCCGAGCCCCCATACGACACCCATGACCAGGATGAGAATGAGGGCGAGAACGGGAAACCGCTCGGCGTCAGCCTGGAAATAGAGCCAGGGAATGGCCGCTGTGAAGAGCAGAATTGCGGCGGCGAGCAGGGCTTTCCAGATACGCAGTTTGGGAACGTCCTGACGCCTGCCGGCTTTTGTCAGCAGAACGTCTGTGATGACCGCCAATCCAAGGAGCAGATAAAGGATGATAGCCAGCCAGACATAAAAGGAGGGCAACAGCACCGGGGCCGTCAGCGGCCACAGGACCAGGTAAAGCGCGAGCACCGCGCAGGCCGATAAGATTGCGAAATATTGGCCCTCATAGAGGCCTCCATGGGGAGGCCACCTGTAGCCCGGAACAGGGAAGAGCCCGGAGAGCTTGTGCAGCGGAAGGGGCTGCCTGGATTGTTCCAGAACATCTCCAAAACGGGCCGTTTTACCGTTTTTGCTGAGCAAGAGCCAGCTGCGAGGAAATACGAGTGTGCGAGCGACCGGGTGCGCTGGTGATGCCGGCTGGTAGGTGAGGTAATAGAGAGCGTTGACGGCGAACCAGTAGACGGCGGAGAGAAAGATTCCGTAGGCGAGCCCTTGCGCGATCTCGGCCGCGGATACGCCTTCGTGGGGGCCGTTGGTCAGGAAGTACGCAAAGACGATGAGGTTGTTGAGCTGGAACGCAACCGGAGCAATCCACTCATATTCCCCACGTTCGTTGGCCAGCAGCCAATGAAGTAGCGGTGGACAATCGTCGCCGAATCGTTCCTTCCCGTTAATGACGACGATGCGTGCCAGGATGAGAGCCACGAAACTTGTCGCAACCAGAAAAAAGGCAACGCACAGATACTGAAACAGGTGCGAAGGCGTGACGATTCCGCTGACCAGCGAACGAGCCCTTGCGGGTGAGTTTGCCCAGACCAGGAGCAGCGGAAAGAACCAGAGCAGGATGCTGAAGCGCAGGAAGTAGAGGTAGCGCAGCCAGTTCGCAAATCCTTTGAGAAAGCCAGACATTGTTTGACCTCGATGTAGTTGTTCCGAAGTGAGCTTTCAGCGTTGCAGAGAAGATGGTTGCCGGGAAAATACTCCACGGCTTGCAATCAGCGGGTGAGGCGCCGTGCAGAAGAGGAAGAGAAATGCAGGCGCGAAAATCCAGCTATTGCAAGATAGTCCATGAGAATAGGAAAGCGAATCGGGAAGAATGGGAAGCGCAGCCAGCATAGCGCGAATTGCGGTTATGTCAAGTAACTAAAGTTGTTGCCTGAAGAGGCAACAACCGGGCTGCGCCGATCAGGAGCTGCGCTCTGTAGTATGGAGGCAAGATGCGGGCCGGAGTTGGGTCAGGCCGGAAACAGGACACAGAACGATGATTGCTCACTTGCGGGGAAAGCTGATTTTCAAGGAGCCGGGCCAGGCCATTGTGGAAGCCGCCGGGGTGGGTTACGACGTAACCATTAGCGTGCCCACGTTTACGGCGCTGCCGAGCGTGGGCGCGGAAGCATCGCTGCATATCCACACCCAGGTGAGCGAGGATCAGATTGCGCTGTTCGGCTTTCTTGACCGGGTGGAGAAGCGGCTGTTTGAGCGGCTGATTTCTGTCAGCGGCGTAGGGCCGAAGTTGGCTATCAAGATTCTCAGCGGGCTGTCATCGGACAGGACTGTGCAGGCAATTCGCGGGCAGGACCACGCGCAACTGGTGCGGATTCCCGGGGTGGGAAAGAAGCTGGCGGAGCGGCTGGTGGTGGAGCTGAAAGACAAGCTGGATGACTTTGCGGTTGCGCCGGTGCAGGCCAGCGTGCGGGGAGCGGCGGTGGACGATGTGCTTTCGGCGTTGACGAATCTGGGCTACCAGCGGCCGGCGGCGGAGAAGGCGATTGAGCAGGCCGTGGCGAAGGATGCGGCGCTGGCCGGGGACTTCGATGGGCTGTTCCGCGGGGCGCTGAAGGTGATTCGGTAGAGAACCGGTTTGTAGGCTCTGAGAAATAGATTGACGAGGGAATCCTGACGCGCTGCAGGAGAACAATCTCATTTATTGCTGACCAATCGGCATCGCGGGGAAGGTAAAATTAATGCGTAGGTCTTCGCTCAATTCAAGCGTGATTTGCTTCCAAAGTGCCTTGGTTTCATTTCCATCCGATCCAATTGGCCAATCGATCACGGATGTGTGGCGCACGAATGGCTTGTCGTCGCGAAGTGCTCTTAGTTTTACATCGGCTAACGAAACCACGGGAACATCGGCTCGACCGTAAATGTGATCCCTGCCCACCTCGCCGCTGAGGGTTTTTCTCCCGATCTCCCATAGTTCCAAGTCGGACAAGCCTGATGAATGCACGACTGATAGTTCCATGTAGGGCGATGGGTTAAACGCACCTGGTTTTGGCCGTGCTGAGGCCTTTCGAATCTGCCTCTCGGAGCAAACAAAACGAGTCACGAGCTCGCTGGCCGCGAGCACACGGGGAATGGGCAATTCCTCTGGATTGCTCTTACCGTGCGATCTTGGCCATTTGTGCGGGAGCCAGCTGACGCAACGCGAAAGCAATCGATGCAGGAATCTCATCCTCTATCCAATCCGTTCCTCTGTTTGATCGCTGCCCATGAACCCATGCAAAAGTGCAACGGCCGGTGGGGCCGATACTGACAGTTAGAGCGCGGCGTTTACCGAATGACCAGTCAAGCGACACCTCCCCGTCTGGATCAGCGTTCAACTCCGGCAGGGGGGCCGTCGTTGGCAAAGCCTTGATGAAAGTCTTGGCGAAGTCATATGCATCTCGTTTTAGGGGTTCCGCCTCGTATCCGTCCCAACCTTGGCTCGACGCCTCAAGACAAAGACTCTCGAGGTCGTATAGCAAGCGTTCGCGGGCATCGCGCACGGTATAGCTCGTTAGCAGATGTTTCCGAATGCTCTCTTGCATATGGAGGAGGATTCGAGCTGGCTCGCTCTGCGCATTCGACCTATTGGGTGTGATTAGACCGGCGATGGAGCCGGCTGGGGCATGCATTGCGCTCATTGATACATCTCCGCACTCTTCTCTGTGATGCTTGCGTAGAAGATTTCGTTCTTAAGTTCCCTCAGTTGCTGGAACAGGGCCGGTAGTTCCGGATCAGTTGGATCTGCGTTTAACTCATGGTATGCGTCGATGTCGAGGAGCAGCGACATCACGTTTGGGTCAAACTGCGGTTCAAGGGCCTGCACGATGACGGCAGCTGAGTTACTGGGCTCGTCGGCTACGTGTACTCTTGTCAAAAACTCCTTCATCACAGGCGGAATCGGTGCTGGAAGAATCGGGGGCGCCTCAAGGTAATCATTAATGCTCCTGCTCCCGCTCACCCTCATCCGATTGATGTACCGAACAGCTATCCTCGACAATTGTGCTGGTTTTGCAAGGCTACGGTAGACTTCCCAAAGACGGAATGCTTCGCCGAACACGGCTTCCCAGTCTGTATAAGGTTCGAGTTTGCTGAATGTGAAGCCGTCCACCCTGAATTGAGCCACCTCTGTCCCAGCTTGGTACCTCCAGCCGAAGTCGGCCCTGCGATGCGCGGGATCAATGATCTTCCCACTTTCAATCCCAAATCTGGCTTCGAACGAGTGAATTGATTGTACAGCTGAGTACTTCTGACCAATAGACGGTGTGAGGTCCGCGAAGGTATCGGATGAAATGACTGGCTCACGAAAAACACGAATGTCGATGACTGCCTCGACGATGGGAGCGTTGTTCAAGTGCTTGCGTGGCCGAGCCATCGATTCCGTCCTTTGGCAATAAATCAGCCGTTTCGGGCTATCGGCGTGCGTTTCGGGACCAGTTTTGGCGGTTCAACGAACTGCTGAAGCGCCTGTTCGATAAACCTGCCACCCACCTCGGCGGGGGTTCTGCCGTAGATCCCTCGCTTGGCAAGCTCTTCTATCATATCGACCGATTGCTTGGCCAACGTAACCTCGAACTTGTTGCCCGGCGATGAGTTTTTCTGTCGAGGCATCTTGTCGGTTAATCTACCCGATAATTATCGGGTGTATTGATCTTGGAAAGCAAGCTTGATTTTAGGAGCGGGTCGGCAGGGACACAATTTGGTTAGCTTCATTGAGATTCGAGCGACCCAGAGGACAGCCAGGGGATACAATTCCGACTTGTATGGTTTCGAAACTGAAAAATACTGGTGCGGCGGCGGTTCCCTATCTTCGCCCCGAAGGCCTGAAGTTCCTCCGCGGGCTGGAAAAGCATAACGACCGCGACTGGTTTAACGAGCGAAAGGCTGTTTATGAGGCTGAGCTCAAGGAACCGATGCTGGCCGTCGTTCGGAAAATCACTGACGCGATGACAGACTTTGCACCCAACCATGTGCGGCCGGCGGAGAAGTCTCTCTTCAGGATTTATCGCGATACGCGCTTCAGCAATAACAAGCTTCCCTACAAAACGCACGTGGCGGCCTGGTGGAGTCATATGGGGATGGAGAAGACTTCAGGCGCGGGGTACTACTTCCAGGTGAGCCCCAAGGGGGTGGTAATTGCCGCCGGAGCCTACATGCCGGAGAAGGAGCAGTTGGCCGCCATTCGCAACTGGCTGCTTGAGAATCACGTCGCATTCAGAAAAATCATCGAGAAGCCTGCCGTCAAGAAGATCTTCAAGGAGTTTGAAGGCGAGGCGCTGACCCGGCCGCCGAAGGGGTTTCCTCCCGAGCACCCGGCCATGGATCTGATCAAGTGCAAGCAGTGGGGCCTGAGCACCACGCTGCCCGCGGAGACGGCGCTGGAGGCCAATTTCGCGCAGACGCTGATCAAGCATTTCAAGCTGCTGGCGCCGCTGGTGGATGCCCTGAATACCCCGATTGCCGCCTCGGTTGCGCCCAAGAGGAAGGTGCTTTTCGGGCTGGATTAGCGTTGATTTGGCTCGAAGTCACTGCGCGCGCCGTGGAGGCTTCCATCGCGCCTATCGTCCGGCAAATTAGTGCAAAACTGGGTAAAAAGCGGCAAATCTCGGAGAAATCTTGCGAAAATCCCTAAAAACTTGTGGAAATGTGGGTTTTGGGGTTGACTTTGCAAGGTCCAAAGTCGCATTGTAACGAACGACGGGGTCTCGAGAACCCGCATGAATACAGGCGAAACGTGCAATATTGCCTCACGGCGTTTCCAGAAAGGCTCCCGCTTTTCCGCATTCATTGAAGGCCGTCACGCTGTGACGCTCGCGTGGACTTTGAGTGAGTGGAATTGAGGAAGCCAAAGCTGAAAACCCGTTGGACGCACTCGCTGCATGCGGCACGGATTTCCCGACGGATACTCAGGCAACACCGGCAGCCCCGAGGGCTTGCCCACAAGGAGAACACAAGAATGGCAACTGGATTGACAAAGACCGCCCTGACCCGGCTACTGGCCG
>Ga0302319_10008959_pt1 | contig 19360 bp, 24 predicted proteins | sample Bog_T0_2_FD_203319 | JGI IMG/M metagenome (GOLD analysis project Ga0302319, IMG submission 203319) | Peat permafrost microbial communities from Stordalen Mire near Abisko, Sweden - Bog_T0_2 | ecosystem: Environmental > Terrestrial > Soil > Wetlands > Peat | place: Sweden: Abisko, Stordalen Mire... | reverse complement strand
GGTGCTGATAATGATACGCCCAGAGAATTTTGTGCTAAATACAAAATTTGTGCGCCATTTATATCTAATGCCCCTTGCGTGCTTGACCACGAAGGTTTCGCTAATGTACTTACGGCGACGTCATCATGGCTGGACAACAGTGGTCGTAAGCCGCGTATTATGAGTGTTGAAGAATACTGCGCCATCATGGGCTTCCCGCGCGACTACAAATGGGGCAAGCAGATCAAAAAATTCCGCATGTATCTCAGTAAGGGTGTCTGCCCTCCAGTTGCTACGTGGATCATGAAGACGGTCGACAAGAACGCATCCGGCTGGAGTGGGCCGTTTACTCACGAGGAGTCCGACTTTGGCGGAGTCATTGACTTGAGGCCGAAAAAGCAAGAAGCGCTGGCGCTGGCCAATGGACGGCCGTGGCCGCCGCCTGGTAAGGTCGTAGTGCCGCGACCGCCGCGCGCACTCGGCGAACGCACGGGCGCAGTCATCAAGGCGCGCAGAGACCCAGACGCGCCGCGCGGCCATCGCTATGTGCTCGTTGACGAGGCCAAGTGCAAAGCGCCTAACTCGCCGCAAGCGGCGTTCATGCTGACGCTGTTGCGTAAAGCCGGCAAGGCAGGAATGACGCGCGGTGAAATTGTTGCGCTGGCTGTGAAAGATCCGAAGGGCTTTCCGACGAACCAGCCGCATGACCGCGCTGTCGGTTTCTTCCTTAGCAAATTTAAGGGCTTGGGCGGACTGAGGTTTGCGGAATGACGCTGGTAAGAGTGGTAGTACTCGAGGGCGCCGATGGTTCCGGAAAGTCTATGATCGCTAGTTGGCTGCGTGATACACACGGCTACGCGATAGTCAAGACCGGACCACCGGCGCCGACCGGCAACTTAACTGTGGCGTATCTTGACGCACTGCACACCGCCATAAGAGGACCTGGGCGCACCGTGTTCGATCGCCTGCACCTGGGTGAGGCAATCTACGGCTCCATTCTGCGCGGCGTGGATCGCATCGGCGGTGAAGGCCTGGCGGCAATTGAGCGCGTCATAGCAAAGCACGGCGTCAGACTTATCATTTGCTCGCCGCCGTGGGAGACGCTGGTCGCAGGCTGGCGAAGTAAGGAAGACTTGTTGAAGGACGAAGCTACGCTGCGCGCGGTATACCATCGTTACCAAGAAGAAGCCGCGCGGCTCGGCATAACGCCGTACGATTGGACCGCGCCAGATGCAGCGCAGAGATTGAAGGAGATGATTGATGCCTAATACGTTTATTCACCACGATGATTTTGCTTCTGCCTGGTTTGGTCTGTTGGCTTGCTTGCATGATCATGGCAAACCAGTTTCGCCGCGTGGCTACGAAACGCGCGAACTGCTCGGCGTGCAGGTGCGCGTAGACGACATGACCAAGAACATTCTCGTACATCCAGCGCGTAACTTGAGCTACCGATTCATGATCGCGGAGTGGTTGTGGATTGCAGGCGGCCGTGATGACGTTGCAAGCATCGCGAAGTACAACAAGCATATCGCGCAGTTCTCTGATGACGGCATAAAGTTCGCGGGCGCGTACGGGCCGCGCATCGTGCCGCAGATACCATGGACGCTTGAGCAGTTGCAAAAACCTGGAAGCCGTCAAGCGGTGGTGCAGGTGTGGACGCCGACGCCGGCACCGTCAATGGATGTGCCTTGTACATTGTCGTGGCAACTGCTCGCGCGCGACGGCGCGCTGCACGCCGTGGTGACTATGCGGTCGTCTGATGTATGGCTGGGGCTTCCATATGACTTCATGAATTTTAGCCAGATGACATCGAGCATCGCCGGCAAACTTGGACTTGAGCTCGGGTCTATGACGTTCAACTTAGGGTCCAGTCATTTGTATTTGCGCGGCAAAGAAAAAGCAGCAGAAGTGCTTGAGGCACAAAGCGCGCTCGAGTGCGTATCGTCACCACCGCTACCTGGATGGCCGCCGTCTACACTGCTTAGCTCTGTGGATAGTTTCGAACATCCATGGAGTGGCTATTATGGCGTGCTCAATGCGCTGACGAACAATGAAGCACTTACTAGATTGAAAGTGCTCTATGAGACGTTATAAAGAGGATGTGCACACGGCACTATTGAAATTGCCTGCGCATCGCTACAGGACGATCTACATGGACCCGCCGTGGAATCAACTTGGCAGCACGGGGTTCACGAGTGGTAGAGACGGCGTTGGAAAAGGTCAGAGAGCTAGGGGATCTGGAGCAGGCGCGAAGTATACAGTTATGAAGCAGAAAGATTTATTAACACTCGCGCCGTTAGTAAAGCGTGTTACTGCATTAACTGCACACCTCTACATGTGGACGACGAATCAATTTCTGCCAGATGCACTCGAACTAACGGATGCGTATGGTTTTGAGTACATCACTATGATTACGTGGGACAAGGGCAAAGACGCACTTGGCACTTATTTCAGAAGTCGTACCGAGCACTGTTTGTTTGCTACGACCAAACAACGTATCATGCCGCGGCTACGACTTAATTCTGTGTCACCACGTGCTTTACAGCAAGGCAGCACATTTTTATCGGCGCCGCGCGGTGCACACTCAGTTAAACCAGCAGCAATGCGTGAAATAATTGAGCGTGTATCATGGACACCACGCCTTGAATTGTTCGCACGACGATGCCCAAAGAACTGGAATGCTATTGGTTTAGAATTGGAGGATGAAGAATGACGCGACCTGACATCGACATGTACTATCTCGCAATGCTGCCGCTCATCGCCAGCCGCGCGACGTGCCCGCGGCGCAAAGTGGCGGCGATCCTGGTGGATGACAGTGGGCGGCTTGTGAGCATCGGATATAACGGCGTGCCGTCTGGAATGTTCCATTGCATCGACACGCCGTGTGCAGGCGCGAGCGACCAGTCAGGCGACACAACGCGCTGCATCGCCATTCATGCCGAGCAGAACGCACTCAGCCAGGCGCGCGCGTCACGCCGTAGTCCGTACACGCTCTATTGTTCGACGGAGCCGTGTTTCGACTGCGCCAAGCTTCTCATTACGGAAGGCGTTAAGCGCGTCGTCGCTGCAAGCACATATCCCGATAAGCGTGGCGTCAATCTATTGCTGCAAGCGAAAGTGGAGGTACAATACGCATGAGCACGAAAGCTGGCAAGGCGCTGCGTAGCAGGTTGTTGAGAGCGCAAACAATTGTTGATGTTGACGCCGCGGTGCATCATCCACCGCACTACGGCGGCGATACGCCGTACGAAGTGATCAAGGTCTGCGAGGCGTGGCTGTCGCGCGAAGAGTTCATCGGCGCGATGAAGTTTCAACTCTATAAATACACCGCACGTGCCGGCAAGAAAGAAACGGCCGAAGAGCTGCAAGACTTCGATAAGTCATTGTGGTATCACAACTACTTGAACGACTACCTGAGGAGGACAAAATGCAGTTCATAACGCCGAAAGTATTCCACATTGCGCAGACGCGTGTTATCGAATCCGGTCTGCAGGCCTACATGGACGCGCTCAACATTCCTGACTGGGTGACCGACGCGCCGAGCGATGCGGAAAAGATCATTGAGGTTATGGGCCGTGGATGTTATCGGTCATTTCAACCAGGCATGAACCGCAATGTTACAAAGATACGTGAAGGTAATAGGCCGTACGTCGGCAACATTCTTACGACGAAGCACGGATCGGTTGTAGAACACGCGACTGACAGTTATATATTCCTTGACGTGTCACGCGTGCTTACGCATGAGCTGGTGCGTAACAGAATAGGCAATGGGTTCTCGCAAGAGAGTCTGCGCTATGTGCGACTTGACGCGCTCAAAGGTTACTTTCCAATGGCGTTTGAGAATCACGCAAAGCGCGATGAACTTCACGCGTTATTCCAAGCAACATTTGAAACGCTTGAAGGCGCGCAAGTTGAGCTTGCACAAATTCTAGAGCTTGACAATATCGCGAACTTCAACACCAAAAAGAAGCTGACGTCCGCCATGCGGCGGCTCGCGCCTATCGGTCTTGCTACGATGATCGGCTACACTGGTAATCATCGTTCCATTCGCTGGGCCATTGAACAGCGCACGCACGAGTCCGCCGAAGAGGAGGTTCGGCTTGTATTTGGCGAGGTAGCACGCGAGCAACTGCATTGCTATCCTAATCTCTACCAAGACATGCGCGAAGAAATGGTTGAAGATATTTTGCGCTATTCATTCACTAACTCAAAGATCTGAGGCCGACAATGAACACAACCTGTACTGAGATGGTCAGAGAGTTCCACAAATTGAATGGCAACGCAATCAACGCCGAACCGACCGCGAAGCTCGCGGCGCTGCGTACGCGGCTCATTGCCGAAGAACTGGTAGAGACGTACGCGGCGCTGCAAGAGAACAACGTCGTTGAGGTAGCAGACGGGCTCACAGACTTGCTCTATGTCATCGCCGGCACGGCCGTCGCCTATAACGCCAAATTCGGCGACTGCTTCGTCGCGACACGCGTGCCGCCGGTCGAATCGTTTGAACCGGCCGCCGTTGTCAGGTTTGGCGCGCGCATGTTTCCATTACTGCAATCCGCCGCCGCGGCGCTTTCAACATCGACAGCCGATAATTTGCGCAGCGCGTTGCAAGCGATGGCGACGGCGGTCTCTGCCGCGGCTGTGCTGTGGGGATTTCCGCTACAAGAACTGTTCGTCGAAGTGCATCGCAGCAACATGACGAAAACATTCGCTCCGAATCCTACCGGCGCGAAATACGGCGCGGTCAAACCAAAAGGTCCACGCTATTCGCCGCCGGATATTGCCGGCATACTCGTAAAAGCAAGGAGCAAATTCAATGTCGTCTAGTATGATGGACACGATTCAATTCGCCTATGAAGGCGCCGACGTTCACCGCTTTCATACGCGGCCTGGTATTCGGTCGAACACCGACGGACAGCATTCATGGGGCGTGGCGCTTCTTGTGTGGTTGTTGACAGGCGACACACCGCGCGCCGAGGTCTTGCTCGCGGCCTTGACACACGATCTTGGTGAGCACGTTGTCGGTGACGTGCCGCGTCCGACGAAGATCTTTCTCGGGCTTGGCAATTCACTTGATCGGTTGGAAGACGGCGCGCGCGCAAAATATGGATTGGATTTCCACGAACTGTTGACGCCGGCCGAAGCGCGCGTGTTGAAGCTGGCAGACATGCTTGACGGCCTGCTTTGGTGCGCGCGTGAGGCCGGGTTAGGGTCCAAAATGACACGCGTCATGTATTACCACTGGCACGAAGGCATCCAAGCATTCGCGCCGCTATCGTCACGCGAAGCCGAGGTTGTCGATGCCGTGAGCGGTATTTGGATTCAGTCGACATCGCCAGGCGGGCCGCGTTCCTTCGCCAGCGGCCACGATAGTCTTTAACAAGCGCCACGGGCTCCTGTGCCGCGTTCGGCGGCGCGCAGACGGCCGGTAGATCGCCGGACGGCATCCGCGGCCGTAAAAGCGGCTCTGAACGGCTCGTCTAAAGCGCTGCACGGCGACGCCACGGGCTCCTACAGCGCGTTTCTGTCATATTAGACGGTCGGAAGGCCGATGAAGACGAGTAAAGGCCTCAGAACGGCTAAATGCGCCGTTCTGAGGCCTTTACTGTTTGGTTACTAGTTCACAATGCCGCGCCGTCGTTAGCGGTAATGCCGCGCCAGGTACGCCGTAATATCGAACAGGTCGCCGGAATAGCCTTCCACGCGCTGCAAGAACGTCTTCTTGGCCGTAAGCTGCGCCGTGCCGTAATCGGCCACCTTGCGGCCGTCCGCCGTGATTGCTGCGCCGTTGTCGGCCATAGACCTGAAGTCCGTGAGCAAAGCGTCAACACGTGAATCCGTCAACCGTGCGTTGAGGCTATTGACGGCGGCGGTAGAGGCGTCGGACGTTGACGCGAGACTATGCTCCAATGGCGGCAGTCCATCCATAACCGGCAGCAGGCGCGTTTCATCCGCCGTCAAACCGTCCATCGTCTTTGACGCGCTCTGCGCGACGGCGTGAATATCGCCGCTCGCTTGCTGCACGCTTGCCGCTGCCGCAGCCACTAATGCACCGGTTTGTTTTACTTGAAGCGCCGACTGCGCGGCCACTATGCCGATGTTCTTTTCAGTCTGACTCATCTGCGCCAGCGGGCCGCAACTGACGCTGCCATGGAGTCCGACGCATGGCGCGTTGACGACTTGAAGCGTAGCGCTTAATTCCTTCGCCGCGGCTTGCGTGGCAATTCCGCCGTCGCCCCATTTGTCGAGAGCAACGATCAAGTGATGGTTGAGGCCGGCTACGCCCCATACGCCAAAAGCAAAAGCCCCCGCCGCCACGATGGCGACGAGGGCTTGAACTGCTTGCCGCAGTTTACTCATGGCTTAGGCCGCCGGGGCAATTGCCGCCGCGGCGTTGGCCACGGCCGTCGAGAGTGTGTTGATTTCACCGGTTACCTTGTTGACGGTGGCGACGCTCTTAGCGCTGACACCGGCCGCGGCCAACACGCCGCCAAGATCCGACGACACGGCGCCGAGCACACTGGCAACGCCGGGCGTAGCGCCGAAGTCGGCGATGAGACCGCTGGCCGCTGTCAAGGTCGACTGCGCTTTACCGACAATTTCGCCGACAAGCGCGCCTGCCGGTCCGCCGGCTTCGAGCGTTACGACCGTCTGAAGCGCCGGCCCTGCATATTGCAGAACGGTATCGGCGATCTTTTCAATTGAAGGCGCTGCGCCTTCAACCTTGAGTAGTTCCTTTTCAGCCCACGCCGCAAAGGTGTGTTCTGCACTTTCAATTCCAGCAAACAAACTCGTAAGACTCATGATTGGCTCCTTGCCGTTTGTTGTTACTGCTTGGGTTGCTGTTGCGCCGGATTTGAGTCCGGCAATGTAGGGTGAGACGTGCGCGCCGGTATAGCCGTCTGCAGCGATGCGCGCATCCATGTCCAACACTCTTGCGCGCTAAATGGAATCTTCTCTGGCATGCACGATATGGCGGCGACGATCAGCACGCCGCCGCCGACGCCGTATGTGGCAAGATGCTGGCTGATGTGTTCAATAAGCGCGTTCATTAACTGCCTCCTTGCTGCTGTTGCGCAACGTCATATGCCGCTTGCAGGCGCGACACGTATGTAGCAACGCCCGGCGATGGATTGGCACTGACGTGGCCGGAGTTCCACACTTGACCGATGTCGCTGAGCGACGTAACGCGGCGCGCGACGGTGTTATTGAAGAAGCGCACGAACTCAACGGCATTGGCTTGCAAGTCGGTCAGCAGTTCTGCCGGACTGTACGCGCCGCTGTAATTGCAGAACATCATCTGCCAAGGACCGTAACTCGATGCCGCGGCAGAGCCGTACGCGGCAAGTAGCGGCTTCATGATCGGCCCATTGCCATACGTACCGCCAACGTCGTACGCAGGTTCATGACGCGGCCCGCAGTTGGCGCCAATTGAACTCTCGTTAGACGCGATAGCGCGCATGGTCATAACGCCGTCGAGCGGCGCCGGCACGTGCAGTTGCGGCCCGTACTGCGTACAAGCCGCAAGTACGTCGGCAGTAAGAAACGACGAAGCGTTCATCGTGAAACTCCTTCAACGTCCAGTAACTTTGTGCTCTACCAAATGCGCGACAAGCGCAAGAAGTCCTGAACCCGCCAGTATCTGAAAAACCTGCAACTTCAAGTTGATTTTCGCGTCTTGCTTTTCTTTTGCTTCGCGCAACGTATCGGCCGCGCCCATGTCGACTCCTTGCTGCAGGATACCGGCTTCGCGTATAGACTGCATCTCTTTGAGCAGCGACACGTTGAACGCGTCTTGTTTATCTTCGGCGCGCTCCAAATATCCTTTGCGCCCGCTGCCATTGCCGAACAAGCTTTTAAGCCGTTCGTCTATGGAGCCAAGCATTCCTGTGTGTTCGGTAATGAGCTTTTTTATAGGCTCCATTTGCGTTCTGATCTCGTCCACAATGAGCAGCCTCACTTGCCGTACTTGGTCTTCTTCCACGCCACGCTCCACTCTACTTACAGAAAATCGTTGCGGTATAAACTACGCCAGCAGGCTGCGTAGTCCAGGCCGGTGTCACCAGTTTCAGTGCTAACAAATCGCCGGCTACCAGTGTATCGGTGTTAAGGCCTGTTAAAGAAACCTGCCCTCCACGCGTCGTTTGCGCTGTGAGCGTACTCGACAGCGTATCGGACAGCGCACCGCTGTTTTTTACGATTTCGTACGTAATGGCGTTGGCTCCGGTGTCTAGCGTACCGGCAACCTGTATGCCATAGTTAACGGCGTAAACGGTGCACGACGCAACCGCTATTGCTTGCGGCACTTGCCCGCTAAGGCCTGATTCAGGCGAGCCGCCCGTACCGATGAAGTCTGTTTGACTGCCGGCTATACTTACTGCAGTTGAGTTGTACAGCGTAAACTGTTGATAGTTTCCGCCGCCTGCAGACGACGTGTGCCACGCGCCGTCGCCGCCACAGTAGGTCGAAGAGCTTCCGCCAGTTGCGGGGCAGTTCACGATAGCGGTCGCTCCTGCCGTGTTGTTATATGGGCCTGTCAGAGCAAAGGTCGGGAAGGTGCTCATGAACAAATTGCCGGTCGCAAGATACTTAAAAAAGTCAACGCCGTCGGCATTCACATATACCGTGCCGTTGTCGTTCAAGCCGAGACCCATTGCCGACATGTTAGTAGCCGACCATTGCCACGGCGCGCTTCCTTGATCGTTCAGGATTCCATAGGCATTTGTGGCGCCAAGTCCACGTACATTATTCAAATGCACGAAACTCAACGACGATCCGTAGAGGCCTGGAGTGTAGTTGTCAGTGACGTTTCGCTCGGCATACACCGTGTCGAAGGTGATGCTATTGGCGCTGTTACCGACGCTGATCATGGGAAACCCGACTCCTGGATCGTTGGGAACCAGATTGTGGATTGAGATGGTCTGGAGCTGGCCGGACACGTCGGTTGGATCGCTCAGTTTGAGACGGAGGCCGCTTGTTCCGGCGCTTACCGATGGAGTGATGCAAGCGCCACTGCCCGAGGTTGTCGCTGTCGCGTTTACTGGAGTGCCGCTTTGCGTGGTGAGATTGAGCGAGGCAGGAAATGCTCCGACGGGAGCCGTCAAACTGCCGACAATGGTGTTGTTCGGGATTCCTGCTCCAGTGATGACGTTGCCAAGCCATGCGATTGTGGGAAGAGCGTAAGGCGCGTAGACGTTGCTCGATCCGTTTGTGGTGCAGGCGTTAAGAAGGCTTTGGCCGCCCACGATGACTGGAGTCCCTCCAGTGCCCGCGGCGTCGGCATGAAGCAGATAATTGTCGCCCGAACAGCACTCCGATTCCAGATAGATGCCGTTGTCGTGGGGCGTCGATGTTTCGATAAGCAGATTACGGGCAGAATCGACTTGTCCATTCGCTCGGAACGCCCCGTAGGTATAACTGTGACAGATTCCGCTCAAAATCTTGAAGCCACCCTCGATGCGCGAATATCCCCCAAACTTGGGTGTTGAAAGCCCCGAATCCATAACGGGATAGCCAGGGCATCCACTTGGGTAGTAGGGCTCGATCACGAAGGTGGCGCCGCCGCCGCCGACTGAGTCTGTCTTCGCCGTAGAACTGCCCCACACACGAATGGCCGAATCCTTTGCCTGCACGCGCAGAAGCAGTCCCGTGCCGACACAGGTACCGCCAGTGTTGCTGGCCGGCACGTATGGGCTCGATAAGTAACCGGACCCGGCCGTACTCACAGTCAGCGTCTTAACAGCGCCGCCGCCGACAACCGTATCTAATGTCGCGACCGCGAGAACAGCTCCCGTGGCCGTGCCTGTGTACCCATAACCTGTTTCCGGGGCAGTGACCGTGCAACCGACCGTGTATCCGCTGCCTTCTGCGCCGCTTGAGCCTGAAATGTACGGCTGCGCTGCGTAGAGCGGTCCGCCAACTTGGCTCGTAGCATAAACGCTTGAGTTAGGAAAGATGCATGATACACCGGGCAAGCCGCCACCTGTCGTTGGACTTCCGCAGTCAATTTCTTCATCGCCTACAACAGGACTTGCGAATGTGCCGCCACTCATTACCTTGCGCAAGTCCGCGGTGGCGTTAGCCGCGATAGCCGCCGTAATACAGGCATTCGCTTTTTCTGCAATTGTAGTTCCAGTGTATTGGTCGCACTGAAATACAGGTCCGATAGTCTGACCTTCGACAGAACCTGTGGCGAGTAGATTTGCCGGCGCTACTTGGCCCGTAACAACGATGCCTCCGCTTCCATCCGATGTTACGCCGGGATAACCGCCTCCGCCGCCTCCGCCGCTAAGCGTCCAACCTGCGGCTGCGCAAGTATAACCGGCGTTAAGCGACGTATTGAAGTATGGAGTACCGACTGCTACGCCTGTCGGCGGCGTTCCGGGGCATGTCAATGACGGTGAACCGGGACCGGTCGTTTCAGTCCAGTTGATCTGCGTGTTAGGGTTGATCTGCGCAGAAGCCGCAAGCGTTGTCAAGCCGAGCAGACTAACGAAAATACTGCGCATAAATAGTGTCTCCCAAAGATGTCGAAACAAACAGCGTAATTACGTTGGTCGCGATTGTGTAGTCGTAGTTAAGACGCAGCAAAATGCCGTTAAGGTACACGCCTAGCAATATGCCGGGCGTATACGTCATTGCGTAGATAGTACCTGGTACGGCGCCGGTCGGCGTTTCTTGAATGTAGTTAGGCGCGAGCAGTGCGCCAACGTTCGCAACCGTTAAATTTACGACGCTCAAAGCAGGTACAACGTTACTACCGCCGAAAATTAGGTCAAGCAAATTCCAATTGTAATTGGTAGGTGTTTGCCAATTAGCCTGATTGAACGCTGGAACTTGTAAGCCAATGTTCGGTGTCGTGGTCTCACTTGCCATGACCTAGTACCCCACCGCTTCCCACCAAGCGCCGTTGCCGCCTGATGACGCCCATATCTGAAAGTTGTTTATCGTCGGTGATCCATGCACCACCGACATTTCAACGCTGCCGCCGGTAAAGAAGTCATCAGTCGCGTTAACCACCACGCTGGATGAATTTGTAAACGACGTAGGGAAGCTGATGGTGTTGGCAGAATTTGAAAGCCCGCTAACGTGGCCCCACTGGCGTATCAGTCCTGACGGATCTTTTGACCAGTACGCGCCGCCGCTGCTGCCGCTTGACCAGGCTCCACGCACCCACGCGGTCGTGGCCACGTGAGTGCTGCTATCGCTCTCAGCCACGGTCGGCGCCGTCGCGGACGATGAAGCGGATAGTGACGTAAACGCGCCTGTTGATGGGGCCGTCGCGCCGATGGGCGTGGAGCCGATGCCGTTGACAGATACGTTAGGGCCGATCGGTTCTAGCGTCAACGTCGCGTTAACTTTGAAGGCTTGTACGCTCAGCACGTTCGGCGCAGGATCGGGATGCACGGCGCCGGAGAATGAGCTAGAGAACGTTACGGTGTTTCCGCCGGTACCGTTCTGTAAAAACATCAATACAATTATGTCACCGGCTTGTTGACCGGTAATGCCAAGACTTGAGATGTTGCCGGCAAGCGCTATTTGAAAGCCAAGATACGATCCGGCATTCAGCGTCAGCGTCGACGCGTATGCGACGCTTTGCAGATTCGCGCGTATATCGGCCGTCGTGACTATGTTTGACATGGCCGTTACGAGTGCCGAGAGTGACGTGTCGGCGTTGCTGATACCCTTGTTCGCCAGCATCGTACCAAGTGCCGCTACATACGTGGTAAGCTGGTAGAACAATTTATTGGCCAGCGTAGCGTTAAACTCGGATGGATTACTCGCGCCGCCAATACGCTGCGCATCCGACGTATATTGCGCATCGGTTTCTTGATTTGCCGATGTTGGATTCCATTGCTGCGCGTTAGTAGACGCCAAAACGATCACCGCCCTTCAAATCTTAGTTAGCCCAGTAACCCTGACCGAATCCGGCGATGTAGCCGGGCGATACGCCGAAACCGAAAGCCGGCAATGTTGTGAACTGATACGTGTAAAGCACGCCTTCAGGGCGGGGGACGATGTAACCATTGCTGATGAGGTCTTGAATGATCGAAGTAAATGTGCCCGTCAGCACGATGGTCGCCGTCATGTTTTGATTGTCTTCAATAACGATGGATCCGCCTGGAAACAGCGTTTGCCAGATAGGATACAGACTGTCAATCGTGCCGTCCCATTGATTCTGCGCGATTTTTGCCTTGATGTAGATTCTATACGTCGCGTCGTTCAATGTCGGACTAACACCGCCGCTTGGCTGAAAGCCGACAGTTCGCGCGGCGCCGGCGATAGTTCCAAGCATGTCCAGCTGCACGCCAACAGCGCTGTCCAAGTCAAATGCGGTATCCATTTGCACGAGGCACTGTGAAACGTCATCAAATTTTTTGAGCAGTAAGTAAAGCAGCGCGGTAAGTTTCGGCGAGTTCATGTATTGACTCGTCAGCAAGTTCATGTAATAACCGATGGGCAGCGTTTCAATCGGCTGATTCCCGTAGCCGCCCGCGCCGTAACCGCCTGTTCCGTAGTAAGGATTGCTGCCCATGCTACACCGCCGCCACGACTACGTTGGCGGACACACCTTGCGCCGCGTCATAAAATAGCAGCGTCAGGTCGACAACGGCGACTGGCTGCACCGCCGTTACGTTGACGTGCGCGTTAGTTCCGCCGCCGCCGGTCGTCGCGACCGCCGATGCAACTGCGTAGCCGCTGCCCTCGGTAGTAACTTGCGGCGCAATTCCAGTGATACCGCCAGAGCCGTTGACACTCGTTACGGTTACAGTGCCGCCCGTGCCGCCGGCGACCGTCAACACGTTGTTGACCGCGTAGCCGGTGCCGATAGTCGACCCAGGTACTACGGTAAACAGGCCGGTGGCGGTCGTGCCCAGTGTCATGCCTTTGACGGAGAACGTTGGCTGAGAAGGATTGCCAATCACGCTCAACGCCGCGCCGTACACAGATGAATAGATGACGCCTTCACCGATGGCCAGCGAATTGAGATAGGTCACTATTGCGGCTTGCACGGCCGTGATGGTGGCGCTGGTAAAACCTGTAAGGCCGTGAATGTAGACGCCGACGTACGGTTGCACGTAGCTGGGACGATAGAAGCTAATGGTATTGTCGTAGCCTGTCACAGGGTCGGCGACAGTCACGCTTGTCGTGCCGTTCGTAAAACACCCAATCGTTTTCTTCAGGTAGATGCTCAGTGCAACCGCGGCGCTCACGCCGCCTTCAACGACCATCGTAATGCTGTGCGCAGGATTTCCCCAACTGTCGGCACTGCCGGTAGGATTTTCGATTGAAGTACCTGGACCGCCGGGCGTGGGATAGCCAGGCGCAACACGCGTAACACCGAGCGTTGCAAGCACCGCCGCTATCGTTGCCGTAATCGGCGTCAGCGCTGGAAGCGCGACACTGATAGATTGGCGCGCACGCAACTGGCTGTCGGCTTCTACACCGTTGCCGGGTACGGCTGCGGCGGCGTTCGTTACCGTGCCGCTCGGCGCCGTCCACCCGCTTTGCGGCGTAGAAATTATATTGATGGTGCCAGGTTCGGCCGTGATGTTGCCAGGCGTAGTGCAGGTAACGGTGACGTTGATGCTACCGCCAGTTATCGTAGTCGGCGACGGCAATGCCCAGAGGTTTCCGTTCTGATCTTGTGCAAAGCCGTTCGGAATAATAGTGCCGGCTGTGCCGACAACCGTCACGGTCGCCATGCTGTACGTGTACGGATCGCGCGCTAAGCCGTTCATCTTGATGCTACGGTCGAGACCTGTGCCGACAGCCGTCTGCGGACTGGCTTGATTGTACGCCAGCTGCAGTGCCGTGTTCTGATCGGCCTGCTTTAGGCTTATGATGCTAAGCAGTTGGTAGATGGCTGCATCCGGCCCAACATACTGGTTCTGGCCATAGATGTTGAGAAACCCACTCAAGTTGTCGTTAAGTATCGACGGGTATGCATTGACGACAAGTCCGGCCGGTCCTATAGAGGGCGGTAAGTATGCAGGCGTGCTCATCCGTACCTCCTCTTATGCGTTAAGCGCTGCCGATTGTCCAGGCAAGTTGCTGATGGTTACGAGTCCAAATAACGTTACTGCCGTCACTGTGTATTGAAACTGACCATCAACGAAGTTTACTTGTGCGTCCACCGTGCCGGTTACGTACGGCGCGCCTTGCACATTCTGCTGCACAGCCAGCGCCATCGCGTTGAGGCCCTTCTGCGAGCCAAGCTGGCCCAACATAAGTTGAAGCACTGGCAAGCCGAGGTTAAGGTTTTCCCACCATTCACCGAGCAGCAATTTCAACCGCGTGAGTATAGCCTGTTGCACGGCGTAGATACCGGTTAACGATGTGCCGTCGGCGAACACGGGATCGTTCTGCGCATCAAGCGCTAGGTACGAGATGCTTGGCGTAGTCGCCATGGAGTCATTGCCCTTTCAAGACCGTTGTTTCTGAAGTTGCCGGTATCGCTGGACCGGCGTAACCTAAGCCAACCAAGAACGGTTGTATATGCGCGACGTACCATTGGTACCAAGTGTCGTTGACCAGCGCAAGCGGCGTGCCGGACGTGGCGTTGACATTGGCTTCCGGTGTCGTTATCTGCAAAGCACTGCTGGCGTTCACCGTTACGTTGTCCCCGGTCACGGTAACGCCCGCTTCCGCTACATCGATGATCGTGTCGCCGTCGTCGCTGCGCACTTGTAGTGAGCTCGTCGAGTAATTCTCAAGTACGTTCGGTTTGCTCCACATGCCTGGAAAGAATCCACAGTCGTGTATATGATGACGGCGAATTTCGTTCTGCACTTGACTGCCAGACGCCACTGCCGGCACTTCTACAGAATTTGCCTCAGCAAGCACATTGGCCGCGACCGGAGCATTGTTCTGCCCGTTGACCCACCAAAAATCAAAGCACGTATCGCAAAAGACGAGCATGCCTTCATCGCCCGCCTTCACCGGCAACGTAATGCTGTATCCGCCGCCGCGCGGCATCACGACCGGCACCATGATAATGGGCGGCACATCGTACCACTGCGGCCCAGTGTCGGTTCGCACCTGTTCTTGCAACGCTATTTGCACCGTGACTGTTTGCGTTACAGGATCGATGGGCGTCGTCGTAAAAGCCGGCGTGGCGACGCGCAAATCGTTTAACGCCTGCTTCAGCACCGCCTTCCACTGCGCACTGTCTGAACGATTGACTTGGTTCGGCGTGAGTTGAAGTAGCGGATTTGGACCAGGCGTTGTCGCCATCGAATCTCCTTACGGTGTGTAAAGACTCAGCAGTGTTTGCGCGTATGCCGTACTCCAACCGGTAACTTCGGTTTGCCACTCATTGCCACGCGTATCGCCTGTGTGGCGCACCTGCGCTACGAAGAACAACAAGTTGGATGTAAGCGCGGTCGGCAACTCACTGTTAACGCTCGGTGTACGCTCTAATTGTGTCACCTGCGTACGAACAAGTTGCACAAGTAGCGGCGGCAGTTGTACCTTAAGACGCGGATCTAACAACACCGTGAAAATCACGCCCTGCTGAATCTGTTGCGGCGTTCCGATGATCGTCTCATACGTGTTATTTGGCAAGCCTAACGACTGACCGGTGTAGCCGGGCGGAAACGGCGGTGAGTACACGTAAGCCGGCGTTCTATTACCGGTGTCTACTTCGCTGATGTATGCCTGCTGGCCGTCCTGCCACTGTTGTATGAAGTTGCTATCCGCGACTTGCTGCAAATACTTCGCTACCTTGCCGAACACGGTATTGCCGCGCGGATATTGAACGGCATTAAGCCGCGTGCTCGCAGCGGTGCCAAGCGTTCCCTGTCCAGTCGTTAACGGTGGCAGACCGATCTGCGACGCCATTTTTGACACCAACTGCGCTTGACTGCTAAACGGACCGGTAGCAAAGGCCGTGATGTTATCCATAACAAATGGATTGGCGACGCAATGCAACGTCGTCTTCTGGTCTACAACGGCTTCGCGCGTGAACAGCGTTTGAAACACAGGCCCATCCCAAATGGTGCTGTAGATGTTCGGACCTGTTTGAAAACCGGCTTTCAGCGTCGCCCACGTCGCGTTAAGAAGTATGTTCTGCGCTGTCTGGTCATTGAGATTGTAGATGCTTATGTCGGCGTACCAGAATGGCGATGAGTTCATCGCTTGCAATACGTCGAACGTCATGCGCAGTGCACCCGGCTCCCAGCTATTCGACGTTACAGCATATTGCTGTGATCCACCGGCCGTTGCGTAAGTGACCGTGAGCTCCCAAGCCTGTCCCCAGTACGGCGTCGATGAGGTGCTCACTTTGAATCTACCTCACCGCGCTCAAGGTACTCATCGTAGTTACCAACATTTAGTAACCTACCGTTTTTCTTTTGTACCCAAGCACTTGGTCCTTTGACGTATGCCGTTGGCCACTGCTTAAGTAATCGCGCCGTCCATTGTTGCTTCGACTCTTCGCGTCGATCTGTCGTTGGCAGCACGTCTTTTGTCTGCGCCGTATGTAACACGCTATCTTTTTTACGACCGCACACTTTGCAAAAATTTGGGTTTTCATGCGGTTCGTTTTTGTGTGTATTAGGATTCCATCGTGATGTGCTTTGCCCAGGTTTGAACTCATGCGTGACGTGTGATGTTGCGTCCATCACAGCATCAAGTGCATCATGCATGCGTGCTCTAAACATTGTCACCCCATAACAGCGAAAACTGCCCGAGCGTAGTCGGCCCTGGATAGTCAACCGGCGCGTTGCCGGTGTTCAACAAATACGCGCTACCGATGTTGAGGTATTGATACTGCGCCAGCATGTTGGCCGATGGATACCAACCCGTCACCAGTGGAACGGAGGCGATCAGCAAATTACCGTTTACGCCGCTTATCGCAAGTTGCCAGTAGCCGGCCATTTCTGCGTAGCTAAGCGATAAGTTAAGCGTCAACGGCGCGCCGTTCACGGTCAGTTGCACTGAGAACGTTTGATTTGGAGACGATGTGAGCCGAACTATCTGACTGCTCATTGCGGCGCCTGCAATGTGCTAAGATTGTTGATGTTCGTGCTAGAGTAACTACCGGCGCCAGGCACGTCAACAGAGCTTCCGCTTTGTAAGTAACCAAGTAAGCTAGACGTAAGATCGGTCAATGACGTGCCTACAGGATTCACTGGAACGCCGAACTGGTTCTGCGTCGTGCTCGATACGGGCTGCGTGCCTGTCTGTCCAAGGCCGCTGCTGTCGGTAGTGTTCGACCGCGCGCTGTTCGGCACAGTCGCCACCGTAGCCGTGTATATCTCAGTAAACTCCACGCGCATGCGCAAACCGGTAATGGTCTTGTAATCCTCGCGCGGCGAAATACTGGCGATAACCATGTTGGTGTACGTGCGCAGTCTGGTGACAACGGTAAGCGGTTGGCGCGCGGCTTGCAGCGTCTGCATCTGCTGGTATGCGCTAACGCTCTTCGATGTGTTACCGCTCCATGTAGACATAGTGCTTGGGCCGCTGCCGTCAAGTTGCTGACTGCCTGCAGCGTATTGGTCTACAGTGTCGCTCATCAACACCGCCATCACCAAGCGCGCCGGCACGAGGTACGCATGACTGCTTATATCCGCGCCGGTCTGCACCGGATGCCGCGTGACTTCCAACCGCTGCTCATGCTCTAAGTCGAGCACTGCATCGAATATGTACGTCACAGTGCCGACCGCGGACGGCGACAAATCTACGGAAGACGTTGATAAGTCCTGCGTTGACTGTTGCATCTGCTGCGGCACCGTAATCGACACCATCGGAGGTCCGACCCACTGTGGCGGCCGGTAAAGGCCTGATGCAGAATAGCTACCCATTACCGGCCTCCTTTAATAGCTTGAACCCAACGCTTGAAACTCGAGCAGGTTGCGCTGTGTTTGTTTGCCCTGCATGTCTTTCAACTTCGCAACAACCGCGTTGCCGACGCCTTCATTGGTCGCGTGCTTCTCAGGTATTTGAATGACGATAGTGCCAACGTTGACAGTACCGGTTTTGCCCATCAAGCTCATGATACGCGCAACTTCACCGCGGCCTTCGTCGGACAACGTTGCTTTACCGGCGAGTATGGCGTTCATCTTCGGTTCGCCTTCATGGTAAGCGGCAATAGCCGTCGGAACATTACCGTACTCTTTAAGCAGTTGCGAAAACAACTCAAGACCGCCCATTATGTTTTCGCCCGTGTTGAAACGATTAACGCCCAAGCCTTTTGCAGTGCCGGCCATCAATTGCATAACGCCGACGGCGCCGGTACTCGACACCGCGTATTGATTTTCGCCGCTTTCAGCGTAAGCTAACGCATGTGCCAGGTTAACGTCCAGTCCTAAGATACTCGCCATGCTTGTGATAAGTCCTGGAATGTTGTTGGCGGCGCTTGGATCGCGCGCTAACGCAGCGGCAAACATCGCGCGATCTTGCGCACCGACAAGTGAGCTCGCTACGCCGCCGACGTTCCATCCGGCGCCAGCACCGGCCGCCGCGCCAACCGGTCCGGCCGTTAAAAATCCAGCGACTGCTCCGGCTGCTGTAATAGCGCCGCGCGTCGAAATCAGATCGGCGCCTGCGCCGAACTCACTGCTCGCGCCCTTCCAGTCGCCAGATGACAGCAGCGACATGCCGCTAGTAAAGTGCATCAACGATTCTTCAACATTCGCAATAGTCTCGGCGAACCACGCGAAACCGTAAGCAATGTGCTCAATTGCTTTCGCGAGTTTGTCGAGACTGAGCGTTGTGCCCTCAAGTGACCGGTCGCCGCTCAACAGTCCAATGAGATTAGTGAACAGTACGACCGACTCTTCTAACGCCTTGCCGGTTGCGGTGAACACGTGTTCAATGTCACGCCAGATAGGCAAGAACTCAGTAGCCAGCGCATGGGATATGGCCGGCATGTTGACAATAACCCACTCGTTGAAACGACGCAACTTCGTAAGGAACTCGTCTGGTCCGGTGCCAAGCGATTGCATGAAGTCCTGCACAAAGTGCATGCCTAGATACTGAAGCTCGACTTCCATACGCGTGAACTCAAAACGAATATCGCGTATCTTGCGCATGCCGTCTTCAAAGTCGCCGCCCGGCGCCATCGCGCGCTGGTCTTCGATCAATTGACGCGTGCGCTCGCGAAGTTCCGTGTCCCAACTCAAATTTTCTAGCGGCTGGCCAAGCGCGTCCATCGCGACTTTGAGACTACGCGCGGCGTCTTTTGACATGTACATATGCAAGGCGAAGAGACGGTACTCTTGATCGGCCATCGCGACTTTGTCCGCCAGCCCAATAGCCGCGCCGCCAATTGCCGCAAAGCCGCCGACGATTTCGGTCTGTGCTTTGAACATACTCTTCGTCATGCTGAAAGCAGAGGCGTCGACCATCGACGAAGCTTCGCGTAGCGCAGTTT
>Ga0302319_10008958_pt1 | contig 19360 bp, 21 predicted proteins | sample Bog_T0_2_FD_203319 | JGI IMG/M metagenome (GOLD analysis project Ga0302319, IMG submission 203319) | Peat permafrost microbial communities from Stordalen Mire near Abisko, Sweden - Bog_T0_2 | ecosystem: Environmental > Terrestrial > Soil > Wetlands > Peat | place: Sweden: Abisko, Stordalen Mire... | reverse complement strand
GAAGAACTGGGACCTGCTCGATAAGACTCCGGCGGGCGCCAGAATTGCAGCGGGGCTGTCGCTGGTTCTCTGGTTCGGAATTGTGGCGGCGGGACGCGCGATCGCTTACTTTCTTCCTCCCGGCTAAAAGACATGATGCCTCTCGTTCAATGGCTGGGCCACAGTGCGCCGGCACAGGCGATTCACAATTCGTCCTGGCTTTTCCCCTTTATCGAGATCTTCCATTTGCTCGCGCTGGCACTGCTGGGCGGCACGGTAATTATGGTGGATCTCCGTTTCTTCGGTCTGGGGATGACCGAAAAAAGGCTGCCGGAGTTGTCGCGGGACGTCGAGCCGTGGCTAAGGTTATCTTTGGCGGTGATTCTGACGTCCGGTTTCCTGCTGTTTATTTCAGAAGCGGTCAAGATGTATTCCAACGAAGCGTTTCGCTTCAAGATGTTTTCACTGGCGCTGGCGCTGGTTTTTACGTTTACGATTCATGCGCGGTTTGCGCGGTCGGAAAACGGGGCGTCATTTTCCGGCAAGCTTGTGGCATTGCTCTCGATGGCGCTTTGGACATGCGTGGGTTTGGGGGGCCGGGCGATTGGATTCGTTTAGGAGATTGCTCAGGTAATCCGCAACGCAGATCCCTCACGGTCGCGGTTCTGACATGGGCAGTCGAATCGCCGGGACCTTCAATCAGACCGTAAAACGAGGGCGGCCCGGTCGGAGGAGAGATGGGTCAGGGAAAGCATGAGACCGCGGGGCGTGAAGCGCATCAGCTTGCGGTGCCAAAGGAAGACCCAGAGGATTGCGAGAAAACGAATGCCATCCACTTCGGGAAGGAACTCGCCGGTGTTTTGCGGGAGAGAAAACGGAAGATCCGCCCCGGCTGGCTGAGCACAGGGTTCATCGGTTCGGACAGCCGTTACTTTAAGCCTGGCTTGCTGAAAAAAATCAGACTGGGCGCATCCGAGCGGGCGACTACCAGATCGGGGAAGCCGTCTCCGTCCAGGTCTCCGGCGGCCATCCCGTAGATCGCTCCCTTGTTGTCCCCGAAGGGCACCCGCGTGTACTTTCGGCCTGAGCCGTCGTTGAAATAAATGGCTCCAGGAGCTTCGACGTAACCTACGACGATGTCCTGTTTGCCGTCCCTGTTGAGGTCCGCGGCGATCATCGAGTAAGGCAGCGCCTCTTTACCGGAAATCATTACGCCGGGGCCGAAATTGCCCTTGCCGTCGTTGAAGTAAACGTAGAGGCCGGTCTCTTCGTGGCAGGCGGCGATATCGGGATAGCCGTCGCCATTGAAATCGGCGATCGCGATTGCTCGCGTCGAAGAACCGGACGGTCCGAAGGGCAGCTTGCGCGGGAAGTCGCCCTTGCCGTCGTTGAAGTAGATGACGCTCTGGCAGTTGTCGCGGCAAGGAACAACAACATCCTGAGCGCCGTCGCCGTTCATGTCGCCGATGAGTATGGTGGACGATGTTTCCGGACCCAGCGGGCGGCAGGAGAACCGGGCCTTGCCGTCGTTGAAGCAAATCTGCGCGGGGCCGGGCCGGTTGGCGACCGCGATATCGGGGGAGCCATTGCCGTCGAGATCGCCCAGCGCAACGTTGCGTGTGGACCAGTTGGGGTCGCCAAACGTGCCGCCGCTGCGGAAGTTGCCCCTACCGTCGTTGAGCAGGATGATCTTGGCATCGGGCCGGTCGTTGGAGATGACGATGTCGAGACTGCCATCGCCGTTGAGGTCGGCGAGCGGCGCGGAGTAGCTGCGATCGGGCTGGTTGGGAAGCGGCGGCCCGGGACGAAAATGGCCCTTGCCGTCGCCGAAAAGGACGACATCGGCCAGCGGCCAGTGGCGGCCTTTGGCGAGGACGATATCGAGGTGGCCATCGCCGTTGAGGTCCCCCAGGCTGGCGTTGGCGGTAGTTTCGGAAACGGTTTCGAGCGGCGTCGCTTGCTGGAATGTTCGTGAGGCGGCAGCAGTCAACAGGGGCGCAGCCGGTATTGCGGGGAGAAAGATCTTAGCGATGCGGCTCACGAAGCCGATGATACCGCGACGATTCGGCGGCAACGTCGGCTGTTTAATCGGGTTGGGGTTAGAGATTTACGCGGGGAGCGGCTGGGTTGGGTTGGGGCCAGGCGACGCGATGTGTGGGGGGATGGTGGACGACGAGCGCACGGGCTTGGGCGGTCAGTAATCCGGCGCCGAACAGTGCAAGTAGCGCTCCGGGCAGGATATTCAGCGTAAAAACGGTTAACTGCGAATAATGCCTCGCGGGAAGACCGCAGAAGAGCCGATATCCGGCAAGGATGCAGATGAGTCCGAGTGCGGTGAGTAGCAGTGGCATGCTGGTTGTGTCCCAGTTGATGCAATTGAGGTTCCAGACGCTAAGTAATTTGTTTTCAGCGACTGTGTGCCACCGTGGTGGTTGTTTTCAGCCACACCCTGGTGTTTTTTGATGCATCTACGTATTTTCCCTGGCCACTATCAGGGTTATATTAAGGGGAAAGTCGCTAATTGGTAATGTAAACTACACCTTTATAAAGACATTTCGTGGCGAATGAGAACCACAATTTCGGTCGAAGCTCATTTCTTCGCTACGCCCTGCCGGTAGCGGCAGTTTTCCTGGCGACAGTTCTTCGGATGTGGCTGGATCCGATGCTGACTTGGAAAGCACCTTTTGTCTTCTTTATTCTGGCAATACTGGTTTCCTCGAGGTTTGGAGGGATTGGGCCGGGCATCACTGCCACAGTTCTCAGTATTGCGGTAGGCGCTTATGTATTCGTGAGACCGCCTGTCGGCCTTCCCGAAGCGATTAATTTGAGCCTCTTTGCGGTTGTCGGCGTGGCTATTACGCTGCTGAACGGACAACTGCGGAGGGCGCTGGGGCGCAGCGTTCAGGAAGAAAGTCGGCTGAGGATTATTTCCGATAATGTCCCCCAATTTATCTGGACGGCGGGGCTGGACGGCATCTGCGATTTCATGAATGCGCGCTGGTATGAGTACACCGGCACGGACCCCAACGATCTCCCGCGTTTCAGCTGGGTCGATGTGATCCATCCGGACGACCTGCAGGGACTGGCCGATTATTGGGCCGAATTGCGGGCTTCAGGCCGCGACCAAGGCAAGCTTGAATTCCGGATTCGGCGGTATGACGGCGTTTACCGGTGGTTTGAAACGCGCGTAGCGGCGGCGCGCGACGAGAAAGGCCGAATCGTAAAGTGGTTTGGCTCGAATACCGATGTGCAGGAGGCTCGGGAGCAGGCGGACCGGTTCGCACGGATCGTGGCGGCAGCACCGGGCGCACTCTATAAATACGTGCTGAACGCGGACGGCACATCCGCGATGCCCTTTGCGAGCGCGGGTCTGCGGGACTTGTTCGGCGTTGAACCGGCGGAGCTTTGCGGCAGCGCGGAGAAGATACTGGCGCTGATTGAACCTGGCGACCGCGAGGCGATGAGGCGCAGGATGGGTGAATCGGCCCAGGACCTGTCGCTGTGGTCGGCGGAGTTCCGAATCGCGCATCCGCAAAAGGGGGAACGGTGGATATCGGGCCAGTCGGCGCCGATGCGCGCCGAGACCGGGGCCACCACCTGGTACGGCTTCTTTTCGGATATCACGGAACGAAAGGTGGCTGCGGAAAAGGAGCTGCACATCCTGCAGACGCTGGTGGAGCAGGCTCCTATGGGGATCGCGATGCTCGATCGGCGGATGCGGTATGTGCAGGCGAGCCGAAGATGGCTGGAAGATGTAGGGCTTGTCGGCCAGGAAGTGCTGGGCAGGACCCACTACGACCTGTTTCCCGGACTGCCTGAACATTGGCACGAGATTCACCGCAAGGGGCTGGCGGGGGAATCGCTCGCCGGGCGCGACGAAAGCTACACCGGCCCCGATGGCAAGGAACGCTGGGTGAACTGGCAGATCACGCCTTGGGGGGATTCCGGCGAAACCACGGGCGGAATCATTATCAGCGCCGAGGATATTACGGGAGATAAGCGTTCTGAAGCGATGGCTCGGCGGCGCGATCTGGAATATCGAACGCTGGTGGAGAATATGCCCGAAGGCCTCGTCTACTGCATGATGATCTTTGAAGAAGACAGGCCGGCGGACTATATCTACCTTTCGCTGAACCCGGCGTTTCGGAAGCTGACCGGATACACGGGCGAGGTGATCGGCAGCACGATGACCGAGGTTGCGGCCAGCCATCCGGCGGTGGAGGCGGAACTACTGGAAATGTTCGGGCGGGTAGCGACGACCGGCGTTGCGGAGAAGACCGAGGCTTATGTGTCGCGGGTCGAACAATGGCTGTCGGTCTCGGCATACTGTCCGGAACGCGGCTTCTTTGTGGCGATAGTCGAGGTGATCACGGGGCGCAAGAAAGCGGAACTGGCGGCGCGTCAGTGGCAGCGGGCGCTGGAGCAGTCGGAGACGGGGATTGCGCTGGGCAACGCGGTGGAAGATACTATCGACGCCGTGAACCGGGCCTATGCGAGCAAACTGGGATACACGCCGGAGGAACTGGCGGGCCGGCCTTTTGCCGAGCTCTATCCGGAAGACGAACTCCCGCGAAGAGCGGCGGCGCTTCGGCTGGCGGATTCCTTGAGCGGCCATGCGCTGTTCGAATCGCGGCACGTGCGGAAGGACGGGAGCGAGTTCCCGGTGACGGTGGATATCACGGCAGTGCGCGACGAGAGCGGGCAGGTGGTTTCGCGAGTGAAGATCATCCACGATCTGACGGAGGCGAAGAAAGCCGAAGCCGTGCTGAAGGAGCGGGAACAGACGGTGCGGGCGCTGCTCGATTCAGCGGCGCAGGGCATTCTGGGGATCGACGAAGAAGGGCTGATCCGGCTGCAGAATCCGATGGCGGGGAAGATGTTCGGCTACGATCCGGAGGAATTGCAAGCGCGGCCGATGGCGCCGCTGCTGGCGGCGGAGGCAGGCGAGTCGCCGGGCACGAGGCGCGACGGCACGACGTTTCCGGCTGAAGTGAGCGTGAGCTTCATTGACACGCAGGAGGGGCGTCTGAAGATCGTGTTCGTCAGCGACATCACGGTACGCAAAGCGGCAGAGCGGGAGATCCGGCAGTTGAACGCTACGCTCGAGCAGCGGGTGCAGGAGAGGACCACCCAACTGCAGGCTACAAACCAGGAACTGGAGAGCTTTTCCTATTCGGTCTCGCACGATCTGCGGGCGCCGCTGCGCGGGATCGACGGCTGGAGTCTGGCGCTGCTGGAGGATTACGGGCGGGATCTGGACGAGAAGGCGCAGAAGTATCTGGGGCGGGTGCGGGGCGAGACCCAGAAGATGGGGCTGCTGATCGACGATTTGCTGCAGCTTTCGCGGGTGACGCGGTCGGAAATGGATGCGGCGCCGGTGGATCTGAGCGCGGCGGCGCGGCGGGTGGCGGCGAAGCTGAAGGAAGCGCATCCGGACCGTACGCTGCGCTTCGAGATTCAGCCGGATCTGAAAGCCGATGTGGATCCGCGGCTGATCGATATCGCGCTGACGAACCTGTTCGATAACGCGGTCAAGTTCACGCGAACGAGGCCGGAAGCGGTGATCGAGTTCGGCGCGGCGGAGCATAACGGACACCGGGGATATTTTGTGCGGGACAACGGGGTGGGCTTCGAGATGAAGTACGCGGGGACGCTGTTTGGGGCTTTTCAGCGGCTGCATAAGGCGTCGGAGTTTCCGGGGACGGGGATCGGGCTGGCCACGGTAAAGCGGGTGGTGCATCGGCATGGCGGCGAGGTGTGGGCGGAAGCGGAGCCGGATCGGGGAGCGACTTTTGGGTTCAGTCTGGGAGACATAAATGGAAAAGAAAATTCTGCTGGTTGAGGATAATCCGAGCGATGTCGAGCTGACAATTCGGGCCTTTGGAAAGAGCCGGATCGCCAACGAACTGATCGTGGCGGAGGACGGCCAGGAAGCACTCGACTATCTGGCGGGTCACGGCAAATGGCAAGGGCGGGACATCTACGACCTGCCGGCTTTGACGCTGCTCGATCTGAAGCTGCCCAAGGTTTCCGGGCTCGATGTGCTGCGAGCGATTCGTGGGGAGCCGAGAACGCGGCGGATGCCGGTGGTGATTCTGACGTCGTCGCGGGAAGAGCAGGATGTCGCGATGGGCTACGATTTGGGCGTCAACAGCTACATCTGCAAGCCTGTCGATTTTACGCAGTTCGTTGCCGCCACAGGGCATTTGGGGCTTTACTGGCTGCTGATGAACGAAACGGCAAAGGTGGCGCGGTAGGTGCGGATGGTCGAAAAACTGAAGCTGCTGCAGATTGAGGATTCGGAGACGGATGCCGCGCTGATCCTGCGCGAGCTGTCGCGGGCGGGGTATGAGGTGAAGTCCGAGCGGGTGCAGGATGCGGAAGGCGTGTTGAAGGCGCTTGATCGCTCATGGGATCTGATTATCTGCGATTACCGGATGCCTTCGTTCGACGCTCCAGCGGCGCTGGAGGTGGTGAAGAGCACGGGTGTCGATATCCCCTTCCTGGTGATTTCGGGAACGATCGGGGAGGATCTCGCGGTTTCGATGATGAAGGCCGGCGCGAGCGACTACCTGATGAAGGACAACCTGAAGCGGCTGGGCGCGGCGGTGGAGCGGGAACTGAGGGAAGCAAAGGCGCGGGCGGAACGTAGGCAGGCGATTCAGGCTTTGGGGGACCGCGAAGCGCAGCTGTCGCTGGCGATTGAAGCCACTGAGATGGGCGTCTTCGACCACGATCCTGTTGCGGGGAAGACAACGTATTCGGCCCTGGCGAGGAAACATCTGCGGGTGCCCCAGGGGGCGCAGCCCAGGCTGGAGAGCTTTCTCGAGAGTCTGCACGACGAAGACAGGGAGCGAGTGAAACTCGCGTTGACGAGGGCTTTCCTGCCGGAGAGCGATGGCCGCTACGCGGCTGAATATCGATTAAAGGAACAGGTAGACGGCCAGGACAAGTGGATTTCAGCGTGGGGCCGGGTTTTGCGCGATGCCGACGGGATGCCGGTGCGGTTTCTGGGAGTCCTGCGCGATATCACGGAGCGGAAGCGGGCTGAGCGCGAGTTGCAGTTCCAGACGCAGCTGACGGCCTGCATCACCGAACAGAGCACGGATTGTATTTTGCTGACGGATCTGGAAGGGCGGACGCGATTCATGAATCCGGAGGCGGAGCGCGTGTTCGGGTATGCGTTCGAAGAGTTGAGGGACAAGCCGGTGCACGATTTGTTGCACCATCACTATCCCGACGGGAGGCCGTATCCCATAGAGGAATGCAAAATGTTGCGCGACCTTCCCAACGGCCCCATGTTGCGCGACCACGAAGACGTATTCTTCCATAAGGACGGAACGCCCATCGACGTATCGCTTTCCTCGGCGCCTTTGATCGTCGGCGGCGCGAGGACGGGAGTCGTATTTACCGCGCGCGATATCCGGCAGCGAAGGCGGGCGGAGATGGCGCTGCGGCGGAGCGATGCGCGCTTCCGGGGCCTGTTCGAGGCAGACGTTATCGGGATCATGATTGCCGAGGGCGAATATATGGTGGAGGCGAACGACCATATTCTGAATATGCTCGGCTACACGCGCGAAGAGTTCTCGGCGGGGAAAATACACTGGCAAGAACTGGTTGCCCCGGAGCAGAGGGAGCACTGCCTGAGGGCGATGCGCGCGATCGCCGAGACGGGGGCGTGCGCGCCGTTCGAGAAAGAGTACCTGCGGAAGGACGCCACAAGGGTACCGGTACTGTTCGCGGGAGTGGAACTGAATCCGGGGGGCGAGTCGCAGGTGCTGTGCTTCGTGGTGGATCTGACGGAGCGGAGGAACCTGGAGAATCAGATGCGGCAGGCGCAGAAGCTGGAGAGCATCGGACTGCTGGCGGGCGGGGTGGCGCACGATTTCAATAACCTGCTGACGGTAATCATCGGCTACAGCGATCTGCTGCGCGGCGAGGTGGGCGGGGCAGAACGTTGGCGCGAGCCGGTGGAGCAGATTTCAGGGGCCGCGAACCGGGCGGCCGCTCTGACCCGACAGCTACTGACGTTCAGCAGGCGGAACACAGGGCAGCCCCGGACGATTTCTCTGAGCCGAACGGTGGGGGATCTCGAGAGCATGCTGCGCAGGCTGATTGGCGAGGACATCGAGATCATTTTGACGTCCGAAGGCGGCAGGCTGTTCATTTTCGCCGATGGGGGGCTGATCGAGCAGGTGGTTCTCAACCTGGCGCTGAACGCGAGGGACGCGATGCCGGAAGGCGGGAAGCTTTATATCGAGACGTCGCCGATTTCGGTGACGGACGGATTCGCCTCGCCCTCGTTCGCGGTCGACCCTGGCCCCTATGTGTCGCTCTCGGTGACGGACACGGGAACAGGTATGACACCCGAGGTGCAGGCTCGCCTGTTTGAGCCGTTCTTTACAACCAAAGAGGTGGGGAAGGGAACGGGGCTGGGGCTTTCGACGGTTTACGGGATCGTCAGGCAGAGCGGCGGATCGATCAAGGTTCACAGCACGCCCGGGATCGGGACGTCGGTGAGGGTTTTGTTTCCCGCGGTGGGGTCTAAGGAGATTGCGGTTGTCAGCGAGAGTGGGGAAGGTCCGATGGAGGGGAGCGAAACGGTGCTTCTTGTGGAGGATGAGCCCGGGGTGCGGAATTATGTGCGCAAGGTGCTGGAGTCACACGGGTATCGGGCGCTGGACGCGGCGCGCGGAGAGGATGCGATTCAGATAGCCGAGCGTTACAAGGGCGAGATCGATCTGCTGCTGACGGATCTGGTGCTGCCGGGAATGAAGGGGTCGGAGGTGATCGAGCGGTTTCTGGCGCTGCGTCCGGGGGCGGGGGTACTGAGGATGTCGGGTTATCCGGACCGATTCGGGGCGCAGTTGGGCGAAGGGATTCCGCATTTGCAAAAACCTTTTACGGAGGAGAAGCTTTTGCGGCGGGTTCGTGGAGTATTGGATGGAGGCGGGGGGGGACGCGGGGGATCCGGCGCTTAGTCTCGCGTGTCGATGAGTTCGTTACCACTCCTTTACAGTCGCGGTTCAGCATGCGCTCCTGTTTCCTAACGAACACTAGTCCGCCTGATGGGACGCGAGTTGCTGCAGGTTCGTCAGATGGTCCGGCACCACCGTCTCGGCCGACCACACGGTGTCGTCGGAGAATCGGATCCCCACGAAATACCCATAGTCGCGGAAGACGCAGTAGCAGACATGCCCCTCGAACTTCGCATCGTGGATGGACAGCTTAATCGACACCCCGAGAGGGATCGGGTGTTCCATCTGCACGCAGCCCCCGACTTCGGAAATATCCTCCAGAACCGCCTCTTCCGTGCGGTAGTCATCAGTTTCGGCCAGCCAGTCCACGCGGACCAGATCGGCACATAAGTAGCGACTTTCGTTTCGCCGTTCGCTCATGTACCTTTATCGGCTGAACCAGGTAAAGAGTTTATAGACCGTCGAGTAAATGCCCCATCTTCTCGCGCTTTGTTTCGAGGTAGTTCCGGCGGGATTCGTGGGCTCCGGCGATGCAGGGAACGCGCTCGGCGACCACCACGCCGGCTTGTTCCAGGGCCCGGACCTTATCGGGATTATTCGACATCAGCCGCACCGACAAGACGCCGAGATGCCGCAGAATCGCGCCAGGAAGCTGGTAACTGCGCAGATCGTTTTCAAAGCCGAGTTGCTCGTTGGCTTCCACCGTGTCGGCACCGTGATCCTGCAGTTGATAAGCCCGCAGCTTGTTCATCAGCCCGATGCCGCGACCCTCCTGGAGTTCGTACACGATCAGGCCCCGGCCTTCGCCCGCAACTTCGGCGAGCGCGATCTCCAGCTGCGCGCGGCAATCGCAGCGCAGACTGTGGAAGACGTCGCCGGTGAGGCATTGCGAGTGGATGCGCATGAGCGGAGAAGGGTCGGTTCGGCGAACATCGCCCATCACGAGTGCGACGGCTTCTTCGAGATGAGTGCGGCCGTCCGCCAGACGGAAACGACCTTCGAAACCGTAGATCCGGAAGGGTCCGTATTCGGTGGGAAAGTCGGCTTCGGCTGCCTGGGTGAGTTCAAAGTGCACTGGGGGTGGAATAACTTCATTATAATGAACGGACAAGCGTGGAACAGTACCTGATCACCCTGCTCGTGAAGATCGGGGTCGTGGCGGCGATCGCCAGCTTCGGCGTGCGCAGCAATGCGGTGAAGCGAATGCTGCGGCGCGAGGAGCGAACCCTCGAGCAGCGGTTCTGGCTGGCGCTGTGGTTTGTGGCGCTGTTCGCACCGGGAGTCGCGATTCGCGCGCTCACGGGCACCAGTTATCAGGCGCTCGATCTGGGGCTCGAAGGAAGCCTGCTGGCGGGTATTACCGGCGGCTATTTCTGCGGCTGGCTGGCAGGGATGCTGATTTCTGTTCCGGCGATGGCGCACCATGAGACGCTGTCGCTGTTCTTCTTCGCGCTGGCCGGACTGGGCGGCGGACTGCTGCGGGATTCCGCTTCGGACCGCGAGGACATCTGGCGGTTTTCGCCTTTTCCCGAAGTCAATTTTTACCGGGTCTTTCAGCCGGGCCGAGATCTGCGCAGCGCGTTGCTGCATGGCGGATTCACCGCGGGTGTGTTTGCCACCGAGTTCCTGCGCGAGCTGCTGGCGAGCCTATTTCCCGGACGCCTGTTCACGCTGGGCCGCTGGGGAGATCCGCCTGAGCGTCTGTTCGGGCTGTACGTCGCGACTTACTTCTGCATCACTCTGCCCCTGAAGGTCTGGAACAACACGCGCAACGAGGCGAAGCTCGAAGATCAGCAGCGGCTGCTGATGCAGGCGCGGCTCGATGCGCTTTCGAGCCAGATCAATCCGCACTTCCTTTTCAATACGCTCAATTCAGTTTCGACGCTGATTCGCACCAGCCCTGAGGAAGCGCGAGCAATGGTGCTGAAGCTCTCGCGCATCCTGCGGCGGCGGCTGCGGAATCAGGATCACTTTTCCCCGTTACGCGACGAGCTCGAATTCATCGACGATTATCTGGCGATCGAACTGATCCGCTTCGGGGATAAGCTGCGCGTCGAGAAGCACATCGAACCGGGGACATCGGATATGCTGGTGCCGAGCATGCTGCTCCAGCCGCTGGTGGAAAACTCCCTCCGCCACGGTCTTTCGGGGAAGGTGGAGGGTGGCACCATCACCCTGCGCGCGCGCCGGAACGGGACGCGCCTTGTACTCGAAATCGAGGACGACGGCGTGGGAATTCCCGAAGCTCAATTGTCCGGCATTCTCAACAAGGGCATCGGGGTCAGCAACGTGAAGGAACGACTTAAGGTACTCTACAACCAGGACTATCGAATGCTCATTGACAGCCAGCCAGGTCGCGGCACACGTATCGAAATAGAGGTTCCGGAAATGCAGCCCGGCGCGGCGAGCGGAGAAACGCAACCGGCGCAGCATACGGCGGTTTCCTGAAACGATGCCGTTAACCGACGTTTTCCCCCGCGAAGCCCGCACCGGCTTCCGCTCCATTCCGGAACATACACGGCGCGTTTACAACGTGCTGGCCGAAGTTTATCCGGTCTCTTCCCTGCTGTTCCATTCGCGCGCCCATAAGACGGCTCTTTCGCTGGCGGGCATTTCGAGCGGCATGAATGTGCTCGAAGTGGCGACGGGCTCAGGCGAGATGTTCGGCCGTCTGATGCGCGCCAATCCCGACGGCTTGACCTGCGGGATCGATCTGGCGCCGAATATGGCGGCGAAGACGCAGCGGATGGCGAAGAAGAAACTGCCCCGCGTGCGAGCGCATTGCCAGGCGGTGGATGCGCGCAGCATTCCTTTTCGCGACGGCACGTTCGACGCGGTGGTGAGCTGCTACATGCTGGAGCTGTTGTGCGAGGAAGATATCGTGCGCACGATGCAGGAGATGCATCGGGTGCTCCGGCCGGGCGGGTGCGTGGCCCTGGTGCTCATTGGGCAGCATGTGGCGGCGTTCAATGCCTGGTACCGGTTCATTCAGAGCCTGGCTCCGGCATTTCTGGGTCCGCAGATGGAGAATTCGATCCCCGAGTTGCTGGACATTTGCGACTTCCGGCTGGAGCACGATGAGCGGGTGCTGCAGTCGTGTTATCCGTCGCGGGTAGTGGTGGCTCGGAAGTAGCGGCGTGGCCGGAAGTAGGGTGGTGGTCCGGCTTCCTCTCGCATCACTCGCGTATCGCCCGAACCAACTCCCTGACGATGAGCTTGTCGACAGTAAGCTCGCCGATGGTGAGTTTTCCGACTCGTCCCCGGCCAATCGAGAGACGCCCAATGGCAAGAGCGCCGATCGCGAGTGCGCCTACCGCCGTGGCGCCTATGGCCAGACCGATGGCTGTCGCTCCCATCAACGACACGGAGTTCTGAGAGGTTCGAAGGACTTTCATAAGGGGATTTTAGCCGGAATGCTGACTCCTCAATTGGCCTGTCACGTGCAACGCCCTGTCCGAGGCAAACCAAAATGGCTGACGAGACGATGAAGAAATGTGCGCATCCCGCCTGCTCCTGCATGAGCAGCGAGGGCAGCGCATACTGCAGCACGTATTGTGAAGACGCGAGCGAAACCATAGAACTGTCCTGCAACTGCGGGCATGACGGCTGCGCGCTGGCGTAGTTTACAGTTGTGCGGCTTCAGGCAGCGTGATCGTACCCCATGCGACGCATGGCGCTACCAGCGCGCCTATCACCACCTGGATCGGGCCATAGTAGACGCCCGCGAGCACGAGACCTGCGGTCTGCAGCACCGTGAAAGCCCAGCCGAGCGGCTTCATCGCTTGCGGCGCCCGGCTGGCCATCACGCTCAAATACCACGCGAGGAAGTCCTGAAAACAGAGGTAGAAGCTGATGTCGAGGCCGAACGAGATATAAAAGCCGGCGTACGTAAACGACTTTCCGTTGAAGTCGAAGGAGACTCGGTTCATCGCGTCCCAGACGGCCCTGCCTTCCGGGGTGGGGGCCTGGAAGGTCAGGAAACCGAAAGTGTGACCGGTGGCGAAAAGCACGAAGACAATCGCGGCGATCCGGAAGAGCCAGACCGATTTCATGCTTCGACCCTCTGCTTGTAGAGTTCGAGAATTGAACCCCAGCCGCCGGGCGCCGAGACCATTTCGCGCATCTGTCCTCCGCCGTCCGGCATGCGTTCAAAGTGGCGGTGTTCGATATCGACGCGGGTCGTGCCGTCGGGTTCGGGGGTGAAACTGACTTCGACTTCGCTGCTGATCGAGGCGTCTGGTTCGAACTGCCAGAGCGAACCAATCAGCCAGGCGAAGACGAAGCGCTTCGGCGGCTCCCATTCGGTAACGGAGCCCCAGGGGCAGTCATTACCATCTTCCTGCTGACCCTAACAGCGGCCTCCGACATGGCATTCGATGATCGCCTTCGTCATGGGCGATTTGCCTATGTGGTGACTGCGCGGCCACCAACTGTCGAAGCCTTCGGTAAAAACCCGGAAGGCGTTCTCCTGAGATGTTCTGACAGTGATTGACTTGCGAAGGGGTTCGATCAATTTGGTTTTTCCTCTGCTTTCTTTTTAAATGCGTCGAGCGCGATCTCCCAGAAGCGGTCGAGATACTGGCGAACAGATTCGAAGCCTTCGGGGTTCAGCCGGTACAGGCGGCTAGTGCCCTGTGCGGTATCGGTGACCAACTGCGCGTCTTTGAGGATGCGCAAGTGCTGGGAAATAGCCGGCCTGCTAATGGGGAAGGCATGCGACAGGGTCCCGACGCTGACCGGCCCGTTGAGGAGGCGATCGAGGATAGCGCGGCGAGTGGCGTCGCCGAGGGCATCGAACTGGCGTGATTGGTAAGCTGTAACTTACGGTAAGAATAAACTTACCAATGCGCCCTGTCAAGCGTTTTTGGATATTTTATGAGGAAGTGAAAAACACCCTGTTCGCTTCTCTCGCCGTTCTGACTTTTTCCTCCGCGCTGGCCGCGGCCGCGCCAGACCACGTAGATATCACCTGGCTCTCCATCTCCAACATCCATTACGAAATGGGATTGCACAACATCCTCACTGACGGCTACATCACCCGCATCCCTCAGAGCGAGTTCCATGGAGGAGGCGGCGGGCTGGCCAACACTGCACACGCCTGGCTACCCGATGTGAACGGCATCACCCGAGTCCTCAACGCGCTGGGCGGCCCGAAGAAGATCAACCTGCTGCTCACGGGGCACAGCCACTTCGATCACCTGGCCGAGTTCTGGAAAAACCAGCTATAACGGCCCTCCGGCCCATCCACTGTAAATAAGGAACGCTCGATTGCCGCCGCCGTTGGGAAAGTCTTCGGCGACTCCTCCATGGAGCCCTCGTCCCACGGATCTGGAATCCCCTGTCGTCATCGACGGCAAGGATTACGGGGCGCCGCTCGAAAACCTCAAAGCCGCCATGCACGACGCGGGACTCGAATCGGTCGATCTGTGGATCGGAAGTACCGGAGTCGCGCTTGCGCAGAAAGTGATCCCCGTGATCCACCCGAAGGCCTACCTGCCTGTGAACTGGGACGGACTCTTTGGGACATTTGAAGCGGGAGTGCCCAAACCGTTTGCCGACGCGCCCATGGAGAAACTCTTCGCGGACGAAGGCGTCGCTTTGATCCGTCCCCGCCAGTATGGGGACAAATGGCGACTTGACCGATCGGGCGTGAAGCCGGTTCCGAAAACAGCAGTTCAGCGCGCGCTTGGGTTCTGAGGCGTTGCAACAAACCGGGCGTTTTCGCGGTCCTTGCGGGCGTGCTCCACATCGAACACCTGGTTATGGATTACGATCCAGATGCCGGGTTTCAGGACACGCGCGGCGAAGAGGCTTTCGGTGAGATTCTGGAGGCCGTCGGAGCGCTCGAAGCCCAGCGGGGTCATGGCTCCGGTCAGGATTACGGGGTGCTGGACGCCTTTCAGGCGGGCTTTGAGAAGGCGACCCGTTTCGACCATGGTATCTGTGCCGTGGGTGACGATCACGGGGCCGTCGGCGGCCTTGACGTTCACGACGGCCAGCACGAGTTCGCGATCGGCATCGGTCATTTCAAGGCTGTCCTTATTCATGAGCGGCGTGACCTCGATCTGCGCATCGGGCAGCCGCAGGGACTGAAGATAGCGGTCGATTTTCGCGCTTACGTTCTGCACCTGGCCGGACTGCTCGGAATAGATTTTCTCGATGGTACCGCCGGTGGTGACGAGGTGGATCTTCATGAATTGGGGCCAAAGAGGAACCGGAGGACGAAAGGCAGGCGCGATCCCCAGGCTCTTTCGCTATGGTAAGCTCCTTCGTCTTCCATGTAGGCGAGGTCGACGCCGGGCTGCCAGCCTTTGCGGCAAAGGAGTTCTTTGAGGAGGCGGGCGTCTCGGACGATGCGGCCGGGGTGGTTACCTTCGGCGGTTCCGATATCGAGCCAGATTTTGGGGCGCGGGTTGGGAGTGGGGTTATCGCGGATCATGCGAAGGATGCCGCCGTTGCGCCACCAGACCGACGGAGAAAGCACGGCGAGTTTGCCGAAGACTTCGGCGTGGCTGAGTCCGATGTAAAGGGTGGCGAGGCCGCCCAGGGAGGAGCCGCCGAGACCGGTGTTGTTCGCGTCTTCGAGGGTGCGGTATTCGCGATCGATGAACGGCTTGAGTTCCTCCACGATCATGGCGGAATAGAAGGAGGCTTTGCCGCCTTCATGGCCGTAGGCGCTCGGGAGGGGGGTGTATTCGTCAATGCGGGCGGGTCCGGTGTTGTAGATGCCGACGATGATGAGGGGCTCGATGAGGCCGGCGTGAATGAGCGCGTCGGCGGTCTCGTCCGCTTGCCATTCCTGACCCTGGAAAGCGGTCTCGGGATCGAAAAGATTCTGGCCGTCGTGCAGATAGAGAACGGGGTAACGGCTGCCGGGCGATTCTTCGTAGCCAGGGGGAAGATAAACGATGATGTCTCTGTCTTCGGGCAGGTGGCGCGAGTGGAACGCGCGGTGCAACCGGAAATCGCTAGTGAGCGTAATAGACGTAATGATAGCGAAGCTGGCATTCTGCCTGGCGATTCCGGCGGCGGCTGGCGCGCAGGACGCGGCGGAAATCATCCGCAAGGCGGTCGATCAATACGAGAAGAACGACCGGGCATTGCGTAACTATACCTGGAAGTCGCGCGCGGTGGCGCGGGAACTTGACGGTAAAGGCGCCGTAAAAAAAACCCACACGACGCTTGGCGAAACTATGTATATCGGTGGGCAGCAATACACTCACAGGCTCGAATACGATGGGAAGCCTCTGGCCGCCGACGTCGAGAAGCGCGGGCACGAGGCTCTGGACCGCGCGGCCAGGGACGCCGAGAAGATGACGCCGGAAGAGCGGAAAGCGCGGGAAGACGAGAGCTATCGGAGGCATTCGAGTCGCGATCCGATGAGCCATGTTCCGAAAGCTTACAATCTGACGATTGTCGGTGAGCCGGAGGTGAATGGCCGCGCGACCTGGGAGATTCACGCGATTCCGCGCAAGGAATACAGGGGGCAGTACGCTTCTCTGTTCCACAACATCGAGGGCACGTTGTGGATCGACAAAGAGGATTACGCATGGGTTCGATTCGACGCGGATACGACGGACACGATTTCATTCGGCTTCTTCCTCGCGCGGATTGCAAAAGGGACGCGGATCTTCGTGGAAAGAACGCGGGTAAATCAGGAGGTGTGGGCTCCGCGGATGTTCTCTTTGAAGGCCTCGGCACGCTTGGGCCTGGTGAGGAGCGTCAATACGGAACGCGAGGTTTCCTTTTAGCGATTACCGCCGATTCCGGACCGATGCCCGCCTGATGTATCCGGAGTAACAAAGCCTGGTACCGGAGCACTTTCCAGGGGGGCGGGGAAAATGGTACGGTCCAGTAATCGGAGGACTGTTCGATGTTGAATCGAGGACGGCTGATAGTTATGGCCGCGATCACCGGTTTTTTGGTTTTCGGAGCGAAAGGCCAGGCGGCGACACTGATCGGGGATGGATTCGGCAGGAGTGGGTCGCCGGGGATCGAAGCGCAGATCGTACCTGAAGACGTCGCGCGAGGCGCAAGCGATTACGCAGCGCTGGACACGAATCCCCTCGGGACTCTGCCGGTAGCGTCAACGCCGGAGCCATCCACGGATGCCATGCTTTTGGGTGGGGTGGCGTTGCTCGCGGCTGCGGGATTCAGGCGCCGGAACCGCAGATAACCGACATCTCTTGACTGTGCGGAAACTTACCTCCAGCCACAATAGCGTCTAAAATACCGGGACGGCGGGATTCCTGGCCCGTTCCTCACGATGTATTCTTTAGGCGAATCATGAGACGCGCGACTCAGTTCGATTTACATCAGCGTCTGGAGGCGTATTTCGCGACTGCGCGCCGGGATGCGTCAAAAACGCCTTCGCACTGGCAACTCTATGCGGCAGCGACAGGATCGGCGCTCGCCATGCTCACAGGGGCTTCGGCTTCGATTGTGGGGGACGGCCATTGGGTATCGGCGGAACCGATGCGGGATTTCCTGGCGGACCGGCAGCACATCGGCGCCTCTCGGAACGCGCCCTCGATCAAAGCGGCACGTCTGGCCATGCAGCGGCAGGATTCGGCTCTGCGCAGCCCGCGCGAACGCGACGAAAGCTCCCGCCATTTCGCCGGGCGGCGTGGTGCCTCTTTACAGCACCGTGAACACAATACAGCCTGGCGAATGGGCTTCCATCTACGGCGACAATCTGACCAACGTGACGGCGATGTGGAAGGGCGATTTCCCGACCTCTCTGGGAAATACGACGGTCGAAATCAACGGCAAGGCGGCGTACCTTATCTTACGTCAGTTCCAAACAGATCAACGTTCAGGCTCCGGACGATACGGCCAGAGGCCTGGTGACGGTGGTGGTAACCAGCCCGATGGGCAAGGCCGTTTCGAACGTGACGCTGAATGCGACATCGCCCTCGTTCGACCTGATCGATTCAAAACATATTGCGGGAATCATTCTCAGATCGACCGGGCTGGGAGCGTATGGCGGGGGAAGCTACGATGTGCTGGGACCCACGGGCAGTTGTCTCGGCTATTGCACGGTTGCCGCGCAATCCGGTGACGTGGTGGCGCTGTTCGGCCTGGGGTTCGGTCCCACCACCCCGGCGGTTCCGGCGGGCAAGCCGTTTTCGGGCGCTGCGCCGATCAACAGTCCGTTCACCCTGTATCTGAACAATGTGTCCGTCCAGCCAACCTTCGTCGGGCTGTCGAGCGCCGGCCTTTATCAGGTGAATCTGGTGGTGCCGGCGGGAATTGGCGCGGGGGACTTACCTGTGCTGGCGGTTGTCGGCGGGATGCAGACCCAGCCGGATGTATTATTTTCGTTGCCTCTGGCGGGACAGACGAATCCGGGAGTTGCGACCTGCGGGAATAGCGGGACCGGAACCGGAACCGTTGGGGGCACCAACTTCGGACCCACGGGCGGGTCGGGCGGCGGAACCGGCTGGGGACCGACGGGCGGAACCGGCGGCGGGGGCGGAACGGGTGGCGGCGGTGGAACCGGTGGCGGCGGAGGCTCGGGCGGCGGCGGGACCGAGGCCCGGCTGTTCTATCACGGCAAGCCCTATCTGCCCCGGCTGCGATATCCAACCCTCGGCGAGGAGAGTTGACGATGTTTTCTCACATTGCTGTGCGCGTAGCTTTGGCCGGCGGGCTTTCTGTTGCGGCGTTCGGCGCGACGGCGCCGGTACCCAGGGATGCTCTGGAACTGGCGACGGGCGATATTCAAGTAGCGGATACAGCCGAGAGCCGGAAGGCGGCTCTTCATCTTCTGGTCCGCGCCCGGGGCAGTTACGGCCTGCAAAGCGGCGGGCGCGGTTATGACCTGAAGGTCAGTTTCACGGTGGATTCCGGCGGCCAGACGGATTACGACGGCGCATGGAAAATGGAAGACCGGTTCGACCCCGCGCAGGGTTTGCTCTGGTCGGCTGAAGCTTCCGCCGGATACCGTTACCGCGGGATTTCGGGCAAGGACAAGACTTACTTCGGGAGTGGGACCTCGACCACGATTCCGCTGCGCCTCCAGGAAGTGCGCGCGGCCCTGTTCAACGCTCTTGCGGATCCGGCGACCATGAGTCGAGCGTCGATCCGAACGGTCGAGACTGCTTTCAACGGCGCGCCGGTTACCTGCATTCTGGTCTCGGGAACGGCTAACTCCGCGAGCGCGGACGGACGGCAATGGGACGAGACGGAGGAATGCGTGGATCGGGCGGGCTTGCTGCGAATTCACTCGCAGATCCCGGGACGGTACTTCGCTTACGAATACTCAAACGATCTGGCTTCGCCGGGCATGCCCTTCCCCGCAAGGTGATTGTGAGCGAAGGCGGCCGGACCGTGTCCACCATTTCGGTCGACAGCCTGACGGAGCTTCCGTCCCTGAGCAAAGATCTCTTTGTGCCGACCGA
>Ga0302319_10008956_pt1 | contig 19366 bp, 15 predicted proteins | sample Bog_T0_2_FD_203319 | JGI IMG/M metagenome (GOLD analysis project Ga0302319, IMG submission 203319) | Peat permafrost microbial communities from Stordalen Mire near Abisko, Sweden - Bog_T0_2 | ecosystem: Environmental > Terrestrial > Soil > Wetlands > Peat | place: Sweden: Abisko, Stordalen Mire... | reverse complement strand
TGCGCGGCTTGCGTCACGGCCTGCGGCGATCACCAGGCGCTGAAGATGGTGCAGGAAACTACAGACGTAAACGCCGAGCACGAAACCGGCACGGCCTTCCTGGATCTGCTGCCCGACACTTCACAGAAATACCTGGGCCTCTACAACGGGGCCAATCCCGCGGATTCCAAGACCGCGACTCTGCGCAACATGCTCATGGTGCGCACCAACTACGACGCGCTGGTCTCTGGCGACGGTGCTTGCGCCGGTTGTGGCGAGAAGAGCGTGCTGCGCTCCATTGCCGCGGTCACCGAGGCGTACATGCGCCCGCTCTACCACGCCAAGAGCGAGCGCTTTGTTTCCAAGGCCGGCGATCTGGAGAAGACCGGCGCTGCCAAACTCGCCGCTCTCAAAGCGGCCAACGAAGAGGACTACACGCGCCTGCGTCAGGCAATCGCTCACATGATCATGGGCCTCGGCGGCGAAACCACCGACGACACCAGGACGCGCATCGCGGCGTACGAGAAGGAGCACAGCGAAATCACCGACGCGCAACTCGTCGAGGCGATTGCCGCGGTCCTGCTCACGGAAGCCTTCAACCACAAAAACCTGCAGCCCGTCGACGGACGCCTGGCCAACGGCATGAGCGTGATGGCCATGGCCGCGCACACCGGTTGCAATACGGTCTACGGCTCAACCGCGCCCAACAATCCGCATCCTTATCCGTGGATGAACTCGCTCTTCCAGGACGGCGTCACCGTGGGCTGGCTCATGGGCGAGAGCTTCATGGTCGATCACGGGCGTCGCTCGGTCATTCCCGAGCGCCTTGCGGACATCATTCTCACCCGCGAAGGCACCGGCCTGTGCGAGGAAGAGTACTACCACTTCACGCACTTTACTGACGCGCTGATGACCGACAACGAAATCAGGGAACTGCCCAAGGTTTGGGTGGTCGGCGGCGACGGCGGAATGGGAGACATCGGCTACCAGAACATGTCGAAGGTCATCCTCCAGAATCGGCCCAACGTGAAGGCGTTGATGCTCGACACGCAGGTCTACTCCAACACCGGCGGACAGAACTCCGACTCGACGCCAATGCTTGGCGGCGGCGACATGAACACCTTCGGCGCGGCTACGCAGGGCAAGAACACTGAGAAGAAAACTGTAGCCGAGACCTTCCTCGCCGGACACGGATCGCCGTTCGTCGCGCAGGTCTCCATGGCGAACGCGCCCAAGCTCTACCGGGCGATTTTGGACGGCCTCGAGTATCGCGGCACCATGTTCCTCCAGGCCTTTACCACCTGCCAACCGGAGCACGGCGTTGCCGACGACATGGCTCTGCATCAGGCGCAGCGCGTGCGCGACTCGCGCGGTGTGCCGGAGTTCGTCTTCAACCCCCGCCTTGGCGAAACCTACCAGGAAACGTTAGACGTCAAGGGCAATCCCTCGATCGATATGGACTGGTACGAGACCAAGTCGAAGGCGACCGGCGACACCTATCGCTACACCGTCGCGCACTGGTGCACCACGGAAGCCCGCTTCCGCAACCACGTGAAGAAGATCAAGCCCGAGCAGGCAGAGACGATGATTCCGCTCGACAACATGCTGGTGCGCATCACGCAGCAGGATGTTGTCTATCGCTACTACCTGCTGCCTGAAAACCGCAGCTTCATCCCCGACTTCGGCGTCTACATTCAAGTCGATCAGGACGGGAAGTCTGTTTACTATGCGCTCTCGCGGCAACTCGTAATGTTCTGCACCGAGCGCCGCAAAGCCTGGCGCATGCTGCAGTCCAAAGCCGGAATCGTCAACCGCGAGTATCAGGCGCAGAAAGCAATCCTCGCCGATCTCGAAGCAGGCAAGATCGCGATGGAAGATTTCTTCGCGCACGCCTACGAGATGATTGCGGAGAAGCTGGGAAAACCGGTGCTGGCGAAGGCGTAAAAGGCGCTAACCAAACCGGCAATGGCACACGGCCCACTGTTTTACAGAAACTGTGGGCCGTGGCAATTGAGATCGCTTCGCGACGCGCTAGTTCTCCGTGCACAGCACGTCGTAGTAGTAGTTGATCGTCACCTTTTTGATGGCTGCGGGGAGCTTGGGCAACTGTATGGTCTGCTCGACTGTGACCGGACCGTGGATTGAGATGCCGCCCAGGCGGATCACCTTGCCGTCGGCCAGTTCGATGTAGACCGGCACTGTGTTGGCAAAGTTTGCGTCCACGCCGGACTGCACCAGCTTGAAGTGGAGCTTCCATCCATCGCCGCTGGGCGTAGCGTCGCCTTCAAAGTGATAGGCGGGCAGATCGGTGCCGTACACATACTCGCGGAAGAACCAATCCATTTTACGATTGCCTTCAAGGTCCATGCTGGGAGCCATGTGCTTTTCCACCATGGCCTTGAAGTCTTCGGTAGTGGCGGCCTGCAGGCGATAGGTATTCACAAAGTCATGCATGGTGGCTTTGAAGCGCGCATCGCCGTCCTGGGGCGACCACATCATCATGCGGATCATGTGCAGGATGAATGCGCCCTTGGGATAGACGAGGTTGTCATAGACGCTATAGCCGGTCTTCGGGGAGCTGAGGCGGATTCCCATGGTGACCGGGCCGACATCGATGGGCCTGAAGCCGAACTCGTTTTTCTCGGTGAGGATTCTGTGCTGCTCCTTCCAGAAATGGATGAAGTCGTCGGGCTTGGGGCGCGTCATCTGCAAAAAGATGGAAGCTGAGGTGTTGGCGAAACCTTCGCTCATCCATTGATCGCGGTAGCCGTTGAAACCAACCGTCTGCCCCCACCACTGATGCGCCACCTCGTGCGGCGTCACCACGTCCCAATACGTGCTCGCATTGAAATCGCTGAGACCGAGAATATGCCTCTGCGTCTGATCGAAAAAACCGCAGATGGGCAGGTAGACCAGCATGGGCCAGCTTTGACCGTAGTTGCAGGCTGATTGCTGTGTGAGAGCGATGTGTGGGAAAGAAAGCGGGCCGAAGTAGTCGCTGTAGATCTGCGCGGCCACCTGTCCCTGGCTCAGCTCATTGGCCAGCATGGGTGTCGTGTCGAGCGTGCCCACGCCCTGGTTGGCCTCTTGAAATGCTTCTGCGGCGAGGGCGACAAAGTCCGGACGCTGCTTGTTGGCGTATGCGTCGACGGTCAGCTGCCCGCCCAGCGGAGTTCCGATTTTCGCTTCCTTGGTTTCGAATTCGCCCAGGCTGAAGCCGACAACGGGCAGCGGCGTCTCCGTGCTCCATTCGCTGGTAGTGATCTTCCCATCGCTGCTCTCGTTCAGCTTGGTACCCGTCGCAATGAGCTGCAAACCCTTGGGCACATGAAAGAGCATGTGGTAGGTGGCGTAATCGCCAAGTCCCTGTTTGGAGTTGGGATACCAATCTTCGCGGGCCACGGGGTAGTAATTGGCTCCGCCCTGGCCGAGCACCACCTCCTTGCCTCCGTAAGTAATCTTGATGGAAGTGGTTTCGCCTTTTTTGAGCGGCGCAGCCAGGACCACAGCGAAGTCGGGATCCTGATCCTTGCTCTCCTGCACCCAGTCGAGTGCGTCGCCTTTGCCGGAAGTCACCTGGCTGACCCGCAAGGCGGGATAGAGGCCGAGCGGGACCACGGCAACGCCATCCTGTTCCGCCTCCACTTCCGCGGTGGCCAGGCTGGAGAGGAATCCGTTCTTCTCGATGGACACGTCGAGATCTTCATGGAGAATCTTGTAGGCCGCGTTGTGTTCATTGCCGCTGGCCGTGCCATTGGCGTATTCTGCCGCGCGATGGAAGGCGAGGGGGATGGTCTCGGTGTCGTTCATCGTGTCCCACCGGATGAGCGCGACTTCCTCCGGGGCCACTTCATCGACGCCATGCGGGTCAACGATGAAGAAAAGACGGGGACTCTTACTGCCATGGATGGCGGCGAAGAAATATTCGCTCGGGGCTGCGCTCAGAACGTCTTCGAGCAGGCGCAGGTCGAGGTTCTCATAGAGTTTGCCGTAATAGATCGTGCCTCCGTAGGCCAAATACGACCCCATGGCGTGGCGCCGCAGAAAGGTCTGGAGCTCTTGCGCGGATTTTGCGTATGAACTGTCGGGCTGGCCCGCGCCGCTTGAAGCCTTGTGCAGCTCGTCGGCCGTGGCATCGGAAAAGCGCAGTACCACTTCGTCGAATTCCTCGTCGAGCTGTTCAACGTGAGCCTGGAGGGAAAGATTGTGGCGCTCCTCGGCCGTGGGAGGCGTGATGTGCAGGTGGCCTTCCCCTTTGAATACCGCTCCCGTGACTTTGCTGTTGACCGGGCCGTAGAACGCGAAGCTGCCGCTGCGAAAGGTGAATGTGGCGGCATCGCGCTTGAGCACGAGGTCTTTGACGGTGATGACTTCTCCGCCGGGAAGCAAATTGCGCAGTTGCTGATAGTATGCATTGGCGTTGGGCGCGCGTTGCGCGGAGAGCGGATGGATGCAGGCCGCGAAAACCAGAATAAAGACACAAAAAGACGAATGAATACGAAAGCTCATAGGGCGAACCCCGCATGTGGAATTATTATGTGCAACCACTATAGATCAGAATCGGATTCTGTGCAGTGAGAAGCCTCGACAGGGTGATGTCAAGCCGCTTGTGTAAAAGGCAGGAGGGTGTAAGGTGGCTTTGGCCTCACGAGCTAAAGCCCAACCTGGAATGGAGCCTTACACCCATGGGAGAGATTGTATCGATCAGCGAACACTTCCAACACTCTCTGACTGATTTGAAGGTGGGGTTCTGGGACGGCCTGGAGGCGAACACCAAGCTGGCTTTTAAGCATTTCCTGGAGGCTGACTCCGAGCGCATGCGGGATCGGTTTGCGGTCTTCGACAGCCACCGGCGCGGCCTGCCGGGTGGGACACCACGACCCTCAGCAGGCCTCGCCGGGTCACGCCCTCTCGCCCCTTGACGCGTGAGGCGCTACGCGCTACATTGAGGCATGATCCGGTCGTTCCGGCACGCGGGGCTGGAGAAGTTCTTTCTGACGGGAAGCAAGGCGGGCATTCAACCGGCTCATGCGCGCAAGCTCGCTATCCAGCTTTTTACTCTCGACCTTGCCGGTTCCGCCTCAGATATGGCCGTCAACGGCTGGGACCTGCATCAGCTTAAAGGAGATCTTGCCGGCCACTGGTCGGTCAAGGTGAATGCTAATTGGCGAATGACCTTCACTTTCGACGGCGAGGATGCGATCCTTGTCGATTACCGCGACTATCACTAGAAAGGACAACGCATCGTGACCAGAATGTACAATCCCCCGCACCCCGGTGAGTTGCTTCGTGAGTGGATCGGCGAGACGCCCGTCGGCGAGGCCGCTGTCCGGCTGAAAGTGGCCCGCTCTACGCTTTCTCGCATTCTCAACGGCCGCGCCTCCGTCACCGCCGCGATGGCGCTGCGTTTTTCCGACGCGTTCGGCAACCGAGCCGAGCTCTGGCTCGATATGCAGCAGCAGTACGACCTCTGGCACGCCTCGCGCCGCCGCCGGCCAAAGATTCAGGCCTTCCCCCGCGCCGCTTGACCGTTCGTGACCTGTTGCGCAGATGAAAGTCGAAGCGACAGCTCGCCATCTCGCTTGTCAATCTCTGCGCCACTCAAACCGCACCGTCCACCTCACCCTAACCCCTTCCTTTTCTGATCCATGACCCCTGTTCTCTGATCTCTGTCTTCCTTGCACAGAATTATGCGGCCCAGGCGCATACTGTTCCCATGATTGCCGATCTTCAACCACGTATCGAGGATCTCTCGCTTCCTCGCTCCCTTGCTCCCTCGCTCCCTTACGTTGATTCCAGAGACTTTACAGGGTACCATCCTTTAGAATCAAAGACTTACGAAGTACCCCAGCTTCGCAACCCCTTTGGAATGATGGACCTTGGGCCAAAGTATAGGGTATAGGGCGGTGTCAACTGAAAATGAAGGCGCATCGCCGGCATGGCCCGGCCAACGAGCCGCGCCGCCAATCCCGTGCCCTCAAATGTGGACCTGGGCTTTCTGCCAGGCACGTCAAAAACAACCTGTTCCCACGTGGCAATCCATATGGAGTAATGCATGATGAAAAACATCACCGTAGCGGTATCCGAATCCACCTACATCAGAGCGCGTGTCTGGGCCGCCGAACACCAGACCTCCGTCTCCGCTGTCGTCGCCTTTCTTCTGCAAACCCTCCCCGAAACCAAACGCGCCGCCGACAGATTCCCTAAAAGCTAGAGGCTGGAAGCGGGTTTTCAAAAAGTTGTCCGTGAAACTGTGAAGCTGACTTTTACAAATGAAATCAACAACTTAAGAAGAAAAATCTCACAGTCCCACAGTTTCTGTGATCCTGTGCGCCTGTGCCGCAAAATCGCATCGCCTTGGGTCGCGATGCAAGACGCGCTCTCTGAAAACTGGATTCGTGCAGTCAGTTCTAGGGAACGTAGAGTTCCACGTATTCGTTCACCGGCGTGGATTCGAGACGCGCGCGATCGAGCGAGGCAGCGAGAATGCGCTGCTGCCGCGACTCTGGGAAACGGCGGCGGAGGTTGGTTTTGAATTTTTCGACGAGCAAGGGAAGGCCTTCGTCGCGGCGGCGGCGATGGCCGATGGGATACTCGACGGTTTCTTCGAGGATTTCGCCGTTGTCGAGTTCCACGCGAAGTGCGTTGGCGATGGAGCGCTTCTCGGGGTCGTGGTAGTCGCGCGTAAACTGCGGTTCTTCGACGCATTCGATGCGGGCGCGGAGTTCGTCGATGCGGGGATCGGCTGCGACGGAGTCTTCGTAGTCGGCAGCCGTGAGGCGGCCGAAGAGAAGCGGCACGGCAACCATGTATTGGATGCAGTGGTCGCGGTCGGCGGGATTCGCGAGCGGGCCTTTCTTGTCGATGATGCGAAGGCAGGCTTCATGCGTGCGGATTTTTATTTTGGTCTTGGACGAGAGCATTGCCGGATCAATGCGCGTGTGCAACTTCATGGCGGCTTCGACGGCGGTTTGCGCGTGGAATTCGGCAGGAAAGCTGATCTTGAAGAGCACGTTCTCCATCACATACGAACCGTAAGGCCGCTGAAACTTGAATTCTCGCCCGCGAAACGACACGTCGTAGAAGCCCCAGATTTTTGCGGTGAGTGCGGTCGGGTAACCCATTTCGCCTGCGCGAGCCATCAGCGCCAGGCGCACGGCGCGGCTAGTGGCGTCGCCCGCGGCCCAGCTTTTGCGCGAGCCGGTATTGGGCGCGTGGCGATACGTGCGCAGGCTCTGACCGTCGACCCATGCGTTGGAGATGGCGTTTATGGTCTGGTCGCGTGAGAGGCCGAGCAATTGGCAGACGACTGCTGTGGAAGCGACCTTGACGAGGACGACGTGATCGAGACCGACCTTGTTGAAGGAGTTCTCGAGCGCGATGCACCCCTGGATCTCGTGAGCCTTGATCATCGCGGTTAATACATCCCGCATCTTGAGCGGATCTTTGCCCACGGCGAGAGCGGAACGCGAGAGCCAGTCGCCAACGGCGAGAATTGCACCGAGATTGTCGGAAGGATGGCCCCACTCGGCGGCGAGCCAGGTGTCGTTGAAGTCGAGCCAGCGGATGATGGCGCCGATGTTAAAGGCGGCCTGTACTGGATCGAGAACGAAGCTGGTGCCGGGAACGCGCGCGCCGTTGGGAACTACCGTGCCGGGAACGATCGGGCCGAGGAGCTTAGTGCAGGCAGGATACTCGAGAGCTTCGAGGCCGCAGCCGAGCGTGTCGATGAGGCAGTGTTGCGCAGTGGTGTAGGCGAGGTCGCTGGTGATCTCGTAGTTCAACGCGTAGTCGGCGATGTCGGCGAGGACTTGATCGGGCGCGGGGCGTTCGTTGCTGATATGCGAGGACAAACGGGAGCTCCTTCGTGCTTATAATCCATTCCGGTCCACATATGTGATGAGGCGGTGGAGCGCAAAAGTGCGGGGCGAGGACGCCCGCACGAAAGCCAGTCTGGAGACCGGCGCTACAACCGGTCCGCGATCGGCACAAACTTGAGGTTCTCCGGGCCAGTGTAAACCGCCGACGGGCGAATGATCTTGCCGTCCTGGCGTTGCTCGATGATGTGCGCGGCCCAGCCTGCGGTGCGCGCCATGACGAAGATGGGCGTGAAGAGTTCCACGGGAATGCCCATGAGGTGATAGGCCACGGCAGAGTACCAGTCGAGGTTGGGGAACATGCGCTTGGCGTCGTGCATGGTGTTTTCGATGCGTTCGGCGATCGAGTAGAGACGCTGGCCCTCGGCGTCCACGGCAAGGTCGTGCGCTAGTCTCTTGATCACTTCGCTGCGCGGGTCACTGATGGTATAGACGGGATGGCCGAAGCCGATGACGACCTCGCGATTTTCGACGCGGCGGCGAATGTCGGCCTCGGCTTCGTCGGCAGTTTTGTAGCGCTGCTGGATGACAAGCGCAACTTCATTGGCGCCACCGTGCTTGGGCCCTTTAAGCGCGCCGATTGCGCCGCAGATGCAGGAGTACATATCGGAGCCGGTGCCGGCGATGACGCGCGCGGTGAAGGTGGAGGCGTTGAACTCGTGCTCGGCGTAAAGGATGAGCGAAACCTGCATGGCGTGGGTCCATGCTTTGCTGGGCGGTCGCTCATGCAGCAGATGCAGAAAGTGCTCCGCGAGCGGTTCGCTGTCGGCGTCCGTCGCGATGCGCTTGCCGTGATGCGCGAAGTGGTGCCAATACAAAAGCATGGACGGCTGCGAGGCGAGGAGCGCATCGGCGATTTCGCGCGCGCCCGCTTCGTTGTGATTCTCGGCTTCGGGGTGTATGCAGCCCAGGACGGAGACGCCAGTGCGCAAAACATCCATGGGATGAGCGGAGGCGGGGAGTTGCTCGAGGGCGTGCTTCACTTCGTCAGGCAAACTGCGCAGGCCGAGCAGGCGCTTCTTGTATGCGGCCAGTTCTACGGCCGTGGGCAGCTTGCCGTGGATGAGCAGATGCGCGACTTCGGCGAATTCGCAGTGGGCGGCGAGATCCGCAATGTCGTAGCCGCGATAGTGCAGGTCGTTGCCGCTTTGGCCGACGGTGCAGACAGCAGTGTTGCCCGCAGGCGTGCCCGACAGCGCAACCGATTTCTTAGGTTTGAAGGCGGCGGGCGCGTGGCTCGCTTCTTGAGTGCTCATGTTGACCCCCGGGAAAGCACTAAATTAGCGGATGAGAGGAGGGAATGTCCAGAAGCGGGCTCAAACATGCCCGGTCCTTTATGGCTGCGTCTCCGCATCCGGTTGCATCAAGATCAAAAGGACAAGCCCCACGACAGCGAAGTTTCTGAAAGCGGCATCCTGTCCGTTCCAGATGTGTGACTGCCACATGAGGAACCACTCTCCGCCAACGGTAAGAAAAGCCACCAGCCAGAGCAGCAAAGAAAGCAGGAGCGCGCCCAGGGCGATGCGTTTGGCGGCATTAAACCCGGCTGCCGGCCGGCGAAGTGCGCGCAGCAGGCGCAGCCCACCCCAAGCCAAAAGAATGGTTGTGACCAACTCCCATGCAATGATGGCGAAGTAAAACGTAAGGTGAAAAGCCGGCGAAGCGAGTGCGCGCCACATGCCATGATTGCCGGGTAGAGTTGTATCCATCATCAGCACGTGACGAACAAATTGATAGTTAGAATCGAAGTCAGTGAGGTTATTGAATACCACCAGCAAGTGGAGAAGAGCGATGGCTGCCACGAGCAATAGTTTTGTGACGCGCAGAATCATTCAGCAGAACCCTTGTTCTTTGCGAAGAGATCGTCGAGTTTCTGTTCGTAGGCGTGGTAATCGAGAAATCTGTAGAGCTCGTCGCGGGTCTGCATCAGCGGCAGCGCGCTTTCTTGCGTACCCTCAGCACGAATCGTCTCGTATACCTTGAGCGCGGCCGCGTTCATGGCGCGATAGGCGGCGCAGCAATACAAAATGATATCGACACCCGCGGCGGCGAGCTCTTCGCGCGTGAAGAGCGGAGTTTTGCCGAACTCGGTGATGTTGGCGAGGATGGGCACGCCGACAGCCTGGCGAAATTGTTTGTACTGGCCGAGCTCAGTCACGGCTTCGGCAAAGATCATATCGGCGCCGGCGACTACGTAGGCTTGCGCACGTTCGATGGCGCGCGAGAGGCCTTCGCTCGCGAGGGCGTCGGTGCGGGCCATCAGGACGAATTCGGGATCGGAGCGGGCGTCGACTGCGGCCTTAATGCGATCGGTCATCTCTTCGACGGGAACCAGCTCCTTCCCCGGACGGTGGCCGCAACGCTTGGCGCTTACCTGGTCTTCCATATGCACGGCGGCTGCTCCGGCCTTGATCATCTGGCGAATGGTGCGCGCGATATTGAAGGCTCCGCCCCAGCCGGTGTCGATATCGACGAGTAGCGGAAGAAGGCAGGCGTCGGTAATGCGGCGGACGTCGGTGAGAACGTCCTCCATGGTGCTGATGCCGAGGTCGGGAATGCCGAGCGAGTTGGCGGCCACGCCTCCGCCGGAGAGATAGATGGCGCGAAGACCCGCGGCCTGGGCGAGGCGCGCCGCATAGGCGTTGATGGCGCCCACCACCTGCAGTGGCTTCTCGGCCGCGAGCGCGGCGCGAAAACGCGCACCTGGAGAATTGTGATTGGCAGTGTCCGCCATGCTGTTTCCTTGGCGCATCATAACAGGGTTTTCATCTGTACGGCTTTCGCAAATGGGGCGCGTAATGCGACAATCATCGCGTCGGGGCCTTCCCTACTGATCCGGCCTGAAAGACGTTCACTCCCACCCTTTGGCGGCCGAGGGCGTCGAAAGGATCGGGCAACACAGCATTATTTGACGCCGGATCAAGGCAAAAAAGGCTCCGCCCGGAGGAGAAGCATCGCATGAAACGCGTTCTGATTTGCACGGGTTTGCTTTTTGCCGCAACCACACTGCTGGCCCAGCCGGCCCCACCCAAAAAGGCGCCGGCCAGTCCGCCGGCCACGTGCACGGCGACCATCGGTGGTCATACCATCACCATTACCTATAGCTCGCCACGCGTAAAAGGCCGCGAGGGCAAGATCTACACTTCGGACGGTCTTATCAGCCACGATCCGCATTATCCCGTGTGGCGCGCGGGCGCGAACGCGGCTACTACGCTCAAGACCGACGGCGACATCATGATCGGTGATTTAATGATTCCCGCGGGGACGTACACGCTGTTCGTCGATATTTCCGATCCGGCGCACTGGGTGCTGATTGTGAGCAAGGCGACCGGCGAATGGGGACTGGCCTACGATCCAACAAAGGACCTGGGCAAGACGCCGATGATGACGTCGAAGCCGGCGGCGATGGTGGAAGACCTGACCTACACGCTGACCGACAATGGCGGCGGCATGGGGACGCTGACGCTGGCATGGGAAGATGTGAGCGCGTCGGTGCGCATAATGGCGCACTGACGATGACTCCTTGTCGGGGCCTCCGGCATCCAAAGGGGAGGTGGCGATTGCTGTGAAATTGCCGCCTTCTCGTTAGAATCGAAGGTAGCGGGAGATTCCTGCCGGAGAGGAAAGAACTTGCCCCTGTATCCGTATCACTGCATGAAATGCGGCCATCGATTTGAAAAGATCCAGAAATTCGGCGCCAAGCCGGAAGAAGTCTGCCCCAAGTGCGGCGGCGTGTTGGAGCGTACGCTCACCGCGCCGGGCCTCAGCTTCAAGGGCGCGGGATGGTATGTGAACGACTACGCCCCCAAGAGCGCAAGCTCCAACTCAGCTTCGGGCGGCCGCTCGAGCGCTGACTCCGCGCCGGTGGAAACGAAGACCGGAGGCGAGGCCAAGACCGAGTCGAAGTCGGAATCGAAGTCGACGAGCGGCGGTGAGTCAAGTTCGTCCAGTTCGTCCACGTCCGCTCCTGCCACGACTCCAGGCAAAGCAGCCAAGTGATGCTGAGCCGCTCTGCCATAGGATAATGGAGACCTTGTATTGCAAGGCTCCGGCATGACTTTCAAACATTCGCAAAAAAATTCAACGGCTCCCGGCAAAACCGGGCCATCGCGCGACTTTCCACTCCTGCTCCGCGTGTTCACGGCCGCGGCGCTCGTATTGTTTGCGGCGGGCGTTGGGGCCGGTTTGCTCCACGGCCGCGCGGATATTGCCGCATCCTTACGCTGGGCGGGCCTGGCGCTCTTTATCCCCGTTGCCGTGCATCGTCGTTCGCTGCTGGTGTGGACCTTTTTCGCCATGATCGCCGGGGCGGAGCTAGGCGCGGATGCACCGCATTTCGCCGTACAAACCCGTTTTCTGGGCGACATCTTCCTGCGGCTCATCCGCATGATCGTTGCGCCCCTGATCTTTGGCGGCCTGGTGACGGGAATCGCCGGCCACGGCGAGTTGCGCGGCGTCGGGCGCGTGGCGCTCAAGGCATTGATCTTTTTTGAAGTAGTGACAACGCTTGGGATCTTCCTGGGCGCGATTGCCATCAATCTGTCAGGAGCGGGTTGGGGAGTGGCGCTGCCTGCGGCGGCGCAGCTCGCTGCGACGCCGGCGCATGCGCCGGGATGGCAGGACGTCATCCTCAATGTGTTTCCTGAAAACATTGCTCAGGCCGTGGCGCAAAACCAGGTATTGCAGGTAGCGGTTTTCGCGCTGCTCTTTGGCGTGGCGCTGGCCATGCTGCCTGAGCCGCGGCGCGCGCCGCTTGTCACTGTACTTCAGTCTCTGACCGACGTCATGTTTCGCATTACGAAGATCGTGATGCTGATGGCGCCGGTGGCAGCAGGCGCGGCACTGGCCTACGCGGTGGGCAGCATGGGATTGGCAACGCTGGTGCCGCTGGCGAAACTGGCGGGGACGTACTATGCGGCGCTGGGATGCTTCGTAGTTCTGGTTCTGACGCCGATCCTGCTTCTCGCGCGCATTCCCGTGGGCCGGTTTTGCGCCGCGGTCGGCGAGCCTGCGGCCATTGGCTTTGCCACGACCACCTCGGAGGCAGCGTTGCCTCTGGCCATGGAGCGCATGGAAGAGTTTGGCGTGCCGCGCTGGATTGTTTCATTCGTGATTCCCACGGGCTACAGCTTTAATATGACCGGATCGAGCCTCTATCTCTCCATGGCGGCAATCTTTGCTGCGCAGGCTGCGGGGATGCACCTGACCGTGGGCGAACAACTCATCATGGTTTTCACGCTCATGCTTACCAGCAAAGGTGTAGCGGGTGTGCCGCGTTCGGTGCTGGTAATTTTGATGGGCACCGCGGCCTCATTTCACATCCCCGTAACTGCGATCATGTTGCTTCTTGGCATCGATACATTGCTCGACATGGGTCGCACAGCAATGAACGTGATTGGCAACTGCATGGCGGCGGCTGTGGTCGCGAAGTGGGAAGGAGTGTAGCGATGCCGGAACACATAGGGCCAAAGCATATCGGCATCGTGGCGTGCTCCTCCGAAGGCGCGGCACTTTGTTACCGCACCATCTGCGCAGAGGGCGCAGAGGTCCTTGGCGCGCATGCGCATCCAGAGATCACGATGCACACGCCGTCGTTCGCCGGCACCATGGATCTGATCGATCGCGGCGACTGGCCGGATGTGGGCGAGATCATGCTCGCGTCGGCGCGGATACTGGCAGGGGCCGGTGCCGACTTCCTCATTTGTCCGGATAATACGATCCACCAGGCGTTGCCCTTCATTGAGCAGCGGTCGCCATTGCCGTGGCTGCACATTGCGCAGGTGGTGGCTGCGGCAGCGGCCGAGCGCGGATACCAGCGGCTGGCGATCACGGGAACGCGATGGCTGATCGAGAGCGAGGTCTATCCGGAGAAACTTGCGGCGCGCGGCATCGCCTCGATGCGCCCCAACGCCGAAGAGCGCGAAGAGATCAATCGCATCATCATGGATGAGCTGACCTACGGCGTCTTCAAGCCGGAGGCGATTGCGGCTTTCCAGCAGATCATCGGGCGGATGAAGGCAGAGGGCTGCGATGCGGTGGTTCTGGGCTGCACGGAGATTCCGCTGTTGATGAACGACGCCAACTCACCGCTGCCCACGCTTGACTCCACGCGGTTACTGGCGCGCGCGGCACTGCGCAGGGCGACGCAGGGTGCTGCGACGCGGTAACTGCATCGCACCGCTCCGAACCGCTACCATAGTTCCTGATGCCGCTTCTCGATCCCATACCGTCGCCGGTGCAGCACGCCGACTATGCCGCTCTCGAGTGGGAGCCGCTGTTGGGGCTGGTCGCTGGGTACGCCGCGTCGCCGGTGGGGCGCGGGGCGATTCTCGCGTTGCAACCCTCGACCGATGAGGAGTGGATCGGCCGCCAGCATAGGCTGGTGAGCGAAGTGCGGCTGCTGCTGGAAGAGCAAGTATCGATTCCGCTCGGCGGCCTGCTTGATCCAACACAATTGGCCGCCAAGGCGCAGATTGCGGGCGCGGCGCTGGAAGCTGCGGAGCTGCAGAGTGTGGCCCGGCTGGCGAATGACGTTGCTTCATGGCAGTCGCTGCTGCGCGAGCCGCCCATGCGGCTGGCGGGCAAACTGCCGGGATTGTCGGAGCTCTCTTCGGCGCTGACAACGAGTTTGCGGCCGCTTGCCGAGTCGATCGAGCGCACAATTCAACCGGATGGCTCACTTGCCGACAATGCCTCGCCGGAGCTGAACCGCATTCGCCGCGAGCAGGAGCGCCAGCAGAAGTTGATTGAGGAGAGCCTGCGCGCGGCGCTGCGCAAGCTGACCGGCGAAGGCGCAACGCAGGAAGATCTGATTACCATTCGCGGCGAGCGCTTTGTGATTCCCGTGCGTGCGGAGCTGAAGCGGCGCGTGACGGGCGTGATTCACGGCGCCAGTTCCTCGGGGCAGACGGTTTACGTGGAGCCGCTCGAGACCATTGAGCAAAACAACGAGCTGGTGCGGCTGATCGAGGAGGAACAGGCAGAGATTCATCGCATCTTTGTCGCGCTCACGCGACAGGTTGCCGGCTACGCGCACAGCCTGGTTGAGGGCGCACGAGTTCTTGCGCTTGTGGATAGCTTGCTGGCGCGGGCGCGCTTCGCGCGCGACTTTGGTTGCGCCACGCCGACCTTTGGGTCGGAGTTGTTGCGGGTCGAGGGTGGTCGCCACCCGCTGCTGGAAAAAAGACTGCGGGCAACGGGTGGGACAATTATTCCGCTGGACCTGGAGTTGACGGCGGAAGAGCGGCAACTGATTATCAGCGGCCCCAATACCGGGGGCAAAACGGTGGCGTTAAAGACGACGGCGCTGCTGGCGATGATGGCGCAGGCGGCGATTCCCGTGCCGGCCACTACCGCGAGCTTTCCCGTCTTCACGGCGGTTCTGGCCGATATCGGCGACGCGCAGTCGATTGAGGCGGCGCTCTCGACGTTTTCCGCGCACATTACGAATCTCGACCGGCTTTCGCGGCTGGCGGATGCGCGTTCGCTCGTGTTGCTCGATGAATTGGGCTCGGCTACCGATCCGGAGGAGGGCGCAGCACTGGCGGTGGCCGTGGCGGCGTATTTTCTTGCGGCGCGAGCGTGGACGCTGATCTCGACGCATCACACTTCACTGAAGGTGTACGCGGCGAACAATCCGGGCGTGCGCAATGCGGCGGCGGGCGTGGACGAAACGACGCTGGTACCGAACTATCATTTTCATCTGGGCGCGCCGGGCGCGTCGGCAGGCATCCAGACAGCGGGGCGGCTGGGGCTGAACGCGGCGATTATTGCGGCGGCGCGGGAGCGGCTGGGATCGCAGCAGGCCGACATTGCGCGCTTCCTCGACAAGCTCCATTCCGAATTGGCCGAGCTCGAGGTGGAGCGCAAGGCGGCGCGCGAGCAGCAATACGCGCTCAACCAGGAACGGAAAAAGCTGGAACGCGAGGGCGACGCGGAGATGCGTAACCGCGTGCGTGAACTCGAGGGCAAGCTGGCTTCATTGATGAAGGAATTCGAGTTTCAGATGCGCGAAAACGTACGCGTGATCGAGGATCGCGCGGCGCAGCAGAAACTCTCAAAGGAAGCGGAACGGCGCATCCAGCGGCTGCGGCGCGAATTCCAGGAGAGCTTTAACCAAACAGTCGTCGCGCACCGCACGGGCGCGGATCAGGGCGACCAGAATGCACAGCCGCACGTGCTGCGGCACATCGCCCTGGGCGATCGCGTTCTGATCAAATCGATGGGCAAAGTTGGAATCGTGCAGCGCGAAGTGGAGAAGGATCTTTTTGAAGTGGCGCTGGGGCCGATCAAAATGCGCGCTAAACGTGATGAGCTTGCCGAAGCGTCTGGCGCGGCTACGGCGAAGGCTGATCCGCTGGGTGCGGCCCGGAAACAGGTGGGCGTACATGTTACGGTGACGAGTGCCAACACGGACGCAATGCGCACTGAGATTAATTTGATTGGCCGCACCGTGGATGAGGCGACCGACGAGCTGGAAAAGTATCTCGACCACGCATTTCTTGCGGGGCTGCCGAAGGTGCGCGTAATCCACGGGCACGGCGCCGGAATTCTGCGCCGCGGCGTGCGCGAGTTTTTGAAGAATCATCCGCACGTGGCGGGAATTGAAGAGGCTCCGCAGAATGAGGGTGGGCAGGGGGCTACGCTGGTGGAGTTGCGGCAGTAGAGTGGAAGCACGCAGTGCCGCGTGCAGCAGGTTGTTTCCCCGGGATGCAATTGAACGTAGGAGTGAGGTCGAACGATGAAAGAAAATCAAGCCGAAAATTCGCCGCGATGGAACGATGCGGTGCGTCCCATGTACGCCCGCGCGCGGCTGCTCGGGCCGGCGCCGCGCCACGCGATTCCGGCGGAGAGCATGGCTCCCAGTACCGCCTACAACCTGATTCACGACGAACTGATCGGCGACGGCAGCTCGCGCTTCAATCTGGCCACGTTCTGCAGCACGTGGATGGAGCCGGAGGCGCACAAGCTGATGGCCGAAACCTTCGACAAGAACATGATCGACAAGGACGAGTATCCGCAGACGGCCGAACTGGAGATGCGATGCGTGCATATGCTCGCCGATCTGTGGCACGCGCCGAAGCCGGATGAGACCATCGGGTGCTCGACGATTGGATCGAGTGAGGCGTGCATGCTGGGCGGCCTGGCACTGAAGTGGCGCTGGCGCGAACGCGTGGGCAAGCTGGGTAAGGTCACGGATCGGCCGAATCTGGTGATGGGATCGAATACTCAAGTTTGCTGGCACAAGTTTGCGCGCTACTGGGATGTGGAAGCGCGCGAGGTTCCGCTTGAAGGCGACGAGGTGGTGACGAATCCCGAGCGTGCAGCGGCAGCCTGCGACGAAAACACCATTGGCGTTGTGTCCGTGCTGGGCAGCACGTTCACCGGGCACTACGAGGACGTGGCAACGCTGAGCGTGGCACTCGACCGGTTGCAGGAGCGCACGGGGCACGATGTGCCGATCCACGTGGACGGAGCGAGTGGCGGATTTGTTGCGCCGTTTCTGCAGCCCGATTTGATTTGGGACTTCAAGCTGCCGCGCGTGAAATCGATCAACACATCGGGCCATAAATATGGGCTCGTGTATCCGGGCGTGGGATGGATTGTGTGGCGGGAAAAGCGCGACTTGCATGAAGACCTGATCTTCAACGTGGATTACCTGGGCGGGACGATGCCGACGCTGGCGATTAATTTCTCGCGGCCGGCGAGTCAGATCGTGGCGCAGTATTACAACCTGATTCGGCTGGGCAAGGCGGGCTACCGTGACGTTCACAGAGCGTGCCACCAGGTAGCGCTGCACTTAGGTAAGGGGATCGAAGCGCTGGGGCCATTCGAACTGGTCGGCGCGGGGCAGGATCTTCCGGTGCTGGCATGGCGCTTGAAGAAGCAGACGAATTGGTCGCTCTACGATTTGTCGGACCGGCTGCGCGATCGGGGATGGCAGGTGCCGACGTATCGCATGCCCGCCAACCGCGAAGAGGTCGTGATCCAGCGCGCGGTGGTGCGCAACGGATTTACGCGCGACCTGGCAGAGATGTTGCTACGGGACATTGAGCGACATCTCGCATGGTTCGAGTCGCAGCCAGGATTCAAGCCGAGCGGGACGGGGGCGGGGTTCCATCACTGAGTGAGCGTTCCGTGGCCAGAGCGGAATTTGAATCGGTTGGATGAAGGGAAAAAACAGGCTCCGCGTTTGCAGAGCCTGTGTTGCTGAGTCGTGAATGGGTCGTTGGGGCGCGAAGCGCCGGCTGCCCTTCCGCAAGTGGTTACGCCATGGCTTCGCGGCCCATGGGTTCGAAATTCAACTGGTTCGACTTGCGGTCGACGTCGATCTTGACGTGCGCACCGTGCAGCACTTCGCCGTCGAGGATCTTGATCGCCAGCGGATCCTGGATCATGCGCTGCAACGCACGCTTGAGCGGACGCGCGCCGTAGGCCGTGTCAGAGCCCGCGGCGAGGATCAATTGCCGCGCCGACTCTGTGAGTTCGAGTGAGATAGCGCGGTCTTCGAGCAGCTTGCGCACTTCGTTCAGTCGCAGGTCGAGGATCTGTCCGAGTTGCGCGTTGCCCAGCGATTTGTAAATCACGATGTCGTCCACGCGGTTCAAAAACTCCGGCCGGAAGTGCTCGCGCAGCGTGCGCATCACGCTCTCGCGCGCCATGTCGAGATCGTGTTCGGTCTTGATGGTCTCGCCGGCCAGCATGGCCGCGCCCAGATTCGAGGTCATGATGAGCACCGTGTTCTTAAAATCAACCGTCCGGCCCTTGGCGTCGGTCAAACGGCCGTCGTCCATCACCTGCAACAGCACGTTGAAGACGTCGGGGTGCGCCTTTTCGATCTCGTCGAAGAGGATCACCGCGTAGGGACGGCGATGGATGGCCTCGGTCAACTGGCCGCCCTCGTCATAGCCCACGTAGCCCGGAGGCGCGCCGATCAGACGAGCCACGGCGTGTTTTTCCATGTATTCGCTCATGTCGATGCGCACCATGGCCTGCTCGTCGTCGAAGAGAAACTCGGCGAGCGCGCGTGCGGTTTCAGTCTTACCCACGCCCGTCGGTCCCAGGAAAATGAACGAACCGATGGGGCGCTTGGGATCGCTTAATCCTGCGCGCGAGCGGCGAATGGCGTTTGCGACCACGCTGAGCGCGGCATCCTGGCCGATGACGCGTTCGCGAAGGCGGTCTTCCATCTTGACGAGCTTCTTCACCTCGCCTTCCAACATGCGGCTGACGGGAATACCCGTCCACTTGGAGACGATTTTGGCGATGTCTTCCTCGTCAACTTCTTCTTTCAACATGCGCGGGACTCCGCCCTTTCCGTCTTGGACGGCATCTAAATGCTTCAGCTCGGCTTCGAGCTTGGGCAATTCGCCGTACTGGATCTGCGCGGCGCGGTCGAGCTGGCCCTTGCGCGTCTGCTCTTCCATCTCAAAACGCAACGCCTCGATTTTCTTTTTCAAATCGCCGACGCGGTTGATAGCCTCGCGTTCTCTTGTCCAGCGCGCGCGCAG